>JADMIO010007459.1_pt1 | contig 12156 bp, 4 predicted proteins | sample 8958161 | NCBI WGS metagenome assembly JADMIO01 (sample SAMN16585339, study PRJNA669376) | soil metagenome | isolation source: Crop rotation soil | place: USA: Cullars Rotation, Alabama | collected 2011 | reverse complement strand
CGCGACAACTTGTCCACGTGGAATTCTAAGCTTAGGATCCCAATGTGCTGGAAAGATTAATCAATTAGAATTCGAAAGTTACATAAAAGCAACGATTATGATATAGTTGAACAAGTTTTATCATCGTCTTAGGAACGCAAATTCCTGATTGCAATGATCACTCAGTACAATCATCATGTTAAATTCAATGAGAGAATAAGAAATTCAGATCGATGGATGCCAACGAAATGTGTCGAACAGATATTTGGACGTAAATGAGACAAGGAGAATTTGCTTATCAAAAAAAATCCAGCGATGCACCATCGCTCTAGGAAACTGTTCCATTGGACATGAGAACGTTATCGTTCATCTGTTGACTGAAGTTACTCAAGTCATTCGCTGATTCGCTACCAGACTAATGCTGTTATTAATAAGTTCTTTTTTTTCACCAAGTTGAAAGTTGATTCATCGTTTCTTTCAACTCCGAGTGAAAAGATGTACTAAATCTAACTTGAATGTATCATTCCTAATCGGAGCTGAAAGATCGTTTTGTAGCGTGTTTGGGCGGTATGTATTGATTTGGCCGAACGAAAAAATGTCGAAAACTAGCGTTAGTACCCGGCGTTGCCCGGGAAACTTCCATGTTGAAAACTTGACATGTTACAAAAACGACAGAAGCAGTGGCGTATCCAGGATTTTTCTACCACTGGGCAGATTCCCAGCAGAGCTCTTCTGATGACTGGGCAATATGGGCAACTCAAAAGTCGACTGGGCTATTATGTTTCAACATTTACTAGGAGCGTACAGGTCTCAGAACCAACAGGGAAGTTAAAAAATTCCATCACAAATGTAGCAATAATTTCTCCGCCACAGACGGCTTTTTTGGAAAATGCCGTGCAGTGAAAAACATTTTTCAGTTGCTGAGAATCTACACTCTTTGATGACAACATGGACGCGATAGACTTATCAATTCATCATATTTTCCAGAAAAACATACTGCTGAAGGTGCCTCCTTCTTGGAACAGAATAAAAAGTTTAATGGGAAACAAATAGAATTCAATGAAATGACAGCTCTCCTTTTATAATGACAACAACTAGAATGTCTTCTTTACTTTATATTCAGCCAGCGAAGACGACTACGCTTCTAATTTTTCACTTGGAAGTTGAACATTAATTGGAACAAAATGCAAGCCTCCCACTTGCTCAATGCAACTTGCGAAAAAATGAAAACATGCATCATATTGAAGCAAAAATGAGAAGTGATCATATTGGAGAATTATTGAAAAACTTGATTCGCGAAGCAAAATTTTTTGAATTTGTGTGCCCTTCGCTTCAATAATGGCATTTTGAAGTTAAATGTTCTCTAAACACTTAGGCACAGTGTTTCTAATAAGAGAGTGTACAAGTGTAAACAACGTGTACAGAACCATATCAAAACAGAATGTACACACTATTTTGCACACTATGAGAAAAAATAAAGTGTACGCTGTACACTTTGAATTTTTGATTTTCACTTTGTTTTTAAAGGCTTTTGTTGTTATGCACAGAACACGGTGTTGATTATGACTCACACACGACACGGATCCCATTCAATAGATGGAAGCGCTGTCCTGTATGCTGTGTATCGCTTCTTCTTATTTGATTGTAGGATGCATGATTGATTGACCAAAGAATCGAACGAGACAGAACATATAGGAGACAGTCTGAAGCAACCATATTCCAAAAAATCTTCGCTCTAACTCAAGGTCTATGGATTCCTAAAGCATTAACTTCTCTTCTTGTTTGGTTGCGCTTAGTTCAAATGTTTGTATTATTGTGAATTTAATATTCAGATAACATGAATAAAAGCACAGAAAATTCGAAGAATACAGCGACAACGATATTAGATAATTTTGTTTCAAAAACTTGAGCAGCACCAAAATAGCCATCTCCACCAGTGTCACACGAAAACGAAGAGGAAGAAGAAGAGTCAACATCTCCCTCTGAATCTGAATCTCGACACTACATGCAGATATTGACTGAAAATAGTAACCAAGATTTGTAAACAGCCAGATTGCCATCCGAATCATACTTGAAAAAGAGCTCTTCGTACATAGCGGTGATTCGCGTTTGTTTTGCTCGCTCTTTTCTCTTTTCTTATATGATTATGTGAACATTAGTTTCACAGAGAAGTGAAAAACTTCTATATCACTTTTTTGTCGAGCAACGATATGGTTTTATTGCTTTTCTTTACGTTTCAACCCAGGTCGAAGATCAGAGTGCAAGATCTTGTACATCATATGAAATCTTATGAAAATCGTACAAAAAATCGTCGTCTCCGAAATCTTATATCAAGTCTTACTGTAAGATTTCATAAGATTTCATAAGATTTTACCGACCCTTTATTGGGGTAATAAAATGTTTGCAAAGTTATATCAATTATGCAAAGATATGACGATCCCAATAAAGCTTCGTACAATATTATCAGAATCTTATGAAAATCTTGCAGTAAGACTTGATATAAGATTTCGGAGACCACGATTTTTCGTACGATTTTCATCTGATCTTCTATGATCATACAAGATCATACAAACCGATCTTACAAGATCTTGTACTCTGTTCTTCGACCTGGGAATGAATGACTTTTCACTTTCGTGTGCGTGAGTGAACTTGTAGGTACTTATTAAAAAAGAAAGGTGAAATAATAGTTGTCTCTTTTTTTTACAGTGTCGCATTTTGCAGTCACAAGTACGAGCGTCTTAGTCCTTGTACACTTTGGTATGAAAAACAAAGTGTACAGGTACACGCTGCGCTAAAAAATAAACTGTACATGTACACTCTGCTTCAGATTCTCATTAGAAACCCTGCTTAGGCATTCGATTATCTTCTGATCGAAACACCGGAGAACAGAACAGGCGTAAAGATGTCCGATAGATTCTTGCTACTACGTTTCTGTCCGTGCTTATCATTAAGGGTTTTTCAGCACTGGGCTATTTGTATCGTCCGAAAAAATCACTGGGCAATAAATTTTCAAGCACTGGGCAATTGCCCAATGGCCTCCCCCCTAGATACGCCACTGGACAGGAGATGTAGGGAGGGATGTGCTTGAAAGTTTTGCATCTATCACCACAACCTGTCCTGCCGTGCATACACTCACACCTACGCTAAAGTGCGATAGTTCGGCAAATAGTGTGTGTGTGTGTGAGCGTCTTTCTTTTTACTCATGCCCACTTCCGTGCACCACATCCACACCCAGCGCGAAAAGGTAGTAGTAGGTAGATATTCTAAAAATCGTAGGAAATTCTTCAAAAATTCTGAAAAATCGGTGAAAATTGAGGTTTACCAAAAACTGGATGGAATTTCACCCAAGCCCCAATCCCACCCTCGGTCGCGCCAACCCCCTCTTGACCTTCCCCTGGACGAAAGGGTATTCCCTGCAAAGTTTCATTGCATTTACTCGTATCGTGTCCAAATGGATAAATAACAAACACACAAACAAACAAACTTTCTACTTTATATATATAGAAGAAATGTCGAAAGAATTTATGTCGAAAAAGAATTGCCGAAGAAAAAATGTCGAAAAAAAGTTATCGAACGAAAAAATATCGAAGAAAAAAATGTCGATCGTTAGAAATATCGAAAAATTTTACCATGATATTGTCTACCAATTTGATAGATAGGACATTTTATTTCATTCAAGAGAAGGACATATATATATACATATTCAACGACAAATATAGGTTTTGTACGCAAAAATCAGGCATGAATTGATCACATGAATGTGTTCACTGACAAAGTTCATTTTTGTTCTGTTTGGATTAGGCCTGGGGTAAATCCATGTTTTTGTTCCAAAAGCTACATAGTTTCGATATTAAAATATACGAACTCTACGAAGCTTTTCTGTCAGACTTTACTATCTGAGTCTACAGTATCTACAACTAGTGTTAAACTCTATTCAGTCTTTAGAAAAGTTGCAGGATTCGACGAGATTCAGTGAAATCTATGGCTTTTTACCTAATTTCGCCGAATTCTGCAGCTTTTTGTAAAAGACTGAATAGAGTCTGACACCAGTTGCGGATACAGTAGACTCAGATGGTAAAGTTTAACAGAAAAGCTTCGTAGAGTTCATAGATTCTTTATATTGAAACAATGTAGGCTTTGAAACGAAAAAGATGGGTTTTACCCCATGCCTAGTTTGACAGGGTGTATGTGTGAAATGAACAACGACACTCACTCTCAGCCACCCGCCGCAGCCATCCAGCCACTCACCATCACCCACACCCTCAAGATAGTTTTCGACATTTTTATATGATCGACATTTTTTCCTTCTACCAAAACTGCTTCGACATTTTTTCGTTCGGCCAAATCAATGCCATTCAAGCCAAAGAAACAACCTTTTCATTTGAAATGTTGTCTAATGATGGGACCATCCACTATGAATATCCACGCAAAGTTTCAGCTCAATCGGTTAAGCCATTCTCGAGATATAGGCGTCACAAAAGTACGGTTTTTCATGATTGCGTTTTTTAGGGCTTTTCGTAAAACCCCCATAGAACACCAGCAGTTCAATATTTTTTTATGCAGTTTGCGCCAAACATAATCAAACACTTGCCTCTATCACATATATAAAAATGAGTGAAATCGGAGATGATCGATTGAGCACCCCCCTAGTGCATGTACTTGAACCCAAGTACTTATTCAAGTACTTGGTACCTGTAATGTAGACAGTTCTTGGAAAAACGTCCAAGTAATTTACAGATCAAGTACTTATCCAAGTACTTCATCAGTATTCATGGCCGGCACCTGCATACTGGTACAAGTACTTGGGCCAGTATGCATATATGGTGATGAATGAATTTTTACGGTCAATAGTCATCGCGACTAGGCGTCCAGAATAAGTGATACAGACTTCAGAAGCATGTTCCAGAACCAGTTTTTCATTGCGGACACGAATTTTATAGTGCGAACTGGCAAAAATGTGACGATGCGGTTTTCCAGAAAACCGGTTTTCTGGAAATCTTGCAAGTAATGTCTGTCAGATGATTCAATAACATCTGATACTGTTCGTTTCCCGAAAACTAGTGTTGCCGGTGACTTAGCCTACTTAAATACTTGGTTCATAAAATTACTTGAACTTTTTCCAAGTACTGTCTACATTACAGGTGCCAAGTACTTGTTCAAGTACTTGACAGAAATCAGTCAAGTAATCAAGTACTTGGAATCTGTACATGCACTAGGACCTTCTGTGAATTTGGTCGTGGCTTACGTGCAATGGCTCATAAGTAATAATATGCGATGCAAAAGTCTTTGCAAAAATGTCAGACTCTGTTAAACCATATTGACACTCTGTAAACTTGTCGAATTTTGTTTCTGTTGGAAAGATCAGAGTCTGAACTACAAATTTTGTATCAGACATATTTTTCCAGAACGAAGCTGAGAAGGGGAAACAGCCAAAAACGGAACACCTCTAAAAAAGGTTCTTGCAACTTCACGATCGTGCAACATCGTTTTATTTTTTGTTAATGTTTTAATATTATAAGAGAGATAAAAAACTGCCTGAATGGTGATTTTGGTGGTATAAAGAGTGCTCTTTCCAACGATGTATTGCAAGTTAAATTTGCCCTTGGTTTTTATATAAAATACAGTTTTTTCTGAAAAAGACTGTATAATTTTGTCATCCGTACTCCTTGAATGTTTTGCAAGGACAAAAAATGTGTTTTGCATTATTTTTTTCTGTTAAGCTTCTATAAACTGACGTATTTCACGCATAAACAATTCATTTTATGCATGATTTCTGGCAATGATGGCTGATGTCGTTACCAACAAACTGGTAGTCCTTGCGAAAAAAATATTTTATAAAAATTCCAATTTCGAAACTTTTGTGTTTAAAGAGTAAAGAACAGATCTAAAAGATTTTACCAATGCCGATATCGATAGAGGTTTTGATGCGCTACATTTTGTTGTATTATTTTTTGCTATACAATTCAGTTCGTGTAGCTTAAGATAATCGGAAAATACATACTTTTCAAGTTGGAAAAAAGTTGCAAGAACCTTTTTTAGAGCTGATACAAAATTTGTAGTTCAGACTGCTCTTTCCAACAAAAGTAAATTTGACAAGTTTACAGAGTGCCAATATAGTTTAATAGAATCTGACACTTTTGCATCGCATAATACATTCAAAAAATACAAGAGCTTTTCAATATTTTAATCTTAATAATGCTTGGTAAGACTAAACTGAATTTACCAATTTGTTTTTTTTTTCATCCATGAATGAATTTTGTGAATGTTTTACAGAGATAGCATCACTGACGATCCGTTTACTCCATTATTTCAAGTCAATCATTTGTCTTGGCGGCATGACATCCAATAGCAATTATGCAAACTATGATCGAAATATCCTCCCACTTTCTCATCCCCAAATGCTGTGTCAAATGGTTGTCCAGGAATTTGATTTTCCTCGAAAAGAAGCATCCGTTAGCAAAACTACTACCGTAGATTTTTGCGTCGCGCGATGCGCCGTAGATATCACGCTGCGCTGTACGGTGCCCGGTCTCAAAGATAAAATCTTACGCTGCGCTGTGACCTGCACGGCCGCTCATGCCGGTCCCTGAACTATATTATGAGATCAGGCATTAAAATGCATTACGCGACAAATGAATGTTCGCCCACATCAACAGTATTCACCAAAACGAATTAAAATGCATTGGAAAGTAATACATTATTGAGCGTTTGAATCATTTTCTACAATCATGGATGAAAATGCGTCACGGAACAAATGAATTATCGCACATTCTAACAGTATTCGCCAAAACGCATTAAAATGCATTGGAAAATAATGCATTCTTGGTTATTTCACGCATGTTTCTGTCTCTTGCATTAAAATATTAATCAGGCTAACCGATAATTAGCCCCGGAAATGTGACTTTATGCGTCGGATTCGGAATCCTCGAGCCGAAATACTCTTGGTCAAGTTATATATCAAGGGATGGAATATTAATGAGAATTATGAATAATTCATATCGGAAATATTAATTTGGACCTCGGATTCGGAATCCCGGACCCAAATGCCCTTGCATATGTTTTATAGAAACATATGAAATATTAACCCTCGGATGCCCAAGCGGAGTTCAGATGGACTCCAGTATAGGAAATAGACATTCAACCAAAAATATTTTGGTATTTTTCCTATTTTTAAATATATTTAACGTTTCCCAATGTTTTGAATCCAAATCTGACTATAAAAAAAGAAATCATCTTCCTTTTCATATGCCAATTATGAGTATTTAACATGACTTCATACCTTGATTTGCTAACTAAATTATTGCTCGAAAACTTCGAAATTTTTACATAAGAATATCCAAAATGCATTAGCCGTTGTCGATTATCCAATGATAAAGCAACCATCAGAAGAATTAAGTGAAAACTCTACACAATCAAAATGTAAACGATATTCGCTTTGTAATCGTTCTAAAGACAGAAAAGTTCGAAATAAATGTTATCATTGTTCACAACCGATTTGTGATCAGCACTCTGTTCAGCGAATTTTTTTGTGTTAACTGTTCTAAATAAAAGAAAACTATAATTTTAATAATTACTTTACAAGAATGAAGAGGAAAATAATCCAATTGCAGCAAGAATATCGGTCCAGCAATCAAAATCATGCAATACGAATACATGTTATCATATTATCTCCAAAAATTAGCTTGGGCATCCGAGGGTTAATGCAAATGATTACTAATTCATGGTTGAAATATAATTTCAACCTCAGATTGTGAATCTCCAACCCGAAACACCCTTGGTCATGTTTTACAGAAAAATATGAAATATAAATGAAAATTATGAATAATTAATATCTGAAATATTAATTTGGACGTCGGATTCGGAATCTACGATCCGAAATACATTCAGTGCAGCATCTATGAAGGTATCTGAATAAGGGGTAAAACATGGACTCTTTTGTCGTGGATACATGATATAGGTCAATTTCGACTTTACGCGGTTTCAAGCTCATTTTTCTTGACCGATTCATCATTCTTGGGTGATGAAGTGAAGACCAATGCACAATACACAGCCACCTGATAAGACCATAATAAAGACAAAGTCCATCATGATAGTCTTGAACTGATAAAGGAAAATATACTGAGCTCATGATTATTGCAGATATTTTGTCTTGTTCTCAAGAATCCAGCAGCGAGGCATATATGTTTTCGGTGCACATATTTTATTTTAATTGAAAATTACGAAAAACACAAAAACAATGAAGCTGAAAAATAGTTGACAATACGAGAGAATGAAACAAACTAATTCGTTCACAATATCAAACCCGAAACTAACTAATTGAAAAGATACGAAGAAAAACTAACAAGGCGCAAACATACAAGGGTTATGATAATATTTCATGCAAATGTTTCGTTTTTGCGTAGATGCGTCTTTGCGCCGTCTTTTCTAAAAGGAAAAAACAGTAAATTAATTCAATATTATAAAGTATTCGGAATCATAATTTCAAAGAAGAATCCACGAGTCATGAAATCAAATGTCACCAATATTCGATCGATGAGTTATCATCGAGACAATATATTAACACAAGATACTTGCCTTATTTGCCAGGAACCACAATACAAAGACCAAGAACACAACCAACAGTACGACCGAGAAGACCAGGACAACAGTCCATAGTATTAGTACAATGCTGAGCAAGAGGAGCACAACAAATACGAGGATCAAGACCAAGAAGACCACCACCATGACAACCAATACCATTACAACAGACACTACTACTAGTACAATTGTGACCAGCACCAAAACAACACCTTCCATCATGGCACGTACCAGCACCAGCACAACACCCAGCATCGGTTTCACAAGTCTGGCCATTACCGCCACAACAAGTACCATTACGACAAGCGCCAGCACCAGCACAACATCCAGCATCGCCGTGACAAGACTGACCATTAGCTGTACAACAAGTACTATTACGACAAATGTCAGTACTCGCACAACACCCAGCATCGGTAACGCAGTTCTGAGCATTGCCAGCACAACATGTACGATTGGGACAAGTATCAGCATCAGCACAACATCCAGCATCGGCAACACAACTCAGACCATTAGCTGCGCAACAAGTACTATTACTACAAGTGTCAGTACCTGCACAACACCCAGCATCGATAACGCAGTTCTGAGCATTACCAGCACAACATGTACGGTTGGGACAAGTATCAGCATCAGCACAACATCCAGCATCGGCAACACAAGTGAGACCATTACCTGCACAACAAGTACTATTACGACAATTGTCAGTACCCGCACAACACCCAGCATCGGTAACGCAGTTCTGAGCATTGCCAGCACAACATGTACGATTGGGACAAGTATCAGCATCAGCACAACATCCAGCATCGGCAACACAAGTGAGACCATTACCTGCACAACAAGTACTATTACTACAAGTGTCAGTACCTGCACAACATCCAGCATCGGTAACGCAGTTCTGAGCATTGCCAGCACAACATGTACCATTGGGACAAGTACCAGCACAACATCCAGCATCCATGAGACAATGCTCCGCATTACCAACGCAACACTTATTATTATGACAAGTGCCGGCTCCACCACAACATCCAGCATCGGCAGCACAAGTGAGGCCATTACCTGCACAACAAGTACTATTGCGACAAGTGTCAGTACCTGCACAACATCCAGCATCGATCACGCAGTTCTCAGCATTGCCAGCACAACATGTACCATTGGGACAAGTACCAGCACCACCACAACATCCAGCATCGCCGTGACAAGGTTGACCATTACCTGTACAACAAGTACTATTACGACAAGTGTCAGTACCTGCACAGCATCCAGCATCGGAAACGCAGTTCTGAGCATTGCCAGCACAACATGTACCATTGGGACAAGTACCAGCACAACATCCAGCATCCATGAGACAATGCTCCGCATTACCAACGCAACACTTATTATTATGACAAGTGCCGGCTCCGCCACAACATCCAGCAGTGGAAAGACAATACTGACCATTATCAACACAACAAGTACTATTTTGACAAGAACCAGCACCAGCACAACATCCAGTAGCAGCACCACAAGTGAGACCATTACCCGCACAACAAGGACCAGCAACAATTTCGCTGGTATCAAGGCAGACATCTCTCGTTGTTCACATGATCGAAGATCATGTGGCAAAAGAAACCATCGAACAAGAGTTCTGTTCAATTATTCTGCTCACTTCGAAGCAAATGTATGCAGTTGCTGACATGACCGTAGATCAGACGGCCAAAGAAACAAACTAACAACGATTCCATTCAACAACTATGTTCATTTTGAAGCAAAACTTGGAACTTGGTGCCATGATCCCAGGTAACATTACAAAATGAACATTTCTAAGCAGTATTCTGTTCAACTATTTTACTCACTTCGAAGCAAACATCTACAGTTGCTGATTTGAGCGGAGATCACACTAAAAGTGAGTCATTCTTAGGAAGATTTGGTTCACTTATATTACTGATCCCAAATGAACGTCTGCAGTTCTAGACAAATACATGGTCACCATAGAAATGAATAACTCTAATTAGCGTTCTGTCCATTCATTGTGCTTAACTCCAAGCAAATTTGTGCACTTGTGACATAAACAACGATCATCTTAGAAATGAATAATTCTAAGGACGGTTGTGTCCCGCTATTTTGGTCATTTCAACGCAAAGGTCATCACTTCGTAACATGAGCGCAGATCACATTAGAACAGAAAATTTCTAAACAGAGTTCTGTTCAATTTTACTGCTCTCTTCCAAGCAAAAGTCTAATGCTGGTCATATAATCGCAAATCACGTTGAAAATCACTGAGTCTAAGTAGGATACTATAACACTATTTTGTTCACTTCGAAGGCACCCTCAGCAGTTGCTAACCTGAGCAGAGATCACATTGGAAATGAACATTTCGAACCAGGGTTCTGTTCATATACTTTTCTCTATTCGAATCCAAATTCTGCACTTAGCGATATCACGATAAATTACATTAGAAATGAACATTTCTAATAAGAGTCCGATTGAACTATTTTTTTCAGTTCGAACGGAACCTCTGTATTTGATGACATAAGCGAAGACAACATTAGAAATGAACATTTCTAATAAGAGTCCTATTCAACTATTTTGCTCACTGAGAAGCAGACTTCTCCAGTTCGTGATATAATCGAAGAACATCTTGCACAGGAATAATTATAAGTAGTCTTCTGTTCAACTATTTTTCTCATTCGGATGTCACGTCTGCAGTCGATGACGTGATCAAAAACCAGATGACAAATCAATACTTCTAACAAGAGTTCTGTTCATAAATTTCCTGCACCTTCGAGCAATGATGTGCACCGTGTCGCAGGATCGACGGTGTTATCTCAAATGAAAAGTATAACAAATGGTTTCCTCAACTATTTTGCGTACCACGAGGTAATGGTCTCGTCTCGGCGACATGAGCGAAGACCACATCGGAAAGGAACATTTGTAACCAGGTTTCTATTCAACTATTTCGCTCACTTCGATGGAAACCTTTGCAGTTGGTGACATGACCGGAGAACACATTAGAAATGAACATTTCTAAAAAGAGTCCTATTCAACTATTTTGTTCAGTTCGAAGGAAACCTTTGCAGTTGACGACATGAGCGAAGACGACATTAGAAATGAACATTTCTAATAAGGGTTCTGTTCAACTATTTTGCTCACTTCGAAGGAAACCTTTGTAGTTGGTGACATGAGCGAAGACAACATTAGAAACGAACATTTCTAACCACGTTTCTATTCAACTATTTTGCTGCCTTCATGGGAACCTTTGCAGTTGGTGACATGAGCGGAGAACACATTAGAAATGAACATTTCTAAGGACGTTTCTGTTCAACTATTTTGTTCCCTTCGATGGGAACCTTTGCAGTTGGTGACATGACCAGAGAACACATTAGAAATGAACATTTCTAATAACAGTCCTATTCAACTATTTTGTTCAGTTCGAAGGAAACTTTCCAGTTGACGACATAAGCGAAGATAACATTAGAAATGAACATTTCTAACCACGTTTCTATTCAACTATTTTGCTGCCTTCGATGGGAACCTTTGCAGTTGGTGACATGAGCGGAGAACACATTAGAAATGAACATTTCTAAGGACGTTTCTGTTCAACTATTTTGTTCCCTTCGATGGGAA
>JADMIO011276655.1_pt1 | contig 12157 bp, 15 predicted proteins | sample 8958161 | NCBI WGS metagenome assembly JADMIO01 (sample SAMN16585339, study PRJNA669376) | soil metagenome | isolation source: Crop rotation soil | place: USA: Cullars Rotation, Alabama | collected 2011 | reverse complement strand
GCGACAACTTGTCCACGTGGAATTCTAAGCTTAGGATCCCAATGTGCTGGAAAGAGAATACCATCATCCTTGCGGTCTCCCTCGGCGCTTTCATCGCCGCGACCGCGCTCGCGCTTTCCTTCCGTTCCCCGGTCACTGCGGATTCCCTCGTCGGCTACGCCAGCGTCCTGACGCTGGTCGCCATGGCGACGCTCGAATACCGCATTAACTGGCGACGGCTGTTCGGCCGGAGTTAATCCTCCGCCGCAGTTACAGCTAAAACAGGGGCCCGGTTCACGCCGGGCCCCTTTTCATTTTCCGCGGGACAGCCCGGCGCGGTAACCCAGACTGGCCGGGCGCGGTTTAGACAAAGCCGGCCGCTCATGACGCTCTTCAGGCAAACACCGACAAACTCCGACCACATGGAGGATGCCCGCGATCATGAGTCCTGGAAAAACTGGTTTCAGCTTTACGGCCCGAAACTGCTGCTGTGCGCCCGCCAATGGACGCGGTCGGCCGCGGACGCCGAGGACGTGGTGCAGGAAGCCTTCGTCCGTTTCTGGCGCCACCAGCGCAATCTCCCGGGCGAGCCGATCGCGCTCCTCCTCACCTCGGTGCGGCGCGCGGCCTTCGACCTGGCGCGCCGCGATGGCCGGCGCTCGGCGCGCGAGGAACGCGCGTGCGATGGCGCGGACGAGCGCCCGGTTTTTCAAACTCCGCTCGAGGGCGACGAACGTCGCACGGTCATCGAGGAAGCCCTGCGGCGCATTCCGCCCGAGCAGCGCGAAGTCCTCGTGCTCAAGATCTGGGGCGAGCTCACGTTCGACCAGATCGCCACGACGCTCGAGCTTTCGCCCAACACCGCCGCGTCACGCTATCGCTACGCGCTCGCCGCGCTGCGCGAGGAATTGACCGCGGCCGACTGCCATGGATGACGAACTCCAACAACTCGAAGCCGAGCTGAAATCCTTCCGCCCGGTCGCGCCCTCGCCGCGATTGGCCGCGCGCATCGAACGCGAGCTCGCCCCCGCGGTGCCGGCCCGGCGGCGCCGGCCGCCATCGGCGCTGCTGTGGTTCTGGGCGGCGCTGCCGGCCGCGGCCGCGCTCGCGATCGCCATCGGCGCAATCATGCGGCGCGATCTCGAGCCGGCGAAGACTTCGCGCGCGAGTTCTCCCGAGACCCGCGCGGTGCTCAAGCCGGTCGCCGCGGAGAACGTGCTTTATTCCGCCACCGATGAAGGCCTCGTCACGCTCGACGACGGCACGCGGGCGCGCCGCGAGCGGCTGAACTACGTCGACACCATCACCTGGAAAAATCCGCGCACCAACGCGTCGCTCAAATGGACCGTGCCGCGCGAGGAGATCCGGGTCGTCCCGGTTTCCTTCCAATAAGATTTCCGAAAAAACCAACTCCATTCCTGCCATGAAATCCCTCCGTTATTTTACCTCCGTCCTCGGCGTGGCCGCGCTGCTGCCCGTGCTGCGGGCGGCCGACGAAGCCAAGGCCGAGGCCAAGTCGGAAACCAAGAGCGACAAGGTCGAAAAGAAGGAGCTGCGCGTCCTCGCCGCGCCGGACCGCGGCGTGAAAATCGTGCCGCGCGCCGTCTTTAGCACCCGGGTCGGCGAACCCGGCGAAAAGGAGCCTGTCACCTATCTCGGCGTCATGACCGCGTCCGTTTCCCCGACGCTCAGCGCGCAACTCGGCCTCGCGGCCGGTTCCGGCCTCGTCGTTAATCATCTCGAGGACAACAGCCCGGCCGCGGCCGCGCTGAAACAGCACGACATCCTGCTGAAGCTCGATGACCAGCTGCTCGTCGACCAGCGCCAGCTCTCCGTCCTCATCCGCCAGAAAAAGGAAGGCGATGAGGTCACGCTCACCTATATCCGCGGCGGCAAGCAGGCGACGGCGAAGGTGAAGCTCGGCAAGCACGAGGTCCCGAAGGTCTCCGCCGTGTTCACCGAGCCGATCGGCGGCGGCGCGACGGCCTTCGCGTTCGGCCCGGGCGGGGCGGGCGGGGGAAAATTCGAGATTGCGATGCCGCCTCCGGGCGAGGGCCGCGAGGACGTCGATCACGTGCTGTCGCTGATCGAGGGTCACGCGGGCGCCGGCGATCCGGTGCACATGTGGTTCGGCCGCTCGGGCGGCCCGGGCTTCCGCTCGATGAGCGTCAACACCGGCAACAGCAACATGGTCTACTCCGACGACAAGGGCTCGCTCGAGCTCACCATGAAGGACGAGAAGAAGACGCTCGTCGCGAAAAACAAGAAGGGCGAGCAGCTCTACTCCGGCCCGGTCAACACGGCCGAGGAGCGCAAGGCGCTGCCGGACGACGTCCGCGCGCGGCTCGAGGAACTCGAAGGCATGCAGGACGTGACCTTCCGCACGGATGGCGATTTCAAGGGCGCCGAGACGCGCCTGCTGCAGCCGCTGCCCCGCGGCATCTCGCTGCCGATGCCCGAATTTCCGCGCCAGCCGGCGCCGGCGCGGCCGCCCCTTTTCTTCTGAGCGGCGAGTTGCGTTCGGAAAAAACAAATCCGCGGAGCCGGTTGTGGGCTCCGCGGAATTTGTTTTCAGGCGATGGGCGGCGGTGCGGCGAAGTCTTCCGCCGGCGGCCGCTTCATCACGGCCGAGGTGATGAGGGAGATGAACGTCCCGAGCACCACGGTGAAGATGAACGCGCTGATCATCTGGCGGGACACCGTCGCCTTCGCGCGCGCCTGTTCGAGGGCTTCGTCGATCTTGGCCGCGGGCGCGTTCATTTTTTCCATGAAGCCCCGCATCCACTCGATCTGCACGTCGGCGAAATTGGGGAAGATGAAGCTGAAATAAATGTAGTTGAAGACGCTCAGCATGAGCGCGGCGAAGAGGATGATCAGGAAACCCGTCTTGAACGCCTGGCCATACGTGAAGCCCGCGGTCGGCGCCTGGCCGGCGCGGGCGGCCTTGGTGCCGAGGATGATTCCGGTGATGAGGATCGTCAGCACGCCGATCGTGCCGATGACCAGGCCCATCATCATTTTGTCCGGTTCGGTGGAGAATCCGAGCACGTGATTGATAAGCGTAAGCATCACGCACGCGAACGTGATGATGCCGGCGTAGATCAGGGGTGTTTTCATGCGCCGGCACGTTGGGGTCCGCCGCGCGGGAACACAATGCTCCCTTGATCACCGGCGAACGCGCGGGATGAACGGCACGGGCCAAACGCCAATAAAAAGCGGCCCGCCGCGAAGCGGGCCGCGAAAATTCCGGCGAGGCCGGCGCTCAGTCGTTGTCGCCGTCGAGCACGCGGCCGAGCCCGCCGAGGATCGAGCCTTCCTCGCGCCCGCCGCGGCCGGTCTGGGGCGCCGCGGCGACGATGCGGCCGGCGAGGCGCGAGAACGGCAGCGATTGCAGCCAGACTTTGCCCGGGCCGCGCAGGGTGGCGAAGAACAGGCCTTCGCCGCCGAAGAGCGCGCTCTTGATGCCGCCGACCATCTGGATGTCGTAGTCGACCGTCGGCTGGAAGCCGACGATGCAGCCGGTGTCGACCCGCAGTATTTCACCCGGCGCGAGCGTGCGCTCGTAGAGCGTGCCGCCCGCGTGGATGAAGGCCCAGCCGTCGCCGGTGAGCCGCTGCAGGATGAACCCCTCGCCGCCGAACAGGCCGGCGCCGAAGCGCTTCGTGAACGCGATGCCGACGCTGACGCCTTTCGCGGCGCACAGGAACGAATCCTTCTGCGCCAGCAGTTCGCCGCCGAGTTCGCTCAGGTGCACCGGGACGATCTTGCCGGGATACGGCGCGCCGAAGGCGACGTGCTTTTTGCCCATGCCTTGGTTCTGAAAAACCGTCATGAAGAGCGACTCGCCCGTGAGCAGGCGTTTGCCCGCGCCGAGCAGCGCGCCCATGAAGCCCTTGTTCTGCTGGGAGCCGTCGCCGAAGATCGTCTCCATCGCGATGCCGTCCTCCATGAACATCATGCCGCCCGCCTCGGCCACGACGGCCTCCTGCGGATCGAGTTCGATTTCCACGAACTGCATGTCGTCGCCGTGAATCTTGTAGTCGATTTCGTGCATCAGCGAGGAACGGAGGGGCGGGGGAGTGGGATTCATCGGGTGGAAGCGTGGGAAACGGAGGGGAGGATTTCAATGTGCCGCTGGTTTGAAAACCGCGCGGCAATTCCAATTCAGGCCGCGAGCGCCATCCGTTCGCGCGTCGGAAACGTGACGACCGGCGCGAGCGTCGCGCGATCGTAACGCGGCCGATGCGCATAGTCCCCCGCGAGGACGAGGACGATCAGCGCGGCGGTGGTGAGCGAGAAGAGCGGCAGGGCGAAAGCGTCCAGTGCCATGCCCAAGGCGAAAGCGGCGGTGCCGGTGAGGGCGAGCGCGGCGAGGAGGCGGACGAGCCGGCGAGTGACAGCGGTCGAGTTCATGGTGATGTGCGGAGAGAACCCGGGTGCGTGAAAAAAGTTTCAGCTTCCGCCCGCGGCCCGATGGTAGGTCCGGTCTGTGACCTGACCGGTTTGAAACCACGCGGGATAACGATCGCGGGTCAGGTCGGAGATCTGACCTACTTCAGCGCCGCCTTCACCAGGCGGTCGTCCCCGTCGTTCGGCGCCGCCTTCAGGCCGGCAACGGCGCAAAGCAGATTGTAGATGTGGATGTTTTCCATCTCGGGCAGCTGCACCCCGCTTTTGAACGCCGGACCGCAGGCGATGAACGTGCCGCGCATCGTCGTCAGCGCCGGGTCGTAACCGTGATCGCCCGCGAGCGGTTTCCCCGAGCGACGCGGCCGCTCGGCGACGGCGCGCGACTCGGCGCGATAACCTTCCTCGGGCAGGATCCAGAGGGGCGAGATGCGCGGGTTGTCCTTCAGGTGCAGGCGCGCGGGGAGATTCTCGGCGCGATAGATTTTCACGTGCGGCATTTTCGCCAGCGCTTTCTCGAGCGTGGCGAGCTCGGTGCCGTTCGGGCGCAGGCCGACCGTCGAGCCCGCGTCCTCGACGATGACGGTCTTCAGGTCGATGTAGTCGTCGAGGATCAGCCGGCGCTCGTCCGACACCGCGGTCATGCCGTGGTCGGACACGATCACGTAGTTGGGCGTGAGGCCTTCGGCGGCGAGGCGCGCCTGCAACTCGGCGACCTGCGCGTCCGCGATCTTGAGCTGCGCGACGAGCTCGGGCGAATCGGGGCCGAAGTCGTGGCCGAATTTGTTGATCTCCTCGATGTAGAACGTGACGATCTCCGGCCGCTCGGCCGCGGGTTTCTGGAACCACGCGATGACGTCCGCGACGCGTTTCGCGAAGGTCGTTTCGAAATAATCGAACGGCTTCCAGTAGGTCGCGTGCGCGCCCTTGATCTCCGCCTCGGAGCCCGGCCAATACGAGCACGCGCTCACGCGGCCCTGTTTCACCGCGGTGATCCAGATCGGCTCGCCGCCCCACCACTCGGTTTCGCGCGAGGACTTCGGCGTGTTGTAGTGGAAGAACACGCCCGTGCGCGGATCGAACATGTGGTTGTTGACGATGCCGTGATGCGCCGGGTAGAGGCCGGTCACGATCGTGTAGTGATTGGGAAACGTGTTGCTCGGAAAAACCGGGATCAGTCCGCGCGCGCTCACGCCCTCGCTTTTCAGCCGGCGCAGGTTCGGTGTCTCCGCGGGATGCAGGTCGCAGTAATCCCAGCGGAGGCCGTCGATCGAGATCAGGATCAGCGGGCTGGGGTGCGCCGGCGACGCGGCGCGCGCGGAAAAAACCAGGACGGCGAAGGCGAGGCAGCGGACGGCGACGCGAAGGCTCATTGCCGCAATGTCACCAGCGTCGCGCCCCACGAGCCAGAGTTTTCGTCGCCCAGGCGAAACGACCGCACGAGCGGCGAACGCTGCAACAGCGCGTGCACCGTGGTGCGCAGCGTTCCCGTGCCCTTGCCGTGCACGATGCGCACGACCGGGATGCGGCGTTCCGCGCAGGCGGCGAGATACGCGGGGATCAATTCCCCGAGGTCCTCCGGCCGGAACGTGTGCAGGTCGAGCTCGCCCGTGATCGGCAGCGGGACGGGGGCGTCGGCTTCCGGTTCGGGCGTCATGCGCCGCGCCTACGGTTTCTTTTCCGGCGGATGATCCGGCGCGGGCGGCGGCGTGTCCGGAGTTTCGGACGGCGCCGGCGTGGTCAGTGAAGCGTTGGGCGCAGGCGCGTCGGCCGCCGGCGCGGCGGGAGACGCGGCAGCCGGAGGAACGATCTCCGGCGCGGATGCGACGGGCGGCGTCTCGGGGGCGGCCGGCGGCAGGATCGCTGGCTCGGGCGGGCTCGCGGCCGGCAGCGCCGCGACCGTGGTCTCCGGCAGCACCGGGCGCGCCGCGGCGAGCGAGCGGTGTTCGTCCTCCTCGAGCGCGCGCTTGAATTCCTCCTCCACGCCGGCCGCCGCTTTCTTGAATTCGCGGATCGATTTGCCGAGACCGCGCGCGAACTCGGGCAGTTTTTTTCCCCCGAAGAGCAGCAGCACGATGACAAATATCACCATCATCTCGGAGCCGCCGAGGCTGTCGACGAGGAAGGCGAGAGGGAGGGACGGAACCATGGGCAAGCTCAGACGCGAGTTGGAAGGAAATGTAACGGCGAAATCGGGGCGCGGCGCGAGCGGTTTTCTCTACTTCACGCTGACGCTCACGGTGAAGCGTCCGGTTTCGCCCGGTTTCACGTAGTGCAGGCCGACCTTGTGGCCCGGCGCGTTGGGCGGCCCCATCCACGGCTCGACGCAGTAGAACGGCGAGTCGTCCGCGGCCGTCCAGGTGACGAACGTCGCGTCGGGCGGCGGCACCTTGTCCGTGCCGAGGCGCACGATCACGTCGCCCGGCCGGCCCTTTTCACCGAAGATGACTTCGTTGCCCTTGAGCGCGGTGTGCAGCGCGTCGATCAGCGCCGGGTTCGAGAGCAGCTCGTCGGTCTGCAGCGCCGGGCCGGGGAGGAGCAGGCCGTTGGCCGGATCCTGCCGCAGCCGCTTGCCGGCGGGGATGCGGATCATGTAGTCGCCGCGCGTCGTGCCCTCGTTCCACGGCAGCGTGAAATAGAAATGGTGGCCCGCGCTCCAGGGCAGCGGCACGTCGCCGAGGTTGTGGAGCGAGAGCTCGCACACGAGGCCGAACGGCTCGAAGCGATACGCGACGACGAACTCGTAGTGGAACGGATAGTTGGTCTGCGCCTCGGCGCCGGGGACGAATTGCGCGGCGAACCCGCGCGCGTCGCAGCGGGTGAGGTTGAACACGCCCTGCCGCGCGAGGCCGTGGATGGGCATCGGCCGGCGCACGCCGTCGGCCGCGCGCCAGAAAAAGATCTCGCCGTTGTCGAAGCAGCGCGCGTTGAACGGAAACAGGATCGGGTTCCCGCCACGGACCTTGGCGATCTCGCCGAAATCCGCGTTTTCCGGCCAGTAGAGGACGTCGCGCACCGAGCCGTCGCCGAGCGCGATGTTCCAGTTGATGAGCCGCGCGCCCTTTTCCGGCAGCGCGAGAAAGGTGGAGTTGCCGACGCGCCAGCGGGTGAGCGTCTGGCCTTGGTAGGAAACTTTTTCCATGGAGAGGGCGAAGGTTCGCAGTTGGCGGGCGTCCGCCAAGTGTAATGTGGAAACAAGCCACTGGTTTTCAACCTGCGGCGGCCTTGCGCTGCCCGGGGCAAGCCACTATCGCTCGCAGCCTGATGCACCGGTTTGTTTTCCTGCTTCTCGGTCTCGGGGCCGCCGCCCTGCTCGGCGCGGCGGAGCCCGCGCGGGCGCCGGCGACGCCGCGGCTCGCGCCGGAGCCGGCGCGCGCGAAGGACGTGCGGGTCTACGTGATCCCGGTGCACGACGAGATCGGTTCGGCGGTGCTCTATGTCGTGCGGCGCGGCCTGAAGGAGGCGATCGCATCGAAGGCTGACGCGGTGGTGCTCGACATGAAGACGCCGGGCGGCTCGCTCGCCACGACGCTCGACATCATGGAGGCGCTGCGGAAATTCCCCGGCCAGACCGCGACCTACGTGAACGACCAGGCGCTGTCGGCGGGGGCGTTCATTTCCGCGACGACGGACGAGATCTGGTTCGCTCCCCGCGGCAAGATCGGCGCCGCCGCACCCGTGTCGTCGAGCGGCCAGGACATCGACAAGACGATGCGTTCGAAGGTCGTGAGTTTTCTCCGCGCCGAGGTGCGCTCGGTGTCGGAAGGGAAGGGCGGCCATCGCGGCGAGGCGATCTCCGCGATGATCGACGAGGACTACGAGCTGAAGATCGACGACAAGGTGCTCAAGCCGAAGGGCGAACTGCTCACGCTCACCGCCACCGAGGCGATGAAGACCTACGGCAATCCGCCCGAGCCGCTGCTCGGCGCCGGCATCGTGAATTCGGTCGACGAGCTGGTGGCGAAAAAATTTCCCGGCGCGACCGCCGCGGTGACCACGCTGTCGCAAACCTGGTCGGAGCAACTCGCCGTGTGGCTCAACTCGATCGCGCCCGTCCTGCTCGGGCTCGGGCTGCTGGCGCTGTTCATCGAATTCAAGACGCCGGGCTTCGGCGTGTTCGGCATCGTCGGCATCGTGTGCCTCGCGATCGTGTTCCTCAGCAATTACGTCGCCGGCTTCTCGGGCCACGAGCCGATCCTGTTTTTCCTGCTCGGGCTGCTGCTGCTGGCGGTGGAGATTTTCTTCGTGCCGGGCGCCGTGATCATGGCCCTGGCGGGCCTCACGCTGATGCTCGGCGCGCTGGTCTGGTCGATGGCCGATCTCTGGCCGAACGAGCCGCTGTCGATCGCGTGGTCGGGCGACGTGTTTGTGCGGCCGCTGACGAATCTCGGCATCGGCCTAGTGATCGCGGTGGGCCTCGGTATCGGGCTCGCGCGTTTCCTGCCGCGCGGCTGGGTGTGGGACAAGCTCGTGGTCCAGTCGACGGTCGGCGGCGCGGCGCAAATCTCGGGCGGCGGCCTGACGGAGCCAAATGAAGCCGCGGCGCTGGTCGGCCACGAAGGTGTCACCGTGACGGCGCTGCGGCCGAGCGGGCAGGTGGAGATCGACGGCCGGCGCTTCGAGGCGCGCGTCGAGGTCGGGGCGATCGCGCGCGGCCGTCCGATCGTCGTGCGCGGCTACAAGGATTTCGGCCTGATCGTGGAGGAAATCGCATGACCGCGATCGTGCTGCTGTTCCTCATCGGCACGCTGCTGCTCGCGGCCGAGGTGTTTCTGCCCGGCGCGATCGCCGGCATCATCGGCGGCCTCGCGCTGCTGGCGGGCTCGATCCTCGCGTTCACGAATTTCGGCGCGGGCGTCGGCACGCTCGCGAGCCTGGCGGCGGTCGCGCTCCTCGGCCTCATGCTCTACGCCGAGCTCGTATGGCTGCCGCGCACGAAATTCGGCCGCCGCCTCGTGGTCGAGGCGACGATCGATGCCCAGGCGCAAACGGCCCAGGCTTCGGCGGAGGAGATCGTCGGCAAGTCGGGCACCGCGGAAACGACGCTCGCCCCCTCGGGCTTCGTCACCGTCGGCGGCCGCCGCTACGAGGCGTTCAGCCGTTCTGGCCTGGTGAAGGCGGGCGCGGCGCTCACGGTCGTGGGCATCGATAATTTTCGTCTGATCGTCTCTGAAATCACTCCTCCATGAAAGACCTGCCCCTCATCATCCTCGTCCCGGTCGGCGTTGTCATCTTCATCATCCTCGCCGTCTTCTTCTCGTTCTTCGGGACGTGGCTGAAGGCGCGATTGAACGGCGCGCCGGTGAGCGTGCTCAACCTGCTTGGCATGCGCCTCGGCGGCGTGCCCTACAGCCTCGTGGTCGAGGCGCGCATCACCGCGGTGAAGGCGGGCATCCCGCTCGAGGCCGACAAGGTCGCGGCCCACTACCTCGCCGGCGGCAACGTCGTCCCGACCGTGCAGGCGCTCGTCGCCGCGCAGAAGGCGGGCATCTCCCTCAACTGGGACCGCGCGTGCGCGATCGACCTCGCGACCAAGGGCTCGAACAAGAGCGTGGTCGAGGCCGTGCGCACCTCGGTCGACCCGAAGGTGATCGACTGCCCGAATCCCGAGAGCGGCCGCACGACGATCGACGGCGTGGCGAAGGACGGCATCCAGGTGAAGGTGAAGGCGCGCGTCACCGTGCGCTCGCACCTCGAGCGTTTCGTGGGCGGCGCGAAGGAGGAGACCATCATCGCGCGCGTGGGCGAGGGCATCGTTTCGACCATCGGCTCGGCCGAGAGCTACAAGATCGTGCTCGAGTCGCCCGACAGCATTTCCAAGACCGTGCTCGCGCGCGGCCTCGACGTCGGCTCGGCCTTCGAGATCCTCTCGATCGACATCGCGGACGTCGACGTTGGCGAGAATGTCGGCGCGAAACTCCAGGAGGCGCAGGCCGAAGCGAACAAGAACATGGCGCAGGCCCAGGCGGAAATCCGCCGCGCGGCCGCCGTCGCGGTCGAGCAGGAGATGAAGGCGCGCGTGCAGGAGATGCAGGCGAAGGTCGTCGAGGCGCAGGCGCAGGTGCCGCTCGCGATGGCCGAGGCGTTCCGCTCCGGCCGGCTCGGCGTGATGGATTACTACAAGATGGAAAACGTGCAGGCCGACACCGCGATGCGGTCGTCGATCGCGCACCCCGAGGGCGGCCCGAAAAAGTAACGCCGCGCCGCCGCCGACATGCGCTGGATTTTCGACAACGTCCCGCTGGTCGTCATCCTCTTCGTCATCGTCTCGATCGTCCGGGGCGTGGCGAAGTTCATCAAGCCGGGCAACCCGGCCGAGACGCCGCGAGCGGGGGGCAACGAGGAGAATGACGAACAGCGGCGCGTGCGCGAAATCCAGGAGCGGATCCGCAAGATCGCCGCGGAACGCCGGGGCGAACGCCCGGCAAGCCCGATGCGCCTGCCCGCGCCGGCGGCGCCCCCGCCGCTGGCGCGCGCGGAGCCGGTGAATTCACCGCCGCAGCGGAAGCTCGAGGAGATCGAGCGCCGGTTGCGGTCGGCGAGCCAGGCCAGCCAGCAGCGGCACACGGCCGAGGTGGAGCGCCAGCAGCGGCTGCGCGAGGAGCTCGAAGACCTCGAGGAAAAGAAATTCCTCGCGGCGCGCCAGGCGCAGCATCGCGCCGACGCGCAGCAGGCGGAGGAGCAGTCGGAAAGCGGGCAGCGCGCGACGGCGCGGGCGCAACTGCTGGCCGACCTGCGCGCGCCGCAGAGCCTGCGGCGCGCGATCGTGCTGCGCGAAGTGCTCGGCGCGCCCGTCGGGCTGCGCTAGCGCGGCGACGGAATCGCGAGCTTGACCTCGCCCATCCCGCGAAAGCCGTTCGGGGCGGTGCCGATGTCGATCGGCTTGCCATTCCAATGCAGGATGAGGTTTTCGCCGGCGCTCGCGTGCAGCGTCTGCGGCACCGTGAGCGTGATCGTGCGGCGTTCGCCCCGCATCATCACGCCCCGGAAAATCTCGTCGCCGTCGATCGCGGACCCGTCGGAGGTTTCGAGCCGCACGTTGACGCGGACCTGCACCGGATCCTTCGCTTCCAGGATGTAGGTCATCGCGTTCGCCGGAGCGCCCGGGCTCGGGGCGGTGGCCGGGTTCGCGTTCGTCGTGCGCGGCGCGGCCGCGCCTCCCGGCGTGCGGTCGGTGAAGATGGCTTTGATCAGCAGCAGCGCGAGCAGGACAATGACGCCGATGCCGCCCCACTTGATGTATTTGAAGACGACCGCCGGATCGGGACCGGAGGGAAGCGTCGGTCCGCTGCCCCGCGGATAGCGCGGCTGCGCGCGCGGCGCGCCGGGCGCGGACTCGCCCGCGTTGTCGTCGGGCGGCGCGGCGCGATCGCTCGGTTCGCCGGCGGTCGCGACGGAGATGTCCATGCGGCCGTAGATTTCCCGGTTCGGCTGGCGCGGCCGGACGTCGCCCCGGCCGAGCGCCGCGTAGTCGTTGAGGATGCGCTCGGCGGGCAGCTTGAGGAAATTCGCGTAGTTGCGCAGGAAGCCGCGCGTGTAGATTTCCGTGAGGCCGATATCGAACTGGTTGCTCTCGAATTTCTGCAGGTAGTCGCCCCGGATTTTCGTCGCTTCGGCGGCTTCGCGGATGGAGATGCCCTTTTTCTTGCGCGCTTCCTCGAGCCGTTCGCCGATGGTCTGCATGGAGTAAGAGGGAGTTAGGGTAAAAGGGGCCGGAAAGAAAGAGGAAAGCTGCCCGAACCTGACAAACGCGGCGGGGGGACGCCCCGCC
>JADMIO010839024.1_pt1 | contig 12157 bp, 12 predicted proteins | sample 8958161 | NCBI WGS metagenome assembly JADMIO01 (sample SAMN16585339, study PRJNA669376) | soil metagenome | isolation source: Crop rotation soil | place: USA: Cullars Rotation, Alabama | collected 2011 | reverse complement strand
ACACCAAATTTCTTCGTGCTGGAGAAAGGGAAAATCTTGTTAAAAATCAAATATGAAGGCAATACACCATGTTCTGTTTAATAAGAATTCTTCTTTTTGCGCTCTTTATATGCAGAATCCGATGTGTCGGACACTGCAAATACATATTTTATTCCCATTGCCCTCAGAGAGTCATTTAACATAGAGTTCATTCGTTCCACGTCATTTTTTACTTTGGTCTCAGGATACTTATTGGTACTTGCTACAACATACTGAAAATCATCTTGTTGAAATTTATGAATTTCATAGATTATGCCCATATTCCAACTACAAAATAATCTACTAATCTTATATTGGCCCAAAATTAATTGACAAGAATATAAAACTACCTTGATTGCTCATGCTAGTTCTACAACCGACTGAAATCAGTCCAATTGTATGTATGAGCCGTTATCTTTTAGCCATGCTCTACATTGCTTGTATGTAGGTAATGCATCTTGTACTAGTTTCCAAAAAAGGTTTGAATGGTTGAATTCTATCAAATGAAACAATTCATGTATTATTATATAATCAATAATATTGATAGGAAGTGCGGATAAAAGTAAGTTAAAATTCAAATTGCCCTGTTTAGAGCAGCTTCCCCACCTGGTTTTTTGGTTTTTTATTCTAACATTACCATATGATACTGATAGTTGTTTTCCATAAAACGGTACTTTGATGTCCAGTATTTTCTTTGTTTGTTCCATATACCATCCTACAAGACTTCTTTTGAACGTACGCCTATCTTTCACATGGAATGTTATCTTCATTAGATTGTCAGATATGGTAGCATATTGTATGTGGTCCTTAACAATCTGAATTCCGTATTTTTTTCCCAGGTAGATAATTTCGTTCTGCTGAAGAGGGTCATATTCTAGTTTATCGTTCAATCTCTTATAGAATCGCGTTTTTTTCAATATCCATTTATTATTTACACTGATGAAATTCCTAATTGATTCAAGGTCCTCGCTTAATGGACAAACAACAGAAACGCCGTAACGGTCGACCCTAATGCTCAACCTTCTGCTTCTTTTACTTTTAATCAAATTCACGGATACGATAGAGTCATCCGGAAGGCTTACCTGTAAACATGATTCAAGTCTCATGTTATCTTGACATTCATAGAAAGAAGTTATCACTATTTCTATTTATTGATAAAAATTTGGCGCATTTATAATTTAGTCTGAGCCAAGAGACTGACCTTAGTATCAAAGGTAATAACGCTAGTTTATCCAAAGGTGAACGTATATATTTTGAACCCATTTCCATACGCGTTTATCTCAATAGCGTGGTTTCCATAATTCTTTTCGTTTGCAATATTATAAAGCCTCTGACCGTCAATGATTAATATCCCCTCAGGATTCAGATCATTCCCTTTTGACGTATTACTAATATTGTTATCTTTACCATCCACCTTCACATTTAACTGACCTTTTCCACCCGCTACGATATATACCGATTTTGATGAGTAACCCAGTATAATACTGCCATTAGTGCCAACAAGCTCCATGTTGTCTGGATTGTTTTTCCACAGTCCTTTAAGGTATATCGTATTAGTTTTTAAATTAGAATTAGGTATTGTATAGTTGACAGTTTTTTCTGGACTGAATCCTTCTTTATTTCCAAGATTATCTGTAGCATATTGATATCCAAAGTATAACTCAGGTGTTCTGATCTGATTAAGATCAAGTGATTGTGATTGGGGCGCGCTCATTTTTGTTTGATTAAGATCTGAAATTTGAATACTTTGGCGTTTCATTTGTTCAGTCAACAATTGCCTAATGGCATTTTCAGTTTCCAAATATCCTCCTTCACCGATATGATCATATCTGATATATCCTTCTGAATCAATAAGGTATTTTCGGGGCCAGTAATTATTTTGATACGCATTCCAGGTATCATGATTATTGTCCAATAACACCGGATATTTTATTCCGAATCTTGCTACAGCTTGCTTGACGTTATCAATGTTTTTTTCAAATTCAAATTCGGGGCTATGAACTCCTACTATGACCAGTCCCTTATCAGAATATTTTTGATTCCAATCAACAAGATATGGTAAGGTCCTTATGCAGTTAATGCAGCTGTACGTCCAAAAATCGACTAAAACTACTTTTGCCTTCAGGTCTGACAGCTTTGTTCCGTTTGAATTAATGTATCCAGTTATTCCTTCAAATTCCGGTGCTTTTTTAAGTTGGGACTTGTCTTGTAGTAAATTTACATTCGTTATTTTACTAGCATTATTATTTTCAGAGGACGATTTATTCAGTTCCGGATTGTTAAAGTAAATTGCAAATCCTACTATGAGGGCAACGACACCTAGTCCAGTCAACAAAGCACTTAGGTTATCTTTATTCATCTACGGTCCCCTTTCTATTTTGATGATTTCATTGGCTAGTGGAAAATTACCTAATATGCTGAGACTATTAGTGAATACTAATATTCCGAGTATAATCAACATGATGCCCATTGCGGGATTAAAATATTTCAAATGTTTCACCATTTTTCTAATTACGCCGGTTGCCTGAGAGAAGAAAACACTAGTTACTAAAAACGGGATTCCAAGAGCTAGCGAGTATGCTAGTAATGAATTGTATGCTGCTCCTGGAGCTGTAGCCGCCAAAGTAAGAGTACTCCCCAATAAAGGACCAACACACGGAATCCAGCCTGCAGCAAATGCAGCTCCGAACACAAATGATGTAATATAACTGGTCTTGAATTTGGGGATAGATGTAAATTTCTTTTCAAAATTTAGACGTCTTAATCTTGTAGAAAGTATCAAATATACCCCAAATCCAATAATTACAAGACCCCCAACAGAGGTCAATACATTTTGAAAGCCTAGCCCCACGTTCAACAAGACACTATTTAGAAATACCCCTAGAAGTGCAAAAACAAGAGAGAATCCTAGAACAAAATACACAGTATTTAGGAAAATGTTCAATCTGGTGGATTTTTTTAACTTAATAGATTGTCCTGTTTGTCCTGATGAATCTTGAATTTCATTTAGCGTCGTTCCAGAAAGATACGAGACAAATGCCGGTAAGATTGGCAAAATACACGGTGAAAAAAAAGATCCTGCACCTGCAAGTGCGGAAATAAAAATGCTAGAATCAAACATATTCATAATGGTTGTTTTTTTGGATTAATACTTTTGTCCAAATTAACACCAAATTTATTACATATCTCAAATGCCTACTTTCGTATCTGTAATCTGGTTTCAACTTAAGTTACAAAAAGATTGGGAGTTGTAGATTCTATTTCTGAATGAATTGTAAATTTTACTTCTTTATTTCTGTAAGTCGCAGAGCATCTAGATCCTGTTGGGTTTCCATCTGGTTCTTGTTTCCGTATACTATCAATATTCTGTCGTTATCTTTTATCACATATTTTGCGATTGAGTCCGTCTTGTTTCCATTTATGTAAAATTCCAAATTTGAGTTTCCGTTACTGCAATAACTAGTGTTATTTTCGAGAGTGAAGCAGTTATTCGAAACGTTCATCCCTACGCTTCTAAAGAACTCTTCTACTGGAACTCCGGTAGCATGTCTGTGCATTGTGTTGCCATCATTATGTTCAACGTGGATATACGGGGATCTAACTTGGTACTGTGGCTGACTGAAATCTAGTTTTTTACCGTTTATTTTGACTGCGAATGCTGCATGAACGTGTTCAGAACCAAGAGGTCCAAATGCCCGACTTGGTTTTACCAAATGTTCAGAGTAAATGTTTACAGCATATGCCATAATGGCCAAGAGAACGATTACAGCCGGTATGACTATCATCAAATTCTTCTTTCTTCTCTTGCGAGATACTGCAAAATAGCTCTTATCATCTCGTTCTTTTCTTGGGTTGAGAGCCTTGTCTTTCTTTGTATTATTATCTTTCTTTTTATTATTCTTCATTTTCACGCATCAACTAACGATTTATTGATTAGAACTTTGATGGATAATTTAAAGAAATCTTTACAGAAATTTGCCCAAGAGCAAAATATCTTGATAACCAAAGTTATGCAAGTTACGGGCTGGTGTAGATTTGCTTGAATTTTTCTGGCAATTCGGGGTTGCCGTAGTCGTCGGAATACGCAGAGTAGACATTTATTTTCTCTCCGTGTTTTATCTCATAGGGTCCGATAAGTCTGATGTTGTTTCTGTACTCTTCATAAAGTGGTCTTAACTGCATGGCAAAGTTTTCAGTAATCAGAATATGCCAACTATCGCCCAAATCCATGACTCTCCTTGCCATAATTATGCCTGGACCCCAAACGTTAAGTCTGTTTGATATATCATATACTGTGAATACTGGTCCAGAGCTCAAACCGATTCTTACTTTTATTCTGTTTTCATCTACTATTCGCTTGTTATATTTGCGAAGATATCCATGCAACTCAACACTGAGCTTGTAAGGCAATTCTGGATTGTTTTCATATCCTATAGCCATGCCATCACCTGCAGGAAGGATTATTTTCAGCTCATCTGATATTTTCCTAAACGAGTTACAGGAGCTTATGAATTCATTGAGCCTGACTATCTTTTCCTTCTGTCTGTGAACTGCCAACTCTGGATTAGAAAGTCCTACAATATCAATGAAGCAAAAATTATAATTCAATACTTCGTATTTTGGATCAAGGTCCTTGAATACGGACATAAATTTTCTATATGTTCTTGCGCACCTCTCCGTATGAAATGGCAAATCAAGATAATACACCGGAGGATGTTGAATTACTCTTCCGTCCAAAGTACATTTAAGTAAATTATCAGCAAAAGTGAATCTTCCATTTTTGTCAATGCTAAATTGTATCCAAGTAGGTTTAGTAAATGCATGTCCTGCCATTGAAAGTAATCGTATTTTTCTAATCAATGAGTCATTGGACTCTTCAAATTTCATCTCCATTATTCCATCACAAAATGAGACTATGGGTTGATATTCTGAAGATAGGGGTGAATCGATAGTGAAAATTCCTATTGTCTTTTTTTTCTTTAATTGAAGGACTAATTTCGCCAAAAACCTCCTTACTGAATCTACTTCAAAAATATCACAAAAATGATTTAGCGAATCCATTACAAAGTAAACTACGTCGTTCTCGTCGGAATTGTGTATGTCATTTTGATCATTGAGAACATGAATGTGTATATCTGAAAGAAAAGAAGATATTCTATCTAGTGCTTCATCTAATGACTTTTGATTTGGAGGATCATACAGGAGAACTGGGTTTACAAATAGTGAATTGAATTTTTTTCCATCAATATTAAGTAATTCGAACTTTTCTTTATCAGTGACCTTAGACGAAAGAAAGATGCACTTTTTTCTAGTACTTAAGCCCTCTTCAAGAAACTCTCTGCAATAATCTCTCTTTCCTATTCCAGGAGGTCCAGACAAGAGAAACAAAGTAGGCGAAATGTTCTCCTCCCCGTCTGTAAGTTCGGCGAGTCCTGGAATGGTCATTTGAGATATAATATCATATTGGGTCTATATACCTGTTTTTTGTATAAATGAAATCGATGAAAGGTCTATTATTTCACAATTCTATCATGGATTTTAACTGGTTAATTTGTTGTGAAAAAGGATGATCGGGATATCCAAGAACTGTCAAGAACTCCTTTTGGGCAAACTGGATATCACAATAACATGGGATTGATGTCATCACATCTATTCCCGTCTCAGAACTCAGTTTCTTTACAAAATCGTCTGCTACGGGAGTTAGGGTGGTGGTAAAATTTCCATCAGAATGATTTTCGTGAGATTCACTTGTTTGTAAATGAGGAATGCAGTAACCGGCTATCCTGTTAAGAAGTAGATAATATTTTGTGTTTCCCTGTTCCTGGAATTGTGCCAAGATTTCATTTGCAATCATTTTTGTTCCTCCGATGTCCATGTCTCCCATCTTTAATGTCAAAAATACAATATCCGATAATGCCAATGCATTAATAGCCCAAAATCTTATTCCTGGACTTGAATCCATTATAACATAGTCAATATCGTTTTTCTCGATTAACTCTTCTCTAAAGTTGATGAATCTTTTGAGCATATTCATTCTGTTTCTATCTTCCTTAACTCCTTCAATTTTGAGAATGTCTTCTCTTTTGGGGCTAGAAAAGCAACCAATTATTTTTCCTTTCAAAGAACCTTTATCTGAGAATTGTTGTATGGGTGTTACTTGGACTAGCAAATCGTCTACTCCGCAGGCGCCCACTATGTAATCATTTAAGGTATTCTTAATTTTATTTTGGATCACATCGCCAAAATAAGCATGTAAGCTTGGTGCATATACATCGATATCAACTATACACACATTGCTTCCATTTTTAGCTAATAATGCGGCTAAGTTAGCTGCCAAAGTTGTTTTGCCAGTGCCGCCCTTATACGAGTGAAATGTAATAACTTGCTTCAAATTATAATAAGAGAGTGGCAAATACAGGTTTTTAAGTATATGCTAAAATACTTTTTTTTATGTAATACTCAAACGCAGGTGTAAATTTCTGTAATGTATCAAATAATTGAATTATGTTATTCTTAATTAACTGACAACTTGGTATTGGGTTAAAACGCAATTTTATTTCACAAACTTCAGGATTGGCAATGGGATTCCAGATGATAAAGACATACAAAAACATCTGCGAAGTGCGGGATTTGAACCCGCGATCCCGAGCTTGGGAAGCTCGTACCTTAACCAGTCTGGGCTAACTTCGCTTAATCGGAAATTAAATCTTACAAATTATAAATTTCTATCTTTAACTAGATGATATTTCATATTCATCGGCAAAAATTGATATATCCTGTGTTCACCGCTTGTTGATAGAATCACAGTATGAATGCCATATGATCCAATGTCCTTTAGGGAGTAACAATTAGCCAGAATCAATAAACGGTCGGTGAGAAATAAACCATTTAAACCTACTATGCAAATTCCCCAAGCATCAAAATATGAAAAAATAATAAGACCTCAGTCTACGAAGTATTTGACTCTCTCTTTTTTGAATTCTTTAGTACTGAACAGAATCCTGTATTCGTCTATTCCTACAATCTGAGATAGTTCCGTGGCAATTTTTTTGGCACCGTCGATTGTCCTTGCGTGAATCATGCTAAACAAATTGAATTGCCAATCTGGATATACCGGTCTTCTATAACAATGGCTAACTTGTGGGAATGATGCTAACTTGTAACCAACTTCATCAATTTTATTGTCTGGAACTTTCCAAACTATCATGCCGTTAGCAGTAAATCCCGCATCTCTATGACGTAGAATTGCAGCAAATCGTCTCATTACACCTATTGATTCGTATTCCCTGGCTTTGTCAAATAATTTATCAGTTGTGATTCCAAGATTGTTTGCAGCGTCATCGAAGGGTTTTTGAATCACTTGCAAATCTTTTTGCAATTCCCTTATGAAATCCTTATCCCTTGCGGTAAGTTCAAACTTTTTTTGATCGAGGTTTTTTACGTTATCATCTGGTGTTAACTTACTGGGGTCATTATTTACCATATCCAGTTTGACTCCTATTTTATATAATTTCAGAGTTGGCAAAAGACGGAATTTGATTACGCCTTCAAAGGATGACATTTGCTCAAGATCTTTTTTTAGATCTCCTTCTGGAGGAACGGCCAACGTAAACCACATATTAAATTCATGATCCCTTTCATAATTGTGGCTGACGCCAGGATGCTTATTGACTTCCTTTGCGACTTGGTCCAGATTGTCTTTTTTAACTGCAAATGCAACTAGCGCGCTCTTATAACCTAGCCTCCTCGTATCAAAAATAGCATTAATCTGTCTTATCAGTCCACTTTGTTTCATTAAAGATATCCTATTCATCACATCATTTTCAGTAAGACCGTGCTTTGTTGCAATTTCCAAATATGGTCTTTGAGAGAGGGGAAAAGTCCATTGAATATCGTTCAAAAGTTGCTTGTCTAACGGATCAATGTATTGTTGATCAAGCTGCATTTAAGATAAATTCACTGGCCAAGCATTAAATACTTTGTCATAGATGCAATTTCTCACATGCTCCATGTTGATTAGGTAATGAGTTTTCCCTGTAATAGTGCATAAAAATATATGAATTAATTACTTGTTAATTATGTAAATAATTTGAGCGGACAAATAGTTGCTTTTCAAGGGGAGCACGGAGCATACAGTGAGATTGCGGCCCTAAAATTTTTCCCTAATTCAGAACTCATGCCTATGAAGCTATTCCAAGACGTGTTCGATGCGTTACACAATAATAGTATTGATTATGCGGTAGTTCCAATTGAAAATTCAATCGAAGGTTCTGTAAACGAAATTTATGATCTTTTGCTAAGCACTGAAAAAAAAATTACAGCAGAAATATTTCTAAAAGTCAACCATTGTCTAATTGCATTACCAAATAATACTACAATAACAAGGGTCTTCTCCCATCCGCAAGCTTTAGCCCAGTGTAGAGAATATCTCAAAAAAAGAAATTATGATTCACTACCAACCTATGATACAGCGGGCTCTGTCAGGTTAATAAAGGAAAATCAATTACTCGATGCGGCCGCCATTGCGAGTAAGAGTGCCGCAAATTTTTATCAAATGAAAATCCTCGATGAAAATATCGAGGACAGAATAAACAATTACACTAGATTTCTCGTACTCTCTGATGAAAATACAAGTCCTTCTATGAAAGATAGGACTTCAATGATTTTTGGATTAAAACACACACCTGGTTCATTATTTTCAGTCATTAAAGAATTCAATAATAGTAAAATCAATCTCACCAAAATAGAGTCAAGGCCAACTAAAGAAAAACCTTGGGAATACAATTTTTATGTGGACTTCGAAGGTCATGTTGAAGAGGAATTGGTTAAAAGTACATTAGATAATGTTCAAAAGAAATGCACTTTTTTAAAAATATTAGGTTCTTATAAAAAGGGAACAATAGATTAATTAATTTTTAGATATTAGACGTATCTTGATTTCATTCCAATTCCCAGAACTACGATGCCAGTTATCAGTAACATCATTTGAGCACCGAATGCCAGCTGAGATGCCTTAGTCTCTACATCTCCGTCAATTTGAAGCGTGGAATTTCCTATATTTTTTGTTTCAATCCTAAATTGGCCTTCACCGTTAGCAATGAGGTTGTATTCATAGTGTGAACGATTAGTAACGGAAACGATAACTGTACTGTCGGGGCTTTCGATCTTGAAATCAAATTTGGATCCGTCAACTATTATCTTACCTACGCTCCCTTTATTCATTATGGGTGTCACAACATCTATGTTATTTACGTTAGGATTCAATGTCTTGTCCAATTCCACCTTTCTGGGAATATTTGAATCGATCAATGAGGCAGCACCAATTATAATAAATGCTATACCACTTATCATGAGAACATAGAAAGTCTTTTTCCTACTCATATCAAAACTGAATGTTAGCCTCCTAATTAACGATGTGTTTTCTATCGAATTGTCAACTTACTTTTAGTTAAATTTGAAAAAAAATCAAGGGAACATCACGCCATAGCCAGAGTCCATGTCCACAAAAGGAGACTTTATGGCAGAAATTTTGAAATATTCACATCATGGATTGTAAGACTATTTTGAGCTCTATTGATTTCTATGAATTCAATTATAATACCTATAGGTAAGGGAAAATCTTTATTTATTATCGTAACAGACTTTAATTATTGAACAATAGTCCGTCATTGAAGGTATCTCTAATTCTAGCAACAATTATTTTGATTGGAACTATTGTTCTTGTTAATAATAACAGCACATTTGGAAAGCAGGCTATCTGGAGAGACTTTGATAACATGAAAGGCCTGGTTGCCGCAATAAAGAGTGGTGAAAAAAACGACGATAATATTAATTGGGAAAAATTCCAAGACTCGGACATTTTTAAGAAGGAAGATAAAGAGTCAAAAGAGTGCCTCCAATTTGCACATAAAGTAGGTAATAACCTAGGAGATTATGAAATTGTCCATTGCTTCAGAGACGAGAATTATTTTAAGAACAAATATTCTGAAGGTGAAATTTCCAAAACACCGAAATCCCAGACTGAAACCAACGCCTCCCTAAATGTCCCAACAGTGCCTGAAACCAACGCCTCCCTAAATGTCCCAACAGTGCCTGAAACCAACGCCTCCCTAAATGTCCCAACAGTGCCTGAAACCAACGCCTCCCTAAATGTCCCAACAGTGCCTGAAACCAACGCCTCCCTAAATGTCCCAACAGTGCCTGAAACCAACGCCTCCCTAAATGTCCCAACAGTGCCTGAAACCAACGCCTCCCTAAATGTCCCAGATGTATCCAAATCTAATGCTTCTGAAATAGTTACTCCACGCAGTATAGACCTTAACATTACTGCTATGAAAGATCCTATTAATCGCGGAGAAAATCAAGTGGTAACAGTTACAGCATTGGATCCTGCAACAGGCAAAACGCTTGATCGAGTCTTTATTACACTTGAAATTAAGGACCCCGTGGGAATTCTTGTCAAGAATTATACTGCTACAGATGGCAATGTAACACGAACTTTTAAAATAGGTGAGAATGCAATCGGAACATTTATCATTTCAGCAACAGCATCACAAGCAGGTGTTCAAAGCACAAAATCTCTCACATTTGAAGTACAGTAATATGTAAAAATTGTTAAGTTATTGAAAATGCGCCTTTGCAGGAGAACTTTATTTTAATCTTCGATCTTGAGAATCATTTTTTCTCCGTCTTTTAAGATGTAATTATCATAATTTTCTGTGCTATTCCCATCGGTGAGAAGGTTAATTTTGCTACCTTGAAGAGGTATTCCCCAAATATTGAGGAATTGTCCTAATGTGTAGTTTCTGTATTCGGTGGATTCCACATGAATAGTACCACTTGAATCATGAGTGTGTAGTGGGGACATCGCTGGAGTGATCAAGCCAAATATATTAGCCTTTTGTTCTGTTCCAAATTTGTCTAGTGAATGGTCCTTCCACAATGATGAATTTATACCAATTCCGTTTGGTACGATAAGTGATTTCCCATTAACAGTAACACTAAGGTTAGCATGTATGTGCATTATTATTTTATTACTTGTTTTGTTTGCGATTGATTCTTGAGCATTTAATTCTGGAGTAGATTGTGACATCGGTAAAAACAAAATACATATAGCTACTCCCAAAACTGATAGTACAACATAGCCAGTATTAGACTTCATCCTTCAAATACTAGGTTGAATTGTCAAGATAATTTATAGATATAGCACATGCATTATTTCCTAGAAAGCCATTTGAAGTTCAAATTTTTCTAAACAGAAATGTTATTTGCAACTTACATAGCTGTTCAATGTATCACGGCGTATCCGAATGAATGCCATGTTTGAATGATTTCCTTATGTCGCTAGAGGAGTTGCTTTTCAATTTATCTGAGTATCTTTCGGGATTAAGTCCAAGGGTCTAATGCTTTTATCCGCAATTTACTTTGGATTACACAATTTTTTATATATAGATGTTGAATACTAATATGTTGAACAAGCAACAATCAGTACAAATAACTCTACTCTTCATGATATTCGTTACCGTTAATTTTCTGTTCTTATCTGATAATATGATTTCACTACAAGCAATTACCAAAACGTCCTCAGATAGTAGAGGTGATGTTGGGTCGAATTCCAATGGGATTTTAAATGTAGATAATGAAAAAAGCAAATTGATAAATGAACTTGTGAAAACAGGTAAGTTCACAAAAGAGGAAGCCCAAGAATTTGCATCAAAAGTGATGCTGATCGATGAACTTGTGAAAACAGGTAAGTTCACAAAAGAGGAAGCCCAAGAATTTGCATCAAAAGTGATGAATAATGAGACCGATGGAAACAATACGATTGCCGGATCAAACATATCAGAAGCTAACATAACTGCTAATGTTCCTGTACCTGAAGCTAACGCCAACCTAACTGCTAATGTTCCTGTACCTGAAGCTAACGCCAACCTAACTGCTAATGTTCCTGTACCTGAAGCTAACGCCAACCTAACTGCTAATGTTCCTGTACCTGAAGCTAACGCCAACCTAACTGCTAATGTTCCTGTACCTGAAGCTAACGCCAACCTAACTGCTAATGTTCCTGTACCTGAAGCTAACGCCAACCTAACTGCTAATGTTCCTGTACCTGAAGCTAACCTAACTGCTAATGTTCCTG
>JADMIO011435071.1_pt1 | contig 12158 bp, 16 predicted proteins | sample 8958161 | NCBI WGS metagenome assembly JADMIO01 (sample SAMN16585339, study PRJNA669376) | soil metagenome | isolation source: Crop rotation soil | place: USA: Cullars Rotation, Alabama | collected 2011 | reverse complement strand
GGCCATACCCTGTACGCGACCTACGTGCCTGACGAGATGGATCTCGGAATGGCGTGCATGCGCCAGGTCGCCAGGGTCGTGTACGCCGACGGCGCCGACGGGGCGAAACAGCGTTCATTGAGCGACGAAACCGGGCCTGGTGCGCCGACTGGTTACAGCCCGTACAACGCTTGGGAACTGCAGATTACCCAGTTCGTGAACAAGCGCGTCGACGCACCATGGTCGACCGGGACGAAGTGGAGCGACCGATCGTGGCTGCCCTGGTGGATCGACCAAGTCGGCCGGCAGCGGTTGATGGCGGGTGCGTTGACGATCGTCCGCAGCTTCGGAGGCCTGCCGGCGGCCTTCAATGCCAGGCCCAAAGCAACCATCGACACCCTGAACGCCTCTTTTGGCCAGGGTCTCACGGGGGTCGACTACTCGCCCTGTGCGACGCTCAGTGGCAAGACGCGCGATCAGATTTTCATGATGGCGGCCCTGGCACTGGTCGGCGGCTCGTGGTCCACCAAGGGCGGAAAAAACCCAGGGCGAACGACGAGTCTCGAGGCTGGCCACAACATCGGCGCCGTCATGGTCAATGCGAACAACCAGTTGATCGCCTGGGGCCTCAACCTGAGCGACCTTCACGGCACGCTGCACGGTGAGACGGCCATGGTGCTGTCCTACCTGAGACGAAACAATGTCAGCCGCCTGCCGGATGGCTGCCGCATCTACGCGACGTTGAAGCCGTGTCACATGTGCGCCGGCTTCATCGCCACGGTGGCGAAGGACGTCACCGTCATCTACGGCCAGAATGATCCCAAGATCACCAACAGCGCGCTCGACGCCGCCCGCGGCGACGGCGTCACCCAGGTGTCATCGGCGGTGACCATCGGCGGTTCGGCAACCTTCGGCACCTTTGACGCCCGCGGCCGCACGATGACGGTGACGGAGGTGCTCGCCGAGATGATCAACAGCAGCGGCCTGGCGGCGGTGCCGTTTCTCTACTCGGCGAACGCCAACAAGTTCTTCACCACCATCCGCAGCAAGCCCAAGGCACTGGCCGACGCGGTGAAAAAGTTCGACGCGTTGCCGCCCGCGCTGTCGCAGTTGTCGATTCGCAGCGGCGGGCCGCAGCCTGAGAAAGGGCTGCAGACCATCCCGCTTCTGTACGGGCAATTGAAGCCGACGACGATGTCCCGCAACGCCAGCGGGCTCGATCTGGCGACGGGGAGTGCCCTGATTCCGCTGCCCGCGCATCCGCTCGTCCCGGTGCGGCAGTTGCACCGGGGCGAGGTCCGGGCGATGGGAGCCGGGGCGATCGTGCAGGTCACCGATCAGTCACGAACGCTTCAGGGACTGGATCTGGCGATCGGCAACACCGACCTGATTCGCAAGATGGGACGGCGCGCCGGCCCGAGCCTGCTGACCGCCCTGCTGGGCAGCCTGGCAGCGATTCAGCATTTCCTGCAGCGGCTGAAGACCTTCGGGGTGCTCGACTTCAGGTGATGGTTTCCTGACGGGCGAGATCCGCTCGCCCGAGCAGGTCGAACGGCTCAATCACCTCACGCCAGCCGCCGGTGAGCGCCACGACGTCGGGAACATGGCCGGCATCGATCGCTGACCACCGCACGACGTTTCAGCCACCCAGAGGCTCACGACATGCGTATCGGCATCCCCGGTTCCGGATTGATGGGCAGCAAACTCGGGACGATCTTCGCGCGGGCCGGACACGACGTGGTCTTCAGCTATTCGCGCAGCGAACGAAAGCTGATGCGGCTCGCGCGAGAGGCGACATCCGGAGAAGAGTCGTTGGCTCGTTGAGGTCAGGTATCCAGACGGCTCACGCTTGCGAAAGCGGTTTCGTCGCGAGCGCGAAGCGCTACGTCTCTGGTCGGCCGAGCAGACGAAGATCGAGAATGGGACCTGGTACGGACAGACGGCAACAACCATCTCGTTTGAGATATCTCTCAAGCAGTATCGCGAATACTCGACGATTCAGAATCGGTCGCATCACTCCTACGTCGAGCCGGCACTCTCTGTTTGGGAGGAACACATCAAGCCGAGTACATTGCTCGCGAAGATCAAACCGGCGCTGATTGAGGACGTCAAACTACGACGTGCCCAGCAAGTCGCTCGCACTACCGTCGACAAAGATCTCGCCGTCCTGAAAGCCTTTCTTCAACTGGTGCATGGCGCGTGGCTTAGCGGTATCGAATCCTGTCACGCGCGTCAAATTCTTCAACGAGGACAATTCGCGGCTGCGTTATCTGACCGAGGACGAATATGCCCGGCTCATCCAAGCGGCCAAGAGCGCATCGAGACGTCGCCGTTTCTCGCTGAGAAGATCACCCTGTCGGTGCATACGGGTCTGCGACGCGGCAGCTTGTTCAACCTCTCTTGGGACTACGTAGATTTCTTGAATCGCGTCGTTCGCGTGCCACGGACCAAGAGCGGCCGGCCGCACGCCGTGCCACTGAATGCGACGGTCCTTACCACATTGCAAGCGCTCTATACGGAGCGGCTTCCCGAGTGCCCGTATGTATTCGCGCACGCGACCGGGCGTAAGGCCGGCGAGCCGGTGAAGGACGTCAAGAACGCATTTCACACCGCGCTGGAGATTGCCGAGATCAAGGACTTCACCTGGCACGATCTCCGGCACACGTTCGCCTCATGGCTGATCATGAAGGGCACCTCCCTTCGATCCGTGGCCGAGCTGTTGGGGCACAAGGGCCTGCGCATGGTGATGCGGTATGCCCATCTCTCCCCGGCGTACCTCTCCGCGGAAGTGGGTCTCTTGGATCAGCCGGCACCGACATCGCCGCCTCCAAGCGAGGCGGCGTCACCCGAAAGGACAAAAAAAGGGCAACGTGCTCCGGCGCGCGAGCAGGCGCCAGCGAAAGTCGTGGAATTTCCGAGGAAAAACCAAGATGGCTCGCCGCACTGGACGATTTCCGCACCCTGGTTGATTCGAGAAGCAGCGTACTTGGCCTGATCTTGAGTGATTCGCCAAGGTTTCGTGAGGTGAGTCACGCGAAGCAGTCTTCACCCCAGCTCAAGGAGTCGGAAACAGCTGATGATTACCCTAGCCGGCGTGCTCGGAAGGTCGAGGTGCTCGGCTAGCTGTGTCGTGGCCTGGGAGAGGCACCGCTGCCCCTCGGAATCCCTGGCAATGTGCTTTCGAGCGACTCAAGATATGAACATGAAGCTATCTGCCGGCTGCCTCGGCAATGAGCCCCGGTTTTGAGAAATCGACACCTCGCGACTTTTTTTAGCCCGTGGTCATGACAGAGAACCGAGTGGAAGAGGACGATGCAGGTCGATGTCCTGAATAGCGTCGTGATCAACCGGACGGTCGCTGACGTGTCCCTATACTCAGCGAACCCTGACAATGCCCCCCTGTGGTACGTGAACATCAAGTCGGTTGAATGGAAGACTTCCCGGCCGGCACAGGTCGGTTCACGCGTCGATTTCGTCGCGCACTTTCTGGGACGCCGATTGGCGTATACCTACGAATTCGTCGACTTCGTTCCCGGCAAACGATTGACGATGCGGACAGCAGGACCACCATTTCCAATGGAGACGACATACGCGTGGGAAGACGAGAACGGCGCCACGCGAATGACCCTCCGCAACCGGGGTGCGCCCAGCGGCTTTTCGACGTGGCTCGCGCCTTTGATGTCGTTCATGATCGGAAGGGCAAACAGGAAGGATCTGGCGTTGCTCAAGCGACGACTTGAGCAACAGTCGTGACGCCGGGCCGGCGGAGACTCGACGGACGTGATGCGCCGCGCGAATCGCGACCCGCGGTCAGGTGGTGTGACGACGGGGATCGACTTGAATCTCACGTAGGTTCTTCATCGCCTTGCGCCAGAGTTCATGAAATCCTTCGGCAAGGCTGTCCGCGAGTTCGCGATCTCGCACGAGCAGCGACGCAAATCGCCCTTCCTTCACGAACGGATGATCAAGCGGCAGCACCACAGTGTCGTCGTCGACGACGTGAAACGGATGGCCCAACTCTCCGGAATAGCGCACGCCCGTCACCTGTCGCAGATCGTGACGATGGGTCTTCAGGAATTCCACGAGCTGGCCTGCGCTCTGATAGGAGAAGCCGAAGACGACTCGGTGCTCGACACCATGGTCTGCGGCGTTCTTCGCGATTCGCCGCAGGATCGGGAACCCGCCTTTGATCGCAGTATCGATGGCCATGAGGTCGCCCGCTTCCAGGTACGACAGGATCCGTCTGCGCGCTGCCGCCAGCGGTACGAGATGGCGTCGGATGTGCCCGTCGACACCCAGCGCGAGATCGAGGAATGGATGGCGCCCGCGGGCGCGCGATCGCAGGCCGGTGAACAGTGCGTGAAGCTCCGGAGCTTGGGAGGCGAACCGTTCGGACCGTTCCCGCATGATCTCGACGATCCGGGCGACCACGACCTCTGAGGGCAAGGCTGCGAACATTTTGGGACGCGTCGGCTGGACTTGCACGAGCCCCAAGGCCGACAATTTCTCCATCGCCAGGTAGATCTTTGATGTCGGGACGCCGCCCTCGCGGCACAGCGTCGCGGCATCGCCGACGCCGCACAGCATCAGTGCCATCAAGGCCTTTCGCTCGTAGAGCGTCAGCCCCACCTGTTCGAGCTGCTCCGGATCGGCCAGACGCATATCCAGATTATCTACTCCTGTGAGTAGTTGAATCCAGATACGGGCCCGTTGCACAGTGTTGGAGGCAAAAGGAGGGAGACGTGAGTCAATCCGTTGCGGGACGCGTGATGCCCATGATCACCGTGCGGTCGGTCGACGCCATCAGGAATTTCTACGCCGACACGCTGGGGTTCAGCCATGTCATGGGGATGGTGGGCAAGGACGGGCAGCTCGACTTCTGCACCGTCGTGATGGGCGAGGCTCGCATCATGTTCATGCGGGCACCAGGTGAGTCGCAATCGCCGGTGGGCAAGCAGCCCGTCGAAATCTATCTCGAAGTCGAGGACGTCGACGGCCTGCACAACCGCCTCAAGAAGAGCGGCGTCGCGATCAGCGATCCGCTCACGCTGCAGTGGTGGGGCGACCGCACGTTCAAGGTGCTCGATCCGAACGGCTACGAAATCTGGTTCTACACGAACGTCGCCGAGCCGACGCCGCCACAGGGCGCGAAGCTCGTCTGAGCCGGCGGAGGAGCACATGGTCATGCGAATTCCCGACGCGTTCGTCGACGAGCTCACGATGGAAGCCGCGACCACGAAACGCGTGTTGGAGCGAGTGCCAGAAGCCCGCTTCGGATGGCAGCCGCACCAGAAGTCGATGTCACTGGGACAGCTTGCGCTGCACGTGGCCACCTTGCCGGGACTCGTGACGCAGTTCCTGTCGGGGGACGCCTTGGACTTCGACGCAGTCCCGAAAGAACCACCGACAGTGGCGAATCACGCTGACCTCCTGGCGGCCTTCGCGTCGAGCACGGAACAGGCGCGGTCGTACCTCGGCGATCTCACCGACGAGCGCGCGACATCCACCTGGCGCCTTGTGGCTGGCGAGCGTTCCCTGTTGGCCGCGCCGCGTGCGGCGATGCTGCGTTCGCTGCTGTTCAATCACTGGTATCACCATCGCGGCCAGCTCCTGGTTTACTTGCGGCTCCTCGATGTGCCTGTGCCCTCGGTGTACGGTCCGACCGCGACGAGAACCCGTTCGCCGCTTCGTAATGACCGCCTCGGTCGCCCGTCCGTGATCACGCGGGAGTAGGATTGAGCGCGAGCAGACCATGAAAAAGAAGAAGCCATGGCGGATGTGAACGCGGCCCTTGCGGCAAGTCGAGAAGCCATTGAGCAGATGATCGTGGCGGGTGAGCGCTGTGGTCCAGCGTGGACGTCACCGCGCGCACCCGGGAAGTGGTCGCCCAGTCAGATCGTGGAGCACGTCGCGCGCTCCCTGGAGGAGTCCGCGAACATGGCGGCGGGACGGCCGTCGAAGTTTCTCACGCTACCGGCGTTGGTGCACCCCATCGTCCGTGGCCTGCTGTTCAACCGAGTGCTGCGGAAGGGCGCGTTCCCGAAAGCGAAGACCAACAAAGCGATGAACCCCACAGCCGGCCCTGCGACGGCCGCCGAAGGCCGCGCTCGACTCGAGACCGCGCACCGGCAGTTCGACGAGGCGTGCCGGCAGCTCACGTCAGAGGGCGCTCGCATGCGCACCACGATCTTTGGCGCCGTTCCAATCGAGGATTACGTGCGGTTCATGGAACTCCACACCCGTCACCACGGCAAGCAGATGACGACGCAGTTGTAGGCTGGCGTCCCAGTCTCATGGCGTACGACGAACGACTCGCGAATCGCATCCGCCGCGCGTTCGGCGACGACGGCAACGTAACCGAGCGCAAGATGTTCGGCGGCCTGGCGTTTCTCTGGCGCGGCCGGATGTCATGCGGCATCGTCGGTGGCGATCTGATGGTGCGGGTACCGCTCGACGAGTTCGACGCAACACTGCGGAAGGCACACGTCCGGCCGATGGACTTCACAGGTCGGCCGCTCAAGGGATTCGTCTACGTATCGCCGGCAGGATTTCGCACATCGAGCGCGCTCGGAGCCTGGGTGTCGCGCGGCCAGCGGGCTGCCGAGGTCAGCGACGTGGCGAAGAGCGGCAGATCGCTACGCGGGCGTGCGACGAAGCGCGGCGCGTGAGGCGTTCTCGAACAAAGGGCGGCGCCTTAATCCATGTGTCGGCCGGAGCGCATGGATCCCTCGTTACGCTCGCTCGGATGCCACGATAGCTCGCGCGACCGCACGGAAGTCTGGACCTACGATGTCAGGCTGTGGGCCAAGCGGGTAGAGAACCTTTCCTGGCCTTGCGACGAACGCCGCGGCGAAACCCGCTCGAAGGGCACCGACAATGTCCCACGCATGCGCAGCGACGAGCCGCAGTCGATCGACGGGAAGTCCGAGCCCGTCGGCAACCGAGCGGTATGCCTGCGCGGCCGGCTTGAAGCGACGGACGTCGTCCACCGAAAACGAACGCTCGAAGAACGCGGACAGACCCGCGTTCTGGAGTTGCTGCTGCACCGCCGTCGGCGCCGAGTTGGTGAGCGTGACGAGTCTCAAGCCAGCCTCGCGCATAATTTGGAGACCGTCGCGCACATCGGGATGTGCCGGAAGCGTCAGCATGCCCTGGAGAATGCGGTTGCGGTCGGCTGATGGCAGCGTGATACCGCGCGCACTCGCGACCATATCGAGCGCCGCGCCGCCGATGCTCGCGAAGTCGGCGTACGGCCCGGCCAGGGTCGCTACTTCCGAATAGAGCAAAACGTTCGCAAACCACTCCTGCAGGACGCGACCGTCTCCGAATGTCTGTTGGAAGTGCGGCTCCAGCGCGCCGACGTCCAGCAGCGTCTCGTTGACGTCACAGACAATAACGCGAGGCATCGGGCGGTCTCCTTGAGTGCCTGGGGAACTGCTAGGGGCTCCGATGATGGACACGCCCCCGGCCAGCGTTGCCAGGAACGCGCGCCGGCTGGTCACGGCTTTGCGCGCTCGCGGTCCACTGGCGAAGCGTCACGGTCCACGTGAGCGGCACCGACTGAGGGGTGAAGCACAGCTTGTCGTCGCACGCCTGATAGTTGAGAACACCCTTGATCGTGAGCGACGAGGCGTCCTTCAATGCCGCGAGCCCTGGGCGTACACATGAACGCCCCGCACTGGCCGCACGTCGAGGACTACCGAGAATTGCGTCCCGGGAGCGACCGTGCCGTCGGTCGCAAACGAGGTCAACTCGAGTTGCGGAGATGATATCGTCGTCGCCCGCACATCCACGTTGTTCCCGAGCCTCGCTATAATGCTGCCGACGGTGCTGCGTTCCTGGTAGGCCTGCTCGAAGAAACGCGACGTCACCACGCCTTGCGCGTTCAACATGAAGGTTCCGGGAAAGGGAATGCCGTAGCTCTGTTGATTCGACTCAGGCACGCTCGTGTTGAGAATCCCGTACCGCTTGATCGTTGCCGATCCCGGATCCGACAACAGGGGAAACGTGATGCCGCGACGTTTCGAAAAGTCGGCGAGGATCGGCACAGCATCGTAGCTGACGGCGGCGAGGCCGATGCCGCTCTTTGCGAGATCGGCAGTTCGCGTCTGCAGTTCGGCGAGCTGCGTCTTGCAGTACGGACACCAGTCGGCTGACCGATAGAAGACCAGCATGAGGCCCTTGGGTCCCATCAGCGAGGCCAGCGTCCGCGACTGTCCCTTCTGATCGAGAAGAGTAAACTCCGGCACGCGCGTGCCCACCTGTGGTCCGAGTTTCTGGACGTCAGGCAGCGCGGGCTGGGACGCGGACTGCTGCGCCGTCACGTGCACGCCCAGACCGATAAGTGCGCACACGATGGCTCCGCCGACGATACGAGACATTCGGGTTGGCGTAGGGCTCACGGACAACACTTTTCCTCCTTCTTCCTCTCGCAGTCAGCCAGCGAGCGCGGCGAGCGTGGTTCTTACCGCGTCGTCATTTCAGGCCAGCGCAACCAGCGAGTGCCAGTCAGTGCGCATAGTGCGGCGAAAGCCACGACCGTGCCTCCATGCCACACGAGAACCGTTGCGGCGAACTCATGCGGACGCGTCAAGCACGCTTCGACGTTGGCGAGGCTAAGCGCAGCCAGCGCAGCGAGGAACGCCGTGAGACCAGGCGTCAGCGGAGCGCCGCGCCGCAACATCCAAAAGAGCGGCGCTCCGACGACGAGACCGCCCACAGCCATCGAGACAACGCAAGGCCAATCACTTTGACTGGTCACGCCAAGCGTCCCAGACACCCGAAGATCGTGCATGCCTGCCCAGATCAGCGACACACCCCACGCCGCTGCCCCGAGCGCCGGGAACACCCATACGCGGTGATTCGAGCCAGGGATCACCGAGGCAAACGCGGCGCGCGCCGCCATGATCCCGGTCGCCAACGCCGCACTCTGCTGCGCGAGGTACAGCGGTGTCACCGCGACGCCGGCCGACGACATGACCGCGAGCATCATCACATCAGCCACGGTGAGCCACAGCACGGCCCAGAGCATCCACAGGGCTGTCCGCATTCCAGGTGCCGGCAGGGGCCTCGTGGCGGTCACGTTGTGACCGAGCCGATCAATCAGTTCGTCAGTCTTCATTCCTCCTCAGTCCCTCGGAGCGCGCGCCGCAGTGTGGCGATAGCCCGGTGTGTCGCGATCTTCAGTGCACCAATACTCATCCCCGTCAGCGCCGACGCCTCTTTCAGCGACAGCTCGCGCAATTTGAGCAACTCCACCGCCTGGCGCTGTCCCGGCGGTAATGCCTGAATCGCTTGTGCCAGAGCCTCCGGGTCGCCAAATGCCTCCTCACGGCTATTCGCGGCAGGCGCCTGGAAGGTTACGTCTAGATCGTCGACCCCAACCTCGCGCGCCCCTTGACGAACATGCCGCCGGCCCGCATCCGCCAGCCGATGCCGCACGATAGCCGAGAGCCACGGCATCAAGGGGCGCGACGGATCGTACGTCGCTCTCACGGTATGGACCGACAGCAATACCTCCTGTACGACGTCTTCAACATCGCTCTCGCCGAGGAACCCACGCCGTGCCCGGACGAGTTGCCGCACCCTCGGGGTGATCGCGCGGAGCAGCGTGACGTAGGCGATGCTGTCGCCTTGTTGGGCGCGCGCCATCAGACGGGCGAGGTGCTCGTCTGGCGCCGGGGACTCATCCATCAAACCGCCATCGTAACCTTTCCTTCGTGCGCTCCGAATATACGACTGGCGGCCGATATCCGGTCGCCCGGACGTCGAATCGTGACGCCGCAACTGATTGGAGAGGTACGCATGAACACTCGTTATCTGGTGGCGTCCGCTTTGGCCGCGGCCATCGTCGCACCTGTCGCACTCTCGGCGCAGAAGCCGGTTCCGCCGCCTACCGCGTTCAAGACCGAGAAGTGCTACGGCATCGCCAAGGCCGGCAAGAACGACTGCGCCTCCACCGGCAACAACTCGTGCGGAGGGTCCTCGAAGCTCAATAGCGATCCGAAAGCGTGGATCTACGTGCCGGCGGGCTACTGCGAGCGCATCGTCGGCGGCAGTCTCCAGCCCAAGTAGCAAGAGGAGAGGGAACGTGGCCATCACCAGTGACACACGACCACAGACGGCTGAACGGACCGGTATCGGCCTTCGGCTTCCGCACCTGGCGGAGGTGGTGGCCACTCGCCCACCAGTCGGATGGCTCGAAATCCATCCGGAGAACTTTCTTGCGAATCCCCACGGCCTCGAGCTGCTCACCGATCTGGCTCGCGACTACCCGGTTTCAGTGCACACCGTCGGTATCTCGATCGGCAGCGCCGACGGCATTGATCGTGACCACCTGATGCGCCTCCGGGCATTGATAGAGCGATTGCATCCCGTGCAGGTGTCCGGGCATCTCGCCTGGTCAGGTGTGGGCGGTACGTATCTCAACGATCTCTTGCCCTTGCCGTACACCGCCGAAACGCTCCGCGTTGTCGCGGCGCATCTCGCCGAAGTTCAGGATGCCCTCGGACGGTCGTACGTCATCGAGAATCCCTCGTCGTACGTCGCGCTGGCGACGTCGACGATGACTGAGGTCGAGTTCCTACACGCACTGGTGCACGCGACAGGCTGTCGCCTCCTGTGTGATGTCAGCAACGTCCATCTCAGCGGGCACAACATGGGTTACGACCCCTACCGCTTCATCGACCAGTTTCCGGCAGAAGCGGTCGCGGAACTCCATCTCGGAGGCTTCACGCCAGAGGAGGACGAGGCGACGCCGGGCGCGACGTTGCTGGTCGATACACACGCACACGCCGTGGCGGCACCAGCGTGGGATCTGTATGCACATGCCCTCCGCCGTTTCGGTCCTCAGCCCACGATCGTGGAATGGGACAACGATCTGCCCGCGCTGGCAGTGCTGATGGAAGAGGCCGCCAAGGCCGATCGCATCCGAGAGTCCGCAACGAGGGATCACCGTGTTTACGCTCGCTGAGATTCAGATTGGCATCCGTGCGGCGCTTGTCGACGGCGACACCGCCGGCGTGGCGCCTGTGCTCCTGGGCGGGAGTCAGCCTGCACAACGACTCGGCATTCATCAACGCCACTATGTGGCCAGCTTGACCCGCGCGCTGGTCGAACGGTTCCCCGCCACGGTGTGGCTGGTGGGATCCGAACTCGTCACGCACGTCGCCACGTCGTTCATTCGCGAACATCCCCCGTCGAGACCTTGCATCGCTGAGTACGGGGAGGAGTTTCCCCAGTACGTTGGCGGGCACCCCGCCGCTGCGTCGCTGCCGTATCTCGCGCAGTTCGCGGCACTGGAATGGCATCTCGGACGCCTCGCGCTCGCCACCGAGGAATCAACGACTGTCGAGTACGTCCACTTGGACTGGGCGCTCGACGAGCTGATCGGCTTCTACCTCACGGACAGCGCTCCCGATGAGTGGGCCCTCAGACCGGAAGATGTGTGGCTGGAAATTCGAGGCCTCCGAGGAGAGCTGCACATGAATCGCCTCACCGGTGAGGAATTCGCCCGTCGCGTCGCACCGCAGCCGGCAGGCGCGCGCGCATGAGCCGTCCTCCAACCGCGTCCGTGATGGAACCGTCGGGCTTCGCGTGGGTCGATACCACGCGGATATGGCTCGCGCGCTTTCCGCTCTCAATCATTCAACTCGCGGGACGCATTGGCGTCGGAACCACATTCTTCAAGGCAGGCTTGCTGAAGTATCAGTCGTGGGAATTCACGGTCAGACTGTTTCAGGAAGAGTATCGCGTCCCCTTGCTGGACCCGGCGGCTGCCGCTCGCATCGCCATGGTGCAGGAACTGACGATTCCAATTCTGCTCTTTCTGGGGCTGGCGACGCGCATCGCGACGCTTCCGCTGCTCGGCATGATCGCCGTGATCCAAGTCTTCGTGTACCCCAATGCATACAACGAGCATCTGGTTTGGGGTGCGATCCTCGTGTTGCTCCTTACGCGAGGGCCAGGAGTGTTCTCTGTCGATTACTTAATCGGTCGATATCGCCAGAAACAGTTCCGACGCCGGCCACTTGTATAGGCGGCCACTCTATGTCCTTGTCGCGCAAGACCTCCCGCGCAACGCCCCATTCGTCATGCTGCTGATGCAGCCCATCAACGAATCAGACCAGGGTCGAAAATCTCCCGATCATGCCGGGCTGCTCGATGGAGCTGGGAGACGT
>JADMIO010854530.1_pt1 | contig 12158 bp, 6 predicted proteins | sample 8958161 | NCBI WGS metagenome assembly JADMIO01 (sample SAMN16585339, study PRJNA669376) | soil metagenome | isolation source: Crop rotation soil | place: USA: Cullars Rotation, Alabama | collected 2011 | reverse complement strand
CCGGGCCGGGAGCGTAGACGTAAGCAGAGGCGTTCGAGCCGCCGTTGAAGCTGAAGTCGGATTGCCACTGCGAGCCAGCCGGTTCGATAACCAGCGCGCCGATAGCTCCATGAGAAGCATGCTTGATGACATCTCCCATGTCTCTCAGGCCGATAGTTCCGAACTCAATCGGAGTGCCTATGACATGCCCCTGCGGGTCTAGCCTGTTCTCGCCTGCGTACCAAGTGTAAGTGATGGTCTGCCCCGGCCCGACCGTCGTGTCTGGATTGAAGCCGACGCGCGCTCCGTCAGACGTGTTGATGTCGTAGGCCACAAGCTGCGGATGCAGGCCAACGCGATTCGAGGTCTTGACCTGATTGAAGTTGAAATGATTGATGATAGGCGGCATCTCATTCCAGCTATCAATCTCAGGAATGTTTAAGGGCAGCCGGTTGGTCAGCGTGACCTGTATGCACTCGCCCGCCGCCGCTCGCAGGACTAAAGGCTCAGGCTGCACCCAGCCCTGACGCATTGCCCAGTTCTGACTATTCTCAACAAAGATAATCGCGTTCGGATCGTTGATGTTGAAGCGATTGTTGTAGAAAAGTTTTCCGAACGGCAAGAAGTCGCGTGCCAAGTACGCGCTCACGCCGTAGGTGCGCACGGGCGCGCCCGCAGGACAGGTCGTGGTGGCAGGTGTCTGCACCGCTACGGGCGTGCCCGGCAACGGCGCAATCTGTACGTTAAGGCCGGTCGTCTCGTCTAAGACTTGAGCGGTCGAGCCTTGAAAGGTGCGCAGGATGCCCCACTGGCCGTCCCACAGGTTGTCTGTCGCGGCAGACGAATAGAGACGGTCTACGCTCGGACTGCCGAAGAGGTTGACGGCGGATAAAGGTGAAGGATTAATCTCGAACTCGAAGTGTTCGGAGATGCCTATCTGCTGTCCGTTTCTGTAGCCGGAGTTCGGAGCCGAAGGCTCGAAGAGCCACTTCACACCATGCACGTTAAAGACGTGCTGCTCCTCCTGCGCGCCCTGTATCAAGCGGACGTTGACGCGCTCGTTCTCAAAGGCATAGAGCACGGGCGTGAACGGATCGCCGTGAAGCGAAGAGTTAAAGACGTTCGCCATGTCTCCCGACGCGTCTGTCTTCTGCACGAAATTGCCAGCGCCGTCTCGCTGACCAATCCTGAGCGGAATCGGCTCGTTGCGATAGTTGATGAGCTGTGTGCCGGGGTCGCCCGCAGAGATTGATTCCGGCTTGGGCACGGGCGGCTGCTCGACCGCGATGGGCAGCGGAGCTTCCATGAATCCCGGCGGGTTGACGGGCAAGAGTTCCGGCGTGTAGACGATGGCGAAGTCTGCGAACGCCAGATTGAACTCGCGGTTCGGCGTCGCCTGATCGGGCGTTGTGCCGGGGCCTGGAATGACGTTGGCGGCGAAAGATGTCGGGCCGCCGTCAGGGCGCGTGCCCATTGCCTGCCCGTCAATCGTCGTCCACTGTGACAAAGGCGGCTCGACCACCAGCGCGCCGTAGAGGCCGTGATGTTGATGCGAGCTGGGGCTAAAGTGATCGTGCGTAAAGACAGTGCGGATAGTTCTATCCTGTCCCAGGTTGTTGAGCAGCGGGTCAGCCCACCAACGCTGTATGGTGGTCTGCGCGCCGAGGAATCTGTTGTTCTGTCCCGCGCCAAAGAACGGATGCGGTTGTGCGGCTAGGAACTGATTGCCGCCGTTCTGTTGCTGGAAGAGATTGTTGGCGTCTATGCGCTCGCGGACTTCATCCGGCGAAAACGTTCCGTCCTCGTAGTTCCAGCCGTTGCCCGCGCCGTCCGAAGAGGTCACGTCGAATTTGACCAGGTGTATGTGCTGGCCGACGATGTCGGTCGGCGTAAAGATTTGAAAGTCGTCAAGGTTGAGCACGTTCGGCATCAGGTTGGTCGCCGCGTATGTGATGCACTCGCCTGAGTTGGCGCGGAAGAAAAGCGGCTCAGGCCGTCGCGTGCCGCCGATAGTCGGCAGCGCATCCTGCTCAAGCGTAGTGATTCTGGCTTGACGGTCATGCCATCCGGCGCGGTTCACTACCATGTCAAACTGTATGTAGGCCGCGCGGTATCTGCGCAAAGGCGAGCCCGGCATACACGGGTCTGCATAAGGCGCGCCCGCTTGCGGCGGCTGGCCGTTGACTAAGAACAAACCCGGCGTGCCGTCGGCCTTGAATGAAGCATAGCCCCTCGCAGGCCAACCGTACCTCGTCACCGTTGGCACGCCCGGCACTCCAGAGCCGTTGTCCAAACCTTGATGGAAGTTAATAGCTTTGACTTCTTCAGGCGTTCCGGCGGCAGGCAGCAATTCGAGCTTGGCTGATTTCAGCTTGCGCGCAAAGAAGAAGAGGAACGGGCTCGCGGCCTGCGACTCTACTCTTGACGCGACAGGGTCGGCCAGCAGAGCCGGTTCAACGGCTGCGCGACCGTCTATCACTTCAGCTTGCAGCACGCGATGACGCGGCAAACCGCCGTCCCACTCCATGTCTAGCGGCGGCTGCGGCGCGCGATGCCCCGGCTGCGCCGCGATGTAGAACGGATAACCCATGAACTGCGCGTTAGGCATGGGCGGCATCGGTCTGTCCGGGATAGGCACGATAGCCGGATTCGGCGTGCCGTCCGCTATCTCACCATCCGGCAGATTGCGATCAATCGTCCCGGACTCAAAGACATCGTGATTGCGCCACAACTCCCACATGCCTTGCGCGAAGTGCGGGTAGAGGTGACAGTGAAAGATTGAATCGCCGACGGTGAAGTTGCGGTTGCCGCCGCCGCCGTAATTGATTTCATAAGTAAAGGCCGCGCCCGGCGAAATGGTCTGCGAGTCGAGATAGGTCGAGTTCTCGTCACGCGGACTCTGCAACCACTGATGCGCATGAAGGTGAAAGACGTGCGTCTCTTTCGGCCCCGCATGCAGGTTGCGGAAGCGCACAGGGTCGCCAAGATACGAGTGATGCACGTTTGAAGGATCGTCAGGGAACAGAGCCTCTACAGCTCTGCCGTTAGCATCCCTCCTGACAACCATCGCGGGGTCATTGTTCGGATGCGATTCAAGGAAAAATTCTTCGTACTTGCATTCGGTGCAACGCGCCGCAGGGCCTTGTTGCTTTCGATTGGCGAGAATGATTGCCCCCATACCTCCTGAGCCGTAGTTGATGGCAAAGCCGTCGCGCACTCCATGAAAGACTTCCAGATCAAGCTCTGGGAAAGCCTGCACGGCTTTAATCTCGTCGTGGAAAATCACTGTGAACTCGCGGAAGTTTTGGCCGCAAGTGCTTGAGGGCGGCGCGTCCGCGCAATCCTCTACAAAGCCTGCGATGATGGCGTTCAGGTCTGTGTGCACGATCTCGTTGCCTTGCAGCATGTTGAGAATCGGCACGTTGTTGGCGTCCACAGCCTCGTAGTTAATCTTCGGCGTCCCGTTCGGATTTCTGCCGACCGTCGCGGCTTGCAGTTGCTCGGCTGTGACCTGCGAGCGATACCACTTCGCGTTTTTCGGCTCGACGTTGACAGAGCCGAAGAGTCCCAAATCGAGTTGCCCGCCGTCTCCTTCACCGCCAGCGGGCGCGCCCATAGAGTACATTAAATATTGTCCCTGCTTGGCCGCATACAATTTGTAAGTCTTACTGCTGCCGGGCGCGACCAGCGACGAGGCATTCCTCCCGACATTTGCCCCGTCGTCCTGATCAGGGCCGTTGACGTAGTCCATCCCGTTGACGTGTATGGAAGCATAGCGCGTATAAGTCGAATCATTATCAGGACGCGTCACGCTCAACAGGTTGGTAAAGTTGATCTGCAAGCAGTCTCCCTCGTTGACGCGCAGCACGATGGGTCGCGGTCGCTTGCCCTGTTTGAGATGAACGTTGCCGGGGCCTGAGCCGTCAACGTCGCGCCGCAAAGCAAACATCATCCCCGCCGGATTAAAAGCCCCGAAGCGGTTGTACGTATAGATCTGATCGAAGGCGACGACATTGGCCGTGATGGTGCGCTCACACAGGGGCGCGGGCGGAGGCGGCGTCGTGTCCGGCGTTGGAATCGGTCTGGGCGTCGGCAGAGGCGTCGGCGTCGCTAAGGGTTCCGGCGGCGTCGGCGTGGCAATAGCTTGCGGCTCCGGCGTCGGCGTCACCCAGATGTCCGGCGTCGGCGTAGCGACGGCTTGCGGCTCTGGCGACGGCGCAACCTCCGGCGTCTCCGGGTTTGAACTTGGAGTATTTAAAGTCGGATTATCTGCCGCCCCGTTCCGTGACGTGGTGGCTATCGCGCCGCTCTGAAAAATCAGGAGCAGTGCGAAACAGATAAGGAGAGAGGAGAAACAGCTGTGTGATGCTACAACAGCGTGTGCGCGGTTCATGTCGGCTCCTTTTTCTCTTGAACCACCGCCACGCTCTGCGCTAAGATGCTCGTTGCTCAGATTTGCATCTACGCCTTCATGGCGGAGGTTGTAAATTCAAGTAGTCCCGTTATCACTTGCCGGTGATGACGGGACTGTTTTATGTCAACCTAAAATTTTTGAACACGAGACTGCCCACACCTCTACCTGATGCGGGCATGTGCTAAAGCTGACAATGCGGTCGGGCTGCATTTTCAAGCCTCTCAGATTAAATCTGTCTAAAAAAAGGGGGGAGGAAGGGGTTTGTTATTGCAATCTTCTTGCGAAATGCATGTGGGAGGATTGCGAGCACATCTTAGTAGCGGTATCCGATACCAGTCAAATTGAGTTTTTTTGTTTTGTTTATGACAGAAATGTGTCTTACACAAAAAAGCCATCATGAACAGGCTCGCCTAATACGATTTGCCCTACGCTGTCTGTCTAGTCATAGCCCTCGCGGTATACAATGTGCCTTGTGAGGATAAGGATAGCCAGAGGGACTTGGGACGGTTACGTTATTGCTGTGCTCGGCATAGGCATTGTCACGGCTCTGCTTGCGCCATTTAATGCACGGCTAAGTTCTACGACCGTTGCACTGGCGTTATTGCTTGTCGTGCTCTTCACTGCGACCTATAGGGGAAGCAAACCGGCGCTCCTCGCTTCTGTGCTGGCGATGCTCTGTTTTAACTTCTTCTTTCTTCCGCCGCTTCACACGTTCACAATTGCTGAGCCGCAGAACTGGGTGGCGCTCGCAGCATTCCTCGCCACCGCGATTACTGCCGGACAGCTCTCTGCGCGCGCCAAACGTCGCGCCGAAGAGGCGGAAGCCGGGCGTCAGGAAAACAAACGTCTTTACGAAGAGTTGCGCGACGCCTTCGAGCGTGTGAGCCGCGCCGAGGCGCTCAGGCAGAGCGAGCAATTGAAATCTGCGCTGCTCGATGCCGTGACGCATGACCTGCGCACTCCACTGACCTCAATCAAAGCCTCTGCCACGTTATTGATCGAAGACCCGGAAGCTGAAGAGACGACAGAACCGTTTAGCCCTAAAGAACAGCAGGCAATGCTGCGTGTCATCACACAGGAAGTTGACCGGCTCGACCACTTCATCGAAGGGATTATTGATCTGGCGCGGATTGAAGCAGGCCAGCTTAACTTACTCCGTAACTGGGGCGACGTGGACGAGATTATTGAAGCGGCGTTGACCCGCGCCGAGCAACTGACCAAACAACACGAGATTGAAGTAGAGATTGAAGACGAGCTGCCGGTCGTGCGTGTTGATGCGAGAGCTGTGGCGGAGGTTATCTACACACTGGTTGATAACGCGACCAAGTATGCGCCGCCCGATAGCCTTATCCGCGTGACGGCCAAACGCGCTTCGGGGGAGATGGTAAGAATCAGTGTTGAAGATCAGGGGCGCGGCATCCCCTTAGAAATGCGTGAGCGAGTCTTCGATAAATTCTTCCGTGCGATGGATGATGACGTAATGAGTCAGAATCGCCCGCGTGGGACTGGTATCGGCCTCACCATCGCGCGCGGAATCGTCGAGGCGCATGGCGGTCACATTTTTATAGAGGACGGCACGGGCGGGATTGGAACGCGTGTCATCTTCACCGTCCCGGTTGGAGATGAAGAGGCACTCATTACAGAGGATCAAACAAAAGAGAGTCTGGCTATTAGTCACGATGGATGAGAAACAACGAATCCTTGTCGTAGATGATGAGCAGCAGATTACACTGGTGCTGCGTAGTGGTCTCACGAAGCACGGCTATGATGTCCGCGTGGCCGCAGAAGGCGAAGCCGCGCTCGAACTCTTCCACCTCTGGACGCCCAAGCTAGTCGTCACAGACCTCTCTATGCCGAACATGGGCGGCTTGGAACTCTGTCGCCGCCTGCGCGCCATCTCAGATGTCCCGATCATCGTGCTTTCGGTCAAGGGCGAAGAGGCTGTCAAGATCGAAGCTCTGGACGCGGGCGCGGACGACTATGTGACGAAACCCTTCGGCATGGGAGAACTGCTGGCGCGCGTGCGTGCAACCCTGCGCCGCTCGCCCGCCGAAGCGAGAGAAGTTCTCACCACGATTGAAGAAGGAGATTTTCGCGTAGACCTCGAAGCCCGCCGCGTCACCGTTCGCGGGCAGGAGATGCATCTCTCGCCGAAAGAGTTCGAGTTGCTGGTTTACTTTCTCCAACATCCCGGCAAAGTCCTCACACACCGCACGCTGCTCAACGCCATCTGGGGTGGAAACTACGTCGAGCAGAACGAATATCTGCGCGTCTTTATCCGTCACCTGCGGAAGAAGATCGAGCGCAACCCGGCCAAACCCCGCCATATCCTGACCGAGCCGTGGATTGGCTACAGGTTCGATCCAGGCAAGTGAAACCTCTCTCCTTTACCTCTCCACCGTTAATGAACTTTTAATAAAACTTTCACCCCCTTTTTATGCGGGCAAGAGTAGCTTTCAGTTAGCGACAAAAGATAGTCGCCGAAGTTGCTTGTCTTGCAGATAGAGGTGAAGACGGTGAACAGAAATGAACGGACATTCAGAGAGCTGAAAGCAGATGAGGCTCGTCTGAAAGAGCTATTTGTTGCCGCGTGTCATGCCGGGTGGAAGCCTCAAGCTGCCGGGGCTGCATTCGGTCTGTTGGGCGGAACTGTCGCGGCCATCCTCGGCACATTGCTATCAGCCGGAGCATGGATGCTCGGAGATGAAAGTAACGGCCTGTCTCTGCACGGCGCGGGAAGCCTTCTGCTTCTTTCGACCATCCCGTTGCTCATATTGGGCGGCCATTGTCTTGATCTGCTGGAGAACTGTAGAGCTAAGAGCGAGCAGTCACAGCCAGAGAATTTGCGAGTAGCGACAGCAGGTAAGCGGCATTACCGCTCGTATCCAATCGCCGCTCTGCTTTTCGCGCTCCTCTGCGGGATGCACTCACAGACGCAGGCGCAGCAGACCGTTTTCAACGTGCCGACAACGGACGTGCTCGCTCCGGGCCAAGTCTATTTTGAGTTGGATGTTAGTGCGAAGCCGAACGAGCCGCAGTTCTCTTCATTCGTGCCGCGCGGCGTCTTGGGCGTGGGAGGCCACGTCGAGGTCGGATTGAACGTGACGGGAAATGTTCAGCCCGGAGCTGACTCGACAACGCTTGTGCCCTCCGCGAAGTGGAAAGTTTACGACGGCGAAGATAACGGGTGGGCGATAGCGTTCGGCGACAACCTGTTCATCCCCGTGCGCAATAAGTCCTACAACTTTGGGACATACGCATACTTGATGACTCAAAAGACATTCAGTTCGGGGACGCGAGTCGGGTTCGGCGGTTACTTCTTCAGTCAGAACGTAGTCGCGCCGGACGCGAACCGCGCGGGCGGGCAGTTTACTTTCGAGCAGACAGTGACGAAGAAGCTCAATCTCAACGCAGACTGGTTCACAGGCAAACATTCAAACGGGTATTTCACATCGGGCGGAGCCTACAAGTTAACTCAAAAGCTGACTGGCGTTGCTGCCTACTCGATTGGCAACGCCGACGCGTCGCGGGGAAATCACTTCTTCTATTTTGAGCTGGGGTACAACGTAAATTAACTGGAAAGCAAAATGTCGGACTTAATTTTCATCGCCGCAACCATCTTATTTTTCCTTCTCTCAATCGCCTACGTGCGCGGATGTGAGAAGCTTCGTTGAGGTTGAGCAATCATGCTGGAACTCGGATGGGAACTGCTTGCCGCGCTCATGCTTCTGCTACTCCTAATCTTCTATGTGCGATGTCAAAGAGGTTGCTGGATGCATGAAGACGATTCGGACACGGAGGAAAATGATGAGTATTGACGCGATTCTCGCACTGGCGGTTTCAGTGTTACTGCTGATCTATCTCGCTTACGCGCTGCTGCGCCCGGAGAAGTTCTAAGATGACTCTCAATGGTTGGCTGCAAATCCTGCTCTTCCTGATGCTGGTCGCCGTTGTGACAAAGCCGCTCGGATTATATATGGCGCACGTCTTTAATCGAGAGCGGACGTTTCTCGACCCGGCACTGCGTCCGCTTGAGCGGCTTATCTACCGGCTGACCGGAGTTGATGAGATGCGTGAGATGCGCTGGACTGAATATGCTGTCGCGATGCTGCTCTTCAGTGTCGTCTCAATGCTCGCGCTCTACCTGATGCAGCGTTTGCAGGGCTTGCTTCCCTTCAATCCGCAGAAGCTATCAGGCGTTGCGCCCGCGCTGGCATTTAACACGGCGGCTTCATTCACGACGAATACGAATTGGCAATCGTATGTGCCCGAAGTAACGATGAGTTACCTGACGCAGATGGCCGGGCTCGCCTTTCACAACTTCGTTTCGGCAGCCGTCGGCATCGCTTTGGCCGTCGCCCTGATTCGCGGCATCGCCCGGCGTGAGGCGGAGACTCTCGGCAACTTCTGGGTAGACATGGTGCGCGCCACGCTCTGGGTGCTGCTGCCGTTCTGCCTTGTCATCTCGCTGCTGCTCGTTTCTCAAGGTGTGGTGCAGAACGTGCGAGCCTATGACACGGCAAGGCTTGTTGAGCCGCAGACGATTGAGCAGACGGCTGGAGATGGGACGAAGAGCAAGACTTTAATCACCGAACAGATAATCGCGCAGGGGCCTGTCGCTTCACAGGAAGCTATCAAGATGTGGGGCACGAACGGCGGCGGATTCTTCAACGCCAACAGCGCGCATCCGTTTGAGAACCCGACACCGCTCTCGAATCTTATACAGATGTTCGCTATCTTCGCCGTCTCTGCGGGACTCACTTACACGCTCGGACGGATGACCGGCTCGCAGAAGCACGGCTGGGCTGTCTGGGCGGCGATGGCTTTGCTCTTTCTTATCGGAGTGACTGCCGCATACCGGGCGGAGTCGCGCGGGAATCCCTTGTTCGCGGGCACAGACCAGACGCCGAGCGCGATGCAGAGCGGCGGCAACATGGAAGGCAAAGAGGCGCGATTCGGCATTGCCAACAGCGCACTCTTCGCCACCGTCACGACCGACGCTTCGTGCGGCGCGGTCAACTCTATGCACGACAGCTTCACGCCGCTCGGCGGACTAGTCCCACTCGCTAACATCATGCTCGGCGAAGTCGTCTTCGGGGGCGTCGGCGCGGGACTCTACGGCATTTTGATCTTCGTTATCCTGTCGGTCTTCATAGCGGGATTGATGGTCGGGCGAACGCCTGAGTATCTGGGAAAGAAGATTGAAGCCTATGACGTGAAGATGGCGATGTTGGCCGTGCTTATCTTTCCGCTCGTCATCCTCATCTTCACGGCTGTCTCTTCCGTTTCACCTTCGTTCGGCACATCGAGCATCGCCAATCCGGGGCCTCATGGCCTGTCAGAGATGCTCTACGCTTTCACTTCTGGCGCGGGCAATAACGGCTCTGCATTCGCAGGCATCTCTGCGAATACCTTGTGGTACAACACGGCCATAGGCATCGCTACGCTCATCGGTCGCTTCTTCGTCATCATCCCCGTGCTTGCCATCGCGGGCAATCTGGGGCGCAAAAAATTAGTCCCGCCCAGCCTCGGAACATTCCCGGTCACGACGCCGCTCTTTTCCACACTGCTGATATGCGTGATTGTCATCGTCGGAGCTTTGACGTTCTTTCCGGTTTTAAGTCTGGGGCCGGTTGTGGAGCATCTACTGATGGTCGCAGGACACACCTTTTCGTGAGTTGAGATATGACTGAAACATCGAAGAAAAAAATCTGGGATGCACGCATCTTCAAGCGTGCGCTGCTGGATGCGCTCGTCAAGCTGCATCCGCGCACGATGATGAGAAACCCCGTGATGTTCGTCGTGGAGGTTGGGAGCATCATGACGACGCTGCTCCTGATACGCGACATCAGCACGGGTGCGCACAGCATTGGATTCGCCTTGCAGATTACGCTCTGGCTCTGGTTCACGGTGCTCTTTGCCAACTTCGCCGAAGCGATGGCCGAAGGACGCGGCAAGGCGCAGGCCGACACCTTGCGTAAAGCTAAGACAGAGACGACCGCCAATCGCCTCTTGCCGAATGGTGAAACTGAGACGGTCAGCGCGCCTGAGCTTCGCAAAGGCGACATCGTCATCGTGTCTGCGGGAGAGTTTATTCCGGGCGACGGCGAGATCGTCGCAGGCGTAGCCTCTGTGGATGAATCGGCCATCACTGGCGAATCTGCGCCGGTGATACGCGAGGCCGGAGGCGACCGCTCAGCCGTCACGGGCGGCACGCGCGTGCTCTCTGACCGGATAAAGGTACGCATCACCTCGAACCCCGGCGAGACTTTCATAGACCGCATGATCGCGCTCGTCGAAGGCGCAGAGCGACAGAAGACGCCCAATGAGATTGCGCTCAACATACTGCTCGCAGGCTTGACCATTATCTTTCTGCTGGCTGTGGTCACGCTCCAGCCGTTCGCAATCTATTCCAACGCTTCACAGTCAATCTTCGTCCTCGTCTCACTGCTCGTCTGCCTGATTCCGACAACCATCGGCGGCCTGCTCTCGGCCATCGGCATCGCCGGGATGGATCGCCTCATACAGCACAACGTGCTCGCCATGTCGGGGCGTGCGGTCGAAGCCGCAGGGGATGTCAACACGCTCTTGCTGGATAAGACCGGAACGATCACGCTCGGCAATCGTCAGGCATCAGAGTTCATTCCCTTGCCCGGTATCAGCGAGTCTGATTTGGCCGATGCCGCGCAATTATCTTCACTGGCCGATGAGACGCCGGAAGGCCGCTCAATCGTCGTGCTGGCGAAGGAGCGATACCAGTTGCGCGGTCGAGAACTCGCGCCGCACGCTGCCGCCTTCATTCCCTTTACAGCACAGACGCGCATGTCGGGCGTGGACATAGACGGGCGCGAGATACGCAAGGGCGCGGTTGACGCCATCGAAAGATACGTCGGCGTCAACGGCAATCATGCCAACGGCGAGTTGCGCGGGATAGTCGAGCGCATAGCACGCTCCGGCGGCACGCCGCTCGTGGTTGCCGATAACAGAAAGCCGCTCGGCGTGATTCATCTCAAAGATATCGTCAAGGGCGGGATGCGCGAACGCTTCGATCAACTGCGCGCGATGGGCATCAAGACCATTATGATTACTGGCGATAATCCGCTCACCGCCGCTTCCATCGCAGGCGAGGCCGGTGTGGATGACTTTCTCGCAGAGGCCACGCCCGAAGACAAGATGGCGCTTATCAGGCGTGAGCAGGCGGGCGGCAAGCTGGTCGCCATGACCGGCGATGGCACAAACGACGCCCCCGCGCTGGCTCAGGCGGATGTCGGCGTGGCGATGAACACTGGCACGCAGGCCGCGAAAGAGGCTGGCAACATGGTTGACCTCGACTCGAACCCGACGAAGCTGATTGAGGTCGTAGAGATCGGCAAGCAACTGCTGATGACGCGCGGCGCGCTCACGACCTTTTCGATTGCCAATGACGTGGCGAAATATTTTGCCATCATCCCGGCCATGTTCTCCGTCGCTTTTCCTGTCTTGAATGCGCTCAACATCATGGGGCTGAAGACACCGCAGTCAGCCGTCCTTTCAGCCGTAATCTTCAATGCACTGATTATCATCGCGCTCATTCCGCTGGCGCTGCGGGGAGTCAAATATCGCCCGATGTCTGCGGCTTCATTGCTCAGGCGAAACCTGTTGATCTACGGGCTGGGCGGCCTCGTCGTGCCGTTTATCGGCATCAAGCTCATAGACATTATCATCACGACCATCGGGCTGGCGTAAGGGAGTTGTGTAATGCGAAGAAATCTACTCACAGCGATTC
>JADMIO011227382.1_pt1 | contig 12159 bp, 11 predicted proteins | sample 8958161 | NCBI WGS metagenome assembly JADMIO01 (sample SAMN16585339, study PRJNA669376) | soil metagenome | isolation source: Crop rotation soil | place: USA: Cullars Rotation, Alabama | collected 2011 | reverse complement strand
ATACACGCGATAGTACCGCCGTGCCGCTTCACGATTTCCGCGCTGATGAACAGGCCAAGACCGGATCCGGGGATGTCGGCGGTGCGGCCGGACCGATATCCGCGCTCGAAGATCCTGGCCTGCTCCCCGGCGACGATGCCGACGCCATGATCGCGCACGGTCACGCGTGCTTCCGCCGGTGACGTGTCGAGCTTCACCACGATGTCGCCGCCGCCAGGGGAATACTTGATGGCGTTGCCGATGACATTCTGAAAGACGCGCTGCAGCCGCCGCTCGTCGCAGTCCACGACGACCGACACCGGGGGCGCGGTGTAGGACAGCCGATGCCCGCGTGACAGCGCCTGCATCTGCTCGATGGCCGCTTCGACGACCTGCCGCAGATCCCGCTGCTGGTGGTCGAGCTCGATCTGATTGCCGTCGAGCGAGCGAAGGTCGGCGAGCTCGTCGATCAGGTACGACGCCTGCAACGCGGCCGAGTCGATGCGTTTGAACAGGCGCTCGGCCTCCGGCGACGCGGCCGCCCTGCCGTGCCGCGCGGAACCGAGGATGACGGCCAGCGGATTTCTGACGTCATGCGAAATGGCGGCGAGGATCGCGTCGCGCTCGGTCCGCAGCGCACGTTCGCGCTCGGCGAGGCGTTCGGCGCGAAGCTGTTGCCGCCGCTTGGCGGCGACGAGCATGCCAACCGTAATGGCAATCGAGCCGAAGACCACTTCGTCGCGCCACTGGTCGAGCGGCGGAAGGCGCCCGGAGAGCACGAGGTCGTCGCCAACCACGGCCGTCACCGCTACGGCGACCGCCGGACCCGTGCCGCCGGCGAGAGCCGCGGCGACGACGAGCAGCACCGCGAGCATGACGTAGACGTTGTCGGGCAGCCCGTAGTGTGTTGACAGGACCGCCAGCGCGCAGCCAGCAAGGATGCTGGCGATGTAGGCAACCATTGCCTGCACTCCCGTTTAGACGTCGAGGTCCGCGGATGGTTTCACGCGAATGCCTCGACCGGCGGACACGAGCAGAAGAGGTTACGGTCGCCGTACGGATTGTCGATGCGGCCGACGCTCGGCCAGTACTTCGCCGCGCGCACGAACGGCAGCGGGAACGCCGCTTCTTCTCTGGAGTAGGGATGGGACCATTCCGCTGACGCAATGGCTTCCGCCGTGTGCGGCGCGTTCTTCAGCACGTTGTCCAGCCGGTCGGCCCTGCCCGACGCGACTGCGTCGATTTCCTTGCGAATGTGAATCATCGCGTCGCAGAAGCGGTCGAGCTCGGCTTTGTCCTCGCTTTCCGTCGGCTCGACCATAAGCGTGCCAGCGACGGGAAACGACACGGTCGGCGCGTGGAATCCGTAGTCCATCAGGCGCTTGGCGACATCCATCTCCTCGATGCCGGACGCCTTGAAAGCGCGCAGGTCGAAAATCAGTTCGTGCGCGACCCGCCCGTTCGCGCGGGCATAGAGCACCGGATAGTGCGTCTCCAGCCGCGCCTTGATGTAGTTGGCATTGAGAATCGCATAGCGCGTCGCATCGGTCATGCCGTCGGCGCCAAGCATGCGGATGTAGCCGTAGGAAATCAGCAGGATGCTCGCGCTGCCCCACGGCGCGGCCGATATCGCGTGAATCGCGCGCGCGCCGCCGGTGGACACCAGCGGATGCCCGGGCAGATACGGCTGCAGATGCGCGCCGACGCCGATGGGTCCCATCCCCGGACCACCCCCGCCATGCGGGATGGCAAACGTCTTGTGCAGATTGAGGTGACAGACGTCGGCGCCAATCGCCGCCGGACTCGTGAGTCCCACCTGCGCGTTCATGTTCGCGCCGTCCATGTAGACCTGCCCGCCGTGCTCGTGGACGATCGCGCAGATCGTCTTGATGTCGTCCTCGAACACGCCGTGCGTGGAGGGATAGGTGATCATCAGGCACGCCAGCCGCTCGCGATGTTCTGCGGCCTTGCGCCGCAGGTCCTCGACGTCGACGTTGCCATTCGACGCCGTGGCCACGACGACCACGCGCATGCCGGCCATCGCACCGCTTGCCGGGTTGGTTCCATGCGCGGAGGCCGGAATCAGGACGACATCACGGTGCGTGTCGCCGCGGTCTCGATGATAGGCTCGAATCACCATCAACCCGGCGAACTCGCCTTGCGCACCTGAATTGGGCTGCAGCGACACCGCGGCAAAGCCCGTTATCTCCGCGAGCGCCTGTTCGAGCTCGACGACGATCTGCGCGTAGCCCTGCGCCTGATCGACCGGGGCAAACGGATGCACGCGCGAGAAGTGCTCCCAGGTGACGGGCAGCATCTCCGTCGCCGCGTTCAGCTTCATCGTGCAGGAGCCGAGCGGGATCATCGAGGTATCGAGGCCGACGTCCTTCCGTTCCAGCGAGCGGATGTAGCGCATCATCTGCGTCTCCGAGTGATGCGTGTTGAACACCGGATGCGTCATGAACGCGGATGTGCGTTGGAGCGGTGAGCCCGAAAGGACCCGCTCCACTCTGTCCGTTTCCAGACTGGCTAGGCCGGGGCCTTCCGGACCCGGCTTTCCGAGACCTTTCGCGAACACACGGACGATGTCCTGGACGTCGGTGGCCGTGACCGTCTCGTTCAGCGCGACGCCGACGGTCTTGTCGTCGATATAGCGGAAGTTGATGCCCTGCTCGAGCGCGGCGCGGCGAATCGATTCGGTCGCCGGGCCGACCTCGAGCCGCAGCGTGTCGAAGTAGTGCGCGTTCGTCTGCCTGACGCCGAGCGCGGTGAGCTCGCGCTCGAGCACGCGCGTGAGTTGGTGCACGCGGCGGGCAATCGCCTGCAATCCGTCGGGACCATGGTAGACGGCGTACATCGCCGCCATATTCGCCAGCAGCGCCTGCGCCGTGCAGATGTTCGACGTCGCCTTCTCGCGCCGGATGTGCTGCTCGCGCGTCGCCAGCGCCATCCGGTACGCCCTGCGGCCGTGGGCATCGACCGAAACGCCGATGATGCGGCCTGGCGCCTGCCGCACGAACGCATGGCGCGTCGCGAAAAATGCCGCGTGCGGCCCGCCGTAGCCGAGCGGCACGCCGAAGCGCTGCGAATTGCCGTAGACCACGTCGGCACCCATCTCGCCCGGCGGCTTCAGCAGCGCCAGCGAGAGCAGGTCCGTACCAACGGCGACGAGCACGCCGGCGGCGTGCGCTCTGGCGATGAAGGCGCTGAGATCCCGCACTTCACCGTACTGATCCGGATACTCGACCACGGCGCCGAAGACGCGAGGCTCGAACGTCATCGCGTCGACCGGGCCGACGTGCAAATCGATGTCGAGCGGCTCCGCGCGCGCGCGCAGCACGTCGACGGTCTGCGGCAGGCATCGATCGGAGACCAGGAAGAGGCCGCGTTGTCCCGGATCCGAGAGACCCCGGCCTCCGCTTCCACGCGCGCGGTGCAGCAGGGTCATCGCCTCGGCGGCGGCCGTCGCCTCGTCGAGCAGCGACGCGTTGGCCACCTCCATGCCGGTGAGGTCCGTGACCATCGTCTGGAAATTGAGCAACGATTCGAGACGGCCTTGCGCGATTTCCGCCTGATACGGCGTGTATGGCGTGTACCAGCCCGGGTTCTCCATCACCATCCGCAGAATGACGCTCGGCGTAGACGTGTCGTGGTAGCCCAGCCCGATGTACGACCTGAACGTCTTGTTCTTGCGCGCGAGCGTCGTCAGGCGGCGCAGGTACTGATGTTCGCTTTCGGCCGGCGGCAGATTGAGCGGCCGCGTCAGACGAATCGACGCGGGAATCGTCTCGTCCATGAGCGCGTCGAGCGACGCGGCGCCGACGCGTTCGAGCATCCGGTCGCGTTCGTCTGAGGAAGGGCCGATGTGGCGGCGGGCAAACCAGTCGCTGGCGTCGAGTCTGTTCATCCCAGGAGCGATTGATACTGCGAGGAATCGAGGAGCGCGCCCGCATTGGTAGGCTGCTCGAGCTTCACTTTGACCATCCACGTGCCGTGCGGATCGCTGTTGACCAGCTCCGGGTGCTGCTTGAGGTGATCGTTGACCTCGATGACTTCACCGCTCGCCGGCGCGAAGAGCTCCGACACCGCTTTCACCGATTCGATCGAGCCGAAGGATTCGCCGGCGGTGATCTTGCGGCCGACGTCGGGCAACTCGACATAGACCACGTCGCCGAGCTGCTGCTGCGCGTAATCGGTGATGCCGACCTCGCCGGTTTCGCCGGCGATGCGGATCCATTCGTGATCTTTCGTGTACTTGCGGTCCGCCGGATACGTCATTTCGTCCTCTTATAGAACGGCAGCGGCACGACGGTCGCGCGCGCCACGCGCCCGCGTACGTCGATGGCCAGCTCGGATCCCGGCGCCGTCGAATCCATCGGCACGTAGGCCATGCCGATCGCCTTCTTCAGAAAGGGCGTCTGCGTCCCGCTCGTCACGACGCCAATCGGCACGTTGCCGCGCATCACCTGATAGCCGTGACGCGCGATGCCGCGGTCGATCATCTCGAAGCCCACCAGCTTGCGCGTGATCCCCTGTTCCTTCTGCTCGCGCAGGCGCTCGTCGCCAATGAAGGAGTCCTTCTTCCAGCCGACGATCCACCCCAGATCCGCCTCGAGCGGCGTCGTCGTCTCGTCGATGTCGTTGCCGTAGAGGCGCATCGCCGCTTCCAGACGCAACGTGTCGCGGGCGCCGAGCCCGCACGGGATCACGTCCGCGGAGCGGCCCGATTCGAGCAGCGCCTGCCATACGCGATCGGCCATGTTCGGCGGAAGGAAGATCTCGAATCCATCTTCACCGGTGTAGCCCGTACGGGAAATCAACGCGCGCGCGTTGGCGACCTCGCCGTGCGTAAACGAGTAGTACTTCGTGTCGCCGAGCCCGGTGCTGCAGAGCGGTTGCAGCACGTCGAGCGCCGCCGGACCTTGAATGGCGAGCAGCGCGTAGCGGCTGCTCGAGTCGACGGCCGCCGCATCGCCTGCTTCCTTGATTTGCGCGGCGATCCACGTGTAGTCCTTGGCGATGTTCGAGGCGTTGACGACCAGCATGAAGTGGTTCGGCGCCATGCGGTAGACGAGCATGTCGTCGACGAACGTGCCGGCGAAGGTGGTCAGCGCCGAATAATGCGCCTGCCCGACCTGCAACCGGCTGGCGTCGTTGCTCGAGATGCGCTGGATCGCGGCGAGCGCGTCCTTTCCGGCAATCTCGATTTCGCCCATGTGGCTGACGTCGAAGAGGCCGGCGCGCGTGCGGACGGCCATATGCTCCGCGGTGATGCCCGAGTACTCGACGGGCATTTCCCACCCGCCGAACGGAACCATGCGGGCGTTCGATGCGCGGTGGCGGGCGTGGAGGGGCGTTTTCTTGAGCGCTGAGGCGATCGTTTCGGTCATCGGGGAACGCGCGGGGCGATCCCGAGTTTACTTCGCCACCGAGGGCAGGCTCAACGTTTCACGAGACGGCGCGCAGCGGGGCCATGGCGTCGACCATGACCCGCTCGAGCACACCGGCAAGCAGCGCTGGCGTGACCGGTCCGGCGGACGCCAGTTCGTGTGCTTTGCAGGCGATCGCGCGCCGGTTGGCGAGGAACAAGTACTCGTCGCAGACGCCTGCGAGATCGTCCGGATCATGCGACGCCAGCACGACAGCGGCGCCACGATCGCGTTTGGCTTCGAGCGTGCGCGAGAGCCAGCGCGATCCGTCGGCGTCGAGCGCTTCCCACGGTTCATCGAGAAGGATGAGACCAAGGTGGGGCCGCGACAGCACGGTGCGCAGCCCGAGCAGCTGGCGCGTGCCGCGCGACAGCGTGCGAATCCGCCGGCGCTCGGTCGTCAGTGCATCGCCCGTCCCCAGAGTGCCCCAGTCGCACGCGCGAACCGAGCCCGGCAGCGTGAAATCGCCGGCAAAATACGCCACGCTCAAGCTGGCCATTGCCGACCGCGGGCGCATGTCGCCGATGCGCAGGTCGCCTCCCGACGGCGGCAGCAGCCCGGCCATCAGTCGGAGTAGCGTCGTCTTGCCGGCGCCATTCGGTCCGAGCACGCCGAGCGTCTGATTGCGAGCGACCTCGAACGACACCCCCTGAAATACTTCGCGGCGTCCGTATCGGGCGCTCAGGTCGCGCGCGGAAACGATGACCCCGGTCATTGCGCCGCTTCAAGCGGCGTTGCGCCGCGGGTGATCGCCCAGACGCCCGCGCAGAGCGCGACGGCCCCGATTCCGACGGCGAACAGGATGAGCGGCATCGCGCCGCCCGATGCGGACACGCCGAGCAGCCGCAGCGGCGAGACAACGCGTGCCAGCGGCGGAATGGTCATGACGAGCAGCCAGAACACTGACGCACCGATCCGCGACGAGTACACCGCTATTCCCCAGGCCGTAAACGAAGAGCCGATGAAGGCGACGCAGGTCCCGGCCGCGAACGCACCGCGATGGACGCCGTGGCTCGCGGCGGCTTCGAGAAGGCCAACGAGCAGCCAGCTCGCCAGCCCCGGGGCGATCGACACGGCACAGTGCGCCACGGCGACATGCCAGCGTCGCGCGCCCGACGTCAGCAGGAGATCGTAATAGCCGCGGCGCGCCGGGTATTGGTAACCCGACGAGGAGACGAGCAAGTGTAGAAGCAGCACGGGCGTGAGCACGTCGACGGCGACCGACGGGTTCGCCGTCAGCCGCACCGTGGCCGCCGCGATCGAGACGCCGAAGGCCGCCACGAACAGCCGCGGCACCACGGCGACGACGACGAAGTAGCGGATGGCGTGCAGCAGCATTACGGCTCCCGCGGCGTGTCGTGAACCGTCGGCGACGATTCGAGCGCTCGTGGCGCGCTCGCCGACTGCACCCACGCCGGAACATTGCGCGTGGCCTCAGGCTTCCGGTGCGGATACGAGAGATAGGCCTCGAGCGTGTGGTAGCTGATATCGAGCTGCCGGCAGGCGCGGCGCTTGTTGCGGCCGCAACGCTCGTAGACGAGCCGCGCGTAGCGGCTACCCCACGCGCGCATCGATTCGCCCGCGGCGGCCGACGGCCCGAGCACCTGCAGGTAATCGCCGCGGAACTGCGGCGGCAGATCGTCGAGCTCGATCTGATTCGAATCCGCGAGCGCGACGGCGCGCTCGACGAACCGTTCGAGCTCGCGGACATTCCCCGGCCACGCGTACATGCGCAGCGCGTCGGCGGCGGCATCGGAGAGCGTCAGTTCGCGCGCGCGGCTGTGGCGCGCGAGAAAGTATGTCGCCAGCTCACTGATGTCTTCCCGCCGCGCGCGCAGCGGCGGGACGTGGATTTCTACCCCGCCCAGACGGTAGTAGAGATCGGATCGAAACAGCCCGCGCGCGACCATGTCCGACAGCGAGCGGTTCGTCGCAGCGACGATGCGCGTGTTGACGCGCCGGGTGCCGTGTCCGCCAACGCGCTCGACGGCCACGTCCTGGATGGCACGAAGCAGCTTCGCCTGCGCCGACAGCGACAGGTCCGAAATCTCGTCGAGAAAGAGCGTCCCGCCGTCCGCATGTTCGAATTTGCCCAGGCGGCCGCGCACGCCGGTCGCCGTACGCTCCTCGATGCCGAAGAGCTCCGCCTCGAGCAGCGTCTCGACGAGCGCCGCGCAGTTGACGGCGACGAACGGCCCGCCACGCCGGCGGCTGACCTCGTGAATCTGCCGCGCGACCAGTTCCTTGCCGGTGCCGCTCTCGCCTTCGATGAGAACGGTGAAATCGGTCGACGCCACGCGCTCGACCCGGCCGCGCAGCGTCTGCATGACGCTGCTCGAGCCGATGAGCGGCGCGACGCCGTCGATCGGCCGGGCGATGCTCGTCACGCGCGCCCGACCCGATTCCAGCACGAGTCCCGCCAGCTGCGTGGCCGCGGCAAGGATATCGAGCTGGAGATCGCCGGGCGGGGAGGCGGGGTCGAACGCGACTTCGAGCACCGCCTGCAGCCGCGGGTCGGCACTCGGCACGCCGAGCACGAGCGACTGCGGCGTCTTCACCGGCGTGACCAGCCGCGCGTGAAATCGCGCGGGTAACTCACGCACGCGCACGCTGCGGACGTTGGCGATGCGCCGCACGTCGCGCTCGAAGACCGCCTGCAGGTCGCGCTCGAGCGGATCGCTCACCAGGGCATCGCCGAGCGCGCGCAGCACCTGCGCAATCGCATCACCAAGTAAGTCCATGCGCTGTTCCTCCGTCCCCAGCCATCACCAAGCGCAATGCCACGAATCGCGTCGTCTCAATTGCTCAGGCAGACAATCGATCGCTGAATTCGATGTCACCGGCAGCGCCGCCGTTCGGGTATTTCGTGCCCTCACCGATGTCGCCCCCCGGGAGCGCCGCGGGCACGACATACCCACCGGCGCGCACATCGAGCGCTCGATCGAAAGCGAGCGCCGCGCGGTACTCCACGCTGTCCGCCGACAGACGCGACACAGAGGCGCGCACGACCCTCGCGCGCACCAGCACGCGTCCGTCCGCTGAAACGACGTGCACGTCGAGGTGACGGCCCGGCAGCAGACGCGCGGTGGTTTCCACCAGCGCGCCCCAGGACGAGGCGTCGAGGAGCTGCAGTTGGCCGCCGGTGCGCAGTCTTGCGCGCGCCAGCGGTTCCTCGGTCGAAACGATCCGGCGCTCCGCACGCCGCCGCTCCACGACTACAGGACCTCGACCCACGCCTTCGTCGCCGCGACATAGCGCAGCACCCGCGTGCGACCGGTCGCGCCGAGTACTCGCACCGCATACCGCGAACCGTCGCGTCCGCGAAAGTAGATGGTCCGTGACGAGGCGGTGCCAAGGGGTGTAAACGAGAGCACCACGCTGCTATCGGCCGGAACGCCATCGTCTGGATCGTTGAGAAACAGCTCGACGCGAGGGAACTGATCGGAGAAGCGCACCGCATCGGCAACCGCTGGATCGATGCCGGCGGCAATCTCTCGGGTGCGGATGCCGTTGCCGTTGCCATCCGCGTACAGACCGGATGTGAACGTGTCGCCGGTTGCCGCGATCAGCACCGCAACGTCCACGGAGCGCGCCACCGCCAGCGCACGGGCCAGCGCGAGACGGCCAGCCAGGTAGCGTGCCGCACTCGCCGCGCGTGCCCGCTCGATACCAGCGGTGAGCTGCGGAACTGCAGCGGCGGCCACGATGGCCGCCGTTGCAGCCACGAACATCAACTCGACGAGCGTGTAACCGGCTACTGTCCGGGCCTCGCCGCCGAAACCGTGACGAGCGGCTTCATCTTCAGGAAGCTCTTCTCGCCCACGCCGCTGACGTTCATCAGGTCCTCGACTTTCTTGAAGCCGCCGTTCTTCTGGCGGTATTCGATGATGCGTTCCGCCATCTTCGGCCCGACGCCCGGAATGGTCGCCAGTTGCTCGGCGGTGGCGGTATTCAGGTTGACGGGCGCGGCGGCCGTCGCCGCCGGTTTCGCCGCCGGTGACTTGCTCTGCGCACTCAGCGCCGGCGCGCTCAGCGCAATCGCCGCAATAGCGGCCATCAGGATGCGGGTCATCATCGTGTCCTCCTCGTAACATCGTTGCCAATGACATGTTCCGGCGGCCCAGCGGCGTGCTCGTGAGGTCGAACGCACCGGCGTAGGCAGTGGCGCCGGAACGCGCGGAAGCACAGCAAGCGAACAGCCCGTGTCCGTGCCATTTGTCCGTCGAGGAAAGTTGAAGACGCCGCGCGGGTTACCAGCCGCGGCGGCGACGCGGCGGTTTCTGCGCCGTGCCAAAGCGTGAACAGGCGTTGCTTGGAGCAACCGTGGTTGCTACTGGCCTCCGACGATAACGATGTGACGATGGTCGTCGTTTGCGAGACGACAGGTCGGCGACGTGCGGGCCCCGCAGTCGCAAGGGGGAGACTCGGACCACCCGCCTCGGTGGGGTCGGGACAGTAGTCAACCTGACGGGTACCTTTTGTCCGCGACACCCAGGTACTTAGGCCCGATCCGCCGCGCTCGCTACCCGCACGGGCGCATCGAGTGAAGCCTCGGAGACTTCGAGCCCTCGTCCAGAATGGTCGATTCTGGTCATCACCCGACCCCCGAGCGCGGCAATTATCACCTTATTTATCAATCACTTACGATTTTCGATCACGGGTTGATCCGCCTCGACTCCGCGACCTCCGTCGCTGAAGTCTCGCCTCGCCGCCCCACCTCGACCCGTGGCACCCCACTTGCCGAGTAGCCGTTATCAGCTCTGATGTCAGTTCTATCTTCTGAGGGACACGTCCTGTCCCTGTGTCGGCGTGGATACCCGTATCTGGTGGCGGCGGTCATGGCCAGCACCTCGGCCTGCGCCGAGCCCGGGGCGCCGGCCAAAGCCGAATACGACCCGCACACCGGGCACCTGCGTCGTCTCGCCGCGGACATCAATCACGACGGCCGGCACGATGCCGTCGCCGTCCTCGACGGCACCCGGCTCGATCGCATCGAGCTCGATCTCGACGAGAACGGCAAGGTGGAGCGGTGGGACTACTACGGCGGCCAGCCGAAGGTTCAGAGCGTCGGCTTTTCCCGCCGCAACGACGGGGTCCTCGACGCCCGCGCGTTCTACGCCGCCAACGGTCAGCTGGCACGCATCGAAATATCGACGCGGCGCGACGGCCGTTTCAACCGCGTGGAGTTCTATGACGACAGCCGGTTGACGCACGCGACCGAAGACAGCAACGGCGACGGCCGCGTGGATCGATGGGAGACGTATCGCTCGAATCTGCACGCCGGCACGAATGAGCCGCCCTATGCCTTGACGGCTCTCGACGTCGAGGATGCGGCGGCGACTCCATCGCGCCGCCATATCGATCTCAGCGGCGCACAGGCCGTGACCATGAAGGAGGCGGGACCACGATGACAGCACGCGCGACCTCTCAATCGCCTGCCATGCACCAGCTGCTGCGGGACATACGCGACGCGGTGAACGCGCGCGACGGGGTGGTGATCTCCGGAGAGATCTCGACCGGCCGCGAAACGGTCGCACGGGTGATTCACGCCGCGTCCACCAACCCCGGCGCCAGCCGTTCGACCGAGGAGCTGCTGCGCGACGACAGCGTGCGCTCGGCCGCGCTCGATGGGTTCGTTGTCGTGGATTGCGCGGCGTCGCACGATGTCGAAGCGGCGATTTTCGGTCACGCCGCGGCGCGACCTGACGGCCTCGAGTCGATTGCCGCAGACGCCGCGCTGCACCGCGCGCGGTCCGGAACGCTGTTTCTTCGCTCCGTCGAGGAAACACCGGCACGGGTGCAGGCGCGGCTGGCACGCGTGCTTCGCGATCGCGAGGTATGGGTCGCCGACAGCGGTGGCTCCGGGCCGGTTGGCGTGAGCGCACGCATCATCGCGTCGATGGATTCGGCCGCGGCACCGGGTGACACCCTGGTCCCCGAGCTGCAGCGGCGTCTCGGCGCGCGGCGCATCCACTGCCCCGCCCTGCGCGAGCGGCGCGAAGATCTCGAGAGCATCATCGGTCAGCAGTTCATCGAGGCGACCGCCGCGCGCCAGCTCTCGAAGACGGTGTCGCCGGAGGCGATGTCGCTCCTGTGCGCGCTTCCCTGGCGCGGCAACTTCGCCGAACTCCACGCGGTGGTCGAGAGCCTGATCACTGCCACGGGTGCCGAGCCGGTCGTCACCGTTCCCGATCTGCTCCGGCAGATCCGGTTCGCGGAAGCCGATGTCCACATCGCGCCGAGCTTCACGTTGAAGGAGGCGCGCGCGCGGTTCGAACGCGAATATGTCGCGTCGGTGCTGCGGACCCATCGCGGGCGCATGTCGGCCGCCGCGTCGGCGCTCGGGATGCGGCGCACGAACCTCTACCGGAAAGTCCGCCAGCTGGCGGTCGCCCTTCCTCAACACCTTGCGGAGGTGTCATGAACCGACTCGTTCCCCTGACGGTTGTGTCCGCCGTGGCCGCGTTCCAGGTGTCCTCGATGGCCGCGCAAGGCGTGGGCGCGGGCGTCATCAGCGGAATCATCAACGGCACGAATGGTCCGCTGGCCGGCATCACGGTGCAGGCGCTCGACGCGGCGGGCACCGTCGTCGGCAGCGCGGTCACTGCTGAAACGGGCGCCTTCAGCATCGTCGGCTTGAACGCGGGGACGTTGACGGTGGAGGCGGTCGGCGTCAACGGCGCCGTGATCGGCGCCTCGACGGCAACGCTCGTCGAAGGGGCGATGACGGTGGCGGTCACCGTGAATGCGA
>JADMIO010803752.1_pt1 | contig 12159 bp, 10 predicted proteins | sample 8958161 | NCBI WGS metagenome assembly JADMIO01 (sample SAMN16585339, study PRJNA669376) | soil metagenome | isolation source: Crop rotation soil | place: USA: Cullars Rotation, Alabama | collected 2011 | reverse complement strand
GCGAGCCGGCCGGTCGCGCCGGATCGAGGCCGGCGCGCCACAGCATCTCGTCGGCGGCGAGGTTGCCGACGCCGGCGAGCCGGGCCTGGTCCATCAGGCGCGCCTTCAGCGGCGCCTGGCTGCCGGCGAGGGCGTCGCGCAGCTCGGCAGGCGTGATCGTCCACGCGTCCACGCCGAGTCGCGAGGTGTCGGGATCGAGCAGCACGCCGCCGAGGCGCCGCGGGTCGCGGACGCGGAGGTCGCCACCGTCACCGAACACGAACGTGACGCGGTCCCACGCCGGCTCGTCGCGCGCGCTGCCGTACACGAGGTCCTCGATGCCCGCCGACCCGTCGACCAGCAGGCGCCCGGTCATGCCGAAGCGCAGCCCGACCGTCGGGCCGTCGCTGTCGAGGAGCAACAGCTTTCCGATGCGGCGCGCCGCGCTGAAGCGCACGCCGGTGACGGCGCGCCGCAGCATCGACGCGGTCAGGCCGCCCTTGAGGAACCACGCGTCGGGCGCGACGACCTTGGTGACCTCGCGACCGAGTGCTCGCTCCGCCAGTCGCCGGTAGTACTCGACCTCGGCGAGCTCAGGCACCTAGTGCGCTTGGAGCACGCCGTCGTCGCTGAAGTCGGCGAACAGCGACGACGCTGCCGGTTGCTTCACGAAGACGACCGACAGCTTCCCGTGCATGCCGACGGTCGCCGGCATGACGTAGTTGCGAACCTGGCCCGGCTCGATCGCCAGCGCCGCGGTGCCGAGCCGGTAGAGGTCGGTCGAGCTGACGCCGGTGGTCCGGATGTTGCGGTACAGCACGTCGAGGTAGTGCAGGACGTCGGTCGCCGACGTGCCCTTCTTCCGCAGCTCGGCGAGGCCGTGGACGATCAGCTGGCCCTGGTGGGCGGTGCGCTGCAGGTCGCCGTCGGGGATGTGGCGGTCGCGGCTGAACGCCAGTGCCCGCTCCCCCGTCATGTGCACGACGCCGGGGTTGAACGCGGCGCCGGAGTTCGGGTCGCTCATCAGGTACGGCACGTCGACGTCGACGCCGCCGAGGGCGTCGATCATGGCGATGAAGCCGGCGAAGGTCGTCTGCAGCACGTACTTGATCGGCGCGCCGGTGAGGTTGTGCACGGTCTCCGCCTGCAGCTGCGCACCGCCGTAGCGATACGCCTCGTTGACGCGGCCCTGACCGTGACCGGGGATGTCGACCCACGTGTCGCGCGGGATGTCGAGGATCGTCGCCTTGCCCTGCGACGGGTTGAGGCCGACGACGTGCAGGGCGTCGCCGCGCGCGCCGTCGAGTCCGGCGCGCTCGTCGCTGCCGACGACGAGCACGAACGTCGTGTCCTTCCACCGGCCGGGGTCGTAGCCGGCGAGGCCGTCCGTCTTCACCGCCTTGAGGACGATGGCGGCGTCGGCGTGGTCGCGGTAGAGCATCGCCGACCAGATCATCGTCGCCGCGCACACGAGCGCCAGCGCCCGCCTCATCGGGTCGTCTCCGTCGTCGCCGTCGACGTCGTCGTCTCGCCTTCCACGGTGCGGCGCACGACGATCGTGTAGGCGGCGATCTTCCACGCGCCGTTCTGCTTGACCAGCGACAGCTCACCGGTGCGCGTCACGCGGTCGGTCGGGCGGTCGGTGTTGGTGACGTCCCACAGGTACTTGGCGACGACGAGCGCGGGCGCGGGATCGTCGGAGCCGGCGAGCGCGGTCAGGCGCACGCGAGAGCCGACGTCCTTCAGCCCGCCGAAGTGCGGGAGCCCCTCGTCGAAGAAGGCCTTGCGATCGGGGCCGGTGACGCGCGCCCCGGCGTCGGCGGTGAACAGCTCACCGAGTCCCGTCGCGGGAGCGTCGCCTTCGGCGAGCGGCCGCGCGGACGTCAGCAGCAGCACCTTCTGCACGATGCCGACGACGGCGTCGGTCGTGCCCTTGTCGAGCGGGCCGAGCGCCTGGTGCGGGCTCACCAGCTCGGCCTTGCTCACACCGAGGTGGACGCCGGCCTTGGTGAACGCCTCGCTGGAGGTCTCGGTGCCGTCCTTCTTCGTGGCGGCGTCGTCGTCATCACCGCTCGAGCACGCCGCCAGCGGCAGGGCGACGGCGAGCGCGACGACGAGGGCCTTTCGGATACCGGGGGGAGACACGGTGACCCAGTGTCACACGCGATCGAGCGCTTGCTGCACATCCTCGAGGAGATCGGCGGGATCTTCGAGCCCGACGCTGAGCCGGATCAGCCCGTCGGTGATGCCCATGGCCGCCCGCTCCTCGGGCGTGAGGTTGGCGGCGGTCGTCGACGCGACGTGCGTGACCAGGGTCTCCGGGCCGCCGAGGCTGGCCGCCAGGTGCCCGAGGCGCAGCGACTCGGCGACCTCCCGGCCCGCGTCCCAGCCGCCGGCGACGTCGAAGCTCATCACCCCGCCGCCGAGGGCCATCTGGCGCTTGGCGAGGTCGCGCTGCGGTTGCGAGTCGAGGCCCGGGTAGTGGACCGCGGTCACCTTGGGGTGGTCCTCGAGGGCCTCGGCCAGCAGCTGGGCGGTCGACGACTGCTGCCGGATGCGCACGCCGAGGGTCTTGATGCCGCGCAGGCCGTTGAGCGCGTCGAACGGGCTCGCCACCGCGCCGTGGATCGTGTGGTAGCTCCAGATCCAGCTGATGAGGTCGGCGGCGCCGGCGACGACGCCGAGCGTGGCGTCGTTGTGACCGGCGATCGACTTCGTCGCCGAGTGCATCACGAGATCGAAGCCGAGCTCGATCGGTCGCGTGATGAACGGTCCGGCGAACGTCGAGTCGACGACCTTGATCGGACCGGGGATGGCGGCGACCGCCTCGAGGTCGACCAGCTGCAGGAGCGGGTTCGTCGGCGTCTCCACGAAGATCATGCGCGTGCGGTTCGGCTGCACGGCCGCGGCGATCGCGTCGGTGTCGGTGCCGTCGACGATCGTCGCCTCGATGCCGAAGCGCGAGCACACCGGGCCGAACAGCAGCTGGGTCGTCGAGAACGTCTGGTGCTGGGCGACGATGTGATCGCCGGCGCTGCACATCGCCAGCACGAGCGTGGAGATGGCGCCCATGCCGGAGCCGAACGCCTGCGCGGCCTCGGCACCCTCGAGCGCGGCGACCGCGTCTTCGAACGCGTTGACGGTGGGGTTGCCGTAGCGGCCGTAGAACTCGCGCGCCTTGGGCGACGTCGCGGCGCGGAGGCTGGCGTCGACGCTCTCCATCTCGAACGTGCTCGTCGCCCACAGCGGCGGTGCCAGCGATCGGTGGTTGCCGGCGCGGCCGGACGTGATCGCGACGGTGTCGAGACCGTCCTGCTGGTCGTCACTCATGCTTCGTCCTTCTCGACGGTCGCGAGGAACTCGGCCACGGGCGGTCCGACGGCGTCGTGCTCGAGCAGGAACGCGTCGTGCCCGTGCGGGCTGTCGATCTCGACGTACTCGACCGGCGTCTCGTTGGCCGTCAGCAGGTCGGCGATCTGCCGCTGCTGGTAGGGCGGGTAGAGGATGTCGCTCGTCGTGCCGAACACGAGCGTCGGGCTGGTGATGCGCGCTGTCGCCGCCTCGATGGAGCCGCGGCCGCGCGCGAGATCGTGCAGGTCCATCGCCTTGGTCAGGGCCAGGTAGCTGTTGGCGTCGAAGCGGCGGGCGAGCTTGTCGCCGTGGTACTCGAGGTAGCGCTCGACCTGGAAGCGCTGCCACAGCGCGAACCCGCCGTCGAGCGGTTCGACGACCTCGCGGCCGAAGCGCTCGGTGAACACGTCGTCGGAGCGGAACGTGATCTGGCTGATCATGCGGGCGATGGCGAGGCCCTCGCTCGGCCCGTCGCCGTCGGCGGCGTCGTAGTAGTCGCCCCCGCGCCAGCGCGGGTCGAGCCGGATGGCACGACGTCCCGTCGACCACCACGCGATCTGCTGGGCCGACGCGGCGACGGCGGTGGAGAGGGCGACGAGCGACCGGCACCGCTCGGGGAACATGACGCCCCACTCGAGCGCCTGCATGCCGCCCATCGAGCCGCCGACGACGGCGAGCCACTGGCGGACGCCCACGGCGTTGGCGACCGCGACCTGGCTGCGCACCATGTCGCGGATCGAGATGACCGGGAACGTCGAGCCGTACGGTCGGCGGGTCGTCGTGCCGGGGACGAGCGACGACGGTCCGGTGCTCCCCTGGCAGCCGCCGGGCACGTTGGCGCACACGACGAAGTAGCGGTCGGTGTCGATCGCCAGGCCGGGACCGATGAGCCCGTCCCACCAGCCCGGCGTCGGGTGGCCGGGCTCGAGCTCGCCGTGGGCGTGCGAGTCGCCGGTCAGGGCGTGGCAGACGAGCACCGCGTTCGACGCGTCGCCGTTCAGCTCGCCCCAGGTCTCGTAGGCGATGGCGAGGTCGGTGACCATGCCGCCGCCCTCGAGCACGAACGGCCGGTCGGTGCCCAGGTACACGAAGCGCCGCCGGCCGCGCGGGTCGCCGGGGCGCCAAGCACCGGTGACGGGGAGCAGCGGCCGCAGCACCACACCAGGGTACGTGGGGGTGTTCCTCGCTCTTGCGTAGTTCAGTCCCGGGGGCCGGGACTGAGCTACGCAAGAACGACGGTCACTGGTCGCGGACGGCTTGGACCTCGTCGACCTGGTACGGGATGGTGGCGGTGCGGACGATCGGCGCGAGGGCGACGACGGCGCCACCGTCGACAGCGAAGCCGGCCGGCATGGTGATCGTGACGCGGACCGTGTGCAGGCCCTTGTCCCGATACGTGTGGTGGACGCTCGAGCGCGACGGCCACGCCTCGCCGAGGCCGGTGCTCACCGGCGGCGTGCCGTCGCCGAAGTCCCAGACGACCGAGCCGAGCGTGATCGAGACGGTCACGGTGACACCGAAGCCGTTGACCGTCTCGTTGATCGGCGCGCCGTCGTAGCCGTCGACCCAGAAGTACGACGTGATGCCGGTGACGGCCTTGCCGGTCGGCTTCGACCTGATCTCCGCCAGGTCGACGGGGATCTGGTCGATGACCTCGCCCGCCATCGCCGCCGCGTCCACCGCCGGAAAGTTCGCCGGCCCGAGCCAGTACAGACCGACGAAGTGGCCGTCGCAGAACACGAGGTACAGCTCGTGCTCCGGGTCGGGTCGCGGTCCGACGTTCGGCGGTGGTCCGACGTTGGCGTCGTAGTACGGCGTCGCCGTCCAGTGACACGTGGACGCGCGTCCGTTGCCCACATCGTGTGCGGCATCGTCGCTCGCACGGATGATCACCTCGACCCCGTCATTGCCGGCCTCGGCATGAGCATCTCGGCGCGCGGCGTTCGCGGGCGACGCGCTGAAGAGAGTCAGTGCGATGCCTAGCGCAAGATGTCGACGACTAACCATTGTCCACCCACCCGTGACATCAAGTACCTCTCCTGGATGTGTTCGTTCGGGTCAGCCTCGAGTGGCTCCCGCGTTCTCGCATCGAGAAGCACGCTGTGATTGACGTACGCGTCTGTGACGGTGGCTGCGTCCTTGTTGACTTCGATCGTGTAGTCGTGATCGATGGAGTACCGAACCCGATGTCCTTCGGCAGTGAGCCGAGAGATCTCGCCCTGAACGAGCTGCAAGGCGGGGCCTGCATAGGACTCGTTGAGGCCACTCGAGTCGAGCTCGAGCGCTGCGTGTGAGAAGACGTCCCAGGACTTGAGGTAGGCGGCTTCGACCTGGGCCTCGACCGACAGCGTGGTGGTGGTCTTCGCCGTGGTCGAGGTCTGGAGGCTCGCCGCCGGGCTGTCGTCGTCACCGCCGCCGCTGCACGCGGCGAGCAGCACCAGCACGACGACGGCACCGGCCGTCCGCAGCCCCCGCTCCACGCGCCGAATCGTATGAAAGTGGGCGAAACAGCGTCAACGGACGGAGCGTGCGGTGAAAGCCGCTCAGAGGATGCGAGCGACCTGCGCATCGGCCTCGACGACGTCGTCGCCGCGTTGGAGGGCGAGGTGCCGGTGGTCGCCGACGTCGCCGGCGAGCGCCGCCAGGACGTCGCCGAGGGGCATGCCGCTGACCGAGCTGCCGTCGACGGCCACGAGCCGGTCGCCGACCTCGACGTCGGGCGTCCCGGTCAGCACCGCACCGATCTCCCACTCGCCGTCCTCGCCGAGCACGAGCGTGATGCCGACCTGATCGGTGTCGTCACCGATGAGCGGCGCCCGCTGCTCGATCCACACGTCGCCGCGCCGGAGGTCGAGCCCGAGCTTGAACGCGCGCAGCACGTTGGCACCGAGCGACCCGTCGAAGGGTGCGACGTCGGCGTTGCCGCGCCACACGAACGCGACGTTCGGGACCGTGAAGTCGCCCCACTCGAGCGCCGGCACGCGCACCATCGGCGTGCGCGCCTCGACGCGCAGCCCGGCCATGTTCCCGGGCCCGACGGCGGCGGCCGAGGTCGGCAGGTCGCGCACGCGCTCGAGCCAGTCGCCCACGACCGTGTCCGCCGCCAGCGAGCACGACACGCCGGTGTCGAGCAACAGCGACAGGTGCCGTCCGAGCACGCGGCACGTCACCGTGACGAGCCCGCTGTCGGTGGCGACGTCGGCGGCGACGCGCACGCCCTCCCCCACGAGCGCTCCGGCGTCGCCGAACCACGCCACGCCCTCGGCCGCGTCCAACGACAGCGCGTGACGCTGCAGCAGCGTCGCCGGCAGGACGACGTCGAGGTGCGACGCGGCCAAGCCGAGCGCGCGCGTGTCCTCGAAGCCGTACGTCGGCACGCCGTCGGTGTCGAGCTCGTAGCCGCCGACCGACAGCGGCGGCGGCTCGAGCACCGTGAACACCTCGCCCTGCTCCTCGATCGTCTCGACGACGGTGAGATCGAGGCGGTCGGCGACGTCCTGCGCGAGCAGCACGGCCGCACCGGCCGTGTCGACGACCGCGCGCACATCACCGTCGAGCGTCACGACCGGACGGCCGTGCACCAGCCTCAGCGGAGCCGAGCCAGCCACCACGCGTGCACCTCGTCGCCGACCCCGTACGCGTCGCACATCGCGGCTCCGGCATCTCGCACGTCACCGCCGTCGCGCAGCCGCGCCGCGGCGTGGTCCCACGCCGTGCCGCCGTGCGGCATCGGGATGTCGCGCACGCTCGGCGCGCCGAGCTTGATCGCACTCGACGACAGCGCCGTCCCTCCCCAGTGCGTGATCGCCCACGCCGAAACCGGCGGCGCGAGCAGCACGGCGAGCACGTGCCACAGCCGCGCCGCGTCGTGCGGCACGACGCTGATGACGGGCACCGACGGCACGACCTCGCCGCGCGGGTCGGCGGCCGCCTCGAGCACCTTCGTCTGCGTCGCCAGGAGGACCTTCGGCCGGAGCAGCGCCTCGAACCACGAGCGCACCGGCTCGTCGACGCCGGCCAACGTGACGCGCGGCTCGGCGTAGCGCACGCCGTCGAACCGCACCGGCACGCCGCCCCATCGTCCTGGCTCGATGGCACCGGACGTGACGAGCGGCAGTCCGTCGCCACCCTCGTGCACGTGGCCGCGCAGCCCGTAGTAGTGCTGGCGGAAGCCGGCCACGACGTCGGCGACCGCGCCGATCGGTGTGCCGGCGAGGTCGACGTGCGGCGCGTCCTCGACGAGCAGCGACGACCACGTCGAGCCGCGAGGCGCAGGCGCGCCGGGTCGCAGCACGACGACGCACGCCGCCACCGAGGCGTCGAACACGGCCGGCAGCGTCGTCACCGATGCCACCCCGAAACCGGCGGCGACCACGGCGTCGCGCGCCGTTCGCCCGTCGTTGGTCGCCAGCACCGACTGCGGAAGCACGATCGCCACCGACCGTCGCGCCAGTCCCGCCGCCAGCGCCAGGAACCGTCCGTGCAGCCGGTCGACGAACGGCGGGTTGGCGATGACGTGGTCGACCTCGGTCAGCGCGAGCGCGAGCGCGTCGCCGACGACGAAGCGGGCGTGGTCGTCGCCCGACCACGCGCGCAGCGACGAGCGTGCGACAGCGACCGCAGCGGGATCGACATCGACGCCGACGAGCAGCGCGGCTGCCTCGGCGCGCGTGAGCCCCAGCTCGACCAGACGCTCGGCGGCCGCCAGCAGGAGCGTTCCGGTGCCGCACGACGGATCGCACACGAGTCCCGGCTCGTCGATGGTGCGCGCCAGGTCGACGGCGACCGACCACGGCGTGTTGAACACGCCGCCGCGCCGCCGCTGCGAACGGGTGAGCCGCGCCTCGAACGCAGCGCTCACCGCGTCCGGATGCGGCTCCGTAGCCTCGACGAGCGATGGAGACGGCGCCGGCATGGGAGGACTGCGAGCGTACGCCGCGCCCACCGCTCACCTGCGACATCACCCGTGACGTGTGCGTCGTCGGACTCGGTGCGTCAGGGCTCGCGGCGATCGCCGAGGCGCGCGCGCTCGGCCTGTCGACGGTCGGCATCGACGCGTCCGTCATCGCCGGTGGCGCATCCGGTCGCAACGGCGGCTTCGTCCTCGCCGGGCTGGCGCCCTTCCACCACACGCTCCGACACCCGAACGCCGCCGCGCTCTACCGCATGACGCTGCACGAGCTCGAGCACGTCCCCCACTCCCGTCGCACCGGCAGCATCCGCCGCCCGCACGACGACGCCGAGCGCGACGACTGCCGGGCCCAGCTCGAGGCGATGCGCCGCGACGGCCTTCCGGTCGAGGAACGGCCGGACGGCGCGCTGCTCTTCCCGAACGATCGGGTCGTGCACCCCGTCGCCCGCGCCCTCGCCATGGCGCAGCCCCTCCCCGATCTCCACGAGCGGACGCCGGCGCTCGACATCACCGGCACGCGCGTCGTCGCGCCCGACGCCACGATCAGCTGCGGTGCGGTGGTCGTCGCCGTCGACGGGTTCCTCGAGCGTGTCCTGCCCGAGCTACGCGGTCGCGTCCGAACCGCACGCGCCCAGATGCTGGCGACGGCGAGCCTCGGTGCGACCGCGTTCCCGCAGCCCGTGTACTCGCGCTGGGGCTACGACTACTGGCAGCAGCTCCCCGACGGCACGCTCGTGCTCGGTGGTTGCCGCGACCGCTTCGTCGAGGACGAGTGGGACGCGCCGCCGGTCCCGACGGAACCGGTGCAAGCCGCGCTCGAGCGGGTGCTCCGCGACGATCTCGGCGTCACCGCACCCGTCACCCACCGGTGGGCCGGCTCGATCGCGTTCACCGACGACGGTCTGCCGATCCTCGAGGAGGTGCGAGCGCGCGTGTGGGCCGCCGGCGCCTACTGCGGGACCGGCAACGTGGTGGGCGTCCTCAACGCCCGCGGCGCGCTACGCCGAGCGATCGGCGAGGCGTCGGACTGGGCCGATCTGCTCGAGCACTGAGCGCACCGACGTCCGCGTCACGGCGGCGAAGTCGTCACCGTCGACGAAGCACGCGTCGTGGTCGCTCGCCAGCTCGAACACGGTCGCCCGCGTCGCCTTCGCCAGCGCACGCTGCTTCTTCGGCTGCACGAGACGGTCCTCGGTGGTGATGACGACGGCGACCGGCACGTCGACGTCGCCGGCGAACGGTCGTGCGTCGTAGTCGCCGAGGGCGCGACCGGCATCGGCGACGGCGCGCGCCTCGCCGCGGGAGAGCTCGGCCTTGAGCCACGAGCGGTGGGCGGCGAGCGCGGGACGCATCTCGATCGCCTCGCGCAGCATCCGGTCGATCATCAGCCGCACGCGGCTCGAGTGGAAGTAGCGCTCGAACAGCCCCATCGTCTTCCAGAGCCACCGCTCACTCCACGTCGCCCGCCACTCGAGCGCGGTCGCCTGGAACACGAGACCGGCGACGCGCTCGGGATGCTGACGCCACAGCAGCATCGAGATCGGTCCACCCATCGAGTAGCCCACGACGACGGCGCGGTCGATGCCGAGCACGTCGAGCAGCGCGGCCGCGTCGTCGGCGCAGTCCTCGAGGCGGAACGTCTCCTCGGTGCGGATGCCGCGCCCGTGACCGCGGTGGTCGATCGCGATGACCCGGCCGGTGTCGCGCAGCGCCTCGTAGGCGGTCCACCAGTTGAGATCGGCACTGACCGTCCAGCCGTGCAGCAACAGGATCGTGGGGCCGTCGGCCGGCCCGTCCTGCTCGCGGACGAACATCTCGCCGCGGCCGGGCACGTTCACGATGCGACCGGGCGGGAGGGGCGGCGGCAGCGGCGCCTCGGGCGCGGCGGGCGGCAACGGACGACGAAGGCGGCGCCAGCTGCGCCACGACTCTCGGAGGCTCACCGTTCCACTGTGCCCCGGATCAGCGTCCAACGGCACACCGCACGATCGTTCCGTTCGCGCTCGACTCGATCGTGCACTCGTCGGCCAGCGCGGCGACGAGGAACAGCCCCCGACCGCGCTCGGCGAGCGGGTCGAGCTCGCGCGCGTCGTGCGGGATCGACGGGTCGAAGCCGGCGCCGTCGTCGATCACCTCCACCCAGACCGAGTCCGGCGTCGCCCAGGCCCGGACCTCGATGGCCGTGCGGGCCGACCGCACCGCGTTGGTCACGAGCTCGGTCATGGCCACCAGCAGGTCGTCGACGCGGTCGGGCACGAGCGCGTGCACGACGAGCCAGTCGCGCACGGCCGAGCGCGCGGCTCGGACCGACTGCGGTTCCGCCGCGTATCGCTGGTCGAAGGTCCGGTCGAGCGGCGACGGCACCGCGACGCGGCGCCCCACGTCGATCGTGAGCACCGCCATGTCGTCGTGCGTGCGACCGCCGCCCAGGTCGAGCACGGCCCGCTCGACCGCGGCGCCGACGGCGGCCGGCCCCTCGGCCGCGTGCTGCTCGAGGATGTCGATCAGCAGCCGGTCGCCGACGAGCTCGCCGTCGGCATCCCGCGCCTCGACGACGCCGTCGGTGAACAGCACGAGCGTGTCGCCCGGTGCCAACCTCGTGGTCGCGTCGGCCACGGACGCGACGTCGAGGAGCCCGAGGGCGGACCCGTGCGTCCCGATGCGACGGATCCCCTCACCGGGCCGGTGGAGCATCGGAAGGTGATGGCCGCCGACGGCAACCGTCAGGTCGGCGCCATCGGCGTCGGGCTCGATGACGGCGTACAGCACCGTGCAGAAGCGCTCGCCGAGATCGTGGTCGCCGAGCGTGGCGTTCGTGAACCGCAGCACCTCGGCAGGCGACGACCACTGCCGCGCCGCGGCGCGCGCGGTGTACCGCACGAGCGCCGTGAGCGAGGCGGCGACCACGCCCTGGCCGCACACATCGCCGATCATCAGACCCCACCGGCCACCACCGAGGGCGAAGACGTCGTAGAAGTCGCCGCCCACGAGGCTGCCGTCGCCGACCGGCTGGTACCGCGAGTCGATCGTCAGACCCTCGATCTCCGGGAGCCGCGGCGGGAGCAGGCTCGCCTGCAGCGCGTTCGCCTGCTCGGCGCGGCTGCGGTGCGCGCGCGCGTTGTCGAACGTGATCGCCATGCGGTCGGCGAGCTCCGTCGCGAGCGCGAAGTCCGGGGCGCGGAACGCGGTGTCGCGACGTGACAGCACGAGCGCGCCGAGCTCGTTGTCTCGGGTGCGCAGCGGGATCGTGATCGTGAACGCGAGGTCGTCCTCGTTGTCCCCGACGCGCACGGCCGCACCGTCGACGAGGTCGATCGAGCACGAATCGACGAAGTCCTGGACGAGCACGCGCGCGACGGGGAGCAGCGCGTCGGACGGATCCGCCGAGATGGCGAGCACGCCCGAGGTCTCGGCGAGGATCTGCTGACGCTGGGCGGCGACGCGCTCGACGTCGATCAGGCGGGCGCGCTCGAGCGCCTGCGCCGCCTGGCCGGCGATGGCGAGCAGGAACCGACGGTCCTCGTCGTCGAAGGCCCGCTCCTCGAGGAACGCGAAGCTGACCGCGCCCAGCACGCGATCGCCGAACAGCAGCGGGAGGATGGCGTGCGCCTGGTGCTCGAGCGGCGTCCCGACCAGCAACGGGAACCGCCGATCGCGATCGGCGTGGTTGCTGATGAGGACCATCGAGCGCGTCCGCACCGCGTCGCTCGCCGGGAGCGGCGCGTCCACGGAGAACTCGCGGAACCCGTCCATCACCGCGGCCGGGTAGCCGCTCTGGCGGACCATCGTGAACGACGAGCCGTCTTCGCTGAGGAGCATGAGCGCGCCGCCGGACGCGCCGATCCCGGCGGCGCCGTGGTCGCACACGACCCGGGCGACCTCGTCGGCACCGACCGCGCCCGACAGGCGTGGGAAAG
>JADMIO011694209.1_pt1 | contig 12160 bp, 25 predicted proteins | sample 8958161 | NCBI WGS metagenome assembly JADMIO01 (sample SAMN16585339, study PRJNA669376) | soil metagenome | isolation source: Crop rotation soil | place: USA: Cullars Rotation, Alabama | collected 2011 | reverse complement strand
CGGCAGCCGTTGTGCGGCACCGGCGTCACGTCCGAGATCGAGCCGATCTTGAAGCCCAGCGCGTTGAGCGCGCGCACCGCCGACTCGCGGCCGGGGCCCGGGCCCTTGATGCGCACCTCGAGGTTCTTGACCCCGTACTCCTGCGCCGCGCGGCCGGCCGACTCGGCGGCGACCTGCGCCGCGAACGGCGTCGACTTGCGCGAGCCCTTGAAGCCGGCGCCGCCCGACGTCGCCCACGACAGCGCGTTGCCCTGCCGGTCGGTGATCGTGATGATCGTGTTGTTGAAGGACGCGTGGATGTGCGCGATGCCCTCGGACACGCTCTTCTTGACCTTCTTGCGGGCGCGCGCCTGGGCGGCCTGCTTCTGGGACGGTTGCTGTGCCATCGTCGATGATCCTTGCGATTACGTCTTGGCCGGCGCCGCCTTCGACAGCGCGACCGTGCGGCCCTTCTTCGGGCCCTTGCGCGTGCGCGCGTTCGTGCGCGTGCGCTGGCCGCGGACCGGCAGCCCCTTGCGGTGGCGGACGCCGCGGTAGCAGCCGAGGTCCATCAGCCGCTTGATGTTCATCGTCGTCTCGCGCCTGAGGTCGCCCTCGACCGCGAAGCGGCCGACCTGCTCGCGCAGCTTGTCCATCTGCGCGTCGTTCAGGTCCTTGATCTTGGTCGACGGCACGACGCCCGCGGCGGCGACGATCGCCTTCGCGCGGGACGGGCCGATGCCGTAGATCGCCTGCAGCGCGATGACCGCATGCTGGTGGTTCGGGATGTTGACGCCTGCGATACGTGCCATGGTCGTGTCAGTCCTGTCGGTTCTCGTCCGCCCGCATCAGCCCTGCCGCTGCTTGTGGCGCGGCTCGGTGCAGATCACGCGCACCACGCCGTGGCGCTTGATGATCTTGCAGTTGCGGCACATCTTCTTGACGCTAGCCAGTACCTTCATGTCGTCCTCGTCGAATCCGGTCATTTCGCGCGGAACGTGATCCTCGCCCGCGACAGGTCGTACGGCGTGAGCTCCACGGTCACCTTGTCGCCCGGCAGGATCTTGATGTAGTGCATCCGCATCTTTCCGGAGATGTGGCCCAGCACCACGTGTCCGTTCTCGAGCTTCACGCGGAAGGTGGCGTTGGGCAGCATCTCCACCACCTCCCCCTGCATCTGGATCGTGTCTTCCTTGGCCATTTAACGGCTCGGGACACCGCCCTTGAAATTGGCCTTCTTGAGCAGGCTCTCGTACTGCTGCGACATCATGTAGGCCTGCACCTGGGTCATGAAGTCCATCGTCACGACCACGATGATCAGGAGCGACGTGCCGCCGAAGTAGAACGGCACGTTCTTCCACGCGATCAGGAAGTTGGGGATGAAGCAGACGATCACCAGGTACATCGACCCGATCAGCGTGAGCCGCAGCGTGATCTTCTCGATGTACTTCGCCGTCTGCTCGCCCGGCCGGTAGCCCGGGATGAACGCGCCGCTCTTCTTCAGGTTGTCGGCCGTCTCCTTCGGGTTGTATTGCAGGCCCGTGTAGAAGAAGCAGAAGAAGATGATCGCGGCGGCGTACAGGATCTCGTGGACCGGCTGGCCCGGGGCGAGCGAGGCCGCGACGTCGCGCAGCCAGATCGTCCCCTCGCCCGCGCCGAACCAGCTCGCCAGCGTCGCCGGGAACAGGATGATCGACGAGGCGAAGATCGGCGGGATCACCCCGGCCATGTTGAGCTTGAGGGGCAGGTGCGAGCTCTGGCCCTGGTAGACGCGATTGCCGACCTGGCGCTTCGCGTAGTTGACCAGGATCTTGCGCTGCGCCCGCTCGACGAACACGACGAACGCGGTGACCAGCACGATCAGCGCCGCGATGCCGAGCACCAGCGGGATCGAGTACGCGCCGGTGCGCGCCTGCTCGAGCGTCAGCCCGATCGCGTTGGGCAGCCCCGCCGCGATGCCGGCGAAGATGATCAGCGAGATTCCGTTGCCGAGGCCCCGCTCGGTGATCTGCTCGCCGAGCCACATCAGGAACATCGTCCCGGTCACCAGCGTCACCGCCGAGACCGCGCGGAACGTGAGGCCCGGGTCGAGCACGAGGCCCGCCTGCGACTCGAGCGCGACCGAGATGCCGAGCGCCTGGAACAGCGCGAGCACCAGCGTCCCGTAGCGCGTGTACTGCGTGATCTTGCGCCGGCCCGCCTCGCCTTCCTTCTTCAGGAGCTCGAGCGAGGGCACGACCACCGTGCAGAGCTGCATGATGATCGAGGCCGAGATGTACGGCATGATCCCGAGCGCGAAGATCGAGAAGCGCGACAGCGCGCCGCCCGAGAAGACGTTGAACAGGCCGAGGATGCCGTCCTGCTGCGAGCGGAACAGGTCCTCGAGCACGCTCGCGTTGATGCCCGGCACCGGGATGTGAGTCCCGATCCGGTAGACGACCAGCGCGCCCAGCAGGAACCACAGCCGCCGCTTGAGATCGGCGTACCGGGACCCGCTCTTCAGCGCCGGATTGATCGTGGTGGCCACGTCGTTGTGCCTTCAGCGCCCCTGCTGCCTCAGCCCACGCTGCCGCCGGCGGCTTCGATGGCCGCCTTGGCACCCTTGGTCGCGAGCACGCCGGTGAGCGTCACCTTCTTCTCCAGCTTGCCCGTCTTGATGACCTTCGCGGTCTTCGCGATCGCCGGGACGATGCCGGCGGCCTTGAGCGCGAGCAGGTCGATCTCGTCGACCGGCAGGCGCGCGAGGTCCGACAGCCGCACCTCGGCGGTGTCGTTGCGCGACATCGAGATGAAGCCGCGCTTGGGCAGCCGGCGCTGCAGCGGCATCTGGCCGCCCTCGAAGCCGACCTTGTGGTAGCCGCCCGAGCGCGCGCTCTGGCCCTTGTGGCCGCGGCCCGCGGTCTTGCCCGAGCCCGAGCCGATCCCGCGCGCGACGCGCTTGCGGTTCTTCTTGCTGCCCGGGGCGGGCTTGATCGTGTTGAGTCGCATCGTCCGTCTCCGATTACCCGGTGATCTTCACCAGGTAATTCACCTTCGTGACCATCCCGCGCGTCGACGGCGTGTCCTCGACCTCGACGGTGTGGTTCTTCCACTTGAGGCCGAGGCCGCGCACGGTCGCGCGATGGTCGCCCTTGGTCCGCGGCGTGCCGCCGACCAGCGTGACCTTCATCATCTTCTTCGCGGCCATCGTCAGGCTCCCAGGATCTCGTCGACCGTCTTGCCGCGCTTGGCCGCGATGTCGGCCGGCGCGTTGATCGACTCGAGCGCGTTGATCGTCGCGCGCACCACGTTGTACGGGTTGGTCGGGCCGTGGCACTTCGCGAGCACGTTGGTGACGCCGACGACGTCGCACACCGCGCGCATCGCGCCGCCGGCGATCACGCCGGTGCCGTCCGACGCCGGCTGCATGTACACGCGCGTCGAGCCGTGGCGGCCTTCGACGGCGTGGTGCAGCGTGCCCTTCTTGAGCCGCACCTTGCGAAGGTTGCGGCGCGCCTCCTCCATGGCCTTCTGCACGGCGACCGGCACTTCCTTCGCCTTGCCCTTGCCCATGCCGACGCGGCCGTCGCCGTCGCCCACGACGGTCAGGGCCGCGAACGCCATGATGCGTCCGCCCTTCACGACCTTCGTGACGCGGTTGATGCTGATCATCTTCTCCCGAAGGCCGTCGCCGCGGTCGTCCTGCTGCTGCTGACGGGGAGCGTTGCTGCGTGGGTTCGCCATGGATTCGATGTCCCTAGAACTTGAGTCCGCCTTCGCGCGCCGCCTCGGCGAGCGCCTTCACGCGCCCGTGGAAGCGGTAGCCCGAGCGGTCGAACGCGACGCTCTCGATGCCGAGCGCCTTCGCGCGTTCGGCGATGCGCTTGCCGACCACCGCCGCCGCGGCGGCGTTGCCGCCGTTCTTCACGTCCTTGCGCACCTCGCCCTCGAGCGTCGAGGCGCTCGCGAGCACGCGGTTGCCCTCGGGCGCCACGATCTGCGCGTAGATGTGCAGGTTCGACCGGCTCACGACGAGCCGGGTCGCGCGCTGCTCGGCGATGCGGTACCGCGTCTGCTTCGCGCGGCGCTGGCGGGCTTGCTTCTTGTTCATGGCCGGTCCTTACTTCTTCTTCGTTTCCTTGAGCACGACGCGCTCGTCCGCGTAGCGCACGCCCTTGCCCTTGTAGGGCTCCGGCGGGCGGTAGGCGCGGATCTCGGCCGCCACCTGGCCGACCTGCTGCTTGTCGACGCCCTTGATCAGGATGTCGGTCTGCACCGGCGTCTCGGCCTTCACACCCTTGGGCAGCTGGTGCACGACCGGGTGCGAGAAGCCGAGCGCCAGGTTGACCTTGTCCCCCTGCGCCTGCGCGCGGTAGCCGACGCCGACGAGCGTGAGCTTCTTCTCGAAGCCCTGCGACACGCCGCGGACCATGTTGGCGATCAGCGCGCGCGTCGTGCCGTGCAGCGCGTTCGCCTCGGGGCTCGCCGCCTTGCAGACGATCGTCTCGCCGTTCTTCTCGACGGTCACGCCGTCGGCCAGCCGGCGCGTCAGCGTGCCGAGCGGGCCCTTGACGGTGACCTCGCCGCCGGACACGGTCAGCTCGACCTTGGCGGGCAGCGTGATGGGTTGGTTGCCGATGCGGGACATGGCGGCTCCGTTACGCGACGATGCAGAGGACTTCGCCGCCGACGCCGGTCGCGCGCGCCTTGCGGTCGGTCATCACGCCCTGCGACGTCGACACGATCGCGATGCCGAGCCCGTTCATCACGTTCGGGATCTCGTCCTTGCCGCGGTAGATGCGCAGCCCCGGCGAGCTCACGCGCTCGATGCGCTCGATCACCGGTCGCCCGGCGTGGTAGCGCAGCGCGATCTCGAGGACCGGCTTGGCGGTCTCGCCGCCGAGCTTGAACCCGTCGATGTAGCCTTCGTCCTTGAGGACCTTGGCGATCGCGATCTTGACCTTGGACGAAGGCATCTCGACCGTGGCCCGCTCGACCATCTGCGCATTGCGGATGCGCGTCAGCATGTCGGCGATGGGATCAGTCATGCTCATGCTTCACCTCACCTCGAGCCGTTACCAGCTGGCCTTGACGACGCCGGGCACCTCGCCGCGCATGATGTAGTCGCGCAGCTTGCTGCGGCCGAGGCCGAACTTCGAATAGACGCCGCGCGGGCGGCCGGTCAGCGCGCAGCGGTTGCGCACGCGCGTCGGATTGGCGTTGCGCGGCAGCTGCTGCAGCTTCAGGCGGGCCGCGAAGCGGTCCTCGTCCGAGGCCTTCTCGTTCTCGACGATCGCGGTCAGCGCCGCGCGGCGCTTCGCGTACTTCGCGACGAGCTTCTTGCGCTTCTCGTTGCGGTTGATCAGGGCCAGCTTCGACATGGCTTGGGCTCGTCAGTTCTTGAACGGGAAACGGAACGCGGAGAGCAACGCCTTGGCTTCCGCGTCCGACTTCGCGCTCGTCGTGATCGTGATGTTCATCCCGCGGAGCGTGTCGATCTTGTCGTACTCGATCTCCGGGAAGATGATCTGTTCCTTGACGCCCATGTTGTAGTTCCCCTGGCCGTCGAAGCCCTTGCCCGACACGCCGCGGAAGTCGCGCACGCGCGGCAGGGCGACCGTGATCAGGCGGTCGAGGAACTCGTACATGCGGTCGTGCCGCAGCGTCACCATGCAGCCGATCGGGTAGTTCTCGCGGATCTTGAAGCCCGCGATCGCCTTGCGGGCCTTCGTGACCACGGGCTTCTGGCCGGCGATCTTCTGCATGTCGGCGACCGCGTTGTCGAGCAGCTTCTTGTCGGCGGTCGCCTCGCCCACGCCCATGTTGAGCACGATCTTCTGGATGCGCGGGACCTGCATCACCGACGCGTAGCCGAACTGCTTGACCAGCGCGGGCACGACCTCGTTGCGGTAGTAATCCTTCAGGCGGGCCATCGTCATCTCCTCACGCCCCGATCTGCTCGCCGTTCGACTTGAAGAAGCGCACCTTCCGGCCGTCCTCGAGCGTGCGGAAGCCGACGCGATCCGCCTTCTGCGTGACCGGGTTCCAGATCGCGACGTTCGAGACGTGGATCGGCAGCTCCTTCGTGACGATCCCGCCCGGCTGGTTCTTGAGCGGGTTCGGCCGCGTGTGGCGCTTGACCGTGTTGATGCCGTTGACGACCACGTGCGACGCGTCGACGACGCGCGCGACGTCGCCGCGCTTGCCCTTGTCGCGCCCCGTGATCACCACGACGTTGTCGCCTTTCTTGAGCTTGCGCATGGCGACGCTCCTTACAGGACCTCGGGCGCGAGCGACACGATCTTCATGAAGCGCTCGGTGCGCAACTCTCGCGTCACCGGCCCGAAGATGCGGGTGCCGATCGGCTCCAACTTGTTGTTGAGCAGGACCGCCGCGTTGGTGTCGAACCGCACGCGGGCGCCGTCGTCGCGGCGCACGCCCTGGCGGGTGCGCACGACGACCGCGTTGTAGATCTCGCCCTTCTTGACGCGACCGCGCGGCGCGGCGTCCTTGACGGACACCTTGATCACGTCGCCGATGTGCGCGTAGCGGCGCTTGCTGCCGCCGAGCACCTTAATGCACATGACCGAACGCGCGCCCGTGTTGTCGGCGACGTCCAGCACCGTCTGCATCTGGATCATGACTTAGCGTCTCTCCAACTTGGAACCGCGCCCGCGCCCGCCCGGCCCTGGTTCGCCCGGGCGGCCGCGACAGTGACGCCGCGACGGCCAGTTTTGGACCCCGTACGGGGACGACCCGCCGCGAGGACCTTGGGTGTTCCTTGGCCGGCCCCCGTGGACGGGCAATCAAACATTATGGCAGGGTTCGCCGCTCCTGGCAACCCCCGCCGCTCGCTCGGGACGGCCGGCGGCCGCCCGGCGCGGACTCACGCCTGCGCCGCCTTCTCGATCACGCGGGCGACGCGGAACGCCTTGGTCTTCGACAGCTTCCGGGTCGCCTCGATCTCGACCAGGTCGCCTTCCTTGCACTCGTTGGCCTCGTCGTGCGCGTGGTACTTCGCCGAGCGCGTGATCGTCTTGCCGTACAGCGGGTGGCGGACGCGCCGCTCGACCAGGACGGTGACCGTCTTGTCCATCTTGTCGCTCACGACGCGGCCGGTGATCCGGTGCGCCGCCCCCTTGCGCGGGGCGCCTTCGGTCGTCTGCTGGGTCATGCTTGGCCTGCCTTCTGTGCGATCAGCGTCTTGACCCGGGCGATGCCGCGCCGGACCTCCTTGAGCTTCGCGGGGTTCTGGAGCTGCTGCGTGGCCTTCTGCATGCGCAGGCCGAACTGCTCCTTGTACAGCGCGACGAGCTCGGTGCCGAGCTCGGCCGACGACTTGTCCCGCAAGGCCTTCTTCGCTTCGGTGCGTTTCATGTCGGACCCCTTAGCTCACGAGCCGGTGCACGAACGCGGTGCGCAGCGGCAGCTTGGCGGCCGCGAGCGCGAACGCCTCGCGCGCCAGCGCCTCGTCGACGCCGTCCATCTCGTAGAGCACCTTGCCCGGCTGGATCTCGCAGACCCAGTATTCCGGATTGCCCTTGCCGTTGCCCATGCGGACCTCGGCGGGCTTCTTCGACACGGGCTTGTCCGGGAAGATCCGGATCCAGATGCGCCCGCCGCGCTTGATGTGGCGCGTCATCGCGCGCCGCGCGGCCTCGATCTGGCGCGCCGTCAGGCGCCCGCGCGTCGTGGCCTTGAGCCCGTACTCGCCGAACGACACCTTGGCGCCGACGGTCGCGAGCCCCTTGTTGCGGCCCTTCTGCTCCTTGCGGTACTTCCTTCTAGCTGGCTGCAGCATTCTTCGCTCCTGCGCGGCGCGGCCGCTTCGGCGCTTCGGGGGCCGGCGCCGGCGCTGCCGCCGGCTCGGCGTTGTGCGCCATCACCTCGCCCTTGAACACCCAAACCTTGATGCCGATCTTCCCGTAGGTCGTGCGCGCCTCGGCGAAGCCGTAGTCGATGTCGGCGCGCAGCGTGTGCAGCGGCACGCGACCTTCGCGGTACCACTCGCTCCGCGCGATCTCGGCGCCGTTCAGGCGGCCGGCGCTCATCACCTTGATGCCCTGCGCGCCGAGGCGCATCGCGTTCTGCATCGCGCGCTTCATCGCGCGGCGGAACATGATCCGCTTCTCGAGCTGCTGGGCGATCGACTCGGCGACCAGCTGCGCGTCGATCTCGGGCTTGCGGATCTCCTCGATGTTGAGGCCGACGTCGCCGCCCATCATGCGGCGCAGGTCGGCGCGCAGCGTCTCGATGTCCTCGCCCTTCTTGCCGATGACCACGCCGGGGCGCGCGCTGTGGATCGTGATGCGCGCGTTCTTGGCCGGGCGCTCGATCGTGATGCGCGCGACCGAGGCGTGCGACAGCTTCCGCTTCAGGTACTCGCGGACGCGGATGTCCTCGCCGAGCGTGGTCTTGTAGTTCTTGGTGTTGGCGAACCAGCGCGACGACCAGTTGCGGGTCACCGCGAGGCGGAAGCCGGTCGGATGGATTTTCTGGCCCATGGGGATCCTTACTTCGCCTTTCCGTCGCCGACGACGACGTGGATGTGGCACGACTGCTTGCCGATCGTGTTGCCGCGGCCCTTGGCGCGCGCGCTCATGCGCTTCAGCGTCTCGGCCTTGTCCACGTAGATCGTCGTGACCTTGAGCTCGTCGATGTCGGCGCCGTCGTTGTGCTCGGCGTTCGCGATCGCGCTCTCGAGCACCTTGCGGATGATCTTCGCGCCCTTCTTGGGCGAGAACGCGAGCAGGTCGAGCGCCCGTCCGACCGGCAGGCCGCGGATCTGGTCGGCCACGAGCCGGCCCTTCTGGGCCGACAGGCGGACGCCGCGCAGCGTGGCTTGGGTTTCCATCGCGTGCCTCACTTCTTCTTGCCGCCGGGGCCGCCCGGCTTCGCGGTCGGCGAGGCGACCTTCTTGTCCGACGAGTGACCCTTGAACGTGCGGGTCATCGCGAACTCGCCCAGCTTGTGGCCGACCATGTTCTCCGACACGTAGACCGGGATGTGCTGCTTGCCGTTGTGCACGGCGATCGTCAGGCCGACGAAATCCGGCGTGACGGTCGAGCGGCGCGACCAGGTCTTGATCGGCTTCTTGTCGTTGACGGCGCGCGCCGCCTCCACCTTCTGCTGCAGGTGGTCGTCGACGAACGGTCCCTTCTTGATCGAGCGTGACATGCGTTATCCCTTCGTCGAGCGCCGGCGCCGGACGATCATGCCGTCGGTGCGCTTGTTGGCGCGCGTCTTGTAGCCCTTCGCCGGCGTGCCCCACGGCGAGCGCGGGTGATGCCAGCCGCCGCCGCCGTTGGTGCGGCCGCCCATCGGGTGGTCGACCGGGTTCATCGCGATGCCGCGGACCGTCGGGCGGATGCCGCGCCAGCGGTTCGCGCCGGCCTTGCCGATCGAGCGCAGGTTGTGCTCCTCGTTGCCGACCTCGCCGATGGTCGCGCGGCAGTCGACGTGCACCTTGCGGATCTCTCCCGAGCGCAGGCGCAGCTGCGCGTGGATGCCTTCGCGCGCCAGCACCTGCACGCCCGCGCCGGCCGAGCGCGCGAGCTGCGCGCCGCGTCCGGGCTGGAGCTCGACGCAATGCACGGTCGTGCCCACCGGGATGTTGCGCAGCGGCAGCGCGTTGCCCGGCTTGATCCCGGCCTCGCCGCCCGACTGCAGCTCCTGGCCCACCGCCACGCCGCGCGGCGCGATGATGTAACGGCGCTCGCCGTCGGCGTAGCACAGGAGCGCGAGGTGCGCGCTGCGGTTCGGGTCGTACTCGAGCCGCTCGACCTTCGCCGGGATGCCGTCCTTGTTGCGACGGAAGTCGACGATCCGGTAGTGGTGCTTGTGCCCGCCGCCCTGGTGGCGCGTCGTGATGTGGCCGTTGTTGTTGCGACCCGAGCCGCGCTTCTTGCTCTCGGTGAGCGCGTCGAACGCGCGGCCCTTGTGCAGGTCCGCGTTGACGACCTTCACCAGCGCACGGCGCCCGGCGGAGGTCGGCTTGACTTTGACCAGTGCCATGATCAGGCCTCCTGCGCGAAGTTGATTTCCTGGCCCGGCTTCAGGCACACGTACGCCTTCTTCCAGTGGCGGCGACGGCCCATGAAGCGCCCGAAGCGCTTCTCCTTGCCCATCACGTTCGCGATCTGGACCTTCTCGACCTGGACCTTGAACATGAGCTCGACCGCGGCCTTGACCTCGGGCTTGGTCGCGTCCTGCACGACGCGGAACACGACCTGCTCGTGCTTGTCCGCGATGTGCGTGGCCTTCTCGGAGATGACCGGCGCCAGCAGCACCGTCATCAGGCGCTCCTGCGCGAACTTGGTCGGGGAACGGTGGGAGTTCATCCGAGCATCTCCTCGAACTGGCCGATCGCCGCCTTCGTGATCAGCACGTTGCGGAACCGGACGAGGCTCACCGGGTCGACCTCGCGGGCCTCGAGCACGAGCACGTCGGGCAGGTTGCGCGACGCGAGGAACACGTTCTCGTCGAGACGGTCGGTCACGACGAGCACGGTGCCGTCGAGCCCGTAGCCCTTCATCGCCTTCGCGAACGAGCGCGTCTTCGGCGTCTCCGCGGCGATCGACTCGATCACCGCGAGGCGCTCCTCGCGCACGAGCTGCGACAGGATCGACGCGATGCCCGCGCGGTACATCTTGCGGTTGATCTTCTGCTCGAAGTTCTCGTCGGGCTTGTTCGGGAAGATCCGGCCGCCGCCGCGCCACAGCGGGCTGTTGGCCTGGCCCGCGCGCGCGCGGCCGGTGCCCTTCTGCTTCCACGGCTTCTTGTGCGACTTGTTGATCTGGCCGCGCGACTTCTGCGCGCGCGTCCCTTGCCGGCCGTTCGCCTGGTACGCGGTGACGACCTGGTGGATCAGCGCCTCGTTGTAGTCGCGCGCGAAGAGCGCGTCCGACGCGGCGTGCGTCGACGACTTGCCGTCCTGGTCGATGAGCTTGAGGTCCATCGTCACGCCCCCTTCTTCGCCGGCGTCTTGACCGACGGGCGCACGATCACCGCGCCGCCGTCCGCGCCCGGCACCGAGCCGCGCACCAGCAGGAGGCCGCGCTCCTTGTCGACGCGCACGACCGTCAGCGTCTGCACGGTGGCCGTCTCGTTGCCGTACTGCCCCGCCATGCGCTTGCCCGGGAACACGCGGCCCGGGTCCTGCGCCATGCCGATCGAGCCCGGCGCGCGCGTGGTGACCGAGTTGCCGTGCGAGGCGCGGTTGCCGCCGAAGCTCCAGCGGCGGACCACGCCCGAGAAGCCGCGGCCCTTGGTCGTGCCGGTCACGTCGACGAGCTGGCCCGGCGCGAACGTGTCCGCGCCGACGACGTCGCCGGCCTTGAGCGACGCGAGCGCGTCCGCGCTCACCGGGAATTCCTTGAGCATCTCGCCCGCCTCGACGCCTGCCTTGGCGTGGTGGCCGGCGGCGGGCTTGCCGACGCGCGAGGGGCGGCGCTTGCCGTAGGCGACCTGCACGGCCGTGTAGCCGTCGGTCTCCTGGGTCTTGATCTGCGTGACGCGGTTGTCGGCGACGTCCAGCACGGTCACGGGGACGGCGGTGCCGTCTTCCGCGAACACGCGGGTCATGCCGACCTTGCGTCCGACGAGTCCGAGTGACATTTTCAACCTCTCTTGGTCTTGGCCGCTCCTCGCGGAGCGGTGCCGGCTGCTATTGGCCGGCGGTTACTGCGGCGATCGGCGATGGGCGATGGGAAACGCGCGTTCCGATCGCCTATCGCCTATCGCCGCTTCATTGCAGCTTGATCTCGACGTCCACGCCCGCGGGCAGGTCGAGCTTCATCAGCTGGTCGACCGTCTTGTCGGTCGGGTCGATGATGTCCATCAGGCGCAGGTGCGTGCGGATCTCGAACTGGTCGCGCGAGGTCTTGTTCGCGTGCGGCGAGCGCAGCACGTCGAAGCGCTCGATCTTGGTCGGCAGCGGGACCGGCCCGCGCACGACCGCGCCCGAGCGCTTCGCCGTCTCGACGATCTCGAGCGCCGACTGGTCGATCAGCTTGTAGTCGAACGCCTTGAGACGGATGCGGATTCTCTGGTTTTGCATTTGTGTTCCTTCGGAACCCGGCGGTCGGCGATCGGCGGTCGTTACCCCGCGTCTCGCTTCGTTCGACCGCCCGATGCTCGTTCGTTCCTGTGCCAGGACGTCGGTGGTGTCGCGGCGCGTTTCCGACCGCCGACCGCCGACCGC
>JADMIO011020094.1_pt1 | contig 12161 bp, 10 predicted proteins | sample 8958161 | NCBI WGS metagenome assembly JADMIO01 (sample SAMN16585339, study PRJNA669376) | soil metagenome | isolation source: Crop rotation soil | place: USA: Cullars Rotation, Alabama | collected 2011 | reverse complement strand
CGCGACAACTTGTCCACGTGGAATTCTAAGCTTAGGATCCCAATGTGCTGGAAAGGATACCGTTTACTCAAACTTGGTACAAAACATATGAGCGATGCCATTGCTATATAAATCACGATGGGATTGAGAAATAACTCGCTCCAAGGACTATTAATTGACTGATAGTAAAAATTCGCAGCCACGGGCACTACAATATAGAGGTACTCAGGATATTGCAGATAAATAGCCGCTACGTAGAGTAAAGAGACGCTTACGATACAGATTGTTTCAATACGGAATAGAATATTCAGACTAGACCAAGCTTTCTTGTGATGCGCCAAGTAACATAATTCTACTAATACAAATATCAACAGAAAAAATGGCTTAATAGCAAAACCAATACCCGCCATCACCCCAATAAAGCCAGCAAAAAATGGAGTCACGCTTGCTTGTTGTAAACGCAATGAGACAAGCAATAAATAAGGGATAACCAAATACAAAAATAAACACTCGCGCTGGCCAAATTCGCTAAAGGGCAGAATTAAATCAACAAAAAATAATGTCAACAAAAACGCATAACGCAATAGATCATCTTTAGGTTGAATGATAATGCGCAGCAGCGCGTTGCACACGATTAATGACAATGTAACTAACGAAAATATATAAATGCGCAGTGCGATTTTAGCTAACAACCCAAAAGCACTTTGTAAGATTACCGCGGGCATATACAAGTAGATAGATAGCGGTGGATTAATTTCAAAAAAATCTTTTACGTAGTGCCCGCCAGCCATGACTAAACGCGCCATGTGCATTTGCCAACTTAAATCACCTTTAATCAAATACTGATCTTGCAGACACCACCCGATGCCATACAGTCCCACCATAATTAATAATGTGGCTGCATGTTTTAATTTAATCAAATTCACCGTTCACCACACACGAGGTATTGACCGCCGAGTGGAACAAAGCCTAAATATTTCTCTAAAAAGCGTAACGACTTTAAGATTGAGGGAAAAAGAGGGTATATTGCGATTTAATTTGCTTGAAACCAGCTTGGCGAAATAAATGTTTCAGTTCATTGGGCTTAAGTAACACGGCGTCATGGTCAAATGGACATGTATTTACTAAATAGCGTGTTACGGGATTAAAAGGGTTATGCTCAAACACCACTAACCGCCCGCCCTGTTCACAAGCGTTTGCTAGCGTGTGGATTGTCTGTACACGTTCAGCGGGTGGAATATGATGAAACACATTCGAGACAAAAATTAAATCAAATTTATTTTGCTCGCTCCACTCTCCTTCTAGCAATAAATAAGAGACATCAGGATACGTTTTTTTTGCTAACGCTAAGCTTGCCGGTGAAACATCACCGCCAACAACATGTGCTTTAGGAAAATACTGCTTTAAAAATGCAACTGAACGACCGATTCCACAACCAAAATCCAAGATTCGGCGCGGGTCTTGCACTAATAACTCTTTCAGTTGCAGGATTTTATACTCAGCAAAATAACTATTATCTTGCTCAAAGAAATTTAGTTGGTCAGATAAAATCGTATTGTATTTTTCCGCGTATTGATCGAACTCATTTTTGTTTTCCATTACAACAATTCCATGTCTTTAATGTAGCGCGGGCGTCGTTTAACTTCTAAATATATCTTAGCCAAATATTCGCCGATGATACCTGTGGATAACAGTTGAATCCCACCAATAAAACACAATGGCACCATAATAGACGACCAACCTGGCACAGTATGCCCAAATACCTTAGCAACTAATACCCACATAGCCAGTCCTACAGAGAGAAAAAAAGAAATCACACCAGCAATTAAAATTAAATTCAACGGCAAATGACTAAATGAAATAATTCCATCCCAAGCGAGTGCAATCATTTTCTTCAACGTGTATTTTGTTTCGCCAAATAAACGATCATGGCGATCGTAATAGACCACACTGGTCTTTAAACCAATTAAAGTGAAGATTCCACGCAAAAATATATTTCTTTCGGGAAATTCATTTAATTCTAAAATGGTGCGGCGACTTAATAAGCGAAAATCGGCATGATTAAATACGAGTTCAGATCCCGCATGCTTCATCAACTTGTAAAAAGCGAGCGCAGTTAAGCGTTTAAAAAAAGTATCAGTAGGGCGTGATTGACGCACACCATACACAATATCACTGCCTTGCTGAAAGTGTTCCAGCATGGCTTTAATCGCATTAACATCATCTTGCAAGTCAGCGTCAATGCTCACTGCGCAATCTACTAAGTCTTTTACATTTAACAAACCTGCTAATAAAGCATTTTGATGTCCAACATTCCGCCCCAAACATAAGCCTTTGACTAATGGATTTTTGGCATGATAATCAGAAATAATTTTCCAGGTATTGTCACGACTACCATCATTGACACAATACAGAAAACTATCCTCTCGAATTTGGTCGGACGCTATAAGCTCTTGCATAAATGCAATTAATTTTGGCAAAGAATCAGGTAAGACTGATTCTTCATTATAACAAGGGATGACTATCGCTAAGCGAGGTATCGCAGCAGCGTCTCGATTCATAAAATCTGACCATCCTTCCAATGGATTGCTTTACAGAATAGTAACAAAGAGCCAGCGCAATAGAAAGGGAGGTTACCTGATATATTGATGCATTTTTTGCTTAAAGCGCAAACTCAATAAGACTACGCTGAAAGCCGCCCCAACCACCATCGCCCACCAAACCCCATTTCCTCGCATAAACGAATAATTCGCAAGGGAATATCCGAGGGGTAATGCAATCCCCCAATAACTAATCAGTGAAGCAATAAGGGTAAATCGCGTATCTTTTAGCGCCCGCAAAGCACCAAATAGTGCGATTCGGATACTTTCAAAAATATGAAAGAACCCACTAATAAAGAAAAAATGAGTTGCAAGTTGAATGGTTTGAAATAATTCAGGATTCTTTAGATTAAAATCGACTGCAATGAGGAGTTGTGGCTGAGTCCAATAAAAAATAGCCACCATACCCATAAATAAGCCGGAAATCCAAACCCCCGTCAGCGCTGTTCTTTTAACGCGATTAAATTCTCTAGCTCCAAGCTGATGCCCCATGCGCACCGTCACCGCTTGGGCAATCGAAAAAATGACGCCCATGAGCAGCCCGAGATACTGCATCGCCACCTGACACGCCGCAAGCTCAGCTACACCTAAAGCACCCATGATTAATGAGGCTGCGAGAAAAAATCCTACCTCAAGCGAATACATGACCCCTATGGGTAACCCTAAATGGACAATTTCCATGATATAAGATGGCTTTTTAAAGCTAAATATCGCAGCAATAAAAGGTTTATATGCTTTACTAGTCACAATGAAAAGACAGAGCATACATGTAATTACCCAATCACCCGCCGTCATCCCCCACCCTGCCCCTGCAATTCCAAGCGCAGGCAATCCGAATTTTCCAAAAATGAGAATGTAACTAAAAGCAATATAGAAAGGTGTGGTGAAAATAGTCACTAGCATGGTCGTGCGCGAATGTCCCAAACCGAGTAGAAACTCAAATAATACAATTTGAATAAATTTGGGAAACAAACCCCACGACAAGGCATTTAAATATATTTTCGCTAAAGCAACTAACTCATTACTTTGACCGAACAATAAAAAAATCGAAGCAATATTTCTAAATAGAAGAAAGGTGGGAATAGTGAGTAAAATTGCCAATAAAAGCCCATCACGTAACACCATTGCGATGGCTTCTTTATCTTTAGCGCCAAATTTATGCGCAATTAAAATATTCACTGCCCCAAAAGTACCAAATAAAATCACAATTAATGCTGCAAATAACCAACCGACTAATGCGCCGGCGGCCAAGGCATCATTCCCCAATTGAGATAAAAAAACAGTTTCAAAAAAATATAACGACGATTGAATAAGGCCAGTAATCACCATGGGAATGGCTAATTTCAGCAATGGAAATAAATCATCTTTGATTAAATTGTTGTCAGACATACCACCCTCAGAATAACCACTTGACCCCAGAAATTGATCAGGCAGAATAGCATAAATCTAAATTTATTTAGATACCCCTGTGCATTATTAATTCTCATCATTGGAGCAATGATTATGAATACGCACACGCTTAAAAATCGGGGTACGACAATCAACCCAGAAGGTCGGTTTGAAACTACCACTAAGGAAGTTTTCTATGATGGTTGGGAAACAGCAAATTTCATGGAGGAAGAACTTCCGTTACTTGAAACCACCCTACTTATCGAACAAGCGAAATCCATCATCACCCGAAATGATTCACCGGATATCAGTTTTGATCAATCGATTAACCCTTATCGAGGCTGCGAACATGGCTGCGTTTATTGCTATGCCAGACCAAGCCATGCTTATGTTAATTTGTCGCCAGGCTTAGATTTTGAAACGAAAATCTTTTATAAAAAAGACGCGGCCTCCTTATTAGAAAAAGAAATTACTCATGCTAAATATATTTGCAAACCCATCGTCATTGGAGCAAACACAGACCCCTACCAGCCCGCCGAAAGTAAATTAAAAATAACGCGTCAATTATTGGAAGTGGCCAACCAATATCAGCATCCAATCGCAATTATTACCAAAAGCTCGTTGATTGAGCGTGATTTAGATATTTTGACCGAATTGGCAAAAAACCAATTAATTAAAGTGGCAATCACCATCACCACTTTATCAGTTGAATTAAAGAAAATATTAGAGCCTAGGGCGTCCGCTCCTCAAGCCAGATTACGCGTCATTAAACACTTAGCTCAACTTGGCATTCCTGTGACGGTCATGGCAGCGCCCATGATTCCCATGATCAATGACACAGAACTCGAACACATTTTAAATGCAGCAAAAAAAGCCGGGGCAAATCATGCAGGCTACACTCTGATTAGGCTGCCATATGAAGTGAAAGCTTTATTTAAAGAATGGTTAAAAAATCATTATCCAGACCGTGCGAATCATGTGATGAGTTTAATCAAGCAAATGCGCGGAGGCAAAGAATATGATGCAAAATTCGGCAAACGCATGAAAGGTGAAGGCACGTTTGCAGAATTATTAAGTATGCGGTTTAAGCTAGCCTGCAAAAAATATCAATTGAACCAAGCACCCTCACCCGCGCTCGCAACTGATCTTCTTAAAAAGCCTAAAACAGCTAATGCCCAGCTAGATTTACATTGGTAAGGGGATGGAGGGCTGTCTGTCGCCCAGAGTATGGAATTTGGCTGTCGCTGGAGGTTGCTTTGACTATCGTCAGAGCTGAATTAATCGCATCATGCACTTCAGCATCATTTATCATTAATGAACCTTTGCCCAGTATTTCCTTTGTTTTATCCAGTGAGATTAAGGATGGCGTTTTTATTATATGCCCCACTACCTCACTCAGCCATTCGGTAGCTTCATTTGGCGCAGTCACCGCTTGCAACTGATTGAGCAGCACTGTCAACATTGCTTCGCAATAAAGAATGATATCTTTACCTTTATATAAACTCAACATGCGAGCCAAACGCAGGAGAATAGCACCCATCGGATTTTCATCATTAAATTTCCAATCAACTCGGTAAGTGATACTATAAGTGTATCTAGATTTTTGTTTTTCATTGGCATAATTTCTATAAATTTCAAGACAATTATTCACCGTACGTTTTTTATAATCTTCTGCAGATACCGTAGAACCTATCTCAATAAGCAAGTGCTTAAAAGTCGCTTGCAACTCTGTAATGCTAGTAACCACTTTATTTGATAGTGCTTCATTCATCACAGCGAAATTACCCGATCTTTTTTGGATATGAGATTTTTTTGCACCTAGTTTACAAACAAGATCTATTAAATAGCCTGTAAATGACTGCGGAAATATACCAAGCTCTTCCTTTAATTTTGCAGCAGATGGTAACGCATCTAAGAATACGTCTACTGTATACTCTTCGAATGGCGCCATACTTGCGCCATCATTTTCTTGCCAACCTTTTCGTGCTAAGTAAGCAAATCGATCTGCACATGGTTTTTCAACTGGATACATCATAAAGGTAAGGGCATGAATATCTTGTCTGCGTATCAGCGTATTTAAATAAATTACTCTAATATTGTTTGTTGCGAGCGACCTTAATACGCTATCTTTTTTATACTCTTTCATTAACTCATGCAAAGTGCGGTTATAAGTTTTTCTACTCTTCACAGCAATGGATAAACAAGAGAATTGCAATATATCATCAATATCTGCACCCGTTGCTAACAATAATGCAAAAACATCTTCACGACCGGCTAAATAAGCATAATGCAAGGGAGTACATTTTTCTGCATCAAAATAATAATGCCGAAAATCGCCACAACTCTCGATGGGCGCGCCCTTAATGTTTGTTATACTTGCGTTAACTCCGAGAGCCTTAGGATTTGCTTTAATGACACGGTGTAAATCTTGCAGTGTCATATAACCATCTATTAAATCCTTCACTGCCTGAAAAATTGTATATTTTTCCCCTTTAGGGAATTGATTAAATTTAAGGTCGGTAATAATTCGATTATGCATGTGTGTGTGTTAACCCTGATTGATTTAGTTTTTATTTTTTGGGCGCTTCGCCTCTTGGATCGTATCATAGCAGATTTAGACCAAAAATCAATCAATTATTGAGTTTTAAAGGATAAAAAAGGCATTTTTTATGGGGATGGGTAGAGCACGGCGGTATCTACGCTATTTGTAGCCTGGATGAAACGCGTAGCGTTTTATCCAGGACTTAGGCTTCGATCGAGGGATAATCCCGGTTATTTTTTAAATTGTGGTCGAAGCGTGCTTTCAGAAATAATGTCAGTGGTAACTGGTTTAGTATCTACTGGAGCCACAGCATTCACTTCAGTACTCATACTAAATGAGACATCTGATCGCGCACTTGAAAATTCATCAGCAAACATTCGTCCTGTTGTCGTAGAAAAATTTGGTTCTTGCATCGCTTTACGCGGCTTACCAAATAACTTATCAACAAACGCAAAAAAACAGGTGGAAATGGCGTTATTTACTAACGTAAAGAGCGCCTCAAAATCATTTGGCACTGCCTCTGGCGCACCACTAAAAGCAGCATAAAAAGCACCTGCAATACCAATGACAATGGGTAAGCCTATCATTAAATACAAAGGCGCGGATGCCTCAACGCCTCTCCAAAACCCTTCTAAAAAGTCATTTAAAAAGCGTGTTCGCGATTTCTTTTCAAACAGATTGATTTTAATGGTTTTTTTACTTTTCATGCGTGTTACGCCCCGTTTTGTTTAATTATTGATCAATATAATAGCAGGGGATTCTTAAACAAATATTAACGAAGGCTGTTATCTCTAGCGGTTAGTGAAGGAGGAGGGAGATCCCTCGCTAACGCTCGGGATGACATTTAGGCTGGGAAGGACCTTCATGCTGGATGACATACAGGCTCGGAATGACCGAGGGCGGACATAGATACCCAATTATATTAATTAGGACATTCAGATAGTTAGCAATTATAGTAATTAAACAGGCAAGGAGAACCACATGAGTATCCAAACAATTAACCCTGCAACCGGCAATGTCATTCAGACTTATACTGAAATGACGGACATCGAAATAAATAAAACCATTGCAGCTGTACACAACAGCTATAAAGTGTGGCGCCATTTATCTTTTGAAAAACGCGCAATTGCTATGCGCAGTATTGCCAAGCTATTACGCGAACGAAAAAAAATGTATGGCCTCTTAATAACAGAAGAAATGGGGAAACCTCTAGCACAAGCTGAAGCGGAAGTAGAAAAATGCGCCTTAGTCTGCGACTACTATGCAAACAATGCAGCTGACTATTTAAAACCCCGTGAGATAGCAACGAATTCACAAAAAAGTTACGTCACCTATCAACCCATGGGCATTGTGTTTGCTATCATGCCGTGGAATTTTCCTTTCTGGCAAGTATTTCGCTTCGCAGCACCAACATTAATGGCGGGCAATGCTGCTCTTCTTAAACACGCACCCATTTCAACCGGGAGCGCTCTCGCCATTGAAAAATTATTTTTAGATGCAGGTTTCCCTGAAAATTTATTCCGCACATTAGTTATCTCAACAGACAGCGCAAGTATTGTCATTAATCACTCCCACGTTGCAGCTGTCACTTTAACCGGCAGCCCAAAAGCTGGGGGCACGGTGGCAGCTATTGCTGCCAAAGCATTGAAGAAATCTGTACTTGAATTAGGCGGCAGTGATCCTTATTTAATATTAGAAGATGCAGATCTAATGTTAGCTGCAGATAAATGCGTGACTTCAAGAATGCAAAATGCGGGTCAAAGCTGCATTGCTGCTAAACGTTTAATCGTGATTGAATCAGTGCAAGAGAAATTTTTACATTTAATTAAAGAAAAAATTCAAACATATGTGTTAGGTAACCCATTAGATCAAATAGTAACTTGCGGCCCTCTAGCAAGAAAAGACTTGCGCGATGGCGTACACGCTCAAGTACAAAAAAGCATTCAATTAGGTGCGACATTAATTTTGGGTGGCAAAATTCCACAGCGAGAGGGTTTTTATTATGAACCTACTATCTTAACCAATGTTACTAAAGGCATGCCAGCGTATGATGAAGAAATTTTTGGGCCAGTCATCACCTTAATTACAGCTAAAAATGAAGAGGAAGCGATAACCATTGCCAATGATTCAACATATGGGTTAGGAGCAGGTATCTTTACCCAGGATATTGCGCGGGGAGAAAAAATTGCTGCGGAAAAAATTCAAGCGGGTTCTTGTGTGATCAATACCTTTCTGGCTTCTGATCCCAAATTACCTTTTGGTGGAATTAAACATTCGGGTTACGGTAGAGAATTATCCGCAGAAGGTGCGCGCTCATTTGTGAATGTGAAGACGATTATTGTTCAGTGATGGGGAGAAGCTGCATTTTGGTGTTTTAACAATCTCTTTGCATCAATCAATATTAGCCGCTAAGATGATTCATCAGTCAAATAATCAATAAGGATGTTATTATGCGGCTTTTCAAACAACAGGCTTTATTGTCTTTTTTAATTTTTGCTGCGTGTAGCGCACAAGCGCTGACTCCAACATCCCCTCTTCAACCCTGTCATAATGCTGCAAAATGGACAGGATTTTATGCCGGTGCAGGCGCCGGAATGGGTGCATGGACCGCAGATAGTAAAGTCACCATCAATGGGGTTGCGGTCACCGCCACGCAAACTCAAGGCGGTAAAGGTGGCTTTGTCATGGCAGGACTAGGTTACGATTACTTATTTCAATACGACCTACTCGCTGGCGCCTTCATTGATGGCAATTACGGCCGCTTGTCTGGCAGCAGTGCATTTAGTGGGGCGGTTGGCGATCAATCTGAAACAGGTAGTTTAGGCTTAGGTGGGCGCATAGGTAAGTTAATTAGCCCAACGGTGTTACCTTATTTAACTGCAGGCTTTTCACGTGCTTATTTTGACCATGTGAACTTCAATTTTGCTCTGGCAGGTAATCCTAGCCTTGGTTTATATACCTCAGCATTTACTGCTAACGGCTACTTCTTAGGGGCAGGGATTGAAGCAATTGTATATAAAAATTGGTCCTTAAAGGGTGAATATCGCTACGCCTCTTACGACCGTGAAAACTTAGGCATCCAAGGCTCCCCTATCTTAGTAGGCACCGCCAAGATGCCCACTCAGCCCACTACACAAACCTTTATCGCCTCAATCAACTATAAAATCTAAGATCGCTCTGGGGTGGATCGCCACCCCGGCTATGCTGGCTCGCGATGACCTCTGAAGAAATGCTATAATAATTGGATAACATAAGGATTGTAGTATGAAAAAGCTTTTCTTCTTCAGCGCTTTGATGATATTGCTTATTCTCCTCATTCCTTTTGTTTACGGGTACTTTTTTAAATCCCATTACCTACAAGAAATCACTACCCCTCAATCAGGGCCAATTCAAGTCACTACTTATAAACTGGGAATATTTTCTTCTGTTATTGAATCAACCCTAAAGGTTGAAAGCGATAAGCTGCGGCTTACGTTGCGCATCAAATCTATTATTCATCATGGGCCATTTGTTTATAATCGCGATAAGAAGAAATATCAATTTGCAAACGCATATGTTGAAACTTATATTTTTTTACCCGAAATCATTTCACACTACCTAGCTGTGCAAGATCCTGAAAATGGATTTTTACGAATTGGCTCACTCGTTACAAACGACAGTATAACGATACAGCATCATTTGTATATTCCCCCCATCACATTACCCAATCATGCAACGTGGGATGGATTAAAAGCCGATTTCACTACATCACGTCAAAAAAATTTACTGCCATCCAGTATTACGGGTTCATATACGATCGGCGCAATCACCATTCCAGCTGCAGCCAAGATTTCAGCCCTGTATGGCAACATCAGTAACCGCTTACAGCTGCCAAATATCTGGCAAGGCACTCATACCATGAATTTGCCAGAATTTACTCTCACTTTCTTAAACGGTTTAATGGCCAGCGGCAACCATGTACAAATATTCGCAAATTATGGGGCAACGGATGTTCAATCTTATCGATTTGACGAAGAAATTACCGCAACGAAATTAATCCTGCCGACCAACTTTCCTATACAAAAAATTGATACGCTTTTTTTTAATATTACTGCCAGTAATTTGAGCGTTTCTGCATTACAAGCCTATGCACTCTATGCACAAACACATGCACTAACGTCCGCCACTCGGGATGCACGCATGAAATTGTTAGTTAACATCATCACTCCCACCACCCAACTCAATTCAACTCTAAGTTTAAATACCGAGCTAGGCGCAGCACGCGCGGATGTTAATTTATCTTCACCGTTTGCGTCTACATATGCAGCGGATATGGTCAATAAATTAAATACGAATCTATCGTGTCGTTTTGCCAGACCTTTGGTTGAAAAACTCTTTGCTTACTTTTATCCGCAGTTAGATACCAAAAAAATCCTAATTGAATGGGAGCAGCTAGGCATTTTAGTTCCTGAAAATGATGATTATGTGGTGATGTTGGTAAAAAAAGACAATTTGATTCTGCTCAACAATCGTGATATCAGCACACAATATTCTATTCTCATGCATGATGCTTACGAAACCCTGCATCCAGAAGCAACGACCGCCCCTGCTGCTACGCAAGCATCACCTGCACCACCAATCAAATCATCCCCTTAATGCTATTTGTTTCCTCTAAGCATAAAAGCGACATGGCGCTGATAAGATAAAAATTGTGAACTATTGATGTACGGGGCTTCAGCTTGCATTTTATAAGCTTCATCAATTTTTTCAGCGCGTGACGGACACAACTCTTTTAATTTTTTTAATCTTGCCTCACATTCACCTTCTTTATGTACATCATGTCCAAAAGTAACAAGTTGCATCACACCATCTCTTTGCGCAAGTAACCCGTCCATCAATTTTTGCTGCCCTGCCTCATCAAACAGCTTAAACAAAGCATCAATATTGGTTAATGAAGCCATTAAATGGTCCACCATAGCATTAGCGCATACGTCTGAGGCTAAAATTGCGATGGCTTCTGAGTAAATCTGCGGCTGTTCGCATTGCTGCATTCTGGTTAATAAATTTTTTAACCTTGTTACAGGCTCACCACCACTCTCTGCAGCTAACATAAAAATCAATTTTGTTGGGTCTGTTTTAAGTAGCCCTAATACCAACTTAGCATTGGCAGTTAATTCGGGCTCAATTATTTGCTCCTGCCCTAGCTGAATAAATTTACGGATTTTTTCGATATGCAGATTAAATAAAAAAACTCTAGGTGGCTTTTCAACAGTGGTCGCCGGTGTTGCAACTATGCCTGTCTCCAAACAAGTGCTAATAAGAACGTGATCTAATAAATATTGACTAAATGCATGTACAGTCTGGAAAGATTTTGTAACACTATTATTATCAATCGTACCTTGCAATGAAATATCAACCTGAACTTCTTCAGGGGCATTTTGTGTCGATGCAATGATCGCGTTATACGCTTTTAGTAAATCGTCGCGTGAGCAGCAAGAAGTTGCTATAGATTCTTTTACACCATTGACATTAGACGTATAACTAATCGCAAGACTAATAGATCTTGATTGTGCGACCTTATTCCAAACAATAACACCACGACTATCCATATTTTCGCCCCTATTATGATTGTTATAAACAAAAAATTTGGGCGATTATAGCCACATTAGGCG
>JADMIO010921848.1_pt1 | contig 12161 bp, 4 predicted proteins | sample 8958161 | NCBI WGS metagenome assembly JADMIO01 (sample SAMN16585339, study PRJNA669376) | soil metagenome | isolation source: Crop rotation soil | place: USA: Cullars Rotation, Alabama | collected 2011 | reverse complement strand
CGGGCGGGTTGGCCATCGCGGAGCGTTGGCCGCTGGCCTACGCGCGGGGCAATCATGACGTGCGCGGTCCCGCTGCGCGGAATTTGCCCGCCTTCACCGGGACGCCCGATGACCATTTCTACTACGGGTTTCGCAGCGGCCCGCTCGCCGCGCTCGTGATGGACACGGGCGAGGACAAGCCGGATGACAGCGAAGTCTTCGGCGGGATGGTGGCGTTTCAGAAAATGCAGCAGCTTCAGGCCGAATGGCTCACGCGCACGGTAAAGGAATCGTGGTTTCGCAAGGCGCCGCACAAGGTTTTGTTCTGCCACATCCCGCTCTGGTTCACGCGCGACATTTTCCCGACGCACCAACGCTGGGAATGTCACCACGTGTGCCGCGAGCTGTGGGTGCCGACGTTGAAGAAGGCCGGTGTGAAACTCGTCATCTCCGGCCATACGCATGACCACCGTTGGATGCCGGCGAAGGAAGGCCAGCCCATCGCGCAACTCATTGGTGGCGGACCGGCGCCAGGTGCAGCCACATTCATTCAACTAACGGCAACGCGCGACGCTCTCACACTAAAGATGGCCAAGCTCGACGGCACGGTGCTGACGGACGTGACGTTGGGGGCGTGAGACCACATGAACCGACGGAGATTCTTGCAGGCGACCACCGTTTGCGGATTGGCCCTTTCGGCTGGCGCTGCTCCTCTGCTAGCCGCCGCTACTTCCAAAAAAAGCAAAACCGCCACCCTGCTCGGGAAGCTCGAGACGGCATCGTTCCACAAGAAGTTTGAATTGTTGCAGGAGCTTTACGAGAGCGTGGCGTTTCACGAATCAGGCATCCTCTATTCGATGCAGCGATTGGATGCCGACGGAATTCGCCCGTTTGTCGCATCGGATTTCGAAGGTCAAATCGGCATCAATCCGTCGGTGGCCAAACTGCAACTCGCCGGCCCCTGGGATTATTTGCACGGGGAAAACTCCATCAGCGCTTCCGGCCTCTACCTGGCGGCGCAGTCGTTTCGCTTCGAGGTGACGAAATCGAAGGCCGCGCTGACGCAGGCCCGCAAGGCGTTTCGCTCGCTGGACCTGATCTATCGCATGGGTGAGGCAGCGGGGAAACCAGGCTGGATGTGCAAGCCGTACGGCTTTCGCCCTTCTCCACAAACCAGCGGCGATCAATACCTGGATGCGTGCTGGGGTTTATGGACCTTTCACCGCATCGCTTCGGCGGAGGAGCGTCGTCGCATCGAACAGATGTTCATCACCTTTGCCGACTACTGGCGCAGCGTGGATTACGTGCTGAGTTACTTCGGCTCGCATTGGGATCAGAAAGGCGAGACCGGCGCTTACAATGCCGTTTATGCCATGATCAACGCGTGCGCGTACTCGTTCTCAAAATCGCCGGTGCATTTGCAGGAATTTGAAAAGTGGATGAGCCGGGCGACCTGGCCGAAAACCACCGCGATTGAATCGTTGCGATCCCAAGCCCTCGCGCAAAAGAAGAAGACCGGCAAGGCGGGAGTGATTCCCTACAGCGCCGCCTATTCGCTTGCCAAAGATTTGTTGAAGCCCGGTGAAATCCTTTGTTGGGAAACAGTCATCCACGCCAAGTTCGTGACGGTGGCCGCCGATTTGATTGTGCAATCCGGGACCTCCGACCTCTCCGGGAAGGCGGGTGAAATCACGCGCTGGTGGAGCGAATGGCGCTACGGCATGGATGAAAACTTCCTCGGCTACTATTGGTTTGCGGTGGACCTTATGAACGACACCTGGCGTCCCCTGCCCCGCACCAGGTTGCTGCCCAGGGAACGCTGGCTCTTTGGCGACCCGTTCACCTCCTATCTTTCGGAAGCGCGCTGGAACGAACCGCTCTGCCGCTTCATGATCTCCTCGGTGATTGCCGCCCAACATAACCCCAACCAGAAAATCCAACCCGTGGCTCGCCGCATGGTGGGAAGCCTCGACCCAACGCATCTGCACTGGATCGTGGATTTGGACGGCCAACAATTGCTGCCGGAACTCCGTTACTACGGTCAATGCCTGAGCAGCGAGGCGCCCGGATCATTTTTGGCCGCTTACTGGAAAGGCCGCAAAGACCGCTTGTGGTAGCCGTCCCGGAGCGGCGGCTGTGTCGAAGACGAGCCGGACGATACAAGCGCGATGCTCCGAATTGCGTTGAAACCCTAAAAAAATTTCCAGGTGCGTTACAGCGCACCTGAAATCCGAGATAGCTGTAGCACGAATGGATCGTGCATCCGACGTCTCAGCGGAAGGTTGAAGATTCAAATCCTTCCAGCTATCTCACCTTTCAATTAACCGAGAACTCGGAGGCCTTCAAGTGTTCACGCCTTCGCGTAAACCTCCGCGCCCTTCTCCACAAACTCCTTTGACTTTGCTTCCATGCCGCGTTTGAGGGCTTCTTCTTCACTCACGCCCTGTTCGGCGGCGTATTTGCGGACGTCCTCGGTGATTTTCATCGAACAGAAGTGCGGGCCGCACATGGAGCAGAAATGCGCGGTCTTCGCGCCTTCCTGCGGGAGGGTTTCGTCGTGGAATTCGCGCGCGGTGACGGGGTCGAGGCTGAGGTTGAATTGATCTTCCCAGCGGAATTCAAAGCGCGCTTTGCTCAACGCGTTGTCGCGATATTGTGCGCCGGGATGGCCTTTGGCCAGGTCGGCGGCGTGCGCGGCGATCTTGTAGGCGATGACGCCGTCTTTCACGTCCTTCTTGTTTGGCAGGCCGAGGTGTTCCTTGGGCGTGACGTAGCAGAGCATCGCGCAGCCATACCAACCGATCATCGCCGCGCCGATGCCGCTGGTGATGTGGTCGTAGCCGGGCGCGATGTCGGTGGTGAGCGGCCCGAGCGTGTAGAACGGCGCTTCGCTGCACCACTCGAGTTGCTTGGCCATGTTTTCCTCGATCATGTGCATGGGCACGTGGCCCGGGCCTTCGTTCATGACTTGCACGCCTCTGGCCCACGCGCGTTTGGTGAGTTCGCCCTGCACTTCGAGTTCGCCGAATTGCGCCTGGTCGTTGGCGTCGGCAATCGAGCCGGGACGCAGGCCGTCGCCGATGCTGAACGAAACGTCATACGCGGCCATGATGTCGCAGATGTCGTCCCAGTGGGTGTAGAGGAAATTCTCCTGGTGATGCGCGAGACACCATTTGGCCAGGATGCTGCCGCCGCGCGACACGATGCCGGTCATGCGGTTCGCGGTGAGCGGCACGAAGCGCAGCAGCACGCCGGCGTGGATGGTGAAGTAATCCACGCCTTGCTCGGCCTGCTCGATGAGGGTGTCGCGGAAAACTTCCCACGTGAGGTCCTCGGCCTTGCCGCCGACTTTTTCGAGCGCCTGATAAATCGGCACTGTGCCGATGGGCACGGGCGAGTTGCGCAGAATCCATTCGCGCGTGGCGTGGATGTTCTTGCCGGTGGAAAGGTCCATGACGGTGTCCGCGCCCCACTTGGTAGCCCAGCGCATTTTCTCGACCTCCTCCTCGATGCTCGACGCGACGGCGCTGTTGCCAATGTTGGCGTTGATCTTCACGAGGAAGTTGCGGCCGATGATCATCGGTTCGAGTTCGGGGTGATTGATGTTGGACGGGATGATAGCGCGGCCAGCGGCGACTTCATCACGCACAAACTCAGGGGTGATCTGCGCGGGAATGCGCTGGGGGAAACGGCTGAAAATGCTCGGCGTGTAAGGACTCTTGCCAAGCTGCCATGAACCGGCGTGTTGCTTGTTCAGGTCGTTACGGACGATGTCTTTCGCCATCTCGGCGATCTTCGCGCGGCCCATGTTCTCGCGGATGGCGATGAATTCCATCTCCGGCGTGATGATGCCAGCCTTGGCATACGCGAGCTGCGTGACGACTTTGCCTGCTCTCGCGCGAAGTGGCTTGCGCTTGGGCGCAGTGAGACCTTCGAGGCGAAAGGAAGTTTCGTCCTGACGCTTGGCGCGGGACAGACCGCGGTGTTGCTCGGAGAGATAACCATCATCAATCGGCTGCACGGCGCGGCCTTCGTATTCCTCCACGTCGCCGCGCTTCAAAATCCATTCGCAGCGGAGCGCGGGCAAACCTTCCTCAACGGTGCCGGTGAACGCGGGATCGCCCCACGGCCCGGAGCAATCATAGACGCGCACCGGATCGTTCGGCGTGACCGCACCGGTGTAAGACTTCGTCGCCGTCAGTTCGATTTCTCGCATCGGGACGCGAACGTCATTGTGAATCGTGCCGACCACGAAAACCTTTTTGCTCGCGGGCAGTTGTTCGCTACTGTGTGGTTCGAAAGAATCTTTGGTCGCGATCATAGTTTTTTGTCTCGCGAAGTCTGCGAAGGGAGCGAAGAAGGAACTCACCTTCGCCGCCTTCGCAATCCTTCGCGAGAAATTCAGTTCCAGGAAAGCCTTGAGAGGTTTCTTACGCCGGCATTATCCGGATCAAGTTACGGGTCATCGATGCTCGCGCATCGAACTCTCAGCGCCACCACGGAAATTCACCGCGATGATTTGGCTCCCCGAGTGAGCCGACGATGGGACGGGAGGATCGCGAAGTCAAGGGATGGTGCAGTGCGGTTGGCCGCTGCCCAAATGAAGCAACGTTATTTGCGCCGGCGCAGGAAGCACCAGAAAGCGAAGCCACCCAAAACAGCCAGCGCGTAACTTGATGGTTCAGGGACAGCGGGTGTCACAAAGCCATTCGCATCGATTTGTCCGGGTGCGTTTCCGAAATCAGCAAAACGGATCAGCGCCAGCTGCGTATCGAAGCCCAAGCCGTCGGTGCCAATGCGAAGGGAGTCCAGGCCCGGAGTCCAGTTCACGATGGTGAGGAGCGATCCACCCCAGTCCTGCGCATCGCTATCCAAAAAAACGAGGTCGCTATCGCCGGCGCCAAAATCAATCATCGAATTCAAATCGAGATCCAGCGTGCCCAGCATTTCGGAGAAGCCGCCGGTATCAAAGGTGCCGCCGGCCAGTTGCAAGTTGCTCGCGTCCGCGATCCGGTCGGCTGCGCCGAGGCGAAGAATCCCTTCCTCAATCCGTGTCGGGCCAGTGTAGGTGTTCGCTCCGTTCAAGGATAAAGTGCCGGGGCCGGTTTTGGTGAGCGCGACTCCCACGCCACCCAGGTTCAGGTTCACCACGCCGCTCACCATGTTGTAGAAAGTCCCGGTCAACGTCGCGTTGCCGTTCATCGTGCCGCCCGCGTTGGTCACCGCGCCGACGGTTTGCGCATTGGCGCCGATGTTGAGGATCCCGCCATTCATCGTCAAAGCGCCGGTTCCAAGTGCGTTCGCTTTGTTCGCGGTGACCGTGCCGGAGTTGATAACGGTGACGCCGGTGTAAATGTTGGGAAGAGTTCCGCCCAGGGTGAGCGTACCACTTCCATTTTTGGTCAGGCCGTTTGTTCCGGCAATATCGCCGCGTCCGGTGGTGCCGATCGTGGTGTTAAACGCTCCATCAATGGTGAGCCGGCCGCCGCCATTATTAACTGTCACATTCGTGCTGGTTCCGGGATACGCCCCGGTGATGATGATGTCGCCCGCAGCCGCATTGATGGTCTGGGCGGCGCCAGAACCGAACCCGCCCGCTGACGTAAACATCCGAAACGGCACATTAATCGTCTGCGTGCTGTTGTCGTTGTTCAGAATTCCATTAACCGTGCCACCGGCCCGTGACTGGAGCCCGATATTAACTGATGTGTTGGCGGTGCTGAAAGTGAATCCATCATTAGCCGCCGCCGTGAAATCGAAGCGAATCCCAACCGAATTCCGAGGGGTGCCTGCAACATCAATGACGAAAATCTGATTAACGAGAGCGGCGGGATCGAAAATCGATAGCTGTGGTCCCGTGCTCGGCAAACCATTATTCCAATTTCCGGCTGTAGCATAAGCGCCTGTCCCGGCCCCCGCAGTCCAGGTCGTTTGCGCGAATGAAGCTCCAAGCCCCAATGACAACACGGCGAATACGCAGAGGATTCGAGGAGTCGGTGTTTTGCGTTTTGGGTTCAACAGCGAAGAGAGTGGAGAAAAAAGCAGGGAATGGTCAACTCACGCGTTCACGTGATACAAATCAGTCGCCGCGCTCGTTGCCATGCGTTAAATCTGCCGGATACAGTCAATGCGTCGCCTTCTCTACATCTGCCTGGCACTCGCGTTTCTCACCGCGGGCGTTTTCTGGCCGGTGAAGAATCATGAGTTCGTCAACTACGACGACCCGGACTATGTGACCGCGAACCCCATTGTTCAAAAAGGACTCTCGCTCGAGGGAGTCATCTGGGCGTTCCGGAATATTCACGGCGAGAAAACCTATTGGCACCCCCTGACCTGGCTGACGCACATGGCGGACTGCCAGTTCTTCGGGATGAATCCGCGCGGACATCACCTGGGCAACGTGTTCCTCCACGCGTGCAATGTCGTCCTGCTTTTTTTGATTCTCGTGCAAAGCACCGGCGCGTTGTGGAGAAGCGCCATCGTCGCGGCCCTGTTCGGCCTTCATCCCTTGCAAATGGACACGGTGGTTTGGGTCACGGAGCGAAAGAACGTGCTGAGCGCCTTTTTCATGCTGCTGAGCCTGCTCGCCTATGTTCGTTACGCCAAATTCCGTGGCCCGGTTGCTTACTCCCTGGGAATCATTTTTTTTGCCGCAGCCCTCATGTCAAAGCCGGCCGTCGTCGCGTTTCCGTGCCTGCTGCTGCTGCTGGATGTCTGGCCGCTGCGGCGTCTCGAACTCGCATCGTTCAACAAACTGGCAAGCACCGGTGAAGCGACGGCAGAGCAACCCAGACTGACGAAGGTCTCGCCGCGTATCTCGCTTTTGGAAAAAATCCCATTGTTCCTGCTGTCGGCTGCCTCCTGTAAACTGACGCTGATGGCGCATGAGGGGCTGGGGATGCTCGGCTCCGAATACCACTGGCCCCTTCGGCTTCGTCTCGAAAACGCCCTTGTCTCCTACGCGCGCTATCTCAAAAAACTTTTGTGGCCAAACGATCTCGCCGTGCTTTATCCGCATCCCGGCAAATGGCCCTTCCTGGAAGTGGTCCTCAGCGGAGTCGTCTTGCTCATAATCACGGCCATCGTTCTGCGTGCCGCCCGGCATCGCCCGTATCTGTCCATCGGCTGGTGCTGGTTCCTCGGCATGCTCGTGCCGGCGATTGGCGTGGTGCAGGTCGGCTTCCAATCCATGGCGGATCGTTTCGCTTACCTGCCTCTGATTGGGGTTCTGGTCATGGTGGTTTGGGGTCTTGCTGATGTTGCTTTGGCTTCGCCCGCAAGACAACGCGCGCTGGCGATTGGCGCGAGCGTTGTTGTCGCGTGTTATGGCGCGACCACCGCCTTCCAACTGAAGCATTGGCGAAACAGCGTCACGCTGTGGGAACACACGCTTGGTGTCACGCGGAACAACTTCATGGCGCACCACGATCTCGGTGTGGCGCTGCGGGAAAGGAACGCTCTGGCTGAAGCCCGCTCACACTTCGAGAGCACTCTTTCGCTCAAAGACAATCCCGCCACGCGTTCCGAGCTGGCCCGCGTGTTCGAACTGCAGCACGCCACCAACGAAGCCATCGCTCAACTGGAAAAAGCCATTCTGCTTGCGCCGCGGTGGCCGGACCCGCGCGAACGGCTCGGTTATTTGCTCAGCCAGACTTCAAGAAAGGAAGAAGCACTCGCGCAGTATTCCGAATTGTTGCGTATCGCTCCCCGACGGGCAAACGTCCACGTGACCATGGCGGCTCTGCTTTCGGGAATGCATCGCGTCACTGAAGCAGCCGATCACTACCGAGAGGCGCTCCGCCTGAACCCGAACGATGTCGTGGCCCTCAACAACCTGGCCTGGGTTCTGGCCACCCACCCCGACGACAAAATGCGGAACGGATATGAAGCAGCGTCGTGTGCGGACCGGGCGTGTGCGCTGACCGGATGGGGCAACCCGGTCTTTCTCGCCACCCTCGCCGCCGCGCAGGCAGAACTCGGAAATTTCCAGCAAGCCGTTGAGCTTGTCACTCGGGCCCACGCCATCGCCACGGCCGCCCAGGAAATCCGCACCGCCCAGGATTGCGAAAAACTGCGCGCACTGTTTCTTTCGCGAACACCTTTCCGCGACGTGGAAAGGCGCTGAAGTGAAATTGAAATCAATGGGATGCATCTCGGCCCTGTAACGGTGGAACTGGTCGCGCTGCGACGAGTAGCGCTGCGTTCAGCGGCGCAACGGAATTGTGAAAGAGCTGCCAGTTCAGCGTCGACCGCCCGCTGAACGCGGGCGAGTTGCCGCAGCGCGGCAACTTCCACCTTTCCTCGTCCGAATAGCTGCCGTGTCAAGATGCGCCTGCTGAAGCGCCGGGGTCGGCGCCAACCCGGTCAAACACGTCGCGCTGACGATGCCGCCCAGCGGGCGAAAGCAGCGAAGGTAAGCAGTGCCAGCAAAATCGCGAACCGGCTTCCCCACGAGGCGGTGCGGGCCACCTTCGCATCCAATTCGATCCGCAAGTCCGCCCACGGATCGACTTGCACGGCGCGTTTGAAGGTGAGCACCCGGCCTTGCTCTGGAACCGCCGCGCGAATCGCCGCGGGCGCCGCGACGGCCGCTTCCTGTTGTTGAATCATTCGCGAAGCCAGACGGGTGAGCGCGTTGTTGTCGTCGGCCGAGTTGTTGTCGAAGATCTGTTTCGCTTCGTCCTGGGTGTAAGTGGCATCGCGACGATTGCGCAGCTCGCGCACTTTGGCCGCGACCGCGGCCTGCCCGCCGCCCGCCGACTGACGCACGTTCAAGCCCACCAGCGCCTGCTGCATCTTCACGTTGTGCAACTGCACGCGCGCATCCTCGTTGAAAGCCATGTCGTGCTGCGACAAGCCAAAGGCATTTTGAAAAGCCTGCCGCGCCTGCTGCGGGGCGCCCTGCACCAGAAGGTTGTTGCCGAGCTGCAATTGTTGCTCGGCCACTTTCGTTTTCTCGTTGCGCACCGCCGCCTCCTTTTGGAGGTAGGAACTCAAATCAGCAAAGCCTGGAGCAGCGGACCGCTCTTCGCTCAGCTGCAAAGTCCCTTTCCAATCTGTCACGTCCCACTTCTCATTCAGGAAGACCTGCCACGTGATGTCTTCGAGCGGCAGATCGAACTGTGGTCCGAGCAACTGCAGATCGAGCTTCCGCGAGTGCGAGGCGCCCACATCGCTGCTGTAGAAAAACTCCACGGCGATGACGTCGTCCGGCTTCACCTGCTGTTCGAGCGGAATCGAAATCTTTCCCTTGTCCAGCCACGGCGCGACCCCGTTTTGATTCACGAACGCAAACCAGAAGTGCGCATTGGTGGGCAGGGTGAGATAGAGCAGCCGCTTGTCGCCCGGCACCATGTCCAGCCGCGCGTGCGTGAGCATGATGCCATCGTCGGAAACCACGGACTTCAAGGTCACGTGGTTCACGCGGGCCGCCAGGAGCTTCGCCGCTGCATGCCGCTGCACTTTCACCGGGACTTGAAAAGCCGGCTCCACCAATCGGAACGTCGCGTTGGCCGCAGCCGCCTGCAGGTCCTGCCGCAGTTGTCGCGGCACGCTCTGCCATTCGCTCGGTTGCAACGCGGAGGGCAGGACGCCGAGATCAATCTTCAAACGGCCGACGCCTTCCACCGTAACGAACCCACGCTGAAGATTCACGCCGCCCGCCTCGATGCCGCGCACCAGGATGTCACGCGCCTGATCGGTCAACATCTGAAAAGTGATCTGCAACAGATAGCTGCCGATGATGCGCCGGTGCAGCTTCACCTCCCACTCCTGCATTCCGTTCGTGACGGAACCGGCGCGCGGCACAAAGTCAGCCACCTGTTCTCCGCGGAACTGCACGCCGTCGGCATTCGTCGGCACGAACACGCGCAACGCCTTCAGCCCGGTGTTCTCAATTTGATAAAGCAGATTCGCCGTCACTTTGATCTGCGCCTCGCCAATCGCGACATGTTGCAAGCTCTGCACCTGGACCCAGGGATCGACCTGCTCCATGTCGAGCGCGAGCGCCCATACATCCTGCAACAACCGGAACGCAAGCACGCCCTTCTGCCGGATGCCGGCCTTCTGCGGATCCAGTTGCGTCAAACCATCGCGCGTTCCGACCTGCAAGCGCATCCCCTGCTCCGGCACGATGATGAGTTGCCCTCGCTGCTTGCTCGCCTCGCGCAAGGCCAGCCGCGGCACCACCCAGCCGTTCGTCGCCTTCAGGCCCGGCCCCGCAAGGCTGACGGAAAGTTGCTGTTGTCCCTCTGTCTTCCCGCGCAGGTGCAGCGTGATGATGCGATTCGTGTCCGTCTTCAGTTCCGTCCAATGACTCACCGCCGCGCCGCTGATCGATTCCACGTCCAGGCCAGTGGGGAGAACAAAGCTCAGTCGAAAAATTCCCGCGCGCGTGATCTCAACGGCGAGATTCGCCGCCAGCAACGTTCGATCTTCACCCAGCGAAAGCGTCTGCTGCGATTCCACCCGCACATCCGCTTCCACGGCCGAGGCCGCCACCAGCGCGCCGGCGCTCGCATCGGAATAGCGATAAGCACGGCGCAAGGTCAGTCCTGGAAACTGCGCCTGCACCCGCTGCAACAGCCAGGGTTGAAAGTCTTCGAGGTTGATCACGGTGAGCGCATCGTTCGTCACGCTGTCGAGTTGCACGTCGGAACCCGTCGCAATGCCCATCATGCCAATCTCGCCCGCGGCATTGGTCAGCGAAATCAGGCCGATGCGCTGCTGAATCGGCAGCGGCCCAACCGCCGTTTGAGATTTGATGACGACGGAAAAAGGCCTCGACTGCGCCGGCTTCAACGTCACGCGCAATTGCCGCGAATCAGGATCGAAGCGCCACAACGAAATCATTCCGGACCGATTGGTCGTGCCCGGATCAATGACGTCGGTGATCGTCGCGTTTGTCGGCACCACGAAGATCAATTCACTCAATTCACCATGCGCCGGACGAATCTGCGCCAGATGCTGTCCCTCGATGACACCGGCGGACGGAATGTAGAGCTGCGCCAACTCGGCGTAAAACACCGCCTTCTCGCGTTTTGTGTCGCGACTGCGCGGCTTCCAGCCAATCCACGGATCCGGTATCGGCGACAACACCAGGCGGGCGACGGTGTTGCTCGCCGCCGCGGACGATTGCGGCTCGATCGAAACCGCGGCCGGCGCCGTCACATCCACGTCCAGGTTCACGAGCATCAACGTCAGGTCATTCACCAGTCCGCTTTGCGTCGGCAGGTTGAAACCGCTCTCCGTCCCGACCTTGCGCGGCTGAAGCTGATATTCGAGTTCGATATCGAAGGCCCCGTCCTGCAGCGCGAGCAACTCATAGCGCTGGGTCGGGCCGACTCTCGTTTCGATCAACTTCAGCCCGTTCGTCGGAAAGTTGATGCGCGTGAGCACCGCCGGTTCCGAGAGAATCGGCAACCGCTGATTTTTAATTGCGCTCCACCGAATCTTCGCGCTGGCGAAAGCAAATTTGTCTTCCACACGAATCTCCTGGCGCACCGATTCAGCAATCGGCGGCACGTCGCGCAGGGTTGGCTTGATCGCCGCAAGTGCATTTCCGTTGAACGCCAACAGCGCACCGAAGATTAGCAAGGCAACGGCGGGCGCAGCCGCATCGGGCGGCGTTGTCTCTTTCGGCCTGGCGGGCAATTGCCAAAGCCGCTTCGCCGTCGGCAGCACGATGTGCAGCAAGACGAAGGCGATAAGCAAAATGAAGAATGCGGTCACGCCATTCGGCGAGCGCAACGCCGCCCAGAACAGCAACGTCCACGCGCCAACCACGGCCAGCGATTTGCGGGACTTGCCCTCGATGGCCAGCGCGAAGAGGAAAAGCGGGATGGCCAGCAGCGCGGGCCATGCTTGAAACGCGCCGCGCCAGAATGATCCCTTGTCTTCCACATTCGCAACTTCAACCGTCAGCGCATTGCCCGTCTGCTGAATCGGCGCCACGAAGGTGATGGCCTGGGAGAGCGCGCGTTGCGTTTCACTCATCGACGCAACTTTTAGAACCGCGCTGATGCTGACCGCGATCGCGATCAAGCCGAGCAGCAATCCCAAAACGTGTTGCGCGCTGAACTTGTAAACTCCCGCGCGGCTGCACCACCGCCACACCATCAGCCCGACAAACAGGAGCGCCAGCGCGACGAGTGAAAGCAGAAGAGCGCCGCCGTCCCTGAACA
>JADMIO011478757.1_pt1 | contig 12162 bp, 7 predicted proteins | sample 8958161 | NCBI WGS metagenome assembly JADMIO01 (sample SAMN16585339, study PRJNA669376) | soil metagenome | isolation source: Crop rotation soil | place: USA: Cullars Rotation, Alabama | collected 2011 | reverse complement strand
CATTTCTCTTCCCGCGCCATTTCTCTTCCCGCGCCATTTCTCTTTCATCTCCCCAAATTCCCAAATCACTCCCCCGCACTACCCTCGACCGCGCCGGACGCGCGGGCGAAAAGCTTCGCACGGATGGATCACCATCGCGCCCAGACAATCAGCAGCAAAAGCAAAAATCTTCGCGTCACTCCTTGCTCTTTTTCACAATGAAAATTATATTGCCCCTCGAATGAAATCGAAACAGCAAACTTTTTTTGATAAGGCCACCAAGAAGCGCTATTCACGCACTATTCACGGTGGCGAGAAAAGCAAAGGCCGCAGAAAATTAGAACGCCCGCTCGACCGCAAAAGTTGGATCCACTTAGTTCTTAAATCCGACAAAGCCGTAGGAAAACTGAGTTTTTTGAATGCTCCACACAAGATCAAGGTGCAGAACATTCTCAAAGAGAAAGCGCGAAAGTTCGGAGTAAGCATCGCGGATACGGCAAACGTAGGAAATCATCTGCATCTGAAGATTAGAATTACCTCGAGAGAAGGGTTTCAAAAATTCCTCAAGGCCGTCACTACGCGTATAGCGCTCGTTGTGACTGGCGCCAGGAAAGGAAAACCGTTTGGGCAATTTTGGCAAGGCCTCGCCTATACCCGGGTTTTGAAAAGTTACACTGAAGAACTCAATTTGAATGGCTATTTCGCGGCCAATCGTGCCGAGGCTTCCTATGGCCCTCAAGCTCGCGAAAGATTACTTAAAGCTTTCAATGATTGGGTTTATAAAGAGCGAACGAAAAACACTGGCTAGTCAGGCGTGAGCCCATAGCACCTAAGTCGCACCGTCAACCCTAGCGATTAAGCCCAGGCCGTGAACCCGTAAGTCCCAGGCCGTGAACCGTAAGTCCCAGGCCGTGAACCATAACTCCTAAGTCCCCGCCGTCAGCCCCAACTCGGCCAAACTTTTTGAATCCAAGGGGCCGCGATACAGTTTGAGCATCCATGACGGAAATTCAAGTGCGGCTCGCGGATGAGCGAGAATTTTTGGCCAGCCCAATTTTGCCGCGAAACTTTCAAACAACGAGCGCATGGCGCTGTCATCTTCGAGTGCGACTTCTACTTTTTCCAAGACCGCGGCCATTTCCGCGCGCGGGACTTTCAAAACTTTTTTGCGCAGCAAAGAATTGCGGGCAACGCTTAAAGCTTCGAGGCCTAAAAATAAAGACCACGCGCAAAATCTGCGGAACTCGATTTGCTCTTTTGGAACATCCAATAAGAAATCTAAAGCGCGAGCCGCATTTTCTTGCGAAGAATCTTCGACGACCTCACGTGACGGAATTAAATGACGGCCGACTTCTTCGTCGCCCACTTGATCTTTTAGCAGATTCACTTTTTGCAAAAATAAACCAAAGTGATGGGCGCGCAAAACATTTAACGTCGAGAGGCGGAATTTTGGTTCCACTCGTGAAACCAATTTTGCCAGCAACTCCCCGACAACCCCGGCCACAAAAAAACAATATTGATTCACTTCGCCCAAATTCGACAAACGCAACGAACCGTCTTGGCGCTGGCGGCAGAAATGCTGCATGCCTTGTGACATGCTCAACACCAACTCGCGGATCATTTCGTGAACTTGCGGCGGGAATTTATGAAAATCTTCGAGCAGAACCGAAGCGTCGGCGATCAAAAGCTTTTCACTTGTCGGGATTTCGTTAGGAAATAAATCGCGCCATGTTGCAAGAGCCGGAATCGCCGAAGTGCTCATTAAACTAGCATCAAATTGACGAAAAGCTTCCATTTGCGCATCGAGTGAAGGCCAAGCGGAATCTTCAATAGTATCGACTACGCGGCAGAGCAAATAACTCAGACCAACCCACTCGCGCAAGGGCGGCGGCAGTTGCCGAATGCAGAACGCAAAGCTGCGGCTCACTCGGTCTAAATGGGTTTGATAAAATTCACTCTCAACGGACATCCGACAACTTTGCGGGACCTGCACCAGAACGTCAATAGTCAACGCGCCCAACGCGACTGGAACAATAGCTCCAACCGCAAAAGCAGTCGCCCAGGCCCTTAAACTTGGACCTGATTCTCGGCCTTGGCGGGTAAAGACGTACCCGGATACATATGCAGTTGGCGCTGCGGGAATGGCACTTCAATTTTATGCTGCGTGAATAAGTCATTCAGACGGAAACGCAAGGCACTATCGATCTTACCCTTGTTCGGAAAATCATAAGCATTGAGATTGTAAAACACATCGAAGATAAGAGCGTTGTCGCCAAAATCGACAAAGATTATCCACGGCGCCGGATCGTTCATGACTTCGGGCATTTCTTTGGCGGCTGCAGTCACGAGTTCGCTGAGGCGTTTGGTATTGGTACCATAGGCGACTCCCACGCGGACATTTGAAACGATACGCTGAGACATGGTCCAGTTCGTGAGTTTCTTTTCAATAAAAATCGTATTCGGAATGACCGTCACAGCGTTGAAGCCGGCGCGAATGACTGTGGAGCGAATGCCGATGCTCTCGACTTGGCCGGTGGTTCCGTCGACTTCGATATAGTCACCGACACGTATGGGACGCTCGACCATCACCAGCACGCCGCTGATAAAATTGTTTACTAAATTTTGTGAACCAAAACCAATTCCAACCGCAAGAGCTCCGCCGATCACCGTGAAGATTGTTACGGGAACCGCCAACGTGTGCAGAGTGAATAAAGTCGTTACGCAAACAAAGAGATAAAACAAAAACCGGCGCATGGTGTAGCGCAAGGATTCGTCCATGTTCATGCGCGTGAGCAAGCGTCTATCGACTTCTCCGGAAGCGCGCCGTGAAACTAAATAACCGACAATTAACATCACCATACCGGTGATTAATTTCCCGAGCGAAACCGGATGGCCGTCAAGTTCGAACAACGGGTAATTCAGCACTTCAAAAAGCATGTGCATGAGTTCACCCCAAGTGCGCTGGACTATGACTTCTTCTTTATTCATCGCTGCTTCCTATTGTCCGAAGAGACCCTTCAATTTCTTTTTCACTTCATCTTCGAGTTGCTTGGTGCCTTCTTTTTTGACCCGCTCGACAAGTTTCTTCTGTTCGCAATTCAAAGCTTTGCCGGCAAGTTTGCTGATCAAGTCTGAAAGTGAAGAGAGACCAGGGTGCATCAAGTCGCCTTTGATCGCCACTGGAATTATCATGCGACCACTCGCATCGGAATTGCCCTCAAGCAAACAGCCTTGCACTTGTGGCGTCGCCCAAAAAAATGTTCCGGCGAAGTCACCCTGCATGCCTGGTACAGAAACTTTGCCTTTTAAATTTAATTCGCTGTTATCGACATCTTTTGCTTCGAGCGAATCAATTTGCAGAGTTTGCTTTTGCATATTGAAAACGGCTTTGAGAGTTCCTTTAAGCGGATCTAATTTAGCGGGCGACATTTTAACCATCGGAAGTTGTTTGGCGAGATCGTTAATCATCTGCCCGACACGAACGGTATTCAAAGTCACCGGTGACATGTTGACTTCACCCTTTGCTTTAAGAAACGGCATAAACTCTTCGTCGCTGGGAAGATAAGTTAAAAATTCGGTGGTCCCGGCCATGCGGCCCGTCGCGAATTCGCGGTATTCGGGTTTCGCAAAGCCAATCGCATCTTCCGTGACTAGATTACTCCATTTCACCACGCCTTGAATCGCGGGCCGCGCGTCGGTGAGCGGCACATCGAGCCCGCTCACGTTGACAGTTCCGCCAAAAATTTCTTTGATGTCCGTGCCACCTTTAAAATGACTCGCGCCAACCATGCCGTCAGTGTGCACACCTTTAAGAGTGAGTTTTTCTTTTTTGAAAGTTTCAATATCGGCGACAATTTTCATTTTCAAACGGTTCGTCAGATGACCCGCGGGCAAAAATGCATCGTTAGATTTGCCGGCCATTTTTAGAGGAGATTGTTTGCCGGGAGCCGGAGCCGCCGGAGGACTCGCCCCCGCCTGCATGGCGTATTCCGGGATCATTGCGCGCAGTGAGCCGTCCACATCCAGCGGCCAATCGTTCCACGGGCGCGCGCTATCCATTCGCCCCGCGACATTGACTGTTCCTGACAACGAGCCTTTGGGAATTTTCTCGCGCCACTCGGGCAAGGCAATTCTTAATTCCGATAAATTCAAAGGCTGCAACTCGATTTTCAATTTCACCGTGGGATCGAATGGCTTCGTCACTTTACCCGTCACCTTGAGCCGCCCGACAAAACTATCCACGCTTAAATTTTGTACATCGAGAGTGTCGCCGGCATTGCGCGCTTGAAAATCCGCGGTCAAAATTTGTTTCGCTTCCTTGCGCAACGGTCCCGCGACGACCGCAGCTTCGCTCAGGTTGGCGCGGCCTTTGAGGTCCGCCTGTTTCAAATCCATTTTATCGATCTCGATTTTCCCCTCGACCGAAACTTTGATGGGGCCTTTCGCTTTGAGAACACCGGGCTTGTCGTAGTCAACTTCCGCAGCGAAGTCTTTGAGCTTAAGAATATCAAGTTGCAGATGCGCCTCGCTCGCTTTGCTTAAATCACCTTTAAAGGTTCCACTTGCGGCAACCTCTCCGGTCACCGGCGATCTGCCTAATGCCAAAATAACTTTGTCCGCGCCTTCCATCGAAAATGAAGGAACATCAAAACGAATGGAGCTTGGATAAGGCGCCTTGAGTTTCGCATCGCCACTCGCCTTGCCCGAGAATTTCCAAAATTGCAGCTCGAGGTTTTGCAATTGTAAACTATTGAGATCTCCATGGGCGGCGATCGTAGCTTTGAGCGGCACATTGGGCGCCTTGCGCAAGAGATCTTGATACACCACATGGGCCGGCGTGAGATCTACACTGCCGGTGAAATTTGAAATGACCGGTACACTGTTCGCGTAAAGAAAATGCGATTGCAGCTCGACACTAAACGGGCCTTGCACCAAAAGTTTGTCGAGTTGATATTTCACATTCGCGCTGACTTTTTCGGCCTTAATATCACCTTCCACCGACCAAGGTTTTTCCGCATTTTCCTTTATGACCTCGGCCTTCACTTCAACGGCTCCGCGCCAGTCTGTCGCCGGAATGTTCATCGGAGGTTTTGGCAATTTGCTCAGATCAGGAGCCGAAATTGCCGCTTTCCACCGATGGCGGCCCTCATTCAACAAGCTCGCACCGCTCGCCGTCGCCTGCAGTCCGCCGAAGAAGATTTTTAAATCACTACTTTTAACGGATTCGGTCGTGAGAGTGAGATTGTCGGTGTCGATCGAAAAAGGCAGGCTCACCGGAAGCATCTTCGCCTGGACAAAGGCCTGGGCATGAATCTTAGCCGCCGACTTTAACAGCAATTTTTGATCAAAGTTCAAATTCAATGACTTGATGTGGACTTCAGGGAATTTAAAATCGCCGTCGTTGACCACGACAGCAAGTTGAATGGGAGTCGCAGAGCCAGAAGCCTCACCCTTACCCGCTTGCGCCGCGCCGTCCTTTTTGGTGTAAGAAATTTCACCCATCAAATCGAACTTTGGCTCTACCAACGTGACCGTCACCTTATAGGGAGGGGTGACGCTCGCGAGTTCCAGCCTAAAAGTTCGCCAGGAGAGCGTTGCTCCCGGCCCCTCGAGTGAAGTCTCGCCAAATTCCACCGCAACAGGCCACTTGGGAATTAACGTCGTCGAACCAAGTTTCACTTTGGCACTGGTTTTCTCCGCTAAGAAATTTTCGATTTGTGAATGAAAAAAACCAAGATTAAACGCCACGACAAATGCGCCTAGCAGCGCAAACCAGACAATCGGAGTAAAGATGAGTAAGCGTTTCACAAGGTCTCCGCCAGAAGAGTGTTCACACTAGTAAACACCGACTCTTGTCCCCCATCCAGCTATTTATGCATCGCATTTAAAGCTGGCCGTCACTTTTTGTAACTGCCCTATCGGCGAACTCTTGGTATAAATATCATTGTATCAGCACTCATAAATTCCTTGGAGTTCAGTCTTGGAACGCATCACTTCGCTCAATCGTTCGAACCTCGAGTACATCGAATCTCTCTACCAATCTTACTTAGAAGATCCCGAGAGCACCGACCCGCAATGGCGCTTATTTTTTGAAGGCGTTGAATTCGCGCAAAAGCTTCCCGGCAAAAGCCAGTTTTCCGCGCAAGAGCTCAGCGTTTACAATCTCATCGAGCACTACCGTGACTACGGACACTTGAAAGCAAATCTTGATCCGCTTGGCCTCGCTAAACCTGCGAGCGAGTCTTTTGAATTGTCCAAATTTGGTTTGAAGCCTTCCGATCTCGATCAAACTTTTGCGGTCGGCGCGCTTTTAGGTTTTGAAAAATCCAAATTGCGCGACATCATCGCGTTCTTAGAAAAAAGCTATTGCCAAACCATCACTGCGCAAGTGGCCGAGTGCCGCGTGGAAGTGCGTGACTGGTTCCGCCGCGAATTCGAAAAAAATACGACCTTTGCCTTGAACAATGAAGAGCGCAAAGAAATTTTTAAACAGTTGGCGCGCACGGAATCGTTAGAGCGTTTTATCAATACGCGCTACGTGGGCACGAAACGTTTTTCGATCGAGGGCGGAGACGCTCTTATCCCCATGCTCGAGCGCTCGGTCACTAAAGGCACCGCACTCGGCATGCAAGAGATCGTGATCGGCATGGCTCACCGCGGACGCATCAACGTTCTCGCGAACTTTATGGAAAAAGCCTTAGGAATTATTTTTTCGGAATTCGACGGAACCGCTTTCGAAAATAATGATTACGACGGCGATGTAAAATACCACTTGGGATTTTCAACGGACAAACAATCCGCCAACGGCCCTTGCCACGTTTCACTTGCCTTCAATCCCTCGCACTTGGAAGTGGTCGCACCGGTTGTCGTTGGAATGGCGCGCGCTAAACAACGCCGCCGCCTCGACACTAAAGAACGCAAACTTGTTGTCCCAATCGTGATTCACGGTGACGCGGCTTTCGCCGGCCAAGGCGTCGTGGCCGAAACTTTTCAAATGTCACAGCTTGCCGGTTACACGGTCGGCGGAACCATTCATATCATCGTCGACAATCAAGTCGGTTTCACGACCGATCCTAAAGATGCACGTTCTACGCGCTACTCTTCGGACGTCGCCAAAGTTATCAAAGCTCCCGTGCTGTTAGTGAACGGTGATGACGTCGAAGCTTGCGTACGTGCGATGGATATGGCGATTCGCTTCCGCCAAGAATTCGGCGAAGATATTGTGATCGATCAAATTTGTTATCGCCGCTACGGACACAACGAGGGAGACGAACCCGCGTTTACCCAACCCGTAATGTACGAAGCCATTCGCCAGCACCCAACTTTAATGGCCATTTATTTGGATCAGTTGGAAAAGGGCGGCGTCATGAGCAAGACGGACGGCGAAGTTTTTTACAAAGAGAAAATCGATAACTTGCAAACCGTGCTCGATGAGACGCGCAAGAACCGCCCTACCGCAAAACCGAATGCCTTCGGCGCGCAGTGGAAAAACTTGCGCCGCGGAACTTTGGCCGACTTCGACAAAACGACGCCAACCAAAGTGAACCTGCCCACGCTCGAAAAAATTGCGAAAGTTCTGACCGAAGAACCCAAGAATTTTAACGTGCATCCTAAAATTGCGAAGTTAATTAAAGACCGCGCGAAAATGGTTGAGAACGGAGCTCTCGATTGGGCAATGGGAGAACTTCTTGCGTACGGCAGTCTTTGCCTCGACAGCACCCCCGTGCGCGTCTCCGGCCAAGATTGCAAACGCGGCACGTTCACTCACCGTCAAGCGGTTTACTTCGACACCACGACGGACGCCGAATACTGCCCGCTTGCGACTTTGAATCCGCAACACGGTGAATTCGTAATTTACAACTCGTTGCTTTCAGAAATGGCAGTCGTTGGTTTTGAATACGGCAACTCGTGTTCGGATCCGACTTACCTCACCATTTGGGAAGCGCAGTTCGGCGATTTCGCCAATGGCGCGCAAATCGTAATCGATCAATTCTTAAGCTCAGGCGAAGAAAAATGGATGCGCGGTTCAGGCTTAGTGATGCTCTTGCCGCACGGTTATGAAGGTCAAGGTCCTGAACACTCAAGTGCCCGCCTCGAACGCTTCTTGCAACTTTGCGCGCAAGCCAATATGCAAGTTTGCAATTTTACGACGCCGGCCAATTTGTTCCATGCGCTTCGCCGTCAAATGCAACGCGACTTCCGCAAACCTTTGATCGTGATGTCGCCCAAATCTTTATTGCGTCATCCAAAAGTTATTTCCGGCTGGAAAGAATTCACCGACGGCGCTTTCCAAGAAGTGATCGCCGATCCCAAAGCGGAGTCGATGAAGACCGCCGAAACTTTAGTTCTCTGTAGCGGCAAACTTTATTATGAACTCGATGAAGCGCGCGAAAAAACTTATACCAAGAGCCAAAACACGGTCATCGTGCGTGTTGAGCAACTCTACCCGTTCCCGCGCGTGCAGTTAGCTCCGTACCTCAACGGTATGCCGAAACTTTCGCGCATCGTTTGGGCGCAAGAAGAACCGCGCAACATGGGCGCTTACAGTTATATTTTACCGAAGATCCAAGATTTGCTCGAGGAATTGGGCAAAAAGAAATTGAGTGTTGAATACGTCGGACGCACCGAGCGCGCCAGTCCCGCCGTGGGTTCGCCTTATCAGCATCAAAAAGAACAAAAAGCGATTATTGAGCAAGTTTTTAAGAGTTAAACGGAGGAATTGAAAGTGACGCAGATTAAAGTTCCGGCAGTCGGCGAATCGATCACCGAAGGTACAATCGCACAGTGGAATAAAAAATCCGGTGATTTTGTAAAACGTGACGAAGTTGTCATGGTTTTAGAAACCGATAAAGCCAGCGTTGAAGTTGTCGCCGAAGCGGACGGCGTACTCACCACGAAAGCTAAAGCCGGCGACATCGTCAAAGTCGGAAGCATCGTCGGAGAAATCGACACGAACGCGAAAGGCGCGTCCGCACCCGCGGGCGCTTCGGCCTCACCCGCCCCTGCTAAATCCGCACCGGTTGCCGCAGCTCCTTCGAGCAATGGTGGCGCAAAACCCACCGGCGCTCCCACGATTTCAAAAACTGAAACGATGAGCCCTGCCGTGAGACGCGTAGTTTCTGAAGGCGGACTTGATCCCGAATCTATTTCTGGAACCGGCAAAGGCGGCCGTTTAACGAAAGCGGATGTGATGGGCGCTGGAGCAACTGCGTCCTCAGCAATGCCTGCAGTAAAAGCTCCTTCGGCGGCTCCCGCGCCGGTCAGCATTTTTAAATCACCGGCAACAAGAACTTCCACCGGCGAAGAAGTCGTGCGCGAACCGATGACCACCATTCGCCGCCGCATAGCTGAACGTTTGGTCGAAGCGCAAAGCACCGCCGCGATTCTCACCACGTTTAATGAAATCGACATGACGGAAGTCATGGCGTTACGTACGAAATACAAAGAGAAGTTCGAAAAGAAATATGGAATTGGCCTTGGCTTTATGGGCTTCTTTGTCCGCGCCGTGATCGAAGCGCTGCGCGCGTACCCGCGTGTGAATGCGTTTATCGACGGCAACGACATTGTTTATCACAATTATTATAATATCGGCGTCGCCGTCGGGACCGAAAAAGGTTTGATGGTTCCCGTGCTCAAACACACCGAGCACATGTCACTCGCTGAAATTGAAATGCAGATTAAAAATTACGCGAACAAAGCGCGCGACGGAAAAATTTCGATCGACGATCTCAATGGCGGAACCTTCACCATCACCAATGGCGGAGTGTTTGGCTCGTTGATGTCGACGCCGATCTTAAATCCTCCGCAAAGCGGAATTTTAGGCATGCACAAAATCGAAGAACGCCCCATCGCCATCAAAGGCCAAGTGGTAGTTCGCCCGATGATGTACGTGGCATTGAGTTACGATCATCGCATTGTCGACGGTTCCGAGAGCGTCAGCTTCTTGGTTCGCGTAAAAGATTGCATCGAAGATCCCTCGCGCTTGCTTCTAGAGATATAATTACTGGAGATTTAAATGGCAGAAGTTTTTGACGTTGTTTATGTGGGCGCTGGACCCGGCGGTTACACGGGCGCGATTCGCGCCGCACAGCTGGGATTAAAAACTGCGATTATCGAAAAAGGCCCGACTCTTGGCGGAACTTGTTTGAATGTGGGTTGCATTCCCTCTAAAGCCTTGCTCGATTCTTCCGAACACTATGCCGGCGCGTTGCACGAACTCGCGGGCCATGGCGTAAAAGTCAAAGACGTACAACTCGACCTGCCGACGATGATGGGACGCAAAGAGAAGATCGTAAAGGATCTCACCAACGGCGTCGCTTACCTGATGAAGAAAAATAAAATCACGCACTTCACCGGCAAAGGTAAATTGGTCACCGCCAATCAAATTGAAATCGCGGGCGCCGACGGCACCAAGCAAGTGATCGACACCAAAAATATCGTGTTAGCGACCGGCAGCGTGGTGAATGAACTTCCCACCGTTCCCTTCGACGGCAAGACAATCATTTCCTCAACCGAAGCATTAAGTCTCCCCGCTGTCCCTAAGCATTTAGTAGTGATTGGCGGAGGCGTGATTGGTCTTGAGTTAGGCTCCGTATGGCTGCGCTTAGGTTCTAAAGTCACCGTTCTCGAGTACACCGACCACATTTGCGGCGCGATGGATTTGGGCATGACCAAAAAATTGCAAACCATCATGGCAAAGCAAGGCATGGAGTTCATGCTCGAAGTCAAAGTCACCGGCGCAAAGAGCGGCAAAGGCGGCGTTGAAGTCAGTTACGAGGATATTAAAGAAAAAACTTCGAAGACCATCACCGGTGATGTAGTTCTCGTGGCCACCGGCCGCAAGCCCTACTCCGAAGGTCTTGGTCTCGAAACCTTAGGCATCGAACGCGACAAGCGCGGCGTTGTGAATGTGAATGATCACTTTCAAACTACAGTTCCAAACGTCTACGCGATCGGCGATTTAATTCGCGGCCCGATGCTCGCGCACAAAGCAGAAGAAGAAGGCGTCGCAGTAGCAGAAATCCTCGCGGGCCAATCCGGCCACGTGAATTACGAAACTGTTCCCGGCGTGATCTACACTTGGCCCGAACTCGCCTCCGTCGGCGCGACTGAAGAAGAATTGAAAGCTAAGGGCATTGAATACAACTCCGGCAGCTTCCCTTTCACCGCCAACGCCCGCGCGAAAGCGATCGGCATGACGGATGGAATGGTTAAAATTTTAGCGGATAAAACTACGGACCGTGTACTTGGCGTTCATGTCCTCGGCCCACGCGCTTCGGATGTCTTAGCGGAAGCAGTTGTCGCGATGGAATTTGGCGGAAGTGCCGAAGACATCGCGCGCTCTTTCCATGGTCACCCCACGTTGAGTGAAGTGATGCGTGAAGCTGCGCTTGCCGTGGCAAAACGAGCACGTCAGGCTTAGTCTCTTCGCATTCTCGGGCCCGTCATAATTACCCTCTCCGGCATGGGAATTGAAACCTCACTGCAATGACCAAAGCGATGCGCACACTCGCCCGAGAACTTTGGCCCGCGCAAGACCAACCAGAGGCCCTTAAGGTTGGGATGTCGCTGAAATTTGAATCCAGACTCCACAATGAAATTCAAAATCAATTTGCAGAATTATCTAGCTATATTGATATGTCCGGACCCGGTGATCAATCGCTGGAAATCTCCGGAGCCGTAGATACTAAAACCACACCCCGCGAGCCATTCGTAATCACCAAGAATCGCTCAAATGAAAACATGGTCGAGTTAACGATGGTGGATGCCGACGGCAAAGAATTCAACCTTACAGCGCTCAGCAAATCCCAAATTCCCATTCCAATTTCGCAATTGGCTCAGTTTGGTTTACTTTTTTAAAATCTCGAACGGGCTCGACAATTTTAGTTTGAACAAAGTATTTGCTCTCCAAAATTGTGACAGTCTCAGCATATAAAACATTTGAAGGGTCAGGCGCTCCGCATTACCACTAGAGCCCATGATCGCTGGGCTGTTTACCTTCCTAATCTTTTTGTCCAATTCGCATGCGGCCAAAATCGACGGCACACATTCGGCTGAAGACGAAAGTGTGCACAAGTGTGATAGCTCACTCCGCTCTCAGCAACTTACGTTTATGCAAATATTTGAGACTTTCCAGCACATTGGGATCCTAAGCTTAGAATTCCACGTGGACAAGTTGTCGCG
>JADMIO010361832.1_pt1 | contig 12162 bp, 20 predicted proteins | sample 8958161 | NCBI WGS metagenome assembly JADMIO01 (sample SAMN16585339, study PRJNA669376) | soil metagenome | isolation source: Crop rotation soil | place: USA: Cullars Rotation, Alabama | collected 2011 | reverse complement strand
GTTTGCCAGTTTCATACTTGCGAAGGTTGGCGGCTTGCTTGGCGCTCATTTGCGCTATCGGCTTTTCGCTAGGCTTTAGCGGCGTCCGTTTCAATTCATAGGGCTTTTGTTTTATGGCAGTGCGCTTTAGGGGTTGGGCTTGCTTCTTTTCCCTTGGCAACGGTTTGGGGCAAGGGGTTGAGGGTATGAAATTGCCGTCCTTCATGCTGCCTGTTTTTGACGTGACACATTATTTGCCCTACCTCTAAAATGCCCTATATTTGAAGGAATGAATATCCTTATTTCCGTAAGCACTTCACGAAACATATCGTAGCTTATGAACCCCTGAAAATGGGTGAACACATCCCACTGTGTTTTTGGGTTGGTCGGGTCTGGCTGGTTGAGCAATCTTCTTAGGACTTTTTCTTTTAGTGTCATTGTGTGGACTGTTTAAGCGTTTTAAAATTCTATTTCATCGCTATACTTCGAGGGAGTAGTTGCCCATTGCGGTACTTGCTTCGCTTGTTCCGCAAATGGTAGGTTCTTTACTGGTTCTTCCGATGGAAAAAATGGGTCATCCTTATCCATGAATTGCGTGTACTTGTCAATAAACTTCAATTCAACCGTTTCGAGTGATCCGCTACGGTGTTTTGCAATAATCAACTCGGCAACACCTTTCGTTGAACCACCCTCCGCATCTTCATTTATTTGGTAATATTCCGGCCTGTATATGAATGAAACAATGTCGGCATCCTGTTCCACGTTGCCACTTTCCCGCAAGTCGGAAAGCATTGGGCGTTTGGTTCCACCCCTAGTCTCAACGGCACGGCTCAATTGTGATAGGGCAATGACGGGAACGTTAAGCTCTTTGGCCAATGCTTTCAACCCGCCGCTTATCTTGCCTATTTCTTGGTCACGGTTGCCAGTCTTATCGCTGCCCACTGTCATCAATTGCAGGTAGTCAACCACCACCAATTGAATATCATTCTGCATTTTAAGGCGTCGGCATTTCGCCCGTAATTCATAGATGCTCAATGCTGGGGTATCGTCAATGTGTATCGGTAGTTCTGAAATACGCTCAACCGTACCATGTAGGCTTTGCCAATCCCTTTCATCCATTTTGCCGCTTTTCAGCTTATAACCCTCTATGCTTGCATCCTGTGAGGCCATGCGCCCAAACAGTTGTGTACGTGACATTTCGAGGCTGAAAATGGCGACCGACTTGCCCAACTTGGCAGCACCTAGCGCCGTTGAAAGCATAAAAGCCGATTTTCCCATGCCTGGGCGTGCTGCAACGATAATCAAGTCTGTCTTTTGCCAGCCGCAAGTAACACGGTCAATCGAAGTGAAGCCAGACGGCACTCCTGTTAACCCCTCCTTACTATCCCTCGCTTCTTGAAGTTGCTTCAAGAATTCAGAACCCACCTGCCCCGTTGTTTTGCTGGCTTTGATAAACCCGCCCTGTGTCACGTTGAAAATCTTTCGTTCTGCCGCTTCAATCACCTCGAATGTGTCAACGGTTGGGTCGTAGGCATCCCGTATTATTTCGCTTGAAACCTTGATTAGTTGGCGCTCCATTGCCTTTTGCTGGATAATCCTTGCATGGAATTCAAGGTTTGCGGAACTGCCAACACGGTTAGTGTATTCGTTCAAGGTTTCAGTGCCGCCGATAAAATCAAACTCGTTGGATTTGATAAGTTCCTGCATGACGGTAAGCAGGTCAATCGGATGTGTTTTTTCAAACAGGCGCAAGCAAGCCTTGAAAACAGTTGAGTTCACATCGTTGTAAAAACTTTCGGGCGTCAGTATGTCCAATACCTCAACCATTGCGTTTTTATCCAAAAGGATTGCGCCCAATACCGCTGCTTCCAGTTCCAATGCTTGCGGCGGGAGTTGCCCAAAAACATAGTTTGAAAGTCCGTTTTCCCTTTCCGTGTGGTTCATGCCGTCAATTTTTGCGCTGCCGAAGCAAGCAGGTTGTTGATTGGCGTTTGTGATAGTGGTTGTTTTGCTTGGCGCATATAAACCAGTTTTTCAGGTTCAGCAGCCTTTTTTTCCTTTGGTGCGAACTGGTTTCTTTTTTGCACCCATGCGACAAATGATTTTGAAATATTGGATTCGATAGTTGACAGGAAATGAAACTCGTTGCCGTGATACCTAACCCATGCCTTGATTTCTTCTCTGATTTGTTCTTTAGTCAAGTTCGGGTCTTTCGCCACTTCCCTGCATCGTTCAACCATTGCGGGGTATTTTTTGAGATAAGCATACACCCGTTTGCAAGTATCATCAATGCGCTGCTCTTCCGGCGGTAATTCCGATTGTGGGGCATCTTTAGGAATTTCGCCGCCCGCCCCTAGTGAAGTATTCGCTGCTTGTGCTGTTATTGGGTCAAATTCGATTAGTTTTTCAGAAACAGGAGCGGGAGGTGTTACCTCTCTCTCATCATTTGTATTTTTATCTTCTTTAGTATTATTATCTGTCGGATTTATTTCCGAGGGCAATTCGGATTTATTTCCGAGGTTGCTCGGATTTATTTCCGAGGTTTCAGCGGGGCTTTCGTCAACACTCGGATTTATTTCCGAGGTTGTTTTTTCAGCCTTATTCCAGACTTTTCCTTTAGTGGTTACACATATCCAATCTTTACCGTACTGGTTTGAATAATGAATCAATCCCTTAGCGGAAAGGCTTTTGTATATCCTGTAAATTGTATCTGGCTTGTCAGTGACCAATGGCATTTCCTCGATTGCCTTTTGCCTACTTGCGAAGTAATAAGGCATCTGTTTTAATGTGCCGTTAACTTCCGTTTCGATGATGGATGAATCTGCCCATGATGGAAGCTCATAGCAGAAAGCAAAAATCATTGCCTCGCTTGCGCTCAATCCCCATTCAAGGGATTTCTTTTGGTTGATGTAAATACCAAATCGCATGATGTTGAATTTTTAGCGTGTTGAATTGTTATGAAAACTGCTATGGCATGTGCCGCACAAGCAGGTTAGCGTCTTTAGGTGGTCAAGGATTTCTACACCCTTCATGCAATAGGTTCTGTGGTGCGCCTCTAGGTTGTCCTTGCAGCCACAAAGCACACAGCTATTGCCACAATCGTTTTTTACCCGATCGCTCACTATTGCCCAATATGGGGTTAATAGAAAATCTTTATAATCCAGTGCTTGCAGCTTTGCCCTTACCCAATCTGGGAATTCAGCTACCATCTGTCTAAGCTCCAAAAAATCAATCCTGTTTGTCGCTTCCGGCGTCAGGAATGGCAGCAAGTTCTTTCTTGAATCGTTCATGCTTTCGCACGGTTTAAAAAGCCTGTTGGCAACTGCCTTGGCGCTCCTATCCACATCAATCAAATCGAACTTGACCAATAGGCTTGCTTCGATAAACTTGCCCGCCCATGTGTAAGTGATTATGCCTTTTGCCTTTAGTGATTCAAGGCAGCTAACCACCTGTGAAGGTTCTAATCTGTTCAGCGGCGCATCTGTTTCGATATTGATTCTAATGCCGCCTGACGTGGCAATGGCATAGCAAACCAATTTTTCATTTTCGCTAACTATGACCTTTTCGCCTGTTGATGGGTCATTTTGCTTTACTCCCATTTGTCAATTTGAATGGCAACACCAAATCAAATAGCCGCCACCCCTGTACCATCACAGGGCGACAAAGAGCCGCTTTTTGATTTGAATGTCATTTTGTGTAACTTTTAAGCGTTGTTTGGTCTTTCGGGGTGTACTGCTTGGTCTTTTGGTTTTAAGGGCTTAGAGTGGCTTAAAATGGGGTTATTCAGCTATTCCCCACCATCCCTAATGTAGCCGTCGGCGTTTTGATTGTAATACAGTTCGTCAGGGTCATATTCTGCTTCTCTGTCATCTTCGCCGTCTGGATGCTCTGATTCGACTGCCGGAAATGGTTGTTGTAAAAGTTCATCAACAGTAATGTTCGGGTCGCACATGTAGCAGTAGTCAGGGGTACGCATTGAAAAGTTCATTGGTAGTTCATGTTTGCAGCCTTGGCAGGTGAAGGTTGGTTCGGTTTCAGATTCTTGCGGTTGCTGAAAATTTAATAATTCTGGATAGAATCTTTCAACATTATCGCTGTATTCCATTTCTTCTGCTGGTGCAATGTGCTTGCAGTTTTTACAAAGAAAATGGCCGTCAGTTTGACATTCTCCCCTTTGTTCGGGGAACTGCTTTAGTTCAAATGCTTCGCAATCAGGTCTTACTTTCATTGCTGTGGTGTTTGATTGGTGATTGCCCCCTACGCTCCAAGAACCTCTTAGCCGCTTCAAGTTGGGCTACTGCCCTACGGTATTGAATTGCAGCCAATGTTTCTATTCGCTGGGATTGGATTAGGTTGAAAGTTTCGGTTGTCATGGTTGCGGGGTGTTAAATGGTTATGATTGCTGGATTTACTACCCCTTTGCTTTCTGGCACTCCATAATCTTTATTGTGCCATTTCCGCAATGCTTCGCCATGTTTCCAAACTTGGGAAAGTGTAGAGACAGCAGCGCCATACATATAACCAGTGATTCCCATGAAATCTAGTTGATGTGAGGTTTCGCTAGCGCATTCAACCAAGGTTTTGCCATTCGACATTTCAAGTTGCATCAGCTTTGCCCAACTTTCGGCGAAGTCAAAAATGCCGGAACCATAAGGGTCTTGATTTGCTTCACGTCCCTTGTTCCATCCCTCTAAGCCGTTTTCGGAAAACTCCATTTCAATGCCAGCAACTTTTGCGTCAAAGTCGGCACGTGCCTTATCACTTTTGGCCTTATACTCTTTTGCTTGTTTTTCGTGGCGTTCTTTAATTTCTTGACGGGCTTCCTTGATTTGTTTTTCAATCTCTGGGGTGTATTCCTGTTGGCAGTTCGGCCCTATTGTTTCCCACTTCATCATGTGGGCGTTCATGTAGTCACGAACCAGCCAATCAGGATTAGTGGATTTATCCACTAGACATTGAATGCCATTAAAGTCGAATTCAACGACCTTATTGGTCGTAATAGCCATTTTTGCAGCTTTTTCGGCTGTTGATTTAATGCCATCGCCGCCAAACGTTTTTAATGCGATGTTGCCTGAATCTTTCATGTCTGACTGTTTTAAGCGTAAAATAGAAAAGCCCCTACAACGTGCTTTGGTCTGCGTGTCCCTAAACTGCCAGATTTAGGGGCGGCGTGGGTCAACGTCCTAAAACGCCTTACACGCATACCAAAGAACTTGCAAGGGCTATATTGAAAAGCTCTTTTATTCTTATTGGTTGTTGACTAGATGTTTTCTCACCGCTGGCACGGAACGTTGTACTTTAACAACGAAGCAAAGATACAAAAATAAAGTTCATAAATGCAATACTGACATGAACTTTTTTTTCAAACAAAAAAGGCTGCACGAAAGCAGCCCCAAATAGTATGTCAAAAATCAACTTCGTAAATCTCAAAAAGGGTATTTAAGTGAACGCCAATTTTACAAGCCTTTCTTCTTGGCTTAGGTATGGTTCCGAGTTGGTCAGCTTGGCAATTATCAATGCACAATAACCACCGTCCGAATAATGGGCAGTCGTTTCCTCAAAATTAACCTTTGTGTAATCATTGTAGGTGTAGCTCCCGCCTTTATAACCTTCAAATGTTTCAGTGTAGGCCAATGAAATGTTCTCCAAGATTTGCTCCCTAGTTGATGACTTTTCATCAAAAGCAAATGCCACTTCGTCATAAGACCCCCTCCATGAAAAAGGCTTTGAAATACCACAACTAAATTTAGACCCTTCGGGTAAATCAGTTATATATTCTTTAAACTCTTTTAGTTTCATCTTGTTATGTAATTTTTGATTTTAAATCATTGATAATCAATTAGTTATCAAAAAGGAAGGTCATCGGTAGGCGGCTCTCCAATGTCATTCATGCCGCTTGCGGGTTGTGCGCTAGGTTCGTTAGGCTGTCTTTGTGCATTGTCATTGCGCTCTAGCATCTTCAATTCAGAGCAAACGATTTCAGTGGAATACCGCTTGATATTTTCTTTGTCTGTGTATTCCCTAGTAGCAACCTTTCCCTCGATATAAACCAGCATCCCCTTTTTGACATATTTTTCAGCAACTTCTGCAAGCCCTCGCCAAAGAACAAGGTTGAACCATTCTGTCTTTTCCTGTTTTTCGCCACTCTTATCCTTCCATTGTTCGGAACATGCTAGGCTAGCTTTAGCGACTGCCGTTCCATCTTCGAGGCGGCGCATTTCTATATCCTTGCCGATTCTGCCGATTGCCTGAAAACGTTGGTGCATTTTTATTTAATTTTTTGAATGAAAAGAAAAAAACGGGGCAACTCTCCCCGTCAATGTTATTCTACTATCGCTTACCAATACAAAACTCGTGTGCTTTGCATTGAGTTAAAACCAAACTGTGAACGTCTCGCTTCTCAATCCTTGCGGGTCGTAAAGCAGGACGTTCAGGTAAAAAAGCTGGCCGGGGGCGCTAACAAAATCGTTTAAAACGAAATCACAACTAAAATCAAATTCCTTGAAACCTACCTGATTGCCCATCGCATCGAACATGAAAAATGCCCCCGGCCAAGGGGTTTCGATGTGAAGGTTCTGGTTCAAAATTGTTATCTTTGGTACTGCCGCCTGAACGTTTCCGGCACATTCCGGTAAGTCAACGTAGGGCGACCAGCTTTGGAAGTTGCCCTGTGCCGGCCACTTCCAAGTTACGTATTTCCTGACCTTTATCGCCCCGCTTTCGGGAACTTGAAAGGTAAGGGTGTCTGTGTTGTTCGGCGGCACGTAGCCCAATGTTCGGGTCTTGTAGCCACTGCCTGTCCAACAGGTGTATTCGATTCTGGCGGCTTGTAAATTGGCCTGATAGGGTAACACCGTTGTCCACACTTTCAGTTCACAATCGTTTGTGCGGAAAGCGTAGATTTCGCCGGGACTTAACCATTGACCAAAAACGTTCAGACTTGCCGCCATTGCAGCAAGCAGTAATAATTTCCTCATGTTGCTTGGATAATTTGTTAGAAAAAATTAGTGCTGTCCAAGCATGTATGTTTTTGTTTGTTTTTGCGGACTTTTTAAGCGTAGGTGAAGCTGTTTCACCCTATAAAAGAAAATGGTAAAATTTCAAAAAAAAGGCAAGGGCATCGCACCCAAAACAAACCGTTAGAAATAAGCCCTTGCGCTATTTACCTAAAACTATTAGTAGTTAAAAAACATGGTCTTGGAGTCGAACCAAGGTGACAGGAATTTACCTTATGCCTTCATAAATTTGGAATCGAACCAAAATAACCCGTTCCCTCGCAATAGGGTGTGGACTTCACCGCAATCCACCGAGCCATGTTTTTATCTTGACAACCGCTTTCGGCTGCTGTGCTTTAAAGAAAAACGGACGCCCGACAAATTATAATCCCAGCAGACGCCCGCCTTTGTTAGTTTTTAAAAATGGCACGGTCACTGAACTTTGAAAGTGTGGCCGTGCATCTGGGTAAGACCGTTGTCTTATCTTAATAGTGTTTAAAAAAACCTTATCGTTTCAAATTCGTCATTGCAAAGGTAATAAAATTTATTCCAGAAATGCAATATTAATATGAACTTTCTGGAAAAATATTTTTACCTTTGCCTTATGGAACAGAAACAAAAGACTTCGAAGATTTTTGTCATCCGCATCACGCAGTCGCTTAAATCTACCGTCACCTCCTTTCAGGCAAGCCGCCACCTGAATTTCAGCGCTTGGTTCAGCTCGGTAATCAGGGCTAACATGGTGGAGATAGGATTGCTGGATGAATATTTCAGGCCAGTAAAAACAGCATTGACGCCAAAGGATGAAACCGATAGGCGACATTCTACCCGCAATTCTGGGCAGGAAGCAAGCCAAGGCATCTATATTGATAAGGTGCTGCTGGATACCCTGCGAACCTATGCGGATTCAAAGGAGTGTAGTGCCGCCAACCTTTCCGAACTTTTGCGGATTTGGTTGGAAGCAGAAATGAAGGAACAAGCTCCGGTTGCAACACCTGTCAACAGGTTCAACCGAAAGCGGCAAATTGCGGCGGCATGAGCGCATCCAAAGCCGAACTAGAGGCAACCTATAAACTACCTGTTTTTGTGACGTGGGAGAAAGTGCCGCAAGGTTACTTCACCAAGACGGCCTTGAAGAAACAAGGCATAAAGGAAGTGGGTGAACCTGTTGGGATTAAAGGCGGCGGGTTGAATAGGACTTGGTATTTTCTTTACAAAAAAGAAGCAGCATGAAAAAGCAAGACTACATTTCATCCATCAGGCAAGCCTATCCCAATGGATTTAAACAAGAACCAAGGGATAATTACGAAAGGACACGTAAAACGCCAGACGGTAAAGAATGTCAACAGTACAACCTTAAGGCAGTTTCTATTTACCACGGCAATGATGCTATCAATATGTTTAGCTCATTCCAAGGTGGTGACAACATTGAAAAGTTTGTGGTAGATGTAAAACTACGTGAAATCGAAAAAGGAAACTGGCAAAAGGTTTTCTACACATTTGATGAAGCAATGCAGCTATACACTGAACTAATTGGATGCGATGCTGAATGGCATATTAAGGTCAAAAAAACCTATTCACTTCAAAAAGAAGTAGCATGATTGAGGCAAAAGAACTTCGCAGGGGGAACATAGTCGGTAGGCCATTTTACAACCCGCATCCCATAACACCTAGTTATGAAGTTGCGACCGCTGTAATTCATGCACTGCCAGAACACAGCGCAAGGATTACCGAACTATATCGTAATGAGATTACAAAAATAGACTACGCCGACTTACAGCCCATCCCGCTTACTCAAGAATGGCTGCATCGCTTTGGCGGAACGATGAATCAAGAAAGTGGAGTTTGGCGCTTTAAATGGGGGCAAAACGGCGTTGTATTCGTCTTTCTCCATCAAGGCTACGACCAATACGCTTTTGAATTAGGCAATGGCTTTGACAAGCCTGTTGAATTTGTCCATGAATTTCAGAATTTCTTTTTCGCCTTGTCCAACCAAGAACTAACCCTAACCCCATGAAATTCTATCTATTCACCATTACAATCCTTTCCTTGATAACCCTTGTGATTCTATTAGGGAATCGTAAGGCTATCTGGGGGAAAAATGAAGATTGAAAATGAATCCAAGAATTTCAACCTGTCGTGGATGTTCCGCCATAAGCAGCGGTCTAAAATCTCGCATCGCAATACCCCACACTTGCGGGCTTGAACCTAAATCATCTAGAGTGAAGGGTTTATGTGATTGCGAAGCACCTTTGATAAGGCATGGACAAAATCAAGTCAACTGTATGCTCTGCAACAAGCCTTATCGTATGCAAGTTACTCGATTGCCTATCGAAAGACGAAACCTCTCTGACATAACCAAGGACGAAGTTTTGGAAGTTGCAAAAATACTTCTTCGTGGGCCTTACGAATCCAGCATGAATAAAGCCCCCGGCTGGCAGGTAAGAAACTATGATGAAGTTTACCCCGGCGAAGATTTTGAGGGCTGGCAGGTCAAGCACGACAAGAACGATTACTACGTAGAATTCGACACAGACCTTGATTCCATAAAACTACAAAACGACCACTTATCCGATGACGAAATTGCGGTTGATGCAAAGACGTGGTTTGAAGTGGTTGCAAGGTTGAACGAGTTTGGGATTTTTCACGAATGGCAGAAATGAGCAGCATGACACCACTACCACAAACCGCAAAAGAACTGGCCGAATACCTGCAAACCGACCTTTTCAATCTACGCAACCAACTGGAGGCTGCCAACGGTCAAATCAATTTTGACAAGGCAACCGACCAATTGAACGCCGAGCAGTTGGCGAAATGGTTGCCCCGCTACCTAGTTGGTCGTGGGCAAATGAAAGGTGAAAAGCGCCAACGAATCGAATCTTTGCTAGCACAATTGAACAGCAACGAAAAGCCAACCGAACCGGAACAACCAATTAAAAACGAGCCAATCAAAGCGCCAATTGAAACACAAGTTAAGCAAAAAAGGCCAATAAAATCAAGTGTTTTACCTGAACCAATAGAACAACCGCAACCAGAACAATCAAGGCCGGAACGCTGGATATTCCTTGCCGTTGCTATCCTTGCCGTCCTATGGCAAGCCTCGCATTTTGCCCACTTGGAAGCAATGGACAGCCAAATTGAAATTGGTTTTCGTTCATTGGTTGCTTGGGGAATTGCATTGGGGTTTGAATCGTTGGCTTTGCTTTTGACGGTATTCAGCAACAAACGAAATGGATGGACTTGGTTTTGGTTGATTGGCTTTGCATTGGTGGCTGTGTTTATGAACCTATCGTTTTACGGGGTAATCGAAACCCCTGTTTTCCGTAAGGTTGTGCTTTCCATTGCCCTGCCGTTTTCAATTGTAGCCACAACGCATTTATTCATCTCAAATAACCGGAAATGAAGCTAACACCACAACAGTTCCTTAGAGTAAAATTTGAAATAATCAAACATGGCAACGGAACAGATTTAAAACTCCGCTATGAAGAACTTTATGAATTATTGCAGGGCTACGTTGATCACTGCGAGAAAGAAGCAGTCAAAAAACAAGATGCCCTACTCGGAAGACTTCTAAGGGAAAATGAAGATTTGAAAGATACCAATAGCCGAAGGTCTGAATGGTTGAGAAAGGCAAAATCAGATGCGGGGTTTGCCGATTCAGTTTCCTTTGATGAAGTTTGGAAAGCTGCTTTAGAAGCATATTTAAAGCCAAAGAAAATATTATGACCTGTTCCACCTGCAACAATACAGGCGTTTACAAACCAGCCGGAAACATTGCTTTCGAGGAATGCCCCGACTGTCAACCACAATCAAATGATTAATCAATGAAAATATCACTCGCAGCAATCTTTGCGCTACTACTCGCTATTGTGGCTTATAGCTCTCAACCGCTTAACAACAAGCGTTTGAATGAATCCCCAAGTAGTATTGACTTCGAAACCCTTGATTCAATAACGAATTATCTAGAATGGTCAAAGCCTGAACTTGCACCCCAAAGATTAACTATCAAAATAGCCAATAAGCCAACATTGAGGATAGATATGTTTGGCAACCTTATCATTGGAAACCGTGACACGTTGGCACAATCATGCGAACTGTTGGATGTGGTCCATGAAATGCTTGACAATAAAATAACAATGAGAAATTCAACTATTGATTCAGCTTATTATTATCAAGAACAGGTTGAATTCTATCGTCAGTGGTTCAAGGGGAATGATACGCCCAATCCTTTAACACCAAAAGAGCAATTCAAAAACAATTAAGATGAAATACACAATCTTAGTAATAACACTTTTCAGCGCCTTGAATCTTGAGGCACAAATAGATACCTCGAAATACTACAATGCAATAATTGGGCAACCAACATTTATTAATCGAAATTCAGAATTTGGCAATCTTCCTGTTGATATTGATTTTTCACCAACCACTACCCTTGAAATTGACACTGACACGGTAGTCAACGGAGGTTTGAAAAAGGACACCGTGATGGTTGAGGCTATTTGCAGAACACAGGAAAATATCATGATTGGTGGCAAAGAAATCCTAGTGAACATGCCTCCGGTTATTATCACAAGAAACTTAGAACGCACCCTAGAATGGAAAACATGGACAGAGGGCGCACCGCCTGACGAAAATGGATGGTCGCCCGCCATTAGCATCATCAAAAACGATTGGGTAACTACCGAAACACGTTGGCTAGACCCCGTTGAGGGGTGCTACCAACTCCTACCCTTGAAGGAGTAAGTTAGGAAGGACAAGACTAGAAAGTGGGGCATCCACCGAAACGGACACCCCACTAATCGTATAAACAAACCACGAAAGTAATATGACAGCCGAACTTCTGTCAGCAAAAATCATTTTCAGCCTGTTTCTGGGCTTGCTGCTGCTTGCCTTCATCCGTTGGGCGCTAGACCATAGCCATGAATTCCACAGCGCCAACAACCACGAAAAGCGAAGAAAAAGACTGATTGCTAGGGAAGCATCCATGCGCCTTGCCCGTTTCTGCCCCTCGCTGAAAATCCAGGGCTTCGAGATGCTGGCGGAGGATTGGTGCATGGCAGATGCAGAGGAACACGCATTTGAATCCTATATCTCCGACCTCTACAACGAGCCGAACCACTTCCGCAACGTCAAGGAAATGATTACCACCCGCTATTTTCTTGGGCGAGAGACTTGGAGGCCGACCGAT
>JADMIO011153675.1_pt1 | contig 12163 bp, 5 predicted proteins | sample 8958161 | NCBI WGS metagenome assembly JADMIO01 (sample SAMN16585339, study PRJNA669376) | soil metagenome | isolation source: Crop rotation soil | place: USA: Cullars Rotation, Alabama | collected 2011 | reverse complement strand
CCCAGCCCCAGCGCTCGGCGCGTGCCCGCGTGCGGCGTGCGGTTTGGTGGTCGATGTCGATGGTGGTCACGCGGTTGCCGCGCTGCAGCAGGCGCAGCGTCTCGACGCCGCCGCCGGTGCCGATGTTGAGCGCATTGATCGGCCCGTAGGGCAGGAAGCGCTTCATCAGCGAATAGCGCCGCCACGAATACGCATCGATCTGCACGGCCCAGCGGTCGGCGAGCAGGCGCACCATCGCGCGCCGCCGCGCGGACGCCGCATTTGACGGCGGCAGCGCCGCGTCGGCGCCGCCCGGCGTGTTCGTGGTCGAGTAGGCTTCGAGCATCGCAGGGGCTCCGTTCTCGGCGCGCTGCGGCGTCATCCGCGCTCCAGCGGCACGATCGAGAACCTGGCGGCACCGGCCACCAGGGGTTGAACGAGAATCGTCGTCGGTTCGATCAGCCCGTACTCGCGCGAGGCGCGCCCGGGCTCGAGGTACATCGGCTGCTCGGCATCGATGCGCACGCGTCCCGCCGGCGTGTGTACGACGATGCGCCGCGCGTCCGCGGCGAGATCGTCCGCGATACGCACGCTCGGATGCAGATGCAGCCGGCTGCGCACCGATCCCGAGGCCACTGCGGCCGCATCGACGATCTCCAGTGCGCCGCTCGTCTGATCGGCGCGCACCATGCGCGTCAGCCGGCCGCGCACGCCGAATGGCTCGAGCGCCGCGGTGACGGCGCCGTCGCTGTGCGTGACCGCGACGATGCGGGCGCGGCCGCCGACGCGAAAGCTGTCGTACACCTCGGAGGTATCGGCGTCGTCCACGGTCAGCGTGCTGTGGGCGCGCGACGAGCGGCCCCAGGCGCGTTCGGGCCCCGTATACTCGTGGACGCCGGGGTCGCCGACGACGCAGGCACCGTCGCACCACACCTCGACCGTCAGCGAGTCGGCCTGGCCGTGGCCGGGCAGATACTCGGCGCACACCGGACCGGCATCGAAGATCGCCCAGGTACGCGGGCTGCGGAACACGTGCAGTCCGACGTCGTCGAACGAGGTGACGCCGAGCGGTGCCGGTGCCGCCTGGACGCCGGTGAACCGCTGCGCCAGCGCCAGCAGCGCGGCGGGCGGCGCGGCGAAGCCGCACGCGGCGTCGCCGAGCGGGGCGATGTCGCCGTCCGGGCACAGCGTCGCGGCCGCGAAGCGCGCCATCCGCGCCACTGCGGGCGCAACCGTCGCACGCGCCAGCGGCTCGTTGGGATCGAGCAGCGCCAGCGCCTGCAGGCAGCGCTGCAGCACGATGAGCAGGTACATCGGTGAGAGCTCGAAGTGGCTGCCGTCGGCCCGCACCTGCTCGGGAATCTCGACGGCGAGAATCTCGCGCGCCGCCGCGCCGCAGCGCTGTGCCAGCGCTCCCTGCAGAAACGCCGATGCGACGAGCAGCGCGCAGGCGTTCTCGAGCAGGTGGTTGCCGCGCAGATCGTATTCGAGATGGCGCAGCAGATAGGCCGCGTGTGTTGCCGTCAAGGCGGCGGTGCCCGGACCGAGCGCGTCGAAGCTGCGCAGATGACCGGCGGCGAAGCAGATGTTGGTCAGGCGCAGCGAGACCGGATAGGGATGCCAGGCGACCGGATCCCAGCGCTGGCCGAAGTCCGCGCTCCAGGATGCGAGGAGGCGCTGCGCCTCGGCAACACGATCGGTCAGCGCGAGGTCGAGCAGGGCGCCGAGGTATTGCAGGTTGAAGACCCACAGCGGCGACGCGTCGGTATCGCGCCAGCGGATGCCGGCGGAATAGTCGGCCTCGCGCCGCAGGTAGCAGAAGCTGCCGCGCGCCACCGCCGCTGCCCGCGACTCGACCAGCGCTGCGTCCTCCGGTGCAATCAGCTCGCGCGTCAGTTCGGGAAGCGGATCCGCTGCGCGTACAGCAGCAGCCGCGCGTTGCGCGGCGTGGATCGGCCGGGACGGTGCGAGGGCGTAGGCGCGCCGCAACAGCATGAAGCGGGCGCGCGCCGCGAGCTGCTCGAGCGAGAGATGGCTCGCGGTGCGCAGGACGCGCGCCGCGGGGGTGGACCCGATGGCGCGCGCGCGCTGGAGCGTGAGCTGAGAGCTTGAGGCGATTGGTGATGCCGCGTGCATTGATGTTCCGGGCGGCGCGCGCAGGCGCGCCGCCTGTTCAGGCGCGGCCGGCCGCGCGTGGGGTCTTGACGAGCTCTTGATCGCGAGCCGGTGGGACCAGGGTCAGCTCGCGTGCGCGCGTCGCGGCGCTTTGGCCGCTCTCGGGAGCGACGTCGCCGGTGGTGCGCACGGGCTGTACCGTGTCGTGCTCGCGCACGCGGCGGATGACCCCGAGATAGTCGGCGGCCAGGGCGGCGCGGTCGAAGCGGCGGACGAAGTAGTCGCGGCCGGCGCGGCCGAGCGCCGCACCGAGATCGCGATCGTCGGCCAGCTGTTCCAGCGCCGCGATCAGTTGCGTCTCGTTCTCCGGCTCGATGCAGATGCCGCAGCCGGCGCGCTGCACCAGCTCGGCGGCGTGTCCCTGCACGCCGAGGACGATCGGCTTGGCCATTGCGGCCGCTTCGAAGATCTTCGACGGCATCACCGTCGTGAAGAGGTCGCGTTTCTTGAGATGCACGAGGCCGACGTCGACAGATGCGAGCAGCGGCGGGATCAACGACTTGTCGAGGCGGCCGGTGAAGGTCACGTTGCGCAGCCCGAGCTGCGCCGCTTCGGCCTCCAGATCGGCGCGGACTGCACCGTCGCCGACGATGAGGAAGTGGATGTCCTCGCGCTTGCGCTCGGCCAGCTGGCCGGCGGCGCGCAGCACGACATCGAGGCCGCTGGCCATGCCGATGGTGCCGACGTAGGCGCAGACGAAGCGACCGTCGAGCCCCCAACGTTCGCGCAGAGCCGGATCGGCATTGCGCGGTTGGAACGCTTCCTGATCGACGCCGTTGGAGATCACGGTGATCTTCTCGGCCGGCACGCCCTTGCGGCAGAGCTCGTCGCGATAGCCCTCGCCGACCGTGACGATGTGCGACGCGGAAGCGTACATGCGCAGCTCGAGCCACTCGAGCAGGCGCAGCAGATGGCGGTTGCGCATGGCGCCGACGGTGACGATCGACTCCGGCCAGATGTCGCGAATCTCGAGGATGAACGGCACGCCGCGCAGCCAGCTGACGACGGCGCCGGCCCAGCCGCAGAAGAACTGCGGCGAGGTGGCGATGATGACGTCGGGCCGTCGCAGCAGCAATCCGGCGATCGATGCCGACGCCATATACGAGAGATAGTTCAGGATGCGCAGCGTCGTGCCCTTGTTGGGCGCGAGGTAGGTCCAGACGCGCAGCGTGTCGATGCCGTCGACGCGCTCGGTCTGGCAGATGGCGTTGTGGTACCCCTCGTACACCTTGCCGTCCGGAACGTTGGGCGCGCAGGTGACAACCTGCACCGATTGGCCGCCGCGCAGCCAGTGTCGGCAGAGCGCATGCACGCGGCTGGCCGGCGCGTTCCCTTCCGGCGGAAAGTAGTGACTGAAGAACAGGATGCGGCTGCGCCGCAGCGGGTCGACGGCGCCCTCGTCGTTCGGCGACAGCAGGATGCGATGCAGGCGGCCGAGCGCTTCGACGATGCTGCCGTGCAGCTGGTCGACGCGGCGCAGCAGATAGCGGTCGTTGAGACCGGCGCTGACCTTGTGGCGGATGGTGAGGGAGCCGAGGTGGGTCTCGCCGTCGAGCACCGGCAGCGAGATGCGCAGCGGATGCATGGCGCCGTTGGCGAACGCCCCATCGCGCTGATGGCGATAGACCACCGCTTCTTCCGCGCCGGCGAGCTCCGGTTCGAGGCGCAGCTCGCACGTGTCGACTTTGAGGAATTCCGCCGCCGCGGCGACGCCGCTCCAGACGTGCTCGACGCTCGGCGCCGAGGCGATGAGCGCCTGGCACTCGAGGAACGAGCGCCGGCTGCGGCGCAGGCCGAGCTCGTCGCTGACCGTGCCGAGCCAGCCGACGACGCGTTCGCGGTGGATGAACGGCAGATAGCCGAGCCAGCGGATCGCGAAGATCGCGCCGGTGCCGACGATGACCAGCACCAGCGCGGCGCGGTCATCCTTGGCGTGGATCAGCGTCAGCGAGAACAGCCCCATCACGATGGTGATGGCGTAGAGCATCAGGACGGCGCGCTTGTGCGTGTAGCCGAGCGCCAAGAGGCGATGATGGATGTGATCGCGATCGGGCATGAAGATCTTCTGCCCGAGAATGAAGCGGCGCACCGGCGACCACAGCGCGTCGATGACCGGAACACCGAGGGCGATGATCGGAATCAGAATCGCCACTGCGGTCTCGCTCTTCAGCGAGCCCATCACGCTCAGCGCGGCGAGGTTGTAGCCGAGGAAGTAGCTGCCGCTGTCGCCGAGGAAGATCGTCGCCGGGTGGAAATTGTGGCCGAGAAAGCCGAGCGCGACGCCGGCCAGCGAAGCCAGCGCCAGCGCGACGATGAGGTTGCTCGGGCTGCTCCACACGATGAGCAGGGTGAGCGCGACGAACAACGTGATCCCCGCCGCCAGCCCGTCGAGGCCGTCGATCAGGTTGATGGCGTTCATGATGAGGAGGAACCAGAACACCGTGATCGGCAGGGACGTCCAGCCGAGCGCGAGCTCGCCGGCGCCGGGCAGATAGACGATGCCGATGTGGATGCCGCCGGCGTAGGAGATCAGCGCGACGCCGATCTGCGCCGCCAGCTTCCAGCGCGCGCCGAGGCCGCGCACGTCGTCCCACAGGCCCAACAGCAGCGACAGCAGTCCGGCGACGAAGAACGCGCCGATGCGCTCGTCGATCGCCAGCGGACGCAGCGCATGGTCGTGCACGAAGATCGCGCTGGCGAGCGCTACGAAGAACGCCGCACCGATGGCGACACCGCCGGCGCGCGGAATCGGCCGTGCGTGCACCTTGCGAGGCGACGGCTTGTCGAGCACGCGCCAACGCCGTGCGACACGAGCGACTTGGGGTGTCAGCAGATACGCCAGCACCGAAGAAAGAAGGAATACGGCGATCATGCTGCTCATCGGTCACCCCACCCCGCAACGGCTAGCCCGACCGATCTCTCGGGCTGTGAGTTGATTGGCTGGTCCGTCGCGGTTCGCAACACACCATCGAGCACGGCGACAATGCGCTCGCCGGCCCGCCCATCCCAGAATTCCGGTATCTGTGCTCCCGCCGCGGTCTTGCGCTGCGCCTCGGCGAGTCCGGCGACGATACCGCGTCGGCTGGTGCCGGCGAGCACGTTGGTGCCCTCGGCGATCGTGATCGGCCGCTCGGTGTTTTCGCGCATGGTCACGCACGGCACGCCGAGCGCCGTCGTCTCTTCCTGGATGCCGCCCGAATCGGTGAGGACGAAACGCGCCGCCATCATCGCCGACAGCATTTCGAGGTACGACAGCGGGTCGACACCGACGATGCCGCGAGCGGGCGCGCGGCGTACCGGGCCTTCGAGCCAGAGGAGCCGCGACGCGAGCTTGAACGCTTCGAGGCGCGAGCGCGTGCGCGGGTGCACCGGCAGCAGCACCGGCGTATCGGCTGCGATCTCCGCCAACGCGGCGAGGATCTCGGCGAGGATCGCCGGATGATCGACGTTGGACGGGCGGTGCAGCGTGCACAGCCCGAAGGCGCGGTCGCGCAGCGCGAGATCGTCGAGCAACGCGCAGGTGCGCGCCTCGTCGCGGCGCGCGAACAGCGAATCGATCATCGGGTTGCCGACGAAATGGATGCGGTCGGCGGGAATGCCTTCAGCCAGCAAGGTGGCGTCGGCCTCGCGGCAGGTGGTGAACAGCACGTCGCTGAGCGCGTCGGCGACGATGCGGTTCGCCTCTTCCGGCATCATCCGGTCGCGGCTGCGCAAGCCGGCTTCGACGTGCGCGACGATCGGACGTGGCAGCGGATCGGCGCCCTCGTAGTACATCTTGGCGGCGGCAAGCGCGCAGGCGGCGGTCGAGTTCACGTCGCCGACGACAACGACCGCAGCCGGCCGCTTCGTACGCAGAACTTCTTCGAAACCGATCAGGACCTTGGCGGTCTGGGTGGCGTGCGAGCCGGAACCGACCTCGAGGTTGACGTCGGGCGGCGGCAACGACAGGTCGCGAAAGAAGTCGTCCGACATGCTGGGGTCATAGTGCTGTCCGGTGTGCACGATCTCGGCGTCGAGACAGTGCCCGGTGCTGCGCGCGATCGCCCAGTAGATCGGTGCGATCTTCATGTAGTTCGGCCGCGCACCGGCGACGAGCAATACTTTGTGCCGTGCGTGCGACCTGGCGCGCAGGTTGTCGATACCGTTCATCCCGCCTCCTTCCCCCCAATTGCCCCCGCCGGTTGCCTGCCGGCGCGATTACGCCTCCCTGGCCGCAACGGCCGGCGCGGCTGCGTCCGCCGCGCGCGTGCCGAAATAGTGCGGATACGAGTGATACAGTGGATAGTTGCCCCACGAACGACTGACGTTGTTCACGACGACGCCGGCGACGCGGGCGCCCGAGAGCACCAGCTGATCGCGCGCGCGCCGCACCTGATCGCCCGGCGCCGCGTGGCCCTTCAGCACCAGCAGCACCGAGTCCGCCGAACGCGAGAGCAGGACCGCGTCGGTGACCGGCAGCACCGGCGGTGAATCGATCACGATGAAGTCGTAGTGCCCGCGCAACTCGGCGAGCGCCTCGCGCATGCGCTCGCTGCCGACCAGGTCGGCAGGATGCGCCGGACGCGGACCGGCGGAGATGAAGGACAGACGCGGCGATTTGATCTCGCGCACGACGCGGGCGAGATCGACACTGCCGTCCAGGAAGCTGGCCAGGCCGGGCCGCAGCGGAACACCGAGCAGCTCGTGGCAGCCAGGATGGCGCATATCGCCGTCGATCAGCAGCACGCGGCGGCCGGCCTCGGCGAGTGTCGTCGCGAGGTTGAGCGCGGTGACGGTCTTGCCTTCGCCCGATGCCGCGCTGGTGATCTGAATGACCTGCGGCGGTGGTCCGGACGACGAGAACATCAGCGCCGTGCGCAGGATGCGGAAGGTCTCGGAGATCGGCGACCATGGATCGCGCGCCACGACGAGCTGTTCGGCCAGTCCGTTGCCCTGCGTGGCGAGGGCGCCGTTGCGGCCCTTGCTCGCTCCGGCTCTGAAGGGGAGGAAACGGCCGCGGTTGAGCGGTGCGGCAAGGGCGAAATTCGGAATCGTGGCCAGCGTCGGCAGCTGCAACAGACCCTCGGCCTCTTCGCTGCTCTTGACGCTGTGATCGAGCGACTCGCGGAAGAACGCGGCCCCGATTGCCAGCGCGAGACCGGCGAGGGCGCCGATCAGGAGGTTGGTCTTCTTGCGCGGCCAGCTCGCGTAGCGCGGCACTTCGGGACGCTCGATGATGCGGATGTTCGACGCCGCGAGCTCGGAATGCACGGCCGTGTCGGTCTTTTGCTTCAGCAGCGATTCGTGCAGAGCGCGCGCGGTTTCGCGTTCGTTCTTGAGGAAGTCGTACTTGCCGCCGACGGCGCGCAGCGCCGTCGCCTTCTTCTCCAGGTCGGAGAGTCGCCCGCGCAGCCCTTCTTCCTGCATCTTGGCGGCGTTCAAACGTTCGCGCGCCGCTTCGATCTCCTTGTCGATCTCGGTGTCGATCTGCAGCCGCAGCTCGGTTTCCTGCCGGCGCAGCTCGCGCATCTGGCTGTGGTTGGGGCCGAGACGTTGCTTGAGCGACGCTTCCTGCGCCTGCACGTCGAGCAGCATCATGCGCAGCTTGGGAATCGACGGGCTCTCGTCGAGCACGTTCTGCAGCGGTGCGCGTTTCGCCTTGCTGAGGAAGTCCAACCGGCTCTGCGCCATCGCGCGCCGCGCTTCCGCGTCGCTGACCTGCACCGCCATCAGCTTGATCTGCTTGGTCATCGGTTGGTCTTCTTGATTGACCGCGACCTCGGGATGCTCGGCGGAGAATGCGGACAACGCCGCCTCGGCGTTATCGGCCCTGACGCGCGCCTCATCGAGCTGCTGGCTCAGAAAGTCCTTCGCCGTCGAGTCGGTCGCGAGCTGCGAGTCCTTTACCGAGTTGATGTAGGCCTGGATGTGCGCAGAGGTCAGGAGCGCGGCGAGCTGTGCGTCGGGAGCCGTGAAGCGGACTTCGATCAGGTCCGTGGCGCGCACGTCGCTGATCGTGAGGTAGCCGAGATAGCGGTCGAGCACCGCCGGCGTCACCGGATCGTCGCTGGGTGCCCGCGCGGTCACCTCACCTCCGTCGCCGTCGTCCAGCCCGCGCGGGCGCAGGAAGGACGGCAGGGCGGCGGTCATCGCGCCGATCCCGCTGTCGCCTTCTCCCGATTCGGAAAACGCGGGGTTCTCCGCCAAGTGGAAGGTGCGGATCGCGCGCTCGGCGATGTCGCGGCTGCGCAGCGCTTCCACTTGCGTCGACAGGAAGCTCGAGGCGCCGTTCAGGATGCGCTCGGTCTCGTCGAGATCGAGCACGTTGTCCTTGAGCTGCAGCTTGATCGGCGACGAGCGCGCCACCTGAATCTGCGCCGAGGCGCTGTACGTTTTCGGCGTCAGCCAGGTGATGGCGGCGGTGGCGAGTATGCAGAATGCGAGGCACGCGGCGCCGAGGCGCCGGTGTTTGTAGATGACGCGCAGGTGATCGCGCAGCCGGCGCGGCGGGACCTCGCGAAACTCGCCCTCGAGCACATCGGGCGCAAAACCCGAACCTGCCGGGGCGCGCTGGAGGTCAGAGATGGTGAGATCGGTGCCTTCACGATCGGCCATGGCTCTCCTCAGAACGCCACGACGCTGGCGCCGAGACGGAAGATGTTGGTGAAGAACTGCCAAATTCCCCACGGCACCAGGCGCGGGCCCGATGCGGGCATGTAGACGACGTCGCCGTCGATGATCGGCACATCGGGTTCCAAGCGGTCGTCGACGGCGTCGAGATCGACCGCCATGTAGTACTCTTCGGTCGGGCTGAGCGTGCGCTTGAGCGTCGCGCGGGTACGATCGGCGGCGAAGCTGGCGCCGCCGGCGGCGGCCAAGGTGCCGGTGAGCGTGAGGTTGCGCGAGACCGGATAGGCGCCGGGTTTGATCACCCAGCCGTCGACCAGCACCATGCCGGCCGGCGCGACGCTGATCACGTCGCCGGGCCGAACCGGCGCGTTCAGATCGACGGTGCCTTCTTCATTGGCGCGCAACAGCAATTCCAGATCGATGCGGATCGGTGCGATTGCCGACGCTACGTCGGGCGGTGGGGCGTCGCCAGCCACGTTCGGTGCCGGCGGAACGGTCGCGGGCGTAAATTGCACGATGCGCCCCGCTTCCTTATTCGGACCGCCGGCGGCCCAGATCATGTCGGCGATGGTCGCCTGCGGACGCGTGATCGGAAACAAGCCGGGTCGCTGCAGGCTGCCGACGACCGCTACCACGTGGCTGCGATGCTCGAGCACCGTGACCGTCACTTCGGGTTGATTGAGGATTGCCGCAGCCTTCAGGCGGCCACCGATCTCGCGCTCCAGACCGCGCGCCGTCAGTCCGGCCGCGGGCACAATACCGAGCTGCGGCACTGTGATGTCGCCCAGCGCGCTGACCCGCACGCCTTCGCGGAACGACGGCGCCGGCTCGACGCCGGCCACCGCCGGATTCGCCGTTGCTGACGGTATGGTGTGCTTGTAGGGCAACGCGTCGGTGAGGTCGGGGATGGTGATCTCGAGCAGATCGTCGGGACCGATCTTGTAGCCCTGATCAGGATCGCTGTTGTCGGCGATGCGTTGCTCCGCCAGCGCCGCGAGGCGAGCGCGATCGCCCTCGCTCATCAGCTGGGTGATGCGCGTATCGCCGGGAGATGGCGCCTTCGTCACGCCACAACCCATCAAGGTGAGGACGGCGACGGTCGCGGCGAGCCGACCGATCCATCCACTCCGCACACCGCCACCGCTCATACCACAAGCCCGAAAAACCCTGCGAATTGTACGCTCTGCGTCATATATCGCAAGGGATGCAGATGAAATTCTTACGTTCGAGCCAGCAGTGCGACTGAAGGGTGATTGGATTGCGCACATATTTACCTCGCGTGCACCGATAGAGTCGTTGAGAAGGATCAGTTTGCTGCAGGCGAAGAGACTTTTCTGCTGTTGACACCGAGAGATCACAATCAGCGCGGCAATCGTTGTGGCTCATAGCGTTGAGTAGGGTGTGTGATTGTCGTTGAGCGACGCTTCAGCAGCCGCTCGGGCATCTTCCAGCTTTCGGGAGTTCGCCGTCGAAATTACTGTCGCGGGAAGTACAACTAACGTTGATATGCAGCAGAATGAATAAACGTGAGAAAGTTTACATCATGGCATCTTACAATATTGTACGACGCAGACTGCTCGCCGACGCCGACATCAACATGACATCGCGGGCGCCTCGTGCGCGGTTGCTTTAGTCTCGAATATCAGAGGTGAGGTCCGTGCGGCACCCAACCTGCGCAAAAAAGTACAGCGCTGGCGATTCCGCCTCATCAGCGACAGCTGCGCGAGTGTGCTGGTGGCCGCGCGCCGGCAGCGGCGCTGCGCGCACTCTCGTCGCACGCGCAAGCGAGCGATCGCGCGCGCCGTGCGCTCGCGATCGACGCGCGCGCAACTCGGAGTGCCAAGCTCCGGCGCGCTCTCTATATGGCGCGAGCGCAGCGTGGCGGCGACGCGGCGACTCCGACGTGGCGCATCGGGACACTTCGGGCATCGCTGCACTGCGGGGAAGCGCGCCGATTTTTCTTCGCCGTAGCCGCAACGCGTGGTATGCGGGACCAGGCCGGGGGGGTTCGGCCGAAGGGGGTATCGCAAGTCAACGGGCAGCCATCGGCGTGGCGGTCATCGCCATCTGCGTCGGAGTGTGAGGAGCGCGTGCAGCCCAACGGGTACGCGACTGCGCTACCGGCGCGCTGGGGTGATCGCTGCGCCGATGCGGCCCGGTGAGTAGATCGTCGTGCGCCGGAGAGCTCAGATCTAGCAGGAAGCGACAAGCAGAAGGCTTGACGGGGGGGCCATCCGGCCCTGGCGTTCTGCTTTCCTTCCCGATCGAGGTTCGGATGAGGCGAGTGATCACTTATGGGCTGGCGGCCGCGCTGCTGTCTGCAGCGTGGACGACGGGAGCACGTGCGTTCTCGCTCGGCATCGCCAGCACCAGCTTCGGCTCCGGCGGGTGCCCGGCCTGTCACAGCGGCGCAACACCCCCAGAGGTCCTGCTCGACGGCCCGACCGTGGTCGAGCCCGGCACCACCTACAACTACACGTTCACGATCTTCGGCGAATCCGCCAGCTTCGGCGGGTTCAACGTCGCCGTACCGACCGGTACGCTTTCGACCGGCGGGCCGTTCGTGCTCGGCACACAGACCATCTTGGGAGCGCTCGGCCTGGCTGAGATCACGCACGTGTTGCCGAAGCAGGGCGATTTTCTGAACGTCATCGAGTTCAGCTTTCAGTGGACTGCTCCCGCGTCGTTTACGAGCACGACGATGCGCGCCTGGGGAAACGCGGTGGACCACGACGGTACCGTGTTGGGAGACGCCGCCAGCCTCGGGACGCTGCACATCGTGGCACTGGCACCGTCGACGTCGACACCGACGCCGGCGCCGACCGCGACGCCCGGAATCTCCGCCTGCAGCGAGGCCACGGCGCTGCATCCCGCGGTGATCACCGATCCGGCCGCGCTTGCCTGCCAAGCGGCCATCGCCAAGGCCGGGGCGGGCTATCTAAAGAAGGATCTGAAAGCCGTGCGCAGCTGTCTCGCCGACGCACACTCCGATGCGACGAGCGGCGATGCCATCGCCGCCTGCGTCGGCAGCGCTATGGCTGCACCTGGCGACGCCGCGGCCGCGCAGGACATCGCCAAAGCACAGTCCAAGGCGGCGGCGTACCTGCAGGCGAAGTGCTCCGACGCGGCGGTGGCCGCGCTCGACGCGTGCGCCGACACCGAAAGCGAGCTGGAAACCTGTTTTCTCAGTGCGCATCGCCAGAGCGTCGTCGATATGATCGCCAGCGAATTCGGCGCGCAGCAGCCGACGGACGACAAGGGCGAGCAGAAGTGCCAGAAGGCCATCGGCGGTGCTGCGGCGAACTACGCGTTGGCGCACCTCCGCGCCACGCAGAAATGCCTGCTGCGCCGCAGCGCCGATGGCACCGCGCTCGACGGCGTCGCCCTGTGCATCGGCGGG
>JADMIO010904422.1_pt1 | contig 12166 bp, 13 predicted proteins | sample 8958161 | NCBI WGS metagenome assembly JADMIO01 (sample SAMN16585339, study PRJNA669376) | soil metagenome | isolation source: Crop rotation soil | place: USA: Cullars Rotation, Alabama | collected 2011 | reverse complement strand
GGCGAGCCGGTCCGTTACTTCTTCGCGGATCCCTGTTTCGCGATGATCTGATCCTTGATCTTGTCGTAAGTCGCCTGCGGAATAATCTTTTTCTGCACGAGCTGATTTTTCGCGCGATACGGCCGGCCTGCGATGATTTTGGCCGCGTACGCGTCGCCGATCCCGGGCAATTCTTTCAGATCCTTCTCACTGGCCGAGTTGATGTCCACCAGCGCTCCGGCCTTCGCGTCGCTCTTCTGTTCGGTCTTGGCGGGCGCCTTCTTCGCCGGCGCGGGGGCCTGCGGCGCCGCCGCCAGCGCGAGCGCGGCGAGCAGGATCAAAAGATATCTGCCAATTTTCATATCCCGAATTGTACACGCGATTGACTTCCCTGCTGCCGTCCCATAACATGCGTTCCGTATCCCATGACCCAACCCTGGCAACAGAACTTCGATCCTCTGGGCAATCCGATCTTGTCCACGATCGCCGCCGCCGTCCCGGTCTGCACGCTTTTCTACTTTCTCGCTGTGCGCCGGACCGTGGCGTGGCGGGCGGCACTCTTCGGCTTCCTGGCGGCCGTGGTTGTGGCTCTCGCCATATTTCGTATGCCGGCGCACATGGTCGCGGGCGCGGTCGCCGATGGCCTGGTCTTCGGCTGGTTCCGCATCGCCTGGGTGGTCGTCGCCGCGGTGTTCGTTTACGAAGTCTCGGTGGAGTCCGGCAAGTTCGAGCTGGTCAAGCAGTCGGTCGGCGGAATCTCGAACGATCGGCGATTGCAGGTGCTGTTGATCGCATTCGCATTCGGCGCCCTGCTCGAAGGCGCGGGCGGAGGCGGCGCGCCCGTCGCGATCACCGGCGCAATGATGATCGGACTGGGATTCCCGCCCTTCCAGACTGCCCTGCTCTGTCTCATCGCCAACTCGGCGCCTGTGGCGTACGGCGGACTCGGAAACCCGGTCCGGACGCTCGTTGCCGTTACCGGGCTGCGCGAAGAAGATTTCAGCGCCATGCTCGGTCGCATCTTGCCGCTCACGACGTTAGTGCTGCCGTTCTGGCTCGTTCGCGTTCTCTGCAACACGCGCGAGACCATCGCGGTCTGGCCCGGCCTGCTCGCCTGCGGCGTTATCTTCGGAGGCATCCAGTTCTTCTGGTCGAACTTCATGAGCGCCTCGCTCGTCGACATCACCGCCGGGATCGGCACCCTGCTGCTGTTGGCCGCGTTCTTCAAGATCTGGAGGCCCAGGCAGGAGTGGCGGTATGCGGGCGAGGCGGCGGCGAAGAAGCACCATCTCACGTTCGGCCGAATGCTCCTCGCGTGGTCGCCGTTTATCCTGCTCTCGGCATTCGTCGTCCTTTGGGGCCAGCCGGTCGTCTCCAAGTTCCTCGACAGCTTCTCCTGGAAACAGCCCGTTCCCGGGCTGCACAAGATGGTGATCCGCGTCCCGCCCGTAACCCTCCAGCCGTTCGCCGAATCCGCCCTCTTCGACGTCTCCTGGCTCTCGACGCCGGGCACCGGCATCTTCGTCGCCGGGCTGATCGCCGGTCCGCTGGTGGGGCTGTCTTTCCAGCGCACGGTGCAGGTGTTCTGTCAATCGATGTGGCGGCTTCGCTGGAGCCTCGTCGCCATTATGTCGATGCTCGGCCTGGGATATGTGACGCGCTACTGCGGCATGGACGCGACGATGGGAATGGCGCTCGCGCACACGGGCGTTCTCTTTCCGTTCTTCGGGACCATGATCGGCTGGCTCGGCGTCGCCCTCAGCGGCACTGACGCGGGTTCGAACGCTCTCTTCGGCAGCCTGCAAGTGATCGCGGCCAATAAGCTCGGGCTCAGCCCGATCCTGATGGGCGCCGCGAACAGCGCGGGCGGCGTCATGGGCAAGATGATCGCCGCCCAGTCGCTTGTGATCGGCTGCGCCGTCACCGGGCAGGAAGGCAAAGAGGGAGCGCTGTTTCGCGCCGTCCTGAAACACAGCCTCGGCCTCCTCGCGCTGGTGGGGCTCATCGTCGTGATGTACGCCTACGTGTTCCCGGAAGCGATTCCGAACGGCCACAACTACTGGTAAGCCACGATGCCAGCGAAGAAGATCACGCCGCTCGACCGGGTTCGCCGGATTTGCCTCGCGTTCCCTGGCGCCACCGAGAAGCTCTCCCACGGCTCTCCGACGTTCTTCACGCCCAAACGCGTATTCGCCTCGTTCGTCGATAACCACCATGGCGACGGTCACGTGGCCGTGTGGATTCCCGCCGCGAGCGGCGTCCAGGAAGCCTTGATCGAGGAGGACCCGGAGACGTATTACCGTCCGCCTTACGTCGGCGTCAGCGGCTGGGTTGGTGTCGAACTCGCACGTGTCGACGACGAACAGCTCGGCACGTTGATCCGTGAAGCACACCGTTTCATTCAGGCGAAAAGCGCTGCCTCGCGGAGACGGTAGTCAACGCCGCAGGACTCGAACCCGGTGCGACTCGCTGTCGGAGACGTAGACCGTCCCGTTCGCGCTCACGAAGATGCCATGCGGGCGGGAAAGACGGCACTCCCGTGCCGGACCATCGGGACCGTCGCCGCGCTGCCCCGTCCCGATGATCGTTGTAATCACACCCGATGCAAGCTCGATGCGTCGAATGGTGTGGCTCTCCGTATCGGCAAGATACAACGACCCATCGGGGGCCCACGCAATTCCCTTCGGACCCGAGAGTTTCGCCATTTTCGCGGGGCCTCCGTCGCCGGTATACCCGGTTTCGCCCGTCCCGCCAATGTGCCAGATGCGCCCCTCGCGAGGGTCGATCCGGTAGACAGCGTTGCCCTCGCGCAGCACCAGGTACATTTGCCCGTCCGGAGCAACGGTGATGGCGCGGGGACCATTCAGAGGCGTGCCTGCCAGCGGCGCGCCATCGGGCGTTGGCTTCCTCTCGCCCGTGCCGGCCCACGTTTCGATCGTGCCGCGGTCAAGATCGACGCGCCGGATGCGATGGTTTCCGATATCGCAGATTAGGAGCCGGCCCTCCCTGTCAAACGCGATGGAGTGGGGCTGCCGCAGTTGCGCCTTCGCCGCCGCGCCGCCGTCACCGCTGAAGCCTGCGAGGCCTGTGCCGGCGACCGTAGAGATGGTCCGCGTCTTGGCGTCGATACGCCGCACGACGTGGTTCTGCATCTCCGCGATGAACATGTTTCCCGCGCGATCGAATCTCACCTCGTAGGGCTCGTTCATCAAGGCCTGGAGCGCCGGCCCGCCGTCGCCGGCATAGCCCTTCTCGCCGCTGCCCGCAGCCGTTGAAATCATTCCGCTCTTCAGGTCGAGGCGCCGCACCCGATGGTTGCCGATCTCGCAGAAGTACAGAGCGCCGTCGGGACCGATTGTCAGGCCATACGGATTGTTGACCTGGGCCTTCGCTCCCGGACCGCCGTCGCCTGAAAATCCGGCGGCGCCCGTGCCGGCCAGGGTCTCCGTGGTTTGTCCGCAGGCAACCACGCACGCGATCGCTGTGACGATTCCGAGCTTCAGCATGTCTCTGATAATATATGCGCGATGACCCCTCGCCGTACATTTCTCAGGCAGCTTGCCGCGACCGCCGGCGCGGCCGCGTTCGCGGACCTCATGGGCCAGATTGCGCCGAACTGGAGGAACCAGATCGGACTCGAGCTATATACGGTGCGCGACCTCCTGGCATCGGACTACGAGGGCATCCTGGCGAAGGTCGCGGCGATCGGCTACAAAGAGGTCGAGCCCGCCGACGCATACAACAACATGCAGCCGAAGCAGTACCGCGCTCTGCTCGACAAGTATGGCCTGACAATGCCGAGCACCCACTCCGGCGCGACCGACGGCCCGGACCTCGAAAAGCAGCTCGAAGGCTTTCAGGTCATGGGGCTCAAGTACACGGAGGTCCGCGGGGGACAGCAGGGCGGAGGTGGAGGCCGGGGCGGCGCACACACGGTGGACTCCGTTGCGCGAACGGCCGCTCAGCTGAACAAATATGGCAAGGTCACGAAAAAATTCGGCATGAAGATCCTGATCCACAATCATGCCGGCGAGTTCGAACCGCTGGAAGGCACGAAAAAGACGCAATACGATGTGCTGCTTGCCGAGACGGATCCCGAACTCGTTGCGATGCAACTCGACATCGGTTGGGCGACAGTCGCGGGCCAAAACGTGCTCGAGATGTTCGCCAGAACGCCGGGCCGGTTCGAACTCTGGCACGTCAAAGACGCGATCGACACGAAGAAGATGGACCCGAAGATGACGCCGACGCAGCGCCAGCGCGCGGCGCACCTCTGCCCCGTGGGCCTCGGCGACGTCGACTACAAGTCCATCTTTGCGGCGGCGAAGCAGGCCGGTCTGAAGCACTTCGTAGTGGAGCAGGACAACGCCTCTGCGTGGGGCGATTCCATGGCTGCGGCGAAGGTCAGCTACCAGAACGTCTCGAAGCTGTTGAGCTGACGATCAGCGCCGGCCGGGTCTCTACTTCTTCCGCTCGGGAAAGCTTCGGGTGGGCAGGCACGACTCCGGGCGAAAGGCGGCGCACCTGGTGCCCGGTCGGCCTTGGCCACGTCGACTAGCAGTGATCTTTGCGGTGAACGAAGCAGGCCGGTCTGAAGCACTTCGTAGTGGAGCAGGACAATGCCTCTGCGTGGGGCGATTCCATGGCTGCGGCGAAGGCCACGATTGGCGCCGGTCGCGTCTCTACTTCTTCCGGTCGCGATAGGCCGGCGGACCAGGGTCTTTTACCGTATTGCGGTTCGAGTCCTCGTCGACGCTGCGGTTCGCACCGCGGTCGCGATCGTATGTGACACTGGGATGGCGCCGCTCCTTCGCAGCCTGCCGTGCAGCCGCCTGGTCTTTGTGCCGTTCCCATGCGATAGCGCGCTGCATGTCACGATCGGTTGCGCCGGCGAGCGCGGCCGCGAGGGTGAGTCCAGCCACAAATCGGATCATCGCTACCTCCTGAGAGTAACGATGCATTGGCGGGACCACCGTGAGGGACCGCCCAGCTGTATCGGAATCAACTAGTTACGTCCGAGGGGGCGGGTCCGGTTGGACAGACCGTCAGCCGCCGGCATGAACTTTACGGTGAAGTAGACCTGCTGCTGGATTCCCGGCGCAAACCGCATATCCTGCACGGCAGCGCGGGCGGCCGAGGCCATTTGCGGGTCCGTCGTCGCACAGATCTCGGTTTCGCGCACGGCGCCCTCCACCACGTTCGCGTGAATCAGAACCGGCGTCACCCTCGTGACCGCGCCCGTACCCAATATCGGCAGCGGACGACGGATCGGGGCCTCCAGTACGGAACTGCGTCGCGTCCGTGGGCCACCCGGATCGAGAGTGCTCGGCGCGACGGCGCTCGCATCGGCAACCTTGACGGTTGCGTCGATGATCTGGGCGCCGCCAACATACATGGTCAGGTGGTCCGGAATCGTGTGTCCGTGAACCGCCTGCTGCGTGTCGTAGCGGTATACCGTGAACACGCCCGGGGCGAAGGAGGCGCTGACCAGCAGCTTCGTCGCATCGTCAAAACAGTACTCCAGTTCCTCCCAGAGGCGCCCCGAGTATTTCGCCGGCCCGACGACTCCCGATGTCAGCAGGCACGTCGCGGGTTTTCCTTCGACATTCACGGGCGCCATGCGAAGCTGCGTCCCGATTGCGACATCCCACATCGAGGAGAAGATTGCGTTCCGCAGCTCATGGACGCGCATCGGCACGGCGGATTCGCTCTCGGCGTATGCGCCTTGCGAGGACGAGCCGCGGACTACCGTCGTGCCCCCGAAGGTTGCGCTCCACCGCCAGGTCTGCGGCGAAAGCCAGGTTTGAGTAAACTGCCCCGAGCCCTCTGTAGCCGACGTGAGCGTCGCGTCAATTCGATAGGGGCCCATCCCCGAATACTGAAGCCGGCTGTTTTGCAGCGCGGCCTGCAGCATCTCGAGCGCGGGCCCGCGCTCGGTCGCCGACGGCACGCGCACGTTTCCCGTCACGAGTTCATGCGGATCGGGCGGAACGGGAATTTCGATGTTGCTCGTCCCGAGACGCGGTTGGGCGGAAGCCGCGCAAACGAGAACGAGGGTCGCGACGAACTTTCCGGTCATGCAGCCGCTCCTTGCCGCCCTCAGCGTAACATAGCCGGCCTTGGGCTTTTAATAGTTCAATTTGGCCAGAAATTCGTAACTCTGCCGCAAGCTCGCGACCGGGTCGCCGGGCGTCTGGTCCTGCTCGACGAAGTAATGTTGTACGCCGGCGGCTTCGGCGGCCTTCAACACCTTCGGCCAGTCCAGTGTTCCATGGCCGACTTCCTTGAATGCGGTTCTGGGGACGCTCTCGTTGTAGCGCTGCGTCGTGTCGGCGGCTTTGTCCTTGAGGTGAATCAAGGGCACGCGCCCTTTCACTTCGCCGAGCATCTCCACCGGATCGTGCCCGGCGACGCTGACCCAGAATACATCCATCTCCAAACCCACCAGCTTGGAATCCGTGTTGTGGAGCAGCGTCTGGAAAGGCGTCGTGCCGCCCATCGGCTCGAACTCGAAGGCGTGGTTGTGATACGCGAACTTCAGGCCGGCCTTATGGCAAATCTCCGCCGCCCGATTGAGTTTGTCCGCGAGCTTTTGAATCACGTCGAGCCCGCCGCGCTCGGCAGGCGGCAGATAGGGCATGACACCGTATTCGAACCCGCGCTTCTTCATGTCCTCCGCCGCGCGCGCCAGCTCCGCCTCCGGCCCCTGGGTCACGATCTTCGAATCGAAGTGCACGCTTACCGGCTTAAGCCGGGTCTGCTCGAGCGCCGACCACATGCCGGCCACACCGGCCTGCGTCGCTTCGATCTCCTTGTAGCCGATGGCCTCGATCGCCTTCAGCGTCTCGGCCGGTTTCTCCGGCAACACCGTCCGGACGGTGTAGAGCTGGACGCCGATGCTCGTGAGCTGCTTCGCGGTCCCGCGGACCGCCAGTGCGGCAGCCAGGCTGCTCGACTTGAGAAATGCTCGTCGGGAGGTCATATGACCTCCATCATATGACGCTCGCCCGATTACTGCTTTTTCGCCGGAGGCGCCGCCGGCCTCGGCGCGGGAGCCGCAGGCGCAGGAGCCGCTGCCGGGTTTGCCTGGTCATAGAGCTTCACGATGTCCGCCGTGATGTTGGCCGATGCAGCGGCCCACAGCACGGGCGTATTCTGGTTGCCGGCGTCGATCACGACAACATACCCGTTCTTCACGGCGTAGTCCTGGATGATCTTGCCCATCTTGGCCGCCATCGACTGCATGGCTTTACCCTCATCCTCCTGGGCCTCATTGTTCAGGTCGTCCACATCGTGATTCAGCGCGCGACCGCCCGCCGTGAGGTCGTTCTGCATCTTCGTCCGCTGCTCCGCCGTCAGGCCGGCGCCCTGCTGCAATTTCTGCTGCATCGCTGCAAGTTCCGCCTGCCGTTTATCCAGTGCCGTTTTCCGCGGATCGTACTTGGCCTTCATTTCGGCGGCGACCTTGCGGCCTTCCTGCGTCGCCAGCACGGCGTTTTGGAATTGGATGATCGCGATCTTGGAAGGTGTGACCGCCGGCGCGGGGGCGGCCGCCTCCGGCTTTGCCGGGGCTCCCAGCGTCTGCGCCGCCACCGCGCTCACCATCGCGGCGGAAATCATGAGGGATCGGAATTTCACAAAACTCTCCTTTGACGAGACTGCCCCGTTCGTACTTGGGGCATTCGCAGTTTCGGCGCCAGTGTTCGATCCGCTCACGTTGTGAGGACGACGCGTGTGCGGCAGCGGCACTCCTGTCCGTCGGCGGCACGCGTCAGGCAGCTTGGAGCCATCGGCGCATCTCGGCTCGGGATGTGACGCCGGCCTTCTGCATGACCACCTGTCCTCCCCGAATCACGACGAAGTTCGGAATTCCCTGCACGCGATACCGGCCCGCGATCTCCGGGTGGGCTTCCGTATCCACTTTCAGAACCACGGCTTTGCCCGCCATCTCACGGGCGACCGCATCCACTTCGGGCGCCGCCATCCGGCACGGCCCACACCACGATGCCCAAAAGTCCACCAGCACCGGCACCTTCGACTCTCGCACGACGCTATCGAACATGGCGGAGTCCGCCGCGACCGGCTCGTCGATTGGCGGCAGCGGCTGCTTGCAGGACCCGCAACGGCCCTGGTCTGCCAGGTGTTTCGGCGGTACCCGATTCTTCGCGCCGCACGCGGGACAGGGGCGAAGCACTTCAGCGCTCATAACGTCTACATTTGCAAATGGGGCGCCTTACTCCGGCCGCTCCCAGTTCCCCGAAGCCGCGGCACGAAATACTGCGTCGATAACCGCCATATTTTTCACGGAATCCTCGAGCGGAACGGGCGGAGGCGTACCTTCCCGGATTGCGCGCGAAAAAGCGTCGCCTTGGAGCGTGTACTGATCAACGGCGGGGAGTTCTTCGACCTCGCGGCCGCCGCCGAAGGGGTCCCGCCCGTCGTCGATCCGGATAGTTGAAGTTCCGCCTGGCCGGGCATTGTACGGCACTTCGATCTCGATTCGACCTTTCGTGCCGTGGAACGCCATGCTCTGATTGCCCGCCACCAGCATCCCGCATGAAAAGACGCAGTGTCCGGATGGATATTCCAGAATCGCCGAGGCGAGTGTGTCTACCCCGTCGCCGTTCTGCCGCGCCAGAGTCGCCGATACCCTCACCGGCTCCTCGCCGAAGACCATTCGCGAAGTCTTGATGGGGTAGCAGCCGACGTCGAGTATCCCTCCCCCGCCCCACTCCCGGTTGAAGCGGATATTCGCGAAGTCGTCCTTGTAATAGCCGAAGGCGCCGACCGCGTAGCGCAACTCGCCGATGCGTCCCGACCGCACCAGTTCGACCGTGCGCAGCCACTGCGGATGCACCTGGATCATGAAGGCTTCGCCGATGGTTACGCCGGTTCGGTCCCGCGCCGCAAGCAGCTTCATCGCGTCGGCTTTATCGAGGCCGATCGGTTTCTCGCAGAGGACGTGCTTCCCCGCCTCCGCCGCTGCGATTGACAGCGGCACGTGCAGGTGATTCGGTAGTGGATTGTAGACCGCTTCAATTTCGGCATCGGCGAGCATCTCTTCGTACGAGCCGTATGCCCGCGGGATGCCGAGCTGCCGGGCGGCGGCTTCGGCCTTCTCGCGATCTCTCGACGCGATGCCCGCAATCTCGGCGTGCTCGCCCTTCTGCATGGCCGGAATGACGAGCTTGGTGGCGATGCGCGCGACGCCGAGAACTCCCCATCGAACTTTCGACATGAACGGAGTTTACCAAGAGCTTTCAGCGATCAGCTTTTTGGGTCACTGCGCTCGTGGTTACCGCCAGCTTTAGCTCAACCCACGATCGATCGAGCAGTTCGCCAATCCGGTTCCAATCTCCGCCTGCATCCCGGATCGCCATTGCCTCAGCCCGGAGACGGCCATGGTCGAGGAACGCGTCGACCGGGCGGCTGTAGACGGCGGACTGTAGTTCGGCCAGGGCGCGCGCCAGGTCGGCCGGGGTATAACGATCCCGCTGACGATGAATGATCCACCACTCCAGTTCCAGCCGTGCGACGCGGCTGACGTCAAACGGCGTCGCGCTGGCGCGGCGAATCAGGGTGTAATAGCGCACCAGCTCCGGCAGCGCGCGTTCGTAGTCGGCGCGCTCGTGGCCGCGCTGGAACACGACCGCGCTATGCGCCGCATACCAGGCGCCGAGCGCGGACCGCCAGAACGGCATGCCGAACTGCCGCCGCAGCAGCGTGGTCAACTCGCCGAACAGCCGCGCGGGACGATGGTCGTAATACGACCGCCACATCTCCGTCTCCAGCCGGCCGACCTCGTGGGCATCGAAGTCGCGGAGATCGTGCCGGACCGGCGCCGCCGCATCTATGGCGACCCAGCCTGCCAATAGCGCAACCCCGATCCCGATAGCTATGCGCACTCTCATCTGGCCACGATCAGCGGCGCCTTGCCGGTCGCGCCGCGCTCCAGCCGGTCCACGTGCGCGACGCGGACGGGCGGCGCCGCTACACCTTCCCGTGCCAACATGGCGCGGAGCGCCGCGGCGATCGACTCCGGCGCCCGTGGGTCGCGCAGTCCGGTCAAAAGTACTCGCAGCGATCCGTTATCCTGAATAACTTGCCAGCCGGTGACCGGCGCTCCTTCGAGAATCTCGTGGAACCGGTTCGGATGGATCCGGACGCTGCCGAACGCGAGCACATCTTCGACGCGACCCTCAACGCCCGCGATCAACCGGAATGGACGCCCGCAAGGGCAATCGCCTTCCACCGACCGAACCACGTCGCTAATCTCGTACCGGATCAACGGCTGCGTCCAGCGGTCCAGGACGGTCAAGAGCACCCGGTCGCGCTCCAGTTCGATCACCGCCCCATCTTCCATCAGGTGACGGCTGCCGAACGGACACTCGGCCGCGATCGGGGCGTACTCCGTGCCGCCGTAGGTGTCGTAAACCGGCGCGGACCATACCTCGCTTGCCCGCCGCCGGTCGTCAGATGTCAGGATTTCGGCACTGGTCGCGATCTTATCCGGCCGGATGTGTAAACGGCCGGCTGCCTGTTCTGCGGCAAGCTGCCTCAAAACGGACGGGTATACGGCCAAAACGTCGGGCTGCCAATCGTTCAGCCGGGCCACCATGCGGTCGAGCGGTTCCCCGGCATCGAGCCGCAGCGCGGGCATGAACGGGCTATGCAGATACCGACCAACCTGACAGGAGTAGTGCGACGGCGTGGTGGACGCGAGCAAAGCCATGCGACGCCGCCGAAACGGATTGGGCGCGACGCCGGCCCATAACATGGGACGGGTAATCGCCGCGAGCGCCGTCAGCCACTCGTCCGGATCGAAGAGGAAGACGCCGCGCAGGCCGGTGCTTCCGGAAGTCGCCAGCACCACGTAGCGGTTGCGGAACAGACCGTCGCTACCCCCGGCCAGGAACGCCTCGGCATCGGCCAGGCGGACGGAACGGTCCGTCACGACATCGTCGAAGTTCTGCATCAGCAGTGGTTTGCTGAGAACAGGCAACTCCGAAAGCGGCCGCGATTCGAGGCCGGCGTGGAAGCGGCGGTAGAAAGGTGAATGTGCGATTGCGAAACGGCGGAGGCGAATGACGGCAGAGTTCTGGTGGGTGAGCAGTTCAGCGCGGGACCAGCGGCACGCGCGTTCCAGGGTGCGCCGCCGCCATAAAACTCGGGGAATCGTCAGGAAGTTCGACACTCAATTGCCTTCGCAACTGAGCATACGATGAGAAGCGTTATTGCGGATTTCCGGGATGGACTCGATGTGTCACTTTTACCCGTGTGTGTGTTATCGGCCAATTGCCGGCGGCGTTTGCACCATCGACAGTAACAAGCAGAACACCACCAAAACCGCGAGACCCGCTGCGACGACCATATGCGCCTCTCACCTCTAGTGAGGCGATGAGCAATTCCGTTGCCGCAATTTTCAGGGTTTACAACTGCCGATCGTCACCGCAAACGAAGCCACGCTCGTCCAGCGTTCTCCCTGCCGGTGCTCCACCTGGAACGCCTTTGTGCGGCTGTCGGCGCGGACGCGCCATGCGGCGGCCTGCGGCGCTGGAGTTTTCAGCGCCAGAGGCTTCTGACTGGACTGCCGGAAGCTCCAGCTTTCGCCGCCATCGGGCGATTCGTAGAGCTCATACCGATCGCTGTCCGCGCCGTGGCCGCGGTCGATGATGAGACTTCCACTGTCCTTTGCCGGAAACCCGAATTGTTGGACCGCGCCGAGCTTATTGTCGGCGCTTTCGCTGAATACCGCCCGCACCCGCCAGGACTTTCCGCCATCGGTGGTGAGCAGGAAAAAGGGATCCTGCGCCAGTGGCGCCAGTTTCTCACCGGATACCCAGCCGGTATTGTTGTCCAGGAAGTAAATACGATCCAGGCTTCCAAAGCGGACGCGGTCGAAGGCTTCGCGCCACGTGCGCCCCGCATCCTCGCTGGCCAGCAGCGTGGAAAAGAGCGTAACGGCGGAGCTGTGAAGGTTCCCTGCCACGAAGACGCGGTCGCCGACGGCCAAAACGCTATCCAGTTCCAGATAAATCGCGCAGGGCGCTTCCTCGGTGCAGGTCAAACCGGCCTGCTGCAAATCTTCGTCCGCGCACTCAAACGGCAGCGTCATCGGCTTCCCGGTGTTCTGGAGAACGACCGGCGCCGGCGGGCCGCCTGCCGCGGGCGCTACCTTGGCCGGCGG
>JADMIO011618500.1_pt1 | contig 12168 bp, 8 predicted proteins | sample 8958161 | NCBI WGS metagenome assembly JADMIO01 (sample SAMN16585339, study PRJNA669376) | soil metagenome | isolation source: Crop rotation soil | place: USA: Cullars Rotation, Alabama | collected 2011 | reverse complement strand
GTGCAGAAGAAGCTGCTCGGCGTGCAGCACGTCACGTCGCTGACCATCTCCGCCAACGACGGCGTTCCGCTCGACGACCTGACGGTGCAGGTCGGCAACCTGCTGCGCACGCGCCACAACATCCAGCCCGGCGATCAGGACGACTTCATGGTGCGCACGCTCGAAGAGATGACCAGCATGCTGACGTCCACGACGACGACGATGACGTGGCTGCTGGCGAGCATTGCGGCGGTATCGCTACTCGTCGGCGGCATCGGCATCATGAACATCATGCTCGTCTCGGTGACCGAGCGCACGCGGGAGATCGGGCTGCGGCTGTCGGTGGGCGCCCGCGACGTCGACGTGCTGCTGCAGTTTCTCGTCGAAGCGATCGTGCTGAGCCTGGTGGGCGGCGCCATCGGCATCGCGCTCGGCTTCTGCGCGGCGTTTGGCGTGAGCCACGTCATGCAGTGGTCGGCGGTGGTTACGCCAGGAGCGGTGATGCTGTCGTTCGGCTGCGCCGCAGCCATCGGCATCTTCTTCGGGTTCTATCCCGCCAGAAAAGCTGCTGCGCTCGATCCGATCGAAGCGCTGCGATACGAGTAAACGCTCGGCGTCGCTACCTGACTCGCCGCACCGTGCTGCTCATGAGGAACACCTGATAGGGGTTCCACGTCGAGAGCGTGTAGTACAGCGTGACCGAGCCGTCCGCATTTTGCGTGTAGGTATCGATGAGCGCTGGTGCGTAGGGAACGCCGCGGTCTGAATCGGGCATCTCCACCCGCGTGCCGTCGCGGTTGTAGACGGGCACGAGGCTCTGCACGATTTGATCGAGGCCGGGCCGGTGCAGGAGCCTGGGCAGCCATTCATCGTTCGTGTTCAACAAGACAACCGGTGTGCTCCACGGTCCCCAGGGCGTTGTCGAAAACTGCGCGACGATGCGGGCCGAGGCGTTGCGCGTCAGCACGAAACGGCCGAACGCGGCGTTCCACGCCACCGAGTGATGCGCCACGTCCTCGGTCTGCAGCAGGCCCACGGCATCGGCCTCGCTGTTGTTCGACCATCGTCCGTTGCCCGCATAGAACACCCACTTGGACATCCCGGCGTCGATGTCGCGCATGGCGACTGCGGCCAGGTAGAGGTCGCTCTTGTCGCTGTTCCACGAGCGTCCCCACACGAACGCGACGTCTGTGCCCTGAAGCTCACGCGGCAGGACACGGGCCAGTCCCAGATCGGCGATCGCGCCGGCGTTCATGACGACGGCCGACATGCCCATGAACTTGCCGGGCCCGCCCTCTACCGGGGGTGGATTCGCTGGATCGTCCACCGGGAGATGCGTTGACGCCGTATAGAGCTTCGTGAAGGTTGGCGGGTTCGTATCGTTCCACAGCATCGGCGACTGATCGGACCTGGCGACGGCCGATTGCAGCCAGTAGGCGCCTGCCGGCTTCGAATCCTGAAACTTGGTGGTGGAGAACACGTAGGCCCGATCGTTGTAGGCAATCACCGAGGTCGGCGTGCGGAAGACGCCCTGATTTTCGTCGGCGGCGAGCCCCGTGATCACGAACGGCTTGAAGATGTGCTCGTCGTTGCCGCGCAGCGGGTTGAGATAGAACGCGAGCGACGGACACCCGGCCGCATTTCCCACCGGCGCACGGACGCCCCGCGCCATTTGCTCGGCCATGTCCGGGATGTAGCGGCACTGTGAGAAGTCGACGTTCGGGATGTAGCCGATGCTGTCGCCTGCGCCAGGTGGATTGGTCTTCGCCGCGATGAATCGGTCGCCGCTCTTGTACGCGCTCACCGTGTCGCCGAAGAAGAACACGATCCTGTCGGAGAGCACGAGTGAGTGGCCGAGGTCGGTGCCGAGGACGCCGTAGCGGCTCAGAGTTTCTCCGCGGCCAGGCGTGGAGACGTAGATGCCGTTCACCTGGATCTGAAAGTGCTCGCCGGTGAGCTGCACGCGCGGCGTTGTGCTGCCGGGAACGAGCTGGAAATCCTGGGCGAATGATGCGCTGGCTGAGAGCAGGGCCATCAGCGTCAGCACGACGAGTCGAGGCGCGCGACAGGGTCGGTTCACGAACTGGATCCTACACCGGCGATGAGACTCCCAGGAACAGTCGTCTGAACGCGGAGACAAAAGTCCGACGGCCGTCGGATGTGGTCACCGACCTTACGACGTTTAGATGGACCAGCGTGGCGGGCGTGCAGGCTTACTACCTGTACGTAGGTAAGTCACAAGGCGCTTCCGACGTCGTGAACACTCAGGAACTGCTGCGCACCGAATGGGCCGTTTCTCCTTTCACCCTTCCGCGCGGACAGACACTCTACGTGCGGCTGTGGACAAAGCTCGGAGGGGTCTGGAGATTCAACGATTCGACGCTGCTGATCAACGGAGCCAGACTTTACTATCCCGGTGACGGTGCCACGGAATTTCTGGAGCGGATCGGCTTCCAGTGGAAGCCTGTGGTGGGCCGGGAGGCCTATCAGATCTGGATTGGAACCACTCCTGGTGGCAGCGACGTTTATCAAGGTGCGGACCAGACAGACAACTTTCTTCACCACAATGTGGCTCTCCCAACTGGCAGGCCCTTGTATGTTCGCTTGTGGACAAAGTGGGGAGGCAGCTGGCGCTACACAGATCATCAGTTTTCGATGCTCGCCGCGTACCTCACGTGGCCCACATCTGCGATCTCAAGAGGCTCAGATCAGCTCATCTGGCAGTCGATCGCCGGGCCGAGGCCTACTACGTGTACGTCGGCACGACAACGGGAGCCTTGGATCTCGTCAACTCGGGAGAACTTCACCAGACCTCCTACACCGTGCGCGTGAACCACCCTGGCAGCCGGGTCCAGATTCGGCTCTGGACCAAACTGGCGGGTGTCTGGCGCTGTACCGATTACGGCTACGACCTTTATTGACGATTTCTCCGGCGCACGCGTCCAGAAATGGGCGTATATTGCGGCGGCCGGAGAAATCAAATGTCACTACTGCATCGTGAGCCGCGGACAATCGCGGCCTCGCTCGCGCTCTTCACAGTCCTCTTCGCGCCTTCACCCGCGCACGCACAGCAGCCGCGATGGCTCTCCGCGTGGACCGTCTCGCACAACGTCAGACAGACGATGCCGGCGCTGGCGAACAGCTCCGTCCGCATGTTCGTGCGGCCGGCGGTCGCGGGCACCGCGATCCGGATCAAGCTGGAAAACACACTCGGCGAAGCGCCGGTGACGTTCTCCGCCGCCTTCCTCGGCGTGGCGGGCGACGGCGCAGCGGTGGTCGGCGGCACCAACAAGAAGATCACGTTCAGCGGCCACAACGACGTGACGCTGGCGCCAGGCGCCGGCGTCTGGAGCGATCCGGTAACGTTCGACGTCAAGGCCTTCCAGCGTCTTGCTGTGAGCCTCGACGTCGCATCCGCGTCTGACATCAGCTCTCACACACTCGGCCTCGTCACTAACTACTACGCGCCCGGCAGCCACGCGGGCGACGTCTCGAGCGCCGGATTCGCTGCGGTGCCAGCGGGTGCGGCCAACGCACCAGGCTTTCCCTTCTACTGGCTGGCCAAGGTCGATGTCATGTCGACGGCGCCAGGCGTCATCGTCGCCTTCGGCGATTCGATTACCGATGGGCGCTGCAGCACGAACGACGGCGACACGGTCGTTCCTGATCGCTATCAGCGATGGACCGACGTGCTCGCCGCACGTCTGGCCGCGTTGCCTCGCGCTGAGGCGAAGGGCGTCGTCAACGAAGGCATCGCCGGCAATCGCATTGCGCCGCCCGGCGGCAACGGCCCGGCGGGGCTGGCGCGGCTCGATCGCGACCTGCTGGAGCGGTCCGGCGCCACGCACGTGATCTTTTTCGAGGGCACCAACGACATCACCGGCGGCGCAAAAGCAGAGAAGGTCATCGCCGATACGCAGCAGGTGATCGATCGCGTCCACGCCCGGGGGCTCTCCATCGTCGGCGTCACCATCATCCCGCGCGGCCGCCCCGAAACGGTGATGGGGTGGAACGCGGATATGGAAGCGCAGCGTCTGGCGGTGAACACGTGGATACGGACGCAGGCGAAGTTCGACGGCGTGATCGATTTCGATCCGCTCTTCAAAGGGGGACCGGTCTACGGTGGCAGCGAATCCATCAAGCCGGAGCTCAATTGTGGTGACTACACCCATCCGAATGCTGCGGGTTACAAGCTGATGGGGCAGTCAATCGATCTCGCGCTGTTCAAAAGAGGAGAGCGTGCACATGACTGAGAATCGCGGGCTGCGGGCAGCGATCAGCACCGTTGGGTTGACCGCTGTGGTGCTGGCCTTCTACGGCGTGCCGAGTGCGCAGGCGCCGGCGGCCGCTCCGAAGTACAAGTTCGATCCCGACTGGCCCAAGCCGATGCCGAACAAGTGGAAGATCGGCGGCGTCACCGGGCTGGCCGTGGACAAGGACGACAACGTCTGGGTGCACGACCGTCCAAACGATCTGCGCGAGATCGAGCTCAACGCCGAAGTAAAGATGGCCGATTGCTGCGCGCGTCCTCCGTCGATGATTCACATCGACAAGACAGGCAACGTCATCGAGTCGTTCGATCCGCCGCAGGGCCACGGCATGGACGTCGACAGCAAGGGCTTCATCTACCTGGGAAACGCGGTGAACGGGCTGGGGACGGTTCGTAAGTACGATCCGAAGACCGGCAAGCTCGTCGCGGAGATCCCGCACATCATGGAGCGGCAGCCGAGCGAGGGCGGTGGCGGTGGTCCCGCGGCGCCGGCGCCGCGCCAGCCCGGGAAGGGCAGCAACGGTCCCGGCGGAACGTTTCCCGCGCCCGCGCCCAAGCCGCCGAACGCCGCCGCCGTCGCCGCGTTCCGCGCCAAGTATCCGCCGACGACGCCGATGATCGTCGGCGGCATCGAAGAGGTGCGGCTCGACGAAGCGGCGCGTGAGCTCTACACCGCCGACAACTATCTCGGCGGACGGGTGATGGTGTTCGACCTCGATTCGTTCAAGTTCAAGCGCGGCTGGGGCGCCTACGGCCATAAGCTGTCGGAGATCACGACGAGCGACGCCGATCGCGCTTATAGCGCTGGCGGAAAGATGCCCAGGGAGTTCCGCGGTCACCTCACGCTGAACTTCTCCAACGACGGCATGGTCTACGCTGCCGATCGTGCGGCCAACCGCATCCATGTCACGACGAAGGACGGCAAGTTCGTGAAAGAGTTTGTGGTCGCGCCGACGACGGCCGTGCCGCCGCCGCCCGATAAGCCGGCGGTCAATACGGGCAAGGAAGGGTCGGCGGGAGGCGTCGGGTTCTCTCCTGACAAGGAACAGCGGTTCCTCTACATCTCGGATCTGTCCAACAACACCATCTGGTTCCTCAACCGCAGTGACGGCAAGGTCGTCGGCAGGCTGGGCAGCATGGGGCAGAACGGCGGGCAGTTCTTCGGCCTGCACATGATCGCCGTCGACTCCAAGGGCAACATCTACACCGGCGAGGTGTTCAACGGCGAGCGCGTACAGCGCTTCCTGCTGATGCCGTAGCGTTTCCCATTCGTACGTAGAGGCGGACCTTTAGGTCCGCCTCGATCGCACCGCGGAACCGTAGGTCGCTCCGCAAAACCGGCTTGATCCACACCTCAGCATTCGCCGGCGATGGTTGAGCCCCCCGCGCGGCGCCGCGCATTCTGCTTCAGTTCGGCGCTGCGGAAAGCGATCTAGTACTTGTCGAGGCCCTCGGTGAGTTCGATATAGGTGCCCCAGGGATCGGTGATGAAGGCGATCGCGAGGCCCAACTCTGGACGCTTGGTGTAGGGCATGTCGAACTTGATGCCCGAGGCCTCGAGCTTCTTGCAGAAGGCTTCGAGGTTCTTGACCTCGAAGCCGATGTGATCGAGAGCGCCGCCCCGCGTGGCCACCACTGGCGTCGGGTTCTTCGAATAGCGCAGGTTCACGCCCGGCAGGACCTTGGCTTCGTAAAGCGTGGCCGGGTTTCCTCCGGGCTGGCCCGGCGACGCGCTGAAGACCTTCGCGTACCACTCTTCCATGTCGGCCATCGTCTTGCCGCTCGCGGCCGGGTCGGGCACGAAGAAGTGGATCTGATCGAACACGATCGGCGCCGACTGCATCGTCCGCTCCGGCATTTCGAGCCTGAGGCCGTCAGGCGTGTAGAAGAAGCCGCCGCGCCCGCTGGCGTTCAACTCCATCTTGGTGCCGAGCGTCTTGAAGACGGCGACACTCGCCGCGCCGTCCTTCACGAGAAAGCCGACGTGATCGACGATCGAGCCGGCTGACGGCCGCGCCGGCTCCATCGCGCGCAGGATCATCATCACGCCGGGAAACTTCACGGCTTCGAGCGTGCCGATTTTTACCGGCGTGCCGCCGAGCGCCACCCAGAACTTCTTGCTCGCCTCGATGTTGCGCACATTCAGGTGCACGTGCCCCATGGTGATGCCGGCGGCGTTGGGCGCTGCCAGCTGTGCGCGCGCAGGCGCGGGCATGAGGCACAGGACGAGGGCGACGATCAGAGAAAGCTGCTGTATTGTCATGGCGGCACGAAGTATAGGCCGGGCGAAGGGGCGAATGTGAAGAGAGTGTTTCTGCTGGGAGCGGTGGTGGCTGGATTGATGTCTGGGGGCGCATCCATGGCGCTGGCGCAGACAGAGGTGTCGTTGCTGGCACCGAACCCCTTCCGCAGAACGCTGGACAAAGTGACGGGCGGCTTCGAGCCCAGGACCGGCTACAAATTAAAGGTCACTCTTGGCCGTGGCGTGGGCACCCGGCAGCAGATCGCCCGGGGCGAAATGTTCGACGTGTCGATCCTGTTGCCGCCGTATCCCGAGGCGCTGGCGTCTGGAAACATCGATCCAAAGAGCGCGAAGGTGTTGGCGAAGCTGGTCCTGGCCGTCGGAGTAAAAAAGGGAGCGGCGAAGCCCGACGTGTCTTCAGTCGAAGCGCTCAAGCGGACGCTGCTTGCCGCCAGAACCATCGCCCTGGTAGACCCCAACATCGGCAGCGACGGCGCAGCCACGCGCGATGCGTTGCAGAAACTTGGCGTGCTCGACCAGATCAGCGGCAAGACCAAATTGGCCGGAACCGCCAGCGCCTCCGCGGAGCTGGTAGGAAAAGGCGACGCGGAGCTCTGCATTTTCTACCGCAACGAAATGGGCGAGAACTCCAACGTGGATGTCCTGGGGACGCTGCCCGCGGAATTTGCGCCGCCGACAGACATCGTCGCGTTTGTGTCGACGCACGCGCGGGATGGCGTGGCGTCGAAGGCGCTGGTGGAATATCTGGCGTCGCCGGAATCCGAGGCGGTGTACGAGAAAGATGGACTGCTATCCGTGCGGTAGCTGTATAAGTCGGAGGCGTTTCTCTGACGGGAGGAGTCCTGTGCGGCTGTCATTTCACTTGGCGGTGGGTGTCGCGGTGCTGTTGCTATGTGCATCCGTGGTGCAGACGCAATCGCCCGTGGCGTCGATACGCGGTGTCGTGCAGGGGCCGCAGGGTCCTGAGGCCGGTGTCTGGGTCATCGCCGAGACGACCGACCTTCCCACCAACTTCATCAAGATTGTCGTCACCGACGATCAGGGGCGGTTCGCTCTTCCCGAACTGCCGTCGGCCAACTACAACGTCTGGGTTCGCGGCTACGGGCTCGTCGATTCGGCAAAGACGCGACTGAAGCCTGGTGCCACCGGCGTGATGCTGCGAGCCACCGCGGCAGCCACACCACAGGAGGCCGCGCGCGTGTATCCCGGCAACTATTGGCTGTCGCTCATGGCGCCACCGCCCGCGGCCGCGTTTCCCGGTACCGGCATGCAGGGGAATGGGCTGGGCGCGACGATGCTGACGCAGAACCACTGGATCAACACGCTCAAGTCAGGCTGCAACTTCTGTCATCAGCTCGGAAATCAGCTCACGCGTACCTTGGACGACGTTTACAAGGGAGATCCGTCCGTCAAGACGTCCAAGGCGGCCTGGGACCGGCGACTGAAAGGGGGCGTTCGCGGCGGCGCGATGTACTCCACGCTCGGCACGATGGGTGCAACGGGCACGATCAACGCCCTGTCTGATTGGACCGACCGCATTGCGAAAGGGCAGGTGCCGCCGGCGCCGCCGCGCCCGAAGGGGCTCGAGCGCAACGTCGTCTTGACGCTGTGGGACGTGGGCGACGACCACTCGTTCATGCACGACGAGATTGCCACCGACAGGCATCACCCGACGGTGAATGCCGGCGGGCCCGTGTATGCGGTGTCAGCCGGCCATGGTCAGCTCGTCATCCTGAATCCGAAAGAGAACAGCACCGTTGCGCTGGACATCCCGACGCGCGATGCAAAGGCCAACGTGCCGTCGCGCTTTCCCGCGCCGATCATCCCCTCGCTGCACTGGGGCACGGAGCACCTGTGGGGTAACCCGCCATACAACCCGGCCGATCCACACAATCCGATGATCGACAGCAAGGGACGCGTGTGGACGACGTCGAAGATTCGCGGGAATGCCCAACCTGGTTGGTGCAACACCGCCGCGCTCGGCAACCCGTCTGCGGAGTGGTTCCCTCTTACGAACAGCGGGCGCCAGGCCTCGTACTACGATCCCCGAACAGGGAAGTGGCAGCTGATCGAGACCTGCTACAGCACGCACCACCTGCAGTTCGACAACGACGCGAACGAGACGGTGTACTTCAACGAGCTGAGTGGTCCGATGTTCGGGTGGATCGACACCAAGGTCTACGACGACACGCTCGCCAGGACGAAGAGCGAGACGATGGCGGAGCGCGCGGCCGTCGGCTGGTGCGGACAGGTGGTGGATACCAACGGCGACGGAAAGATCACGCGGCCGTGGAACGTGCAGACTGGTCCCGGAGCGACGGTCGAAGCCGCGCTCTACGGAGGCGACACCGCCGGCGGAGGCAGGGCATCGGGCCGTGGCGGCGCGGCATTCAACGCGAGCCTCGATACGCAGGTCAGCTTCAGCATGTATTCGCTCGTACCCAGTCCGGTGGACGACTCGGTCTGGGGGATCAGCGAGGTCTATCCCGGAGTGCTCGTGCGGCTGCAGCGTGGCAACAATCCGCCCGCCTCGTGTCGCAGTCAGATCTTCAAGGTGCCTGCGCCGGGCTTCGATCCGCGCGGCGTAGACATCGACAGCAACGGCGTCGTCTGGACCGCGCTCGCGGCCAGCAGTCACCTGGCAAGCTTCGACGTGCGCAAGTGCAAGGATCTCACTGGTCCGCAGAAGGCCGACGGCAGCCAGTGCCGTGAAGGATGGACGCTGTACCAGACGAACGGTCCCAAGCTCGCAGGCACGGACGTGCCGGCTGATTTCCACTATTACAACTGGGTGGACCAGTTCAACATCTCGGGGCTTGGCGCCAACACGCCGTTCGCAAACGGATCCAACTCGGACGCGCTGCTCGCGCTCAATCCGCGCACGAAAGAGTGGACCACGCTGCGCGTGCCGTACCCGCTGGGTTTCTACTCGCGGGGGATGGACGGACGGATCGACAATCCGAACGCAGGGTGGAAGGGTCGCGCGCTCTGGGCCAACTACGGCACGCATTTCGTCTGGCACATCGAAGGTGGGAAGGGTACGAAGGGCAAAGTGGTGAAGTTTCAGATTCGTCCGGATCCGCTGGCCGAATAGGAGCATCTGCCGTGAATCGCAGAGCGTTCATTGCCGGCGTCGCGGGAGCGGCCGGCCTTACGTTCACCGGTCATGCGCAGGTGGAGTCGCCACCGCGCGCGGTGCCGCCTCCGGCACCTTCTCCGGCGCGTCCCCGAGTGCGTCTCAAGCAGGGACTCATGCGCGTCGTGTTCGGAGCTGACACGAAGCTGTCGTTCGAGGATCAATGCCGCGAAGCGGCGAAGGTCGGGTTCAAGGGATTCGATCTCATTCCCGAGCAGGACTGGCCCACGCTGGCGAAGCACGGGCTCGTGCCGACGATGGCCGGGGCAGGGCCGGTGACGTTTCAGGATGGCCTGATCCACAAGGAGGCGCACGACGCGCTCGAGCCGGCGCTGCACAAGTACATCGACACGTGCGCGTCGAAAGGCGTGACCAACATCATCTCGGTGGGCGGGCAGCGCCGCGGGTTGTCAGAAGCCGAGGGCGCCGATCAGGCGGTGGCGTTCCTCAATCGCGTGAAGGCGCATCTCGAAGACAGGACCGTGACCCTGTGCATCGAGAACATGAATCACAAGTACACCGACAACAACTTCGGCCGGCCCGATCAGATCTTCGCGCACCCGCAGTGGGGCTTCGACGTCTGCCGGCGCGTCAACTCGCCGCGGGTCAAGGTGCTCTTCGACATCTACCACGCGCAGGTGATGGCGGGTGACCTGGTGGCGAACATCCGCGAGAACATCCAGTGGATCGGGCACTTCCATACGGCCGGCGTGCCCGGCCGTACCGACATCGACGGTTCTCAGGAAATCAACTACCGTTTCGTCGCGCAGGCGATTGCCGACCTCGGCTTCACCGGATACATCAGCCACGAGTTCCGTCCGCTGCCCGGCCACAATCCGCTTGACTGCATCCGCGAGGCGTTCGGCATCATCGACGTGTAACACTCGTATGGTGCCGCTCACGTCCGATCTCCTCGCGCTGCCGTCGATCGCCTCCGATGCGATCGCGCGCGAGCTCGCGGTGATCATGACCGTCCCCACCGGCCGCTCGTCGAGCGGTCACCCGTACTTGCAGGAGCCGGCGTGGGTCCGCTTCCGCGACTGGGTGCCGCACATCCTCGCCGACGGACCGCGCGTCCTCGCCGCCGTTGACGTCGTTGCCGCTGCGGCCCGCTCACTGTCGCAACATGCATCCGCGTCGATCGACGACGCCGCTACCGTCATCCGACAGGTAGTTCTGACCGCGTCGATCACCGCGCCGCCCGATTTGTGGTTGCTGCGTCACGTCCTCGGCTCGTTCGCGCGGCTGGGTGTTGTCGACGGCGACGTCGTCCGCTTCGGCGCCGCCCGGCTCGACGAGCTCCGCGTCGATCTGCGCTTCCTGCTCTCGCGCGGGTTGCTGCTCTGCGCCCCCGGAGACAGTTTTCGCATCGCCGATCACGACGTCGCCCGCGCCGTATTTTCTTGCCCGCTGTTCGCCGAGCCAATCGACGCTCGTCTCCCCTCGTCGGTGGCCGCCGCGTGGTCGCGGGTGTTCGCGAAAGCGCCGCCGGTCGGCGACGAACGTGCCGCGCTCCTGGCATTGCTCATGCGGCCGCTGCCCTCGTCTGTGCGATCACCCGGTTGGTTTTCACCATCGCCCGCCGAGATCGAGCTCGGCTATCGCTTAGTGCCGATCGTGGTCGGCATGCGTGCGGCGGGCGCGCTCGGCACGCGCGACGGCGGCATTGACGGGGCGTCTCTGACGGGCGACGAGGCGCTGGGCGACGCGTTGGCCGCGACGTTCCGCGCGTGCGGTGTCATTGACGACAGCGCCGCGTTCACCAGTGTCGGCAAGCGCGTCCTCGAGCGCGGCATCGGACCGTTTGGGATCATCGAGGCGTATCACGCCTACCTGCGCCAGCTCGACGACGTCCTGACGAAGGGCCGCGGCGCTGTCTGGGTGGAGCGCCGCGCCAACGTTGCCGCGAGCCAGGACGCGAACCGGGCGACGTTTGAACGCGCCAACGATGCGCTCGACAGGTTCTGCGCGGAGACGGGCTTCCGCTATCGCGTGTTCATCGAGCATGCGATGGGCCGCGGCGAAGCCACGCGACAGCGCGCGCTGCGGCCGCTGCCCGATGGCGTAGACGCGCTGACCTACGTCGGCGCCGATCTCGAGGACGCCGCCATTGACGCCGCGATCGAAGAGCAGCAGCGCGGACAGCTGCCGGCGACGATGACGTTCGTGAGGCACGCGGACATCGGTCGCCCGGAGCTGCTCATCGATGCCTTGCGCGCCCGCGGCATCGATCCCCGCGGCGCGGTGATGGTCGTCGGCAATGGCTTTCACGAAGTGCGCGAACAGACCGACGAGCGCATGACGGCCGTGCTCGCTGGCTACGCCAGCGCAGGCATCGTCTTGCTATTCACCGAGGAGACAGGGCTGTCAGTCGAGGATTTGCTGGAGACGGCGTGGAACACCTATCACGCGGGCTTCAAGTACGTGCATGAGCGCTCCGGCCAGGGGCTGCGCCCGGCGGAGCGTCGTCCGCCGTCACGGCTCGAGGCTGCGCCGCCCGCGTCGTGGACCGAGTGCGCC
>JADMIO011606097.1_pt1 | contig 12168 bp, 10 predicted proteins | sample 8958161 | NCBI WGS metagenome assembly JADMIO01 (sample SAMN16585339, study PRJNA669376) | soil metagenome | isolation source: Crop rotation soil | place: USA: Cullars Rotation, Alabama | collected 2011 | reverse complement strand
GATTCATACAGCATTGCGGGGTGTCAGCCGCGACCGCCTGGATCTGCTCGGCGAAGAATATTTCCAGTACAAGTTGAAGCCGCACCTGAAAGCCGACGGCGTCCGTGCACTGCAAGCCCTGATGCAATCGGGCGCAGAAATAGTGCTCGTCGGCCAGGCGCTGGACCACATCATGCGGCCGATCGCGCAGCATCTCGGGGTCGACTGGATCGTGTCGAACCGCCTGGAGTTTCGCGACGGCGTTGCCACGGGCCGGCTGCAACGGCCTATTATTCGTCCACGGGGGGCGCTGGCGTGGATTCTCGGGACGGGACCGAATGGGACTCGCAGCCCCGAACAACTTGTGCGTGATCTCGGCTTTTCCCGCGGACCTGGACTAGAGCGGGCAGTGCATCCGGCGGCGCGCATTCCGGAGCGCCTGCCTGAGCGGCCCATCGTGTATTTCGATCGCAAGCCCGACCACCATCCTCTGTCAATTCGAGGCGTATTCGCGGGTAAGCACGTGATGCTGATTGGTGTGACCGGGTTCATTGGCAAAGTCTGGCTAGTGAACACGCTCATGAATCTGCCGGACATTGAGAAGATTTACCTGCTCATCCGGCGACAGAAGTCGAACCCAGCGGTGCGGCGCTTTGAGAAGCTGGTGGAAGAGTCTCCGGTATTCGATCCGCTATTCGAGCGCTATGGAACGAAGCTGCCGGCGTTTCTGCGCACCAAGGTTGAGGTCGTCGAGGGAGACGTGAGTAAGCCTGATCTGGCTCTGGCGCGGGAAAAATCGGCTGAGTTGCGAGCAAACCTCGATTTAATCATCAATAGCTCAGGACTCACGGACTTCAATCCCGACCTGCGCGAGGCGCTCGCAACGAACGTGGACGCGGCCATGACTGTAGTGGACTTCATCCGCCGCTCGCATCATGCAGGATTGATTCATCTTTCGACTTGCTACGTTGCGGGCAAACGGGACGGCCGTGTGGCCGAGGTGCTTCGGCCTAACTACAATCCAGCGGGTATTCCGGGCTTCGATGCCGAACGCGAATGGCAGTCGCTGCATGCCATGATTCGCGACGCCGAAGAGCAATCGGAACGCAGTCCCGTGCTGGATGAATTACGCAACCAGGCACTCGAGAAGGAACACGCTTCGAAGCAGCTCCAGGGCCCGGCTCTCGAAAATCAAATCCGCAAGAATCGCATTCGCTGGCTCCGAAACTACCTGACAGAAGCGGGCATGCGGCGTGCACAAGAACTGGGCTGGCCGAACACCTACACACTGACGAAGAGCTTGGCGGAGTCGTTGATTGCGCGGTATGGGAAAGACCTGCCGATCGCGATTGTGCGGCCCGCGATCGTCGAGACCTCCGTTCACGAACCCTTCCGCGGGTGGAACGAGGGCATCAACACGTCTGCATCGCTTTCATATTTGCTCGGCACGACGTTCCGCCAGCTACCTTCGAACGAAAGTAAACGCCTTGACATTATTCCGGTGGATTCGGTCTGCCGCGGGATGACGCTGATTGCGGCCGCAGTCATGGAACGGCGGCACGATGCTGTTTATCAGCTCGCAACCTCCGTCACCAACCCCTGTGATATGGGACGATCGATTGAGCTCACTTCTCTGGGACATCGCAAACACTACCGGGCGCAGGAAGGACTGGAATACTGGCTTCGTTTGCGTCTGGATGCGATATCGGTTTCGAAAGAACGCTATTTGCGCATGTCGGCGCCTGCCCAGAAGGCGATCGTCAAGTCAATCCAGCGAATCATGTCACCGTTGCAGCTGAAAAAAACTCCGCTGGTAAGAGCGGAGCGCAGCCTGGAAAAAGTCGAGAAGCTCATCCAGTTGTTTGAGCCCTTCATCCTCGAGAACGAACATGACTTCGTCGCAGATAACGTCGAGCGTCTCTCGCTCGCGTTGTTGCCCGACGAGCGGCAAACGTTCGGTTATGACACCCGCTCCATCGACTGGTGGGAGTACTGGATTAATATTCATATTCCCGCGTTGCGGCACTGGACCTACCCCTTGATCGAAGGGCGGCCGCTGGAGGCGCGACCGGCACGCGAGTTCCATCTGAGCGACGAACCCGTGCCCACGGCACAACAGATGAAGACAGGAACGACGGGAGCAACGTGGCAATTTTCCTGACCGGGTCTACCGGCTATATCGGCGCGTATCTCGCCGCCAACCTGATGCGGCAGCATGAAGGATCGTTGAATCTGCTGGTGCGGGCGAAAACTTCCCATGAAGCCGAGATGCGGCTATGGCAGGCTCTCCAACTGCACATGCCCTTCAAAGAATTCTACGATCTGTTGCAAACGCGAATTCGGGTTTTCCGCGGAGACCTCACCGAAAAGAACTTCGGGCTGGCACAGGAGGATTACGACCGCCTGATCCACACCACTGATTCCGTCCTGCACTGCGCGGCGTCGCTGAACCGCAAGTCTGAGAAGAGCTGCCTGAATGTCAATCTGCGCGGCACCCTGGAGGTAATTCAGGTCGCCTCGAGATCGAATTACTATCATGGGCTGCGGCGCTTCAGCCATGTCAGTACCGTTGCGGTCGCGGGCAAACGTCAGGACGAAGTTGTTACCGAAGACAAGTCAATCGACTGGAACCGGTCGGATTACGATCCCTACGCACGGACGAAAAAGTTCACCGAGCACATGCTGCACGAGCTGTTGCCTGACGTGCCTAAGACCGTTTTTCGTCCCAGCATCGTGCTTGGCGACAGCCGCTTCCCGCAGACCACGCAGTTCGACATGGTGCGGGCGTTCGTCTTTCTCGCCGGCTTGCCGGTGCTGCCGTTTCGTCCCACCGACAAGATCGACATCGTAAACGTGGACTACGTGGCTGACGCGATCGCGACCATCCACTCGCGGGATAATCCGAGGTACGATACCTATCATCTCTCATCCGGGCGCGATTCGCAGTCGTTCAAAGAGTTGACTCGCGCTCTGGCAGCGGCACAGCACAAGCGCGCACCCATGTTCATGCCGGGCCTTGAGTCGCCATTCAGCCGAACTGTGGATATGCTCTCAGGCCGAAAAGGGGCAGTCGGGCATGGGGCAACTCTGATGAAAGTCTTCGTCCCGTATCTTGTCTGGAACACCGTGTTCGACAACTCGCGCGTAGTGGCTGAAATGGGCCGCAAGCCCGTGCCGTTCTCGCAATACAGCTATCCCCTGCTCAAGTTCAGCCGTGACACCAACTTCATGTATCCCTATCAGGAGTGGCCGGCTGCCGTGGGGGGCACTGCGGCATGATGGACCTGGTCCTGCAGGGCTGGGTGAGCAGTCTCATCGAGCTCTCTAAGGTCGAGTGGATGCTCGGCAAAGGACGCCGCTGGCAACCAGGGCAAAAGCTCAAGCTCCTGTTTGCCGGCTACAACGGCACCCGCAACACAGGATCCGATGTACGCGTGGAAGAGATGTTGCGCCAAATCCGGCACGTGCTTGGAGCCGAAAATGTTGCGCTCACGGTGATGAGCCAGAACTTCAAGCTGTCCGACGGGTACTTCAAGGACAGTGCACAGGTTCACCTGCCCGACATCTTCCCCCCCTTTCTTTATTCCGAAGTCGCCAAGCACCACGGAGTAGTGGCGTGCGAAGGCTCGATGTTCAAAAGTAAGTTCGCGAACGCGCTAACGGCGATGATGATTGGATCGCTGGGAATTGCGGCAGCGCAGAACAAACTGTCGATCGGATATGGCGCCGAGGCAGGTGCGATGGCGCCGATGATCGAGAACATGTGTGAACGTTTCTGCCGCGAGTCGCTGGTCATCACGCGCAATGAAGAGTCACGAACGATCCTGCGGCGTCTCGGCATTCCCACCGAACTGGGAACCGACACGGCCTGGACGTTTGAGCCGCTGCCAGCCGAGTACGGCAACAAGGCGCTGCGCGACGTCGGCTGGAATGGAAGCAGCCGAGTGCTGGTGGTCTGCCCGATCAATCCTTTCGAATGGCCGGTGCGGGCATCGGTGGGCAAGTTCGCAGCTAACAAACTCTACGGTAGCTATAAGAAAAGTCATTACCGTTCGGTCTACTTTCATAACAGCGGGCCGGAAGCAGACCGCGCCTACGAGCATTACTTGAAGTCGATTGCGAATGCAGTCGGCGCTTTCCGTCAGCGCACGGGAACATTCGTCATCTTTGTGGCGACCGAGCGTCTGGACGCTCGTCCCGCGAGGCGAATTGCCGAAATGATCGGCGGCGCTCCCGTGCTCAGCTCTGACGATTACGACATGTACCAACTGGTCAGCATTCTGCGCTCGTGCCACATGATGGTTTCGTCGCGCTATCACGGAATTGTGACGTCCATGCCGGGGCTGGTTCCGTCGGCGGGGATCACCATGGACGAACGCATCCGCAATTTGATGAAAGAGCGCGGACACGAGCACCTGCTGATGAATGTGGATGATCCCGATCTTGAGCAGAGGCTGATCGTTGCCCTTGACGTGCTGCAACGCGACGCCGAACCTGTTGCGAACGCTATTGCCAGAACGGTGGTGCGCAACCTCAAGGTCATGGCACGCATGGGCGTGTATTTCGAAGAAGAAGTGCAGCGTCGCTATCCGGAATTTCCTACCCGCAAAGGGAAGTGGAACTGGGAAGACTACCTTCCGCCGATGAATCCCGGGTTGCATAGCCTGATCGAGGCCTACAGCTGACCTCGCGATGAGCTTCCTTGACGAGATTTTCTCGCAGCTCGCGACGGACAAGCCGCTGCTTGAGGAGTATCGCAGCGAAGGATCTCGCTCGGTCACCGGTCGGGAACTGGGGAACTTAGTTGCGAAAGTGCGCGGGTTCCTGCGCACGCAAGCGCTGAACCGCGGAGATCGGTGCGCACTGCTGGCCTATAACAGCATCGGCTGGGTTGCCGCCGATCTGGCGATCCTGGCGGAAGGCCTGATCGTGGTTCCTCTTTACGCGAGGCAAGAGCCTGCAGAACTTGTGGTCATGATGAAGGACTGCGCGCCCTCTCTGGTCCTGTGTGGAGACAGCGCCCTGCGGGATGGAATCGCAAGCCATTGGCCTGGGGCGCCCCCGCTGCCTACATTCGACGACGTATTCGGGGGACAATCGGGCGCCGTCGCTGAGCCGCCGCACGTTTCTGACTCCAATCCGGTCACGATCATCTACACGTCAGGCACGTCGGGCGAAGCGAAAGGCGTCGTGCTTACGGCAGCAAATGTGTGGCACATGCTGGGTTGCACCAGCGCTCGCCTCGATCAGTTGATGGAAGGGCAGTCGGAACAGGATCGCGTGTTCCACTATCTGCCGTTCTGCTTCGCCGGCTCGTGGATTATGCTGCTGACCTGCTTGCTGCGCGGCAGCCGGCTTTCGATGAGCACCGATTTGTCGCGACTCGCGGGCGACCTACGACAAGCCGCTCCCGATTATGTGCTCAATGTGCCCCAATTACTGGAGCGCATGCGGCGCGGTATTGATGAACAACTCTGGAAGGCAGGCGGTCTTCCGCAAGTGGTTTATGCCAAAGCCAAAGCGGGCTGGGTGCGTGCGCAAGAAAACAACGCCAGCTTCTCCGACAAGTTCTGGCTTGCGCTGGCCAAGTCGATCATCTTCCCGACAATCCGCAAGAAAATGATCGGCACGAATCTGAAAGCACTCATCTGCGGCTCGGCACCTCTGAACATTGACACTCAGCTCTTCTTCAATCTGCTCGGGATCAAGGTCCTACAGGTATACGGACTGACCGAGACGACTGCGATCTGCACGATGGACGATCCACTTCACGTCCAACCCGGCCGCGTAGGCCCGCCGATTCCTGGCACGGAGATGAGACTTGGCGAGAATGAAGAAATACTGGTTCGCGGGCCGAATGTGTTTCCGGGCTATTGGAAGCGCCCGGAGGAGACCGCGAAGGCGCTGCGAGACGGATGGTTTCATAGCGGCGATCAGGGCGAGGTGAACGCCGAAGGAAACTGGCGGATTGTAGGTCGGATCAAGAACCTGATCGTGCTCGCGTCGGGTCACAACGTGCCGCCGGAACCGATCGAAGACTTTATCGCGCAACAGCTACCCGCGGCGGGGCAAGTCGTCATTATTGGCAATGCGCGCAGCTATCTTTCAGCGCTGATCACCGGCGACGTATCGCGCGAGAACGCGCAGGCGGCCATTAATCTAGTCAACGCCACCCTGCCGCACTATCGCCAAGTTCGGGCATTTCACATCGTCCCCGAGCCGTTTACCATCGAGAGCGGATTGCTGACGGCCAATGGCAAGCTGAGACGTGACGTGATCGCGGCGCGTTTCGCAAACGACATATCAGAAATGTACGCGGCTCGGCCCGCAGTGTGAGCACGGGAGCATCCAAGGACTTCCATGAATAGCTTCGCAGGAAAAACGCTCAGCTGGACAGCAAACGATGGAGTCATCGAACTCGCGCTGCATCGCGAGCCTTGCAACGAGATCGGCTCGCTGACGCTCGACGAACTCGTCATCTTCGCGGCCGCGCTCAACGATCTGGCCCAGACCTCGCACGCTTTGATCGTCCACAGCACTCGTCCTTGCGGATTCTCTGCTGGCGCCGATCTGCGCGAGCTCTACCTTCGAGCCCAGGGTATCGATCCCGATGCAGCTGCGGCCGGCGTGCGTGACTTCCTGGAGCGCATTCATCACGTTCTCAATGTCATCGATGCCGCGCCGCTCACCACGATTGCCGCGGTGAATGGAGTCGTTTTCGGCGGCGGACTGGAACTGGCACTCGTCTGTGACATGATCATGGCTGATAAGACCGCACGTTTCGCCTTCCCCGAATTGCGACTCGGATTAATTCCCGGCTTCGGGGGCATTCCACGCCTGAAGCGCGATATTGGCAACGCAGCCGTTCGCGATCTTCTGCTGACGGGACGAAGCTTCAACGCCACCAAGGCACAAGCGATCGGCCTAGTTAGCCAAGTGGTCGGCGAAGGCGAAGTTCTGCGGGTGGCCCGCGCCACCGCTACGCAGTTGGCCAAATTCGATCATGAGACCGCAGCCGAGGCCAAAAAGTTCATAAAGCCGATTCCCTATGACGAACTGCGGCACGAAATCGATCTCTTCTGCGACCTGTTCGCTCGTCCCGCTGTTAATGCCGGACTCAAGAAATTTGTCGAGAGCACCGACGCGCAGCCGTACCTGCCTTAGCTAACGTGCACGTGTTGCTTCATCGCGGTGGAATAGAGCAACGAACGCCAACGACGAAGTGAATCCCATCGTGAACACCGTCACCAGCGCTGACGCCCCATAAATGTCGCCGGAGTTCCAAGTCTTGCCATTTGCGAGCGTGATATCAACGCTCTGCCCGGCTGCATCGGCCAAAATGATGCTGAGCGCGACTCCCAGGTAGATCAGCACCGGTTGCAACCAATAAGAAGTAGCAGGCTCAACATCTCGTTCGCGCTTGCCGGCGCTGACGTTCAAATACAACGAGAACGCCAGATAGAAAATGTACGTCGTCAGCATCCACCCAAAATAGTTGCCAACCGGTGTACCGAACCACGCCCCGGGATCGCGGTAGATGAATGCGCGATAGACTGTGCCGTAGATTGGATCGACGCAAAGGTCCCATGAGGTAAAGACGAATGCGGCGACCATTGGCGTTACCCATACTAGCCGCGTTGCGCTTGCGTAGCTGGTCCTTCGCAGCAAGACCTGGGCGGCCATCCAGGAAATGTATCCCATGGCGACATAGAGCAACGTCACCGTAAACGGCACATTGAGTAGTTTTGGGCCTCCCAGTTCCGTGTGCACGTAGTAGCCGAACGGAAAACCATAAAGCACGCTGGTGTTCTCAAGGGCGTTGCTGACCACAGCGCTTCCAATCGCGTAAAACGCAACCTCCCGCCCGGAGTAGAACCCCAACGCATGGACCACGAAGAAGGCGGTAAGCAGCAACTGCTCAGTGAGGTGCACGCCGTAGATCGGCAGAATGCGAATGGCAAAGACCTTCAGGACGAACAGCCACAGCAGGTAGAGCATTAGCAATGTCCATGACACCGAACTGAATCGTGTTCCGGTGGACATCGGTTTTTCGGCGACGGCATGCATGACTCCTCTCCTCTGCCTCCTGCAACAGGTGTGCCCCCACCTGCTCCGGCGATGAATTTACAATACGTGTATGCCCACGCCGGACCAGACGCTGGACGAAATCCTTACCTTGGCCGCGACCCATTTCAAGGTGCCGCGCGAGAAGCTTACGCCCGACGACGACTTCTTCAAAACCCTGGGAATCGATAGTTTGCAGGCGCTTGACCTGCTAACGCGGCTCGAGAACCACTTTCGCATCGAACTACCTGATTACGAATTACAGGGCGTTTCGGATTTCCGCGCGCTTGCCTCACGAATCCAGGCGAGACTTTAAAGTCTTGAACAGCCGAAGCGGCTGTCCCTAGGCGTCCTCGCCTGTGGTGAAATAGATCGTTCATGCTGAACCTGGACCAATACGCGAGCCTGGGAGCGGCGCTACGCGCTGCGCTGGATCGCTGGCCCAACGAGACATGCCTAATCGAATCGGATCGCGGCAAGGAAAAGGCGCGTCTCACCTACTTGCAGTTCAAGCAGGCGGCCCTGCCGCTGGCGCGCGCGCTTCAGGACGCTGGATTTCAGGCCGGCGATCGTGCGGCCGTTATCATGACGAACCAGTCGAAGTGGCTAATCTCGGCGTATGCCGCGCTTCATTGCGGTGGCGTGCTGGTTCCGCTCGACTACAAGCTGACCGCGACCGAGCACCTGCAATTGCTCGCACACTCTGGCGCGAAATTCCTAGTTGTTGAGTACTACCTGTGGCGCGCCATTCAGCAGCATCCCGAATTTTCGCAGTCATCTGGGCTGAAGGTTATTGTCTCCGAAGCGCCGCCCAATGCCGATCTCTCCGGCGCGGAGCGTTGGGGAGAATTTCGCCGAGACGCCGACCCGGTTTTCGTGCCCCGTTCGCGACAGGACATCGCGTGCATCGTGTATTCCTCGGGCACTGGCGGCCGTCCGAAGGGCTGCATGCTCACGCACGATAATTATCTGGAACAGTGCAAGTCGCTGACCGCCTGGTATCCATTTTGGCCGGGCGTGCGCTATCTCAGTATCCTCCCCACTAATCACGCGATCGACTTCATGGTTGGATTCCTCGGGCCATTTGTCTGCGGCGCATGCGTGGTGCACTTGCGCACGCTGCGCCCGGAGTTCGTGCGCGAAGCGTTCGCGAAATATGACATCACCTACGTCAGCCTGGTTCCTTTGGTGCTGAAGAATCTCGAACGCGGCATTCGCGCGAAATTCGACGAGCTCACGCCTGCCAAGCGCTTCGTGCTGAACCGCCTTGTTGGGCTCAACAAGGCGCTCACGCACTCGAAGTCAAATGCCGCGCTCAGCCGCAAGCTGTTGCCGCAGGTGCACGCGCCTTTTGGAAAAGACCTGCGCGCCATCATTGTTGGGGGAGCTTTTGCGGAGCCTTCGACCTTGCAGTTTTTCTATGATCTCGGAATTCCAGTCGCGAATGGATACGGACTTACCGAAGCAGGCACCGCTCTCACAGTCAATGACCTGAAGCCTTTCCGTTGCGACACGGTAGGCAAGGCGCTGCCCGGAGTCACTGTGCGCATTGCGAATCCAGATGCAGAGGGCATCGGTGAAGTGTGGGCGCAGAGCCGCACGGTCATGCAGGGCTATCTAAATGATCCGGAACTGACCGGACAGACAATCGTCGATGGCTGGCTGCACACCGGCGACCTCGGCCGCCTCGATTCCGAGGGCCATCTCCAACTCTTTGGCCGCAAGCGCAACATGATTGTGACTGAGGGTGGAAAGAACATCTATCCGGAAGATATCGAGAGCGCGTTCGCGTCGTTGCCGGTGAAGGAGTACTGCGTCTTCGCCGCGAACTACGTCTGGAAAGCAAAGGAACTTGGGCGCGAAATGCTGTTCCTAGTCATCCGTCTCGAGCAGAATCAACAGTTCGACGACCGGCTCAAGCAGCAGATCATCGACGCAAACCGGCGCCTGCCCGACTTCAAACGCGTCAGCGGATACCTTGTCTGGGAGAAAGATTTTCCGCGCACGGCGTCCATGAAAATCAAGCGCCCAATTCTAGGGGAGGAAATCGCGGGCGCGACCGACCAGGAGGCCATTCAGCTGCTGTGAACGAGACCTTCCTGGCGATTGTCAATCCGGCTGCGGGCGGAGGAAAGTGCCGCAGGTTGGTTGGCCCCGTCATAGATCGGTTGCGGGCGTCGGGACTCACCATTGAAGTCGCGGAAACCACCGCGCCGGCGCAAGCGACCCAAATTGCCCGCGACGCATATGGTCGTGGTTTGAGGAGATTCATCGCCGTCGGCGGCGACGGCACCTCGTACGAGATTGTGAACGGACTATTCCCCGAAAGCCAAGACCACGAAACGCCGTCCCTCGCCTTTCTTCCGCTCGGCACCGGCAATTCATTACTGCGCGAGTTCACGGCAGAAGGAGTCGAGTATGCAATCACCTCGCTGAGTCAACGCTGCTCCCGTCCCTGTGACGTCATCCGGCTCAAGCACCGCGACGGCACTATTTACTTCATCAACCTGCTCAGCATGGGGTTCGCCGCCGATGTCGCAACGATGCGCGCGCGCCGTTTCAGCGGCTGGGGCGAACTCGGGTATCAAACCTCGATCTTCATTTGCCTCGCTCGCCTACTGCGCCGTCCGTTTCCATTGCGCGTAGATGGCGAAACGCGTGCCGACCGTCGTCCTTGCCTCTTCCTGACGTTCAACAACAGTAAATTCACCGGAGGGAAGATGATGATCGCGCCTAAAGCGGAAGTGAATGACGGGCTCATAGAGTACGTGCGCTGGGGCCCAATCGGCCGCATCGGGCTGATTCGCAACCTATCGACGCTCTACGATGGCACGCACATCAACCACCCGTTGGCCGAGCGCCGCAGCGTTCATCGAATTGACTTTGAACTCAACGCGCCTGTTGATGTTATGGTCGATGGCGAAGTGCTGACGCTTTACTGCGAGGTCATGGACGTGCTGCCCTCGGCTCTGAACGTCGTGGTATAAAAATCGCAGCGTGTCGAAATTCAGCGAAAACCGAAGTAATCTCGGAACTCCTCCGGTCCGGCGCCGCACACCTATGCGGGGCTTTGTGACTGCACTCGTTGTCATTGCCGTTCTTGTCGGCGGTTACTACTTGTACGAGCGTTACAAGCCCGATCCGATGGCGGCCTTCGCAAAGTGCACCGCCCAGAAGGGCGCAAAGATGTATGGGGCCTTTTGGTGTCCGCACTGCAAAGATCAGAAGGAGTCTTTCGGTAAGTCCTTCCAGTTCGTCAATTATGTCGAGTGCGCCGAGCTAGGCGCACCCAAGGTGCAGCTTCCGGTTTGCAAGCAGGCGAACATTCTTCACTATCCCACTTGGGAGTTCTCCGATAAGTCGCGGCTTGAAGGGCCGCAGACGATGCAAACTCTGAGTGAGAAGACCGGGTGCCCGCTTCCGTGAGTGCGGTGAGGCGGCTCTACGTCGTTGTTGCACTTCTCGCGATTGCCGGCATTGTTGACTCTGCCTATGCACTGCGCCTTCACTACGCGAGTTCCACCACGCATTTCTGCGACATTGCCGAGAACTTTGATTGCGACATCGTGAACCGCAGCGCCTATTCCGAAGCGCTCGGGATTCCCGTGGCGCTGATTGGCGTGCTTGGTTACGCAGTGCTGGCCGGATTGTCTCTGTTCCGCCGCGCGCAGGCGGAAACTCCGGGAGTTCTGCTGGTTGCGTCCATTCTTGGCTTGGCTTTCGCGCTGTACCTGACCTACGTCGAAGCGCACCTTCTAGGCACGTGGTGCATCTTATGTCTGTTTTCGCTCGGGTTGATTGCAGCTATTACGATTTTGGCGGCGTTCATCTACACTTTTTCCCGACGTTATCCAATGGGCTAAATGGAACAGACTCTCGACCAGAGCGCAGCCGAGTGCATTACTGTCGGACCTCCGGAAGTCGCCGGGGAGCTGCGCATTCACGAGTTTCGCAGTGAGATCTTCCGGAACCAGCGGTTTCTGAGAGTGTGGCTGCCGCCCGGGTACAACGATCCGGGCAATCAGGAACACAACTATCCCGTGCTGTACCTGAACGACGGCCAAAACCTTTTTCAGCCGAACACTGCGTTTGGCGGCGTGGATTGGCAGGTGGACGAAACCGCTG
>JADMIO011485936.1_pt1 | contig 12168 bp, 11 predicted proteins | sample 8958161 | NCBI WGS metagenome assembly JADMIO01 (sample SAMN16585339, study PRJNA669376) | soil metagenome | isolation source: Crop rotation soil | place: USA: Cullars Rotation, Alabama | collected 2011 | reverse complement strand
TCGTAATGCCAATGGCCTTATCATTCAAACTAATGCGGCTTTGTTAGCACAGAAATGTTAACACAAAAAGAAGTGAGGGCTTCCACCCCCCTTTTACTCTGCCACCTCTTGCTGATAAACCACCCTATCATTTCCTTTAAAAGTCCCAAAGGTTCCTCTCCCCCGAGGATTCGTCGAAAAATTGGTGCCTGGCGTGCCCGAATAAGGCCAGTTATATTGCAACCACGGTAAATTAGCGCCCCCAGAAACCAAGTTGGCTTCCACATCCACATAAGAGCCCGCGGTGGCTGGCGTTGGCGTCGCTAGCGTAATATTCAACACCCCCTGAGAAAAGGTGGGTGGAGATCCAGATAAAGAAGCAGAAGTGGAAATACCAGAGGAAGGCGTTAAGGTGAGGTTAGACGCACTGTTATAAACCGTACAAGAATCAAGTGCATTGAGTGCAAACCCCGCCGCACCACTCACCGTTGTATAAAATTGCGTCTGCATCGGCATAACCAGTGGCATGATTTCTGATCCCATAGAATCGACTACCACTAACCGACCATGATAAAATTGTTTTCCACCGCCAGTGCCTGTAAAGGCGATTCCACTGCCCGACGTTGTTCCCCCAAAGGCAAACCCCCCTGAAACACAACCCGCCCCTGTACAAGGAACACTATCGGTATCCGTAATGGTTGGTATTGTTAAGGCAATTTCGGCGGTAAAAGGCGGCGCCAACGTACCACTTAACCGCTGAATCGTAAAACCACCCCCATCTGAAAAAGTAAAGGTGCCCGAGCCATCCCCTCCATCTAAAAAAGCTGGGGTAGGGTTCATCGAAATAAAAGATAACGCCGGAATGGTATCCCCCGCATTAACAGGATAATATTGTTTACTATAATTATTTCCAAGCGCAGTATTGGCAAGTTTCCAAAAACTACCCGTGTAGTTTTGCGTCTGGGTATTGAGCAAAGCTTGCGCTGTCACTGTTAGGATAGGCTGGGTATTATATAAAAAAGCCTTATCTAAATACGTAAAACTGCCAGAGCCCCCAGAACAACCTGAGGTTAATTGGGGCGTATTGCCAGAAACCGAAAAATGATGGGGCGTAAAACGGCCAACGACCACTCCGCTGCTAACATTACCTGCCCCAAGGTAACTCCCCGTTCCAACGCCCGCCATTAAATTGATGCACCCTACTTCATCAAAATAAAACGTGCTCCCCGTAAAATAAGGCGCACTTGAGAAAGGTCCCGCACTGCCTGTCACTTTGGTAAAAGCACTGCCATTACCAATGATCCCTGTATTGGTACTCCCATTGCGACCAGGGCTGGGTGCCAAAAGCGCACTAGATTGCAATAGGATCCCTTGACTGACGGTCTCGTTCCCATAGTTAGGCGTCACCGCGCCTTGTGCATTTTGCGGCTGAATGTTTACCGTAAAAGAAGAGCCCGCTTTGGCAAACACAGCATCGGCTAAACAAGCCGACACAGCACTTGCGGGCGGCGCTGTGGTTTGCGTCGCGAAGTTCCCCGGAATATTGATCGCAAATTGAGCAGGCTTTACCACAAAATTACCGCTTTGCCCGGTAGGGCCACCACTGGCGGTATCGGCAACATTTAACATTAATTGCCCAACATCTGCATATTTACCCGTGATCGTTGCCACCCCATTTGTAAACGTAATCGATTGCGTGGTTTGGGTAGCCCCAGAACTACTGGCAATGGCGGTTCCATTAATGGTCGCATTGATTGTCCCTGTGGTTGGGTTAACATAAGTTGTCCAAAATCGAATCGTTTTCGCCCCCGTATAACTCGTTACAATGCCACAATTGCTGGCCGTATAAGCCGTTAAATATAAGGTAAAATTATTCCCTGCCGTTTGCGCTGTACTAAAAGCCGCAGGCGGCGCCGTTGGCGGACTTGGAACCACCACATCCGTTACTAAAAGACCCCCTGGAATAAAATTAATCGCTCCCGATAAACCCGACACCCCTGTGCTATTGGTTTGATAGGCTTTAAGCGTGATGGGAGACGTTCCACTGCTTGGATAACTTAATTGAAAACTTGCCACCCCATTATCAGCAGCGACAAATTGATAAGTGGCGGCTCCATTCACCGTGCTACTTAAAGCACCTCCACCCGTTGTGGATACCCAGGTCCCTGAGTTGCTTTGGGTGGTCAGCGTAATCTGACCCGTATAATTGGTTATCGTTTGTGCGCTGGCGTTTTCTGCTCTCACCGTAATCGTCATATTTTGGCAATTAGTCCCCGTAGACGGCGCATTGACACCAAATTGGGTAACCTGCGGACAGGTAACGCCAAAATCCATATTACTCGCCGCGCTACTATCGTAAGTCACATCGGCAGTATTATTCAGCGTGATGCTATCTGCTGCGATGGCGCCCGTAACACTGGCGTTATTACTTAGGGTAACACTGGCCTGAGAATAGATAATCCCTGTAATTTGAGTCGTGGATCCACCGAAGGTGAGATTCGCGTAGCCGTAAATCAGGAGCTCGGAGGCCGAACCCCCGCTATTCCAAGTTAAATTTACACTCCCAGTGGATAGGGCATTTTGAACATAAATACGAGCCGTACCGTTTCCAACCACATTAATCGTAGAAGCCCCCGGCGATTTGAAAGTCTGGATCCAATAATCACCCGGTTGAAGATTAACAACAGCGCCTGTATTTAAAGTTAAACTTTTAAACCTATACACGGTGGGTAGAGAAGCATTTGCTGAAAAATTCAGCGTGGCGCCGTTGCTCACCGTGACGTCTTGGTAATCCGTTGTGGTATCACCATTGCCATCCAAAGTCTGTGTTCCTGAAATGGTTTTAATTCCACCTGCATTACTCGATACCTGAAAAGTGCCCAAATCCAAGGCGCCTACCACACCGCCAGACGCAGAGCAATTCGTTGCACCACACGTTTTAGTTGTACAAGCTCCCCCTGGATTACTGATGGTCGTTGTCGGTAAAACGGTAGTCGGATTATTTAACAATTGGGTACCACAAGCAAATTTAATGGTATTGCCAGAAGTGGTGCTTTGTAGTCCACCTGTAAACACTTGTGTACATTGATCCGCGTTGAGGGACTGACAAAATAAGATAACCCCAAGCCCAAATACCCAACGCGTCGCTTTCCAGAAAAGCATTTTGGCAAAATTTTTCATGTTTCTGATATCCACTGTGTTGTTAAACTCCCGGTTGAATAATAACGGTATACAATTGCCTAAAGGCATAATCGATATTCGCCGAAGTTGCATACTGCCCCGTTGCCGTTATCTGAAAGAGATTATACGTTGATCCACTCTCAGTAAATGCACTTTGTGTACAGCTCACTGTGGAGCTAAACCCCTTAAGCCCCCCTTGAGTAAAGGTGAGGGTGGTTGGGCTAGTAGGGCAATTATAAGGAGGCGCTCCCCCAGAAACACTGGATGGCGCAACCTTATAAATCCCCCATTCCAATCCACTCTTAGCAGCATAATAGGCTTTATCTCCTTGGAGGCTTAAGCTCTGTGCCGCGCGGGTTAAAGCGCTAATACTCACAATATAACTTCCAATAAGCGCCAATATCACCACCACAAAAAGGGCGCTGACAATCGCAAATCCATTTTCTCTAAGATGCATTATTCACACTCACTTCTCGAATCAATTTCACCGTTTCGCCATCCTTATCGGTTAACGTTAAAGTAATGGTCATCATTCCACTTGTCTGCGGCGAGCCTGCGGAGTAAGTAAAACTGCACGCACTCACATCTTTGGTTAAGGGCGCACTTTGCCCTGCATTTAAAGGCGAAAGCGTTGGATCGGTTGGTTGAACTTCGTTAATCGTATAACCCCAATAACGCTGAATGTTTTGAACGCCCCCGCTCGTATCACACACATAAGTAATGGGCGTATCCACCACCAACAAGCGTTGCCGGGGAGAAGGAAAAGCAAACAAAGTCGCTGCACTTAAGGTCAAGCGACCCTCACTGGGGCCATTTGAAAGCGCCACCGAAGTGCTAGGGGGGGTAATAGTCACCGAACCTGGCGGTGGTAAACACCCCGAGCCAGAACAGGCAGGGGCCGGAACCGTACTATAGACATTAGCGCCAGGGGAAGGGTTATCGGCAGGGATCGCCCCCCCGGTATTGGATCCCGTATTATAGACCACTAGCCTACAATTATTCGCTGCACAAGTGGCATTACTCAGCGCAAATTGAAATTGACCGATCACATCAAAGTGGGTCACCGCATTCGTAAAATCCAAGTAAGGCCCAGGGGGGGTTGATCGATAACGCATCCCCTCCACAATATTAACCATCTCAATGGCAAATCGATTACTGTTGTTCGGGTCTTGTTTGATTCGTAAACTGTTGGGAACTGCCCTTTGAATATCCCGTGCCATTCGACGAATGGACTGCTCGGCAGCGTCTACAAGCTCCGCGCGGCGCACAACATTACTGTACGCGGTAATCGGGCGAGCGACAAAAACCGAGACCACTCCAGACAAAATGGCCGAGAGGGCAATAACGATCACAAGCTCAATTAAAGTAAACCCGGCCATCGTCTTTTTGTCGATTAATAAACGGTTAATAGCTAGTCCTATAAACACTAAAGGTTATACTTTGCATATTGGCATGAGAAAGGGTAACATCGATCCGAACCACTTGTGTCCCAGCAGTCAACGAAGGGGCCCCTAAACTCGCCGTGGTGCTATCCACGCTAACATTGACAGTATAATTACCCAATCCGGAAATTGCTGTACCCGTTTGATCTGTTGGTGCTTCCGATAATCCATTATAATTACAAATGTTGGTAAAGGTAGGGCGTGTTCCAGAAGGACAAGGGGTTACCGGGAAATCCTTTCCGGTAATTTCTTCTATATAACTCTCAGCGATAAAAAGGGCTTGTTGCACAATCAGTGGATCCCCGCTAAATAAAGCCGCGGTATTAATAGAAAGCAACGTCCCTAACAAGGCAATCGCGATAATCGTCATGGATACCACCAATTCAATAAGGGTAAATCCTTGGTGATTTTTACGCATTATTGTACAAATCCCGTTGCACCTGACACCGTAACGGTATTTCCCCCGGCTACGGTAATCGTGTCGGTACCCACGACGCTGCAGGTACTCGCTTGGGTCGCTTGGCCCAGCGCATCAAAATATAACGGCCAATTGGCGGAAAAAGTTAAGCTTACCTGCCCCGGGGCAACTTTTGTATACCCTAGGGACTGGCTTGCAGGATCATTGATGGCTTGAAAAGTCGTGCCTGTTGTACAATTAGAACCTTCTATACGGCGCACTAAGGCAAGGGAGGTTCCGGTCACATTCACTTGAATATGGCTTCCGGTCGCAACCGCTAATTTTCGGGCATAACGAAGGCTATTTAAAACTTCGCTATAATAAACGGCTTGATTATAAGCAGACACCGAAAAAAAACGAGGGAGGGTTGCCGCCGAGAGAACACTCACAATCACAAGAACCATGACAATTTCAATCAGGGTAAATCCTAATGTTCGACCAGCCTTAACCTTCAACACGGTCATGTAATATTAATGGGAAGTGTACGCAACCGTACCATCGTTCATATCATAGGTCGTCGTTACGAGACTATCCACACCAAGTTTAAATGTACAAACGGAACCCGCCCCTGAGGGAATATAACAGCCATTGGTAGAAGTGGCGGTACAACTACTAGCATCGGCAATGGGGGGATTATTTAAAACATCGGTCCAAAGGGCAGCGCAAGCGGCGGTCGTAGCCGTAGTCCCCGCACCGTGATCCGGCCACCCCGCACTATTCACATGCACGGTCACACCATCTAAGGTAATGTTCGTACCCCCAGCCGTGGTTAAAGCACCATTGGCAGCCCACGCCGCATGGGCGATCCCCGTCGCTGCCCCCAATGCCCCCGCAATGCCCTGGTTAGCCGCATTTCGCGCTTGTATCGTCAGATTGGCGAATTTGGGTAATGCTGTCGCCGCGAGTATGCCAATTAAAACAATGACAATCACCAACTCAATTAAGGTAAATCCTTTGGAGGTCGCATCAATCGTTCTATTTGCGCTTAACACTATACTTACTCCCACCTCGCACATCCCGTTAAAAAATTATAGACTGAGATTGCCTTACTTACCAAGGGCAACCTTCCAAATATCCCACATGGGCAAAAATACGCCCAAAGCCAGAATCAATACCATGCCTGCAATCAGCACAATTAAGATCGGCTCAATTGCATCCCCAAGCCGTTTAACATCATAGTCTACTTCTTGCTCATAGTAGTCCGCCACCTCATCTAAGAGTTTGTCCACTTCCCCCGTTTCTTCTCCAATGGATAGCATCTGTAACACGAGCAAAGTGAACATCTCACTTTTGGTCGCAGCAACCGTTAAGGATTCACCATGTTCAATAAAGGTTTTCATGTTCAGGATTTTTTCGGCGACATAGACATTATCCGTTGTTTTGGCAATCATCGAGATGGCCTCCATTAAGGGGACCCCTGTTCTAACCGATAATGCAAAGCTACGCGCAAAACGTGCCATCAAGGCCCGTTGCATAATATCCCCAATCAAAGGGATAGAGAGCTTCCACCTGTCCCACATTTTATGACCCGCTTGCGTTCTCACAAACAAGGATAACCCGACGATCGTGCCCACCACGCCTGCCACCAACACATACCAATACTGCACAAAAAAACGAGAAGTGGCTATCAATATTCTGGTTGGCAAAGGCAACGCTGACTTAAACTGGGTGAAGAAATTTGCAAAGGCGGGGATCACTAAAATATTAATCACCACGACAGCGATCGAAATCACGATGATAACAACAATAGGATAACGAATCGCCGTTGAAATTTGTTTTTTGGTACTGGCTTCTCGTTCAAAATGTGTCGCCACTTGGCTAAAAACTTGATCCAAACTACCCGTGTTTTCTCCTACGTTTACTAAAGCAGTCATTAACGACGGAAAAATATAAGGGTGTTTCTTCATGGCCATGGATAAAGCTTGCCCCCCTTCCAACGTCGCTAAGACTTCGACAAGTGCTACTTTTAACTTATAGTTTTTAGCGCTTTCCAGGACCACACGTACAGAACGCACAATGGGAACACCAGCTTTGATAAGCGAATGCATCTGTCGACTGAAAAAGGTGAGATCTTGTATAGAAGGCGCGTCCATCTGCAAGAAAGCCATAAACTTAGAAACAGATTTTTCTTTTTCTATGTACAAAGTAATAGAAACCGGCGTTGTGCCATTACGCACTAATTCTGAGGCAACCATGGATTCATTGGTTCCCTCGATGATCCCCTTTATTTCCTTGCCGGCTTTATCTCGACCGCGATACTCATAACGTGCCATGAATAAAATCCCTTTATAAATATTCCCCAGCAATCTTAAATACTTCTGACAACGTCGTCACCCCTTGTGTCGCATACTCGAAAGCAGACTGTGCTAAAGATTTAAATCCGGGTTGTGTTTTCGCTGCCTGTATAAATAAATTGGTATCGTCCGATCTTAAAGCGTCTGCTAATTCCTGCGTCACTTCTAGAAATTCATAAATACCAATTCGCCCCCGATAGCCACTCTGATTACACCTCGAACATCCAGCCCCTTGTTTAAACGAAAAGCTGTGTTCTACCGTGCCCAGCAACCCTAAGATCCACGCCTGTTCATTATCAGACAATAAGTAATGTACCGCGCAGGCATCACAAATTTTTCGAACCAATCGCTGGGCCAAAACGCCCCGTAAGGCCCCTGCCACCAAAAAGCCTTGTGCGCCCATATCCAATAACCGTACCGCACTGCTCGCCGCGTCATTGGTATGCAACGTGGAAAATACTAAATGCCCGGTCATTGCCGCCCGTAGCCCAATGTGAACCGTCTCTTCATCCCGCATTTCACCCACCATCACAATATCGGGATCATGCCGAATAGAAGCTCTTAATATATTGGCAAAGGTTAGATCAATTGTCGTGTTCACCTGGACTTGGTTTACCCTAGGCAATACATATTCCACGGGATCTTCAATGGTAATGATTTTTTTCTCAGGAACATTTAATTCACTTAACATGGCATACAAAGTCGTTGTTTTTCCACTTCCGGTTGGGCCTGTGACGAGGATCATGCCGTTGGGCTTATGAATTAATGCCCTTACTTTATCTAAAACGGATTTTTCCATGCCTAACTGGTCTAACTTTAAAATACCTTTAGCCTGATCGAGTAAGCGTAACACCGCCGCCTCTCCAAAATGCACAGGCATAATCGCTACTCGAATATCCACCGAATGCCCTTTAATCACGATGTCAAACCGGCCATCCTGTGGCAAACGTCTTTCGGAAATATTCATGTTCGCAATCAATTTAATCCTTAAAACCACTGCCGCCATAATTTCCTTTCCAGGGATTACGCTCTCGTGCAAAACGCCGTCGATACGTTGGCGAATACGCAGTAACTTCTCATCTGGCTCAATATGAATATCAGAAGCACCGGTCTGAATTGCATCTTCCAATATAGAATCTAACAACTTCACAACCGGTGCAGCATCTGCGCTAATCAGCTCAAGCTCTGGGGTTTCTTGATCGGATTTAATTTCTTCTTTCAGCGCCGCTGCAAAAGAACTAATATCCTCGGTTCTCCTATAAACCAAATCAAAAACATGCAATAAGTCTTCTTCTAAAACAATAGACAATTGTAGCGTATTACTCAGCAGCCGACTAAGCTCATCGTAAGCAACCAAGTCTGTCGGATCGACCATTCCAACCAGATAATTCCCATCAACAAGATCCAGCAAAATCATTCGGTATCTTCTGGCGATCCTTTCCGGCAGTTTTTGGATAATTTCTGGGTTCACAGGATATTGTTTTAAATCAATATAAGAAAAATTCAATTGCTTGGCTAAAGTCTGAGCAAATGTTATCGCGTTAACAAACCCTTTTTCAATCAAAATCTCGCCTATCTTTCCGCCTTTTTCGAGTTGGGCTTCCAACGATTGCTTGAGCTGCGCTTCGGTAATGCTACCCGCACCCACTAACATTTCCCCTATCTTCATTTTTTTTAAAGTTGGATTCGCCACAATACTATCCCTTTAAAACATTTATTCGCTCTTGAACATATTTCAGAATGCTAAGGTCAAGGTTGCCTTCTTTTGCCAACCGATAATACCCCTCTAGGGCGGCGGCTTTTTGACCCTCGGCGTCCAAGGCAAGGCACACGCCTAATAACCAGAGTGAATTCTTAGGCTCTTCTTCTAACAAGCGAAAATATTGTTGACGGGCTAAAGCGTAACGACCCGTCTCCTGGTACAAATGTCCTAAAAACGCTACATAATTCTTGTCTTGCTTTCGGCTGTCTTTCACTTTCACAAGCAATGCTAAAGCCTTTTCGGGCTCATCCCTTTTATCGTGCACCACCGCCATTAATCTTAAAAAATCAGGATGATTTTCATCTAAAGCAAATCCTTCTAATAACAATGCTTCGCTCCCTTCTAAATGGCCTTCTTTGATGTATAAAGTGGCTAATTCTGCCCGAGCAGCATGATGACGAGGCGACTGGTGTAGGGCGTCCATTAGACGTTGTTTGGCTGCGGCCGTTTCTCCCCGATGGAGATGGTGTAACGCACGTTGATAACTCACGCCACCTTGTTCCTCTTCCAACAGGGCAGTTTGGTTTTTTTCAAAAAAGGCTCTCTCTTTTTGGGTGACGCTGGGCGCAGGGGCAACAACACCTGTGTCATACTTCGGAGACGCCGCGGCTGCGAGTGGCATCTGTCTTACTTGATCCGAATCACCAGGCACTTCAACCACACGCTCCGAAAGGGTCCACGCTGCCGCTTGCCAAGAACAACATAATACGCTCTTAATAATGAGGACCTTTGCAATAGTACTTATTTTCATCTCTTATCCTCTCCTCATTCATTCATTCTATTAAAGCGATCTAAAGTGTCGTCTATGATCTCGGAGGGCGTATGATTATCTACCACAATGGGTCGCACCAGAATCACCAATTCGACTTTTTTATTAACTTGAACCGTTCGTCTAAATAAAGATCCTAAGAGCGGCAAATCCTTTAAAACCGGCACCCCTGCTTTTAAATCGGAGGTTTGTTTTTGCATTAAGCCGCCAATGATAACCATTTCCCCATTTCTGGCTTTTACCAAACTATCGGATTCTCGTATACTGCTTTTAGCCAAGGGGAACTTCTGCTCCTGAGCCGCGCCTCCCGTCCCAACACTAATACTTACATCCTGATTGCTTACTTGGCTAACGGTGGGATGAATATGCAAGGTGATCTCGTTTTCAGCGGTAATGTGAGGCGTGACATCTAAAGCAATACCCGAAAAGAAAGAGTCAAAGGTAACCGTAGGCGTACTCGCCGATCCCCCCGCTGCCGTTGCACCCGTTGTCGTAGTTGAGGTCACATTGGTCACATAGAATTGCTCTGTCCCCACTTTAATCAAAGCCTTTTGGTTATTCATTGTTGTCACCCGTGGGTTGGACAAAACATGCACTTTTCCTTGCTCACCGAGAAGCTCAATAAAAGAGCCCAGGTGTTTAAAATTAGTGGCTAAGGCAAACGCTCCCCCCAAACTCCCCGTACCAGAGGCCATTGTTGATACCCCGTCAACCTGTCCTGGGGTAACGTTCACGGTAGGCGCGGTCCCAAGTGACACCGGAAAAGTATCCCCAAGATTGAATGCTTTTGCCGCCACATTGTTGCCAACGCTGGCAGCGCTGATCCGACCACTAATCAGGCCCCAGTTAATACCAGCTTGGAAACTGTCGTCTAGTTCCACTTCTAGAATTTTGGCCTCCAGAATTACTTGCCTGTTTAAAGACAATTCAGCACTTTTTAAATAATCCTCTACTCTTTTTAATTCGTCCGGCATGGCCTGCACCACAATCAAACCGGCTAAGGGACTAACCGACACGCGTCGCCCGTCCCCTGTACCAATAATAGTCTCCACGGAGGTTCTTAATTCCACCCAAAAATCGGCTTTGGAATTGGTAGTGATTTTACTATTGGCAGAGCTCCCACCACTATCACTACCACCAGAGGCACTCGCCCCCCCCGATCCACTGGCAGCGCCAGCAGCACCGGATGCAGAAGACCCCCCGCTGCTCCCCGATTTTAAACTACCCGCGGACACTTGAGTGGAGGAGGATCCGCCACGTTGAATATCTAAGTAATTAACGGCAAAAGCACGAGTTTGAAGCGTCGCCGGTAACACTTCTATCCCCTGTGGGGTTTGGCGAAAATCATATCCATACACACTTCTCACGGTTTCTAACACTTCCGGGATCGTCACCTTTCGAAGCTGTAACGAGATCTTCCCCTCTACCCCCGGATGCACCGTAATATTATAAGGTGTTCCTTCCACCAAATTTAAAAAGAAGGTTCTTGCCGGAATTTGTTCTGCAACCAAATCGATCCTTTTCTCCGCCACGGGCATTTGACTCCCTTTGTGCCCCTCCGCCCTTGGCATAAACGCTTGTCTCACCTCAGGGGGTAAGGTGGACCCTGCTCCTTTATTGATCAAAGCGTTATCATTAGAACCCTTTTGCAAAGCCGCCTGCATCTCCTTTGCGGTATCTCTTTTTTCTGGCGGCAATTGACAGCCGATGATCACAAAGAGCGCAACCAATAAACCAACCGCCCCCGGTATTTTAATCCTTTTTTGATATTTCACTTCGAAGGCTCCTTTTTAATTGGCTGGCCAAATAAATGCAATACGATCTCCCCGGTTGACCCTCTCAAGGTAACGCTATACGTATCAATCGCTGTCACTTTATTATCCCCAATACTCTGCCCGATTTTAAGCGTGGTATTATTAATAACCGCAAGCCTCTCTTCATCCGAGATCAAAACGGCATCCAAAACAAACTGGGTAACTGCTTCGGTTTCTGTGCTGGCAGGTGCGCTTTCACTAAAATGAGAAGGCTCTGTTGGATCCTTATACGCAACCGCACTGCCAGTGCTAAAAAACAACAACAAGAACATGAACCCTTGGCAGGACAGGCTCCTCCCTTCGCTCTCTTTACACACCAAGCCATCCCTCCCCTAAACTTAAAGTGTGTAATACAATCACAATACTGGCTTTGGGATATTTTTTGACTTCATAAGCGATTTCCTCCCAAATCACGTCTTTCCAGCACAGTGGGATCCGAAGCTTGGAATTCACGTGACTTGAAGTCGCGGC
>JADMIO010988010.1_pt1 | contig 12168 bp, 22 predicted proteins | sample 8958161 | NCBI WGS metagenome assembly JADMIO01 (sample SAMN16585339, study PRJNA669376) | soil metagenome | isolation source: Crop rotation soil | place: USA: Cullars Rotation, Alabama | collected 2011 | reverse complement strand
GGCCAATCAAAGACAAGGAAATGCGCATGCAAAAACACGGGGAGAAGTAACAGGTAGCACTAAAAAGATTTATAGACAAAAAGGAACTGGAAATGCTAGACACGGCGGAAAAAGAGCTCCAATTTTTGTAAAAGGAGGAGTAGCCCACGGCCCAAGAGCAAAAGATTTTTCTCTTTCTATGCCACAGAAAATGAGAAAAGCAGCTCTTCTTTCAGCGCTGTCTCTTAGAGCTAAGGATGGAGAAATCGTAGTTCTCTCTGGGCTTACAAAGATGGAACCAAAAACAAAAAATATGGCCAGTTTGTTTACCAAGGTAACAGCGGATAAAAAATCCAAATCAAAATATCTCTTGGTAACTTCGGCATCATCTAAAGATTTAGGAAATGTTTATAAAGCAGGAAGAAATATTAAAAACGTAGAAATACTTTCAGCAAATTTACTTAATACCTATGAAGTCTTGAAATATAAAAATTTACTATTTATGAAAGAATCTATTGAAATTCTTGGAGGAGCAAAATAATGAACATAATTTCACCAATGATTACAGAAAAATCGATGGCAGATGCTACGTTAAGTAAATTTACTTTTAAAGTTTCTAAATCAGCCAACAAAGCTGAAATTAAAAAAGAAGTCGAGGGAAAGTTTAACGTACACGTTACCAATGTATCGACAAGTATTTTAAAAGGAAAATCTATAAGAGTAGGCGCACGAAGAACAGAGAAGAAATTAGATGCAACCAAAAAAGCAGTAGTGACTTTAAAATCAGGAGAAAAAATTGGCCTATTTGAATTAGGCGGAGAGGAAGATAAAAAGTAAATGGCAAAATTAATGACAATTAAAAAGAAAAATGCAGGCCGAAGCAACGGAAAAGTGGTTGTGCGCCATCAAGGTGGTCAGCATAAACGGTTTATCCGAAAAATTGACTTCAAAAGAAATAAGTTTGGAGCAGTCGGAAAAGTTGTATCTATCGAATACGACCCAAATAGAACTGCGAAGATTGCGCTTTTACAGTATGCAGACGGAGACAAAAGATATATAATTGCACCTTCGGAGTTAAAAGTTAACGATCGAATTAGCGCTGGAGACGGAGTTGTCGCAAAAAGTGGAAATGCATTGCCACTCTCAACTATTCCAGTTGGAACTATGGTTCACAATGTGGAATTAACTCCTGGACGAGGTGGACAGATTGCAAGAGGAGCAGGAACATATGCAATAGTTGCAGCAAGAGAAGGAAATTATGTTCATTTAAAACTTCCTTCAGGAGAGACGAGAAGAATTCTAGGAAAATGCATGGCAACTGTTGGAACTCTTTCTAATGTCGAGTGGAAAAACGAATTCTTTGGAAAAGCAGGAAGAAAAAGACACATGGGAATTAGGCCAACTGTCAGAGGAGTTGCAATGAATCCTAGATCACACGCCCATGGTGGAGGAGAAGGAAGAAGCGGAATTGGATTAAAACGCCCAAAGACTTATGCAGGTAGACCAGCTTTTGGAAAAACAAGAAATCCGAAGAAATATTCTAATAAATATATTCTAACTAAGAGAGGAAGCAAGAAATAATGAGTAGAAGTTCTAAAAAAGGTCCATATGTGGATGCAAAATTAATGAAAAAAGTTGTAGCCCAAAAAGCATCGGGAGATAAAGCTGCGATTAAAACCTGGGCAAGAGCTTGTCAAATTCCACCAGAGTTTGTCGGACATAATTTTTCAGTTCACAATGGAAGAAACTTTATTAATGTTTATGTAGTCGAAGGAATGGTTGGACATAGGCTTGGAGAATTTGCTCCAACTAGAACATTTAGATCACATGGAAGAGTCGTTGCTAGAGAAATCAGCAAGACTTAATGTTTATTTTAATTTAAAACTATGAAAATAACAGCAAGTGTAAAAGAAATTAGAGTAAGTCCAAGAAAAGTTCGCTTAATTGCGGATTCTATTCGCAGTTTGAGTCTACCAGAAGCGCAAGATGCACTATCAGTAATCGATAAAAGAGGTGCATATGGACTAGAGAAAGTATTAAATAGTGCTGTTGCTAACGCGGTAAATAATAAAAATCTTGATAAGGGAAATTTATATATTTCTGACATCAATATTTCGGGGGGATCATCCTTAAAAAGATTTAGACCCTCCACTAGAGGAAGAATTCATAGATATGCAAAAAGAAGTTCAAGTATAAAAATTACACTTGAGGAAAAAGTTGTATCAGAGCCTATTGCAGCAGCAAAAGTAGAAGAACCAAAAGAAGCTCAAGATTTGAAAAAATATGCAAAGGAGAAAACAAAGTAAATGGGACATAAAGTAAATCCAAAATTATTTAGATTAGGGCCAGTTTACAATTGGGAAAGTCGTTGGTTTGACGACAGGAATTATGCTGCAACTCTTCTTGAGGATTACAACTTAAGAAAAGCGATAATCGAAAGGCTTAAAAATGCAGGAGTTTCTACAGTAGAAATTGAGAGATCAATCAATAGCATTAAAATTACTGCTTATGTTTCAAAGCCTGGAATTGTAATTGGAAGAGGTGGAGCAGGACTTGAAGATTTAAAGAAATTTTTAACATTAGAACTTATGAAAACTCATAAATCTAAGAAAAACTTACCAAAAATGGATATAAGAATTGAACCAATTAAAGAACCAAATCTTGATGCATATCTTGTAGCGAAAAATATTTCTGATCAGCTTGCAAGAAGAATGCCTGCAAAAAGAGTTATGGGGCAAGCTGTTGAAAGAGCGATGGGCTCCGGTGCTTTAGGAGTAAGAGTTATGCTTTCTGGAAGAATTGGTGGAGCAGAAATCGGAAGACGCGAAAAATTACAGCAAGGAACAGTGCCATTGTCAACAATTCGAGAACACGTAAGTTTTGCAAGCGTTCCATCTTTAACTAAAAAAGGATATATCGGAGTTAAAGTTTGGATAAACGCTAAGGAGAAATAATTATGTTAACACCAAAGAGAGCAAAATATAGAAAACAATTTAGAGGACGCCTAACCGGTGTAGCACATGCTGGAACAGAAGTTTCATTTGGTGAATACGGTTTGATCACAGAGCAAACTGGCTGGATTACAGCAAGACAAATAGAATCGGCACGACGTGCTATTACCCATTATACCCAGCGAGGTGGGCGCGTTTGGATACGTATTTTTCCAGACAAACCAATTAGTAAAAAACCACCAGAGGTAAGAATGGGTTCAGGAAAAGGTGATATCGCAGAGTATGTAGCGCCAGTCAAAACAGGAAGAATGCTTTTTGAAATGGCTGGAGTAAATAAAGAAACAGCATATGCAGCTTTACGACTGGCATCACATAAGCTTAGTGTAAAAACTAGAATTGTTACAAAAGGAGAATAAAAATGAAAAAAGACGTAAAAGAAGTTTCAACAAAAACAGAAAAAGAATTAAGAGAATCGCTAGCATCCAAGCGAAGTGAGCTCTATGGACTAGTAATGGATAACAAATTAAATAAATTAAAGAATACACGAAGCATATATACGAGCAGAAAAGAAATTGCTCGAATTATGACTTTGATTCGCGAAAAAGAATTGGCAGCGCTAGAAATGCCAACTGACCTGAAAGGAGAATCTAAATAATCATGAAATCTTTTGAAGGAAATATTGTTTCTATCTCAGATAAGAATACGGTAATCGTTGAAATTACCAGAAAGACTCCGCACCCACTTTATAAAAAGCTTATTAAATCAAGCAAGAAATATAAAGCGGATACAAATGGAGCTGAATTTGTTTTGGGTCAAACCGTTAGAATTGTAGAGACAAGGCCTATTTCGAAGAGCAAATACTTTAAAGTTGTTGAATCGTCTTCTAAGAAAGTAGAGAAAAAAGCTGCAGCAAAACCGATTGAAAAAACTGAAACAAAGAAAACAGAAAAACCAGTAGCTAAAAAAGTACCTGCGAAGAAAACAGTAAGAAAGGCGGCTAAATAATGGTACAACATAGGAGTATTTTAAAAGTAGCGGATAATTCAGGAGCAAAATCGCTTTTGGTAATTCAAGCTAGAAATGGTTCGAAAAGAAGATATGGGTATCTTGGCGACGTGGTCAAATGCGTAGTCAAAGAGGCAAGCCCAACAGGTACTGTTAAAGAATCAGAGATGGTAGAAGCAGTTTTAGTTAGAACTCGAAAAGAATACAAGAGAATGGACGGGTCTTACATAAGATTCTCTGATAATGCAGCAGTTTTGATTGACAACAGAAAAGATAAAAATCCAATAGGAACTCGTATCTTTGGACCGATCGCTAGAGAAGTTAGAGACAGAGGATTTATGAAGATTTCAAGTATGGCCATAGAGGTGTTATAATATGAAGCTTAAGAAAAACGACGAAATTATTGTAATTAAAGGAAAAGATAAAGGTAAAAAAGGAAAGATTGAAAAAGTCTTAACCAAAACAAGTCAGATCTTGGTTCCTGGAGTTAATTTGTATAAAAGACATTACAAATCTAGGCTTCAAAACAAACCATCTGAAATCATGGAAATTACCAAACCTTTTCCAGTCGGAAATGTAGCATTGGTCTGTCCAAACTGTCATAAGCCAACAAGAATTGGATACAAGCTTGATAATAAAGAAAAAATAAGAATTTGCAAAAAATGCAATAAAAAAATCTAAATATGGAAAACTTAATGACTAGATACAATCAACAAATTATGATGGACCTTCAAAAAGAGTTGGGAACTAAAAACGTGCTCGCAGTTCCAAAGCTTAAGAAAATCGTCGTTAACGTGGGAATAAAAGATGCTCTAGCTGATAAGAAAAATATCGACAATAGCGTTGCAATTTTAACTCAGATTACAGGACAAAAACCAAAAATTACGGCAGCTCGAAAATCAATAGCCACCTTCAAGCTTAGAGAAGGAGACAAAATTGGCGCGATGGTTACTCTCAGAGGAAAAAGAATGTATAATTTTTACGAAAAATTAGTAGGAATAGTTTTGCCTAGACTTAGAGATTTTAGAGGAGTTTCCATAAAAAGCTTTGATGGTCGAGGAAATTATTCACTTGGTTTTTCAGAAGCAATTGTCTTTCCTGAAATTGACCCATCTAAAATAGATACTAACCAAGGTGTGGAAATTACAATAGTAACTTCTGCGACAAATAATGAGGAGGCGATGGCATTACTTAGATCTCTAGGTATGCCTTTCCAAAAATAATATGGCTAAAAAATCTAATACAGTAAGCGCAAATAGAAAACCAAAATTTAGTAGCAGATCTAAAAACGTCTGTAGTATTTGCGGTAGGTCTAGAGCATATATGAGAAAATTTGGAATTTGTAGAATCTGTTTTAGAGAATTAGCAGCGAAAGGAGAATTACCAGGCGTAGTTAAAGCTAGCTGGTAAATAAATTATGAATCATCAAGTATCTGATTTTATGACAAGAATTAAAAATGCAGCAATGGCACGTCGTCGAGAAGTTACTTTGCCTTACTCAAACATTAATAAAGAGATTGGAAAAGTTCTTCAAAAAGAAGGATATTTGGAAGAATTTAAGGAAGCTAAAGACGAAAACAGAAAAGTTTTGCAGGCAAGAATAGTTTATGAAAGAAGAACGCCAAGATTAACAAATATAAATATAATTTCTAAACCATCCCTAAGAGTTTACAGTGGGAATAAAGGAATCTCAGAAGTAGAAAAAAGAGGAAAACATACAGTAGTATTAACAACTAGTCAAGGAGTTATGTCCGGACAAGACGCCCGAAAAAAAGGAATTGGAGGAGAAATATTGTTCGAAATTTGGTAAGAACAATAAAATTATTCAAATATGTCAAAAATAGCTAAAATACCAGTCGAAATAAAAGAAGGAGTTCAAGTAAATCTTGAAAATGATGTGGTTAAGGTTACAGGACCTAAAGGCAATTTATCTTTCGGAGTTCCTTCTGGAATTGAAGTAAAAATTGATGAGGGAAAAGTTCAAGTTAGTCAAAAAGTAGGTTCTGAATCAGCTAAGGCTCTTTCAGGACTTACCAGAGCATATATTGCAAACATGGTAAAGGGAACCAGCGATGGATTCGATAAAAAACTTGAGTTGACTGGAGTAGGTTATAGGGCTCAGGCTTCTGGAAATACACTAACTCTATCTGTGGGATATTCCCACCCAGTGGTAATTACAGCCGATCCTTCAATTAAATTCGAAGTCGCAGAAAACGTAATTACAGTTAGCGGAATTGACAAAGCATTAGTTGGAAATGTAGCCGCTCAAGTTAGAGGAGTACGACCACCAGAGCCATACAAAGGAAAAGGAATTAAATATCAAGGTGAATACATAAGAAGAAAAGTTGGAAAAGCAGCGAAGGCTGTAGGCGGAGCGCCGGGAGCAAAATAATATGAAGAGCATGAATAAACAAACAAGAAGACAAATTAGGGTTAGAGCAAAATTGAAATCTTCAAAAGATAGATTAAGGCTTTCTGTATATAGATCAAATAAGTATATTTTTGCTCAATTGATTGATGACGTTAAAAACGTGACTGTTATCGGTGTTTCTGAAAAAAATTTGAATACAAAAGGAACAAAAACAGAGAAAGCTAAGGCTTTAGGTTTACTTTTGGCAGAGAAAGCTAAGGCTAAGAAAGTTACAAAAATTGTTTACGATAGAGGAAGCTATGCTTATCATGGAAGAGTAGAAGCGGTTGCGCAAGGTTTGCGCGAAGGAGGAATGGAGTTCTAAATGGCATACGGAAATTTTAACCCAAATCAAATGGATAGACAGCCAAGTGAGTTCGAAGAAAAAATCGTTCAGGTAAACCGTGTTTCAAAGAAAACAAAAGGTGGAAATAAAATTGGATTTTCGGCTCTCGCAGTAGTTGGAGATGGAAAAGGAAAAGTAGGAGTCGGTCTTGGAAAAGCTCCAGATGTAGCCTCTGCTATTAGAAAAGGAGTATTAGTAGCGAAAAATCACATGATTGAAGTTCCGATAATTAATGGAACAATTCCATTTGAATTTAATATTAAATTAGGAGCTGCAAAAGTTCTTCTTAAGCCAGCGCCTCCAGGATCCGGTGTAATCGCAGGTGGAGCAGTAAGAAGTGTTGTAACAGCAGCTGGAATTCATAATATTTCTTCAAAAGTGTTAGGAACTAAAAATCAGGCTAGCAACGTTTATGCCACTATCGAAGCTTTGCGTTTGCTTTCAATTAGATATCAGAGAGAACAAGAAAGGAGTAAGAAATAATGGCACTTCACAATTTGACTAAAATAAAAAAACATAGCAAAAAAAGGGTCGGACAGGGCCATGGTTCTGGAAAAGTAAAAACTTCAGGTCGTGGAACAAAAGGTCAACATGCACGAAATAACGTTCCAACTCATTTTGAGGGAGGAGCTTTGCCATTAACAAAAAGATTACCATATCTTCGAGGAAAAGGAAGAAATAAAAGTTTTAGTAAAACTCCTTTGATAGTTAATATTAAAGATCTAAATGATTTACCAAAAAATGCTACAGTAGATATGGAAGCTTTAATTAAAGCGAAAATTGTAAAAGAAAATGATGCACGTGAGTTTGGAATAAAAATTTTAGGAGACGGTAAGCTTACTCAAGCATTAGTTGTAAAACTTCCAGTCTCAAATAATGCAGCAAAGAAAATAGAAAAAGCTGGCGGTAAAATCGAAGCCGCGAAGTAAATGGAGAATCTATTAAGATTATTTCGAAATAGCTTTAGAGCACCAGATGTAAGGCGTAAAATCCTCTTTACTTTTTTAGTACTCATCGTATTTAGAATTTTTGCACATATCCCAGTTGCAGGAGTTGATTTAACTCAATTAAAGGCACTTTTTTCTCAAAATCAATTTTTAGGACTTCTGGATATTTTCTCAGGAGGAACATTGGCAAACTTCTCCGTAATGGCATTAGGTTTGAACCCGTATATTAATGCTTCGATCATAATGCAGCTAGCTACTCTTGTTTTTCCAAAGATAGAAGCGATGCAAAAAGAAGGCGAAGCTGGAAGACAAAAAATAAATCAGTACACTAGAATGCTTACGGTTCCGCTAGCTGCAATTCAGTCGCTTGGAATGTTCGCGCTTCTTAAAAGCCAGGGAATAGTATCTTTACAAAACCCGGTACAAATAATTTCGTTTATTTTAACTATGACAGCTGGCACTATGTTCCTTGTTTGGCTTGGTGAACTTATTACTGAAAAAGGTGTCGGAAATGGAATATCGGTATTAATCTTCGCAGGAATTGTAAGTAGAATTCCGGTAAGCTTGGGTCAGACCATATCTACTTCCTCATCTCAAAATCTATTTAGCATCATAGCTTTCGGCGCTATGGCGATCGCCGTGATTGGTTTGATTGTCGTAGTCAATGAGGCTACTAGGCAAGTTCCAGTTTTCTATGCGCGCCGAGTTAGAGGAAATAAAATGTATGGCGGACAATCAACTCATTTGCCATTAAGGCTAAATCAAGCGGGAGTAATTCCAATCATTTTTGCAGTCTCATTAGTTCTTCTCCCAAATCTTATAGCAAGTCTTATGATGGGTTCTTCAAGCGAAGCTGTTAGAAATTTCGCTACCAATTTAACTTTGTGGTTTAGTCCAAATGGATTTATATACAACGCAACATTTTTTGTTCTTGTGGTTTTGTTCACTTACTTTTACACGGCAGTCGTATTCAATCCTAAGAAAATAGCTGATGAGATCCAAAAGTACGGCGGTTTCATTCCGGGAATTAGACCTGGAACTCCTACGGCAAAATACCTGAACTATATTTTGTCTAGGATTACTCTAGTTGGAGCATTATTTTTAGGTATGATTGCTGTTCTCCCTGCAATAGTTAGGTCTGCAACTAATCTTCAGACACTTGCTTTGGGAGGAACAAGTATTCTAATCGTTGTGTCAGTCGTACTTGAAACTATAAAATCAATTGAAGCCCAACTCGTAATGAGAAATTACGAGGGTTATCAAAAGTAGGTGATTAAATTATGAAATTAATTTTAATTGGAATTCAGGGAGCAGGAAAATCAACTCAAGGAAATATTTTATCAGAAAAGTTAGGAATCCCGTATTTATCAACCGGACATATTTTCCGGGAAATGGCTAAGGAAAAGACTCCGAACGGCAGGTATATAAAAGAGGTTATGAATTCTGGAGCTCTAATTCCTGATGAAAAAACTCTTGAGATCGTTTCTGAATATTTACACCGTCCAGAATATGATAACGGCTATATTATGGATGGATTTCCTAGAACTACAGCTCAGGCAAAAGCTTTTGAAAACGGAATCGACAAAGTTGTTTATCTAAATGTTCCAGACAAAGAAGCTCTTTGGAGAATTGCACATAGAACTGATGTTAGGGAAGATGACACAATTGCTGCTATCAAGAAAAGAATTGAGCTTTTTCATGAAGTAACAGAGCCAGTAATTGAATATTATAGAAATAAAGGAAGCTTGGTAGAGCTTAACGGAGAGAAACCGATAGAAGAGATTAACGAAGAGATTCTCAAGGTTCTTAAATAATGAGTGATAAGCCAACTGTAGTTGGAATTACAGGACCTTTTGGAAGTGGCAAAACTTCTGCTGCTAAGTTTCTTGAGTCCCAAGGTTTTACTCGTATTACTCTTTCTTCTTTTCTCGAGGGAAAATTAAAAGAAGAAGAAAAAGAGATTACTAGGAAAAATCTGCAAGACTTGGGAGATGAATGGCGAGGAGAGTTTGGATCAAGTATTCTTGCCAAAAAAGCGCTGGAGTTTGCTTTCGAAAAAGAAATTGATCGATTGGTTATTGATGGTATAAGAAATCTTGGCGAAATCGAAGAACTTAAAAATAATTCAAATTTTATTCTTCTCGGAGTTTTCGCAGATCGCGATGTTAGATTTGCTCGTATTAGAAAAATGCCGAGACGTGAAGAATTGACCAGGGACTTATTTGATCAATTGGATTATAGGGATTTAGGAATAACGGAAGATAAAGAAACAGGATTACAGGTGGCAAAGTGCTTCGCGATTTCAGACTACTTTATCGATAGTAATGACGAGGCGAGTTTCGAAAATAAATTAAAAGGATTTTTAGAAAAAATATGAAAAGATTAGTAATTGGAATTGATGGACCAGTAGGTTCAGGTAAAGGAACGCTGAGCGTTGCGCTGGCCAATAAATTAGGAATTTTATACCTCTATACTGGCGGAATGTATCGCGCCTTAGCACTGGCTTGTCTAAGATCAATTATTGACCTGGATAACGAAGAAGAGGTACTTAATATTTTAATGAAATCTCGACTTGATCCAGAAGTAAATGCAGGAGAGACAAAAATCATGCTAGATGGTGAAGACGTTACCCATAAAATCGTTGAGCCAGAAGTTAGTAACGCAACTCCACACGTCGCAAGGCACCCAAGAGTTAGGGAAGAAATGGTCAAGAGACAAAAAGAATTGGTAGAAGGACAGTCTGCGGTTATTGAAGGAAGAGATATCGCTAGTAAAGTGGCGCCAGATGCAAATTTGAAAATTCATTTGACTGCGGCAGTTGAAGAGCGAGCAAGAAGAAGGCTTATGCAATATGAAGAAAAAGGAATCGAAAAAACTTTTGATCAAGTTTTAGAAGAAACTAAAGAGAGAGATAGAAAAGATATGGAAAGAGACGCATCTCCCCTGGAAGTTTCTTCAGATTCAGTAATGGTAGACACAACGAATGATTCTATTGATGATACCGTAAATAAAGTTTTAGCAATTCTTAAAGAAAGAGATCTTTTATGATTGATATTAAGACACCGGAAGAAATTGAAGCGATGAGGGTGGGAGGGAAAATTCTCTCTAATGTTCTGTTTGAAACTCTTGCTGCAGCTAAGCCAGGCGTTTCGGAAATTGAATTAGATGCGATGGCAGACCGATTGATTGCGGAAAAAGGTGGAGAGGCAGCTTTTAAAAAGGTAAAAGGATATTCTCATGCGACCTGTATTTCTACAAATGATGTCGTTGTTCATGGAATTCCTACAGATTATCGTTTGGAAGACGGAGACATAATAGGGATTGACTGCGGAGTTTTTTATAAAGGATTCTATACAGATATGTCTCACTCTATAATTGTTGGGGAAAGAGATTCGCAAGTCGAAAAATTCCTTGAAATTGGAGAAAAAGCGCTTCACGAAGCAATCGCAGAGGTAAAACCAGGAAATCACATTGGAAATATCTCTGAAGTAATTCAGAGAATTGTCGAAAAAGAAGGCGGATATTCAGTAGTCCGAAGCTTGATTGGTCATGGAGTGGGAAGAGAATTGCATGAAGATCCCGAAGTCCCAGGATATTTGGTTAAAAAAATCGAAAAAACGCCAGAACTCAAGCCAGGAATGACCATAGCAGTTGAGGTTATTTATAATATGGGCAAGCCTGATGTGTCTTTTGCAAATAACGATGGATGGACAATTACGACAACGGATGGATCATTATCGGGCCTTTTCGAGCGCACTGTTGCAGTAACAAAAGACGGAATGGAAATTTTGACTCCCGACAAATCGTAAAAACGTGTCCCGGAGCTTGCCCTTTTGAGCCTAGTTTGCTATAATAACCTAACTCAAAACTCAAAATTTGCGTTTTGCGATTTGAGTTTTTTTGTATGGCGCATCAGGGGTCATTTGAAACCGAAGGAAAAGTTCTAGAGTCTCTGCCAAACACATTGTTTCGGGTAGAGCTTGGGGATGGAAAAGTGATTATTTGTCACCTTTCTGGAAAAATGCGAATGCATTTTATAAAGATTTTGCCTGGCGACAGAGTTAGAATCGAAATGACACCATACGACGAAGGAAAAGGAAGGATAACGTTCAGACTTTAGTCTGAAATTAAATAAAAATGAAAGTACAAGCAAGTGTAGGACCAAGATGTTCAAAATGTAAAATAATCCGCAGACGCGGAGTTGTTTATGTGATTTGTGATAATCCAAGACATAAGCAAAGACAAGGTTAATCTATGAGAATTTCAGGAGTAAACATACCAGATAACAAAAAACTAGAAATTTCCCTAGGATATCTTTATGGAATTGGTAGGCATAATGTTTACGACGTTTTAGAAAAAGCTAAAGTTGATGGATCAAAAAGAGTAAATACTTTATCAGAAGAAGAGCAAAAAAGAATTCAGCAAGCGCTCGAAGGGTATAAGCTCGAAGGAGATTTAAGAACCGAACTTAACTCTGATATCAGAAGACTTAAAGATATTGGTTCTTATAGAGGCGCAAGACATTCTCAT
>JADMIO010928706.1_pt1 | contig 12168 bp, 8 predicted proteins | sample 8958161 | NCBI WGS metagenome assembly JADMIO01 (sample SAMN16585339, study PRJNA669376) | soil metagenome | isolation source: Crop rotation soil | place: USA: Cullars Rotation, Alabama | collected 2011 | reverse complement strand
CCGCGACAACTTGTCCACGTGGAATTCTAAGCTTAGGATCCCAATGTGCTGGAAAGGGCAGCAGGTTGACCGCACCGGATGGCAGCAGGCGGTGCTCGTAGTTCGGGTTGGCCGCGTGCACCAGGCCGTTGGGAACGATCGGCCGGGTCCAGCCCAGGGCTGCGCCGAGCGCACGCGACCCGCCGCCGGACGAGAACGTGATCGCGTTGTTTTTGTGCCGCAACAACGCATTGCCGTCGATCATGTGTGCGCTTTGGCTGATGGTGACCGAACCGGAAACCGGCTGGTACAGCGGGTCGAACCGGTAGTTGCAGGCGTGCAGCCAGATCGGCCCGTCGTGGGCGCCGCCGCGGATGATGACAGTCGGCAGCTTCGACCGAGGGATGTCCTCCGGGGCCAGGGTGGCGACCGCGCCCAGGACCTGCGCGTTCGCCAGCGCGCTCTTGAGGTTGACCGTCGGCCCGGCTGTGTCCGAGTTGACGACCGCCAGCGTGCCGTCGGCGAACCGCAGTACTGCCCACTCGGGCAGGCCCTTCGCCAGCGCGCCTACCGCGATGGATGTGGCGCCGGCGCTGGCCCCTGCGGTGAGAGTGACCTGGGTGTCGTACTGGAGGGTGCCGTCGACGTGGATGAGGTCGCCGGCGTTGTTCTCCCCGTAGACCTGCAGGTCCCAGGAGCCGCCGGTGACGAGGAACCCGTGGCCTGCGTTGAACTCGGACACGCAGCCGACCAGGCTGCCGCCGCCGTAGCCGAAGAACGGCGACGTGCCCAGCACGAACCCGTTCCCGCCGCACGAGTTGGCGACGCAGCCCTCCAGGAGGGTGTACGTGGTGCGGACGTTGTACCCGTCCTGGATCACCGACGCGACGTTGACCCGGCGCAGCATGGAGAAGTTTTGATGCGCCACGTCTACGCCGACGTCGACGCCGCGGCCCTTCCACTGCCGAATCTCGACGTTGGACAGCTCCTGCATCTGGCCGCCCATGATGACGGCCGGCACACCGGCCAGGCCGCCCAGGTCGATCGACAGGTCGCTGACTCGGGACACGTTGGACCCGAGGTCGAACACCGGCTCTGCTAGGCCCGTGTCGGGCCAGAACCGGGTCGCCGTCGGCCCGTTGCCGGAGAGTGTTGTCCCGGCGGGCAGGAGCAGCTTGTGGACCACCCGGTAGTCGCCAGTCGGGAAGTAGATCGGCCGCGGGTACAGGGTCGTCGACCCGGCCAGCAGCGCGGTGAACAGGGTCGTCTGATCAACGTCCTGGGTGATGGCGGCACCGCGGGCCACCGCGTTGATCACGGACGGCGAGTCGGTCTGGCCCCACTTCACACCCGCCGCCGCGGTGCTGTCGGGGGTGAGCGCCTGGCCTGCGGTACCGACAGCAACCCGCACAGGTGTGGCGGCGGCGGAGGCCGCGTACAGGTCGCCCTTGGTGGTGAGGGTGGCCTTGTCCACCTTGGCCGACAGCGTCGACGACGCGAACGCCCGATCGCCGTGCGGATCGTTCGCCGCCGCGTGGGTAGCGATCGACGACGACGCGAACGCCCGGTCGCCGTGCGGGTCCGAGTTGCCGGCGTGGACAGCGATGGCAGCTGCCGCAGCTGCCCGGTCGCCGTGCGGGTCCGAGGCAGCCGCGTGCGTGACGATGGCCGAGGCCGCCGCCGCCCGGTCACCGTGCGGATCCGAGGCGACCGAATGGCCCGCGATCGACGTCGTCGCGAACGCCCGGTCACCGTGCGGATCGGCAGCACCTGCATGCGTGGCAATCTTCGCGTCGATCGCAGCCCGGTCACCGTGCGGGTCTGAGGAGGCGACGTGGCCGGACAGTGCGGCTGCCGCAGCTGCCCGGTCGCCGTGCGGGTCGGTCGCGCCGACGTGGGCGGCGACCTTGGCCACCGCGCCGGCCTGCGTCTCGAGGACGCTGGTGTTTGGGATGCCGTGCACGTTGGCCACAGCCGCGGCGTGGGCGTCGACGTCTCCGCCTCCCCCGCCCTCGCCGGAGATGCGCTGCCACAGCGGATTCCCGTCGAACGACGGCGTGCCGACGTAGACGACCTGGTTGGTGCCGGTGTTCTGGTAGGCGAAGACGGCCACTGGTGGCCTCCACTTCTCGGCTCGTCGGGACTAGGCCAGGTTCAGTGCTCGGGCGACTTCGACCCAGACGGTGCCGTTCCACAGCAGCCGCACCAGCGAAACCGCGCCAGCGGCGGCCGTGACGGTGAGCGTGCCGGCCAGGCGCACCGTGCCGGGCCAGGTGACCGTCCGCCCTCCGGTGCCGTCCTGCGTGAAGATGATCGTCAGTTCGTCGCCCGGCGCCGCTGGGGTGGTGAGGGTGAGGGTGACGTTTCCGGTCAGGGTGGCTGTCTGGATGGCGCCGTTGATACGGGTGAGCGTTGCCGCACCGGTGATGTTGCCGGCGGCGTAGAGGCATTCAGGGTTGGCGCCGATGTTGTTCCGGACCGTGTTGCCGGTGCCGAGCAGGGCGGGCAGGTTGTTCGCGCTGCCGGAGATCTGGTTGTTTGTGATCGTCCAACCGGTCGAGGTGGTGCCGCTCATCTGGATCGCACGGGCGATCGCGTTGCCGGTGAACTTGCACCCGGTGACGGTCACGTTGTTCGAGTTGGTGTAGGTCAGCGCAGCGATGTTCCGCTCGGACGGGCTGTTGTGGATCACGCAGCCGGTGACGACCGTGTCATGGTTGCTGCCCGCCCCAGAGAACCCGCTGCCCGCACAGTCGGACGCCACACAGCCCGAGTACAGGACCTCGGTGGCGCCTGCCGAGTCGATGTAGAACCCGATCCCGTCGCCGCCGCCACCGATGTGCTGGCGGATGTTCGTCGCCGTGCAGCCGATGTGACGGGTGCGGTGCGCGACCGGCCCGAACGTCATGAACCCGCGGCCGGGGATCCCGTTGGCGGTGCAGCCGATGAACGAGACGTTTTTGCCCCGGGACTGGAACCCGATGATGGCCGAGCTGCCGCCGCCGAACGGCATGCCTCCGATGGCCACACAGTTCGCGAACACGACCCCGTCGCAGGCCTGGTGGGTGTCGAAGTGGGCGGTGTCGGCCTCGATCGAGGTGCAGTTCGCGACGACGACCTGGCGCTGCACGCCGTACCCCGAGCCGCCGAACGTCACGGCGTGCCGGACCTGGGCGAACCGGCAGGCCTGGATGATGATCTGCTCGGCCGCGGCGGCGACCCAGATCCCGTTGCGTAGGTTGCTGCCGGCGACGGCCTCGTTGATGTCGTGGATCCAGCAGCTTTCGACGCTGGAGTGGACGACGTTCTTGAGCCGGACACCGTAGTAGGTGTGGTGGACCTCCACCCGCTGTAGGCGCAGCTGGTGGCACCACTGGGCCTCGACGAAGCCCTGCGCCAGGGTCGACGTCGTCGCGGCCGTCGTGATGGACATGTCGGCCACGGTCACGTTGGAAGACATGGTGAGCTTGGCCAGCTTGGCCGTGTCTGCCGTGGTGTAGCTGTCGTACAGGACGTCGTTCAGGGTGACCACGCCGGTGACGCCGTTGATCGCGGTGATGCGCTTGATCTCTCCGGCGGTCCGGCCGGCGATCTCGGTGTCGACGACCTTCTCGGACTGGACCAGCACCCAGTCACCGACGGCGAACGTGCCGGCGTCCGATGTGGACAGCGTCACGGTGAACGTGCCGTAGGCAGCGTCTGCGGTCAGGCTGCGGGCGGTGCCGACCGCCGCCGACCCGATCTTGATAGCTGGGGTGTCACCCGTCATCGACGACGCGCAGACCAGGTTCGTCGCGCCGATGCCGTCCCCGACCAGCACCACGTTGTTGCCCGGGATGGTCAAGGTGGCGGCCAGACTGTAGGTGCCGGCCCGGACCCGGACAATGCCGCCGCCAGCAGCGGTGACCGCGTCGATGGCGGCCTGGATCTGGACGTTGTCGGCGGTTCCGTCGGCCAGGTAGTCCGCCCCCGCCGCCCGCGACACGGTCAGGACAGTCTTGGCATCCAGCTGGGTCAGGGTGACACCGCCGGCACCGAACCGTGAGTCATCGCCGGCGGCGACCGTTCCCGCGGTCGTGCCTACGGGCAGCCGGGCATAGGCCACGGTTCCGGAGACGATGTCATCACCGGCGAGCACGACCGTGCCGGTCCGGCCGGCCACACTCGACACCGGCGCCGACGGGTACGCCAGCTGCGTCCACGATGACAGCTGGCTCGGTGTCCCTCCGGAGACCAGCCACACCGTGGACGTGTCCGTGCGGACCGTCCAGTCGCCGAGCTCGCCCGGCAAGGCCAGCATCGCCGCCTGGTTGGCAGACACGCCCAGAAACTCGGACAGGGCGTACACCGGGATCTGGCCGGTCGGGACCTTCCCATCCGCGCCGAGCGTGGCCACACCATTCGCAGCGCCCCGCTGCGTCAACGGCACTGCCGCAGCAGCCACAGCGGCAGCGGCCGCAGCCGCCTGCGCAGCCGCGCCCGAAACCGTCTCCAGCTGTCCGGTGTCCGGGATGCCGTGGACGTTGGTCGTGTCACCGGCGTGGACGGAGATGTCGGCAGAGCCGCCGACGTTGACCCGGATCCACCGCGCGTCGTCCTCGAACGCGGGCGTCTCGACGTAGACGACCTGGTTGGTCTCTCTGTGCCGGTACTCGTACAGCGCCACGGCCCGGGTCCCTTCCCTTTTTGCTCTCGCGGTTCGACTAGCGGTTGGCCGGCGGTGAGGTCACCGCTTCGATGGCCGGTGCCAGCCCGGTCGGCTGGGCGAACCCCTTGTAGCTGCTGATCGCAGCGACGAGGACCAGCAGAACCGACGTGACCACGGCGCGGAAGTTGGCCAGCTGGCCAAAGCCACCGTTGAGGTACACGAGGACCGCGCCGACGAAAACGCTGTAGACGAACGTGACCAGCGAGCGGGCACGGGTAGACCAGTGTGGCTGCTGGATGATCGGCAGGATGAACGTCGCCGAGATGAACCCGACGATCAGGTCCCACATCAAAACAGGTGACATCGACATACCTCTCTATGCGGTTGGTGACGGTGGCTTGCCTGCGGTGAACCGTGCCAGCTCAGCCAGGATGCTGACGTGCTTCTGTTCGAGTACCTGCACCGCTGTCCGTAGCCGGGCGACCTCGGCCTGAGACTCGTAGAACTGGTCCCGCAGCTTGGCCGACACTTCGCGTTCCCGGGCCAGTTCCTCGAGGGTCCGATCGTTCTGGGCCTGCACCCGCTCCAGTTGCTTGTAGACGCGGTCCAGTTGGGAGTTGGCCTCGTCGACCGCACGTTTGAACGTGTCCTCGAACGCGGTGCGGGCCTTGGCGTCCGCCTCGTAGGCGGCCTGCCGGCGCGCTAGATCGAGTTTTGCCTCCTCGGTGACCTGTGCACCGTGGGCTACGGCGACGGTGGCGGCAGCGGTGGTTCGGGAGGCGCTGCGGGATGCCGCGAACGAGAACCCGGCACCGATGGCGGCAATGACGACGCCCAGGATGGTCTGGAGCCAGTTCATGTCCGCCTCGACACAGCTGCGGAGAACATGACCACACCGCCGATGCGGTGCAGCGTTACCCGGATCCGGACCGGGATTCCGGTGCCGTCTCGGTGCAGGGCGGTCACGTCACGATCGAGGCCGCTGATGGGGGTGATGCCGAGACGCCGCGCTCTCGCTATTCCGGCCTCGTGATCGGCGCGACGCGATTCAGGAACGAGCAGTGAGGCGGAGCGGCCGACCATATCCGACGATGTCCAGCCGAACATCGACTCGGCTGCACCGCCCCAACCGGTGACGATGCCGTTCCCGTCGGTGGAGATCAACGCGACCGGGTGTTCGTAGTCGCTGACGTCTTCCGCGATGCTCGTTGCTGGCGGCTCAGGCCATGCGGAGAAACGCAGCGTCATCGCAGCGAAGATGCCGTAGACCACGCCGATGCCGAATGCCCGCGGCGCCAACCCCATGATCCACGCCACCCATGACACGACTGCCCACAGGCACATGACGAAGAAAAAGGTGGCGAAGCCGAGTGCATCACGCCACCGGAACGCGTACCAGAAACACGCCAACGCTGCGGCCGCCGAGATGATGGCGAAGGCCCGCAGCGGCATCACCTGGGCCAGCACCTGGGTCTGGGTGTCGGAAGGGGTCGCGTACAACGTCAGGGCGATGTAGGTGGATACGACGCCGCAGAACGCCAGGTACGAGCCTCGGAACCCGAAGTGGAATCCTCCCGTGGCGTGGCGTCGGACAAACCTCATGAGCCGCATAGGGTGCCCTTCCGCTACGGCACCGACGCGACGCGCAACGCCACGATGGGTCCGCCCGCGACAGCGCTGGCTGCTGCGTAGGTGGTGAGAGCACCGGACACGCCGGTCTGGGTGTAGGCGGTACGGCCGAGCACAGCGTGGGCGAGCGACCCGGCACCGACCTGCGGGGTGGGGGTGCCGGTCCACACCACGGTCGGGGCACCGCCCTGAGCGCAGGCAGCCAGCCAGTACAGGCCAGGGGTCAGCTGGAGGGTGATGTCGTCGGATGTTCCTGCCGGGTCAGCGACGGACGCATCGATCGGGTCGGCGGCGTAGATCGGGGTGCTCACCGGCGATCCGTGGCCGTCGTCGGCGTAGACGCCGAGCCGGATCGTCGCCCCGCCGACGCCGGTGGTGATCGTGGTGCCGATCTTGTCGTAGGTGGCGGTCTCGGTGGCGTAGTACGGGAGGTAATACACCGTGTCCTGCGTCATCACGCCGGTGGTGGCCGCACCGCGAATGTCGGGCCCGGCGTACCACAGGGCCGGCTTGAACCGCTGCCCGCGCCGGCCCTGCGGGTGGTCGCCGGCCCACGTCGAGCCGGACGGCTTGGCGACCTGTGTGTAGATCGATCCGTCCATTGCGTCGACGGTGCTGCCGGCGATCCACACGCCGGTGTTGGCGACGTAGCTGGCCATCGCGTGCCGGACATACCAGGCAACCGATGTGTGTCCCTTGTGGACGGCCAGGTTCGTCCCGTCGGCGCACCGGACCTGGTTTTCGATCATCCTGCCGTTGGTGACCGCGCCAGCCCACAACGTCGAGTCGATGGCCGTGTTGAGGATGTGCGTGCCGGCCAGGTCGAGGACCAGGTTCCGGGCGACCAGGACGTCGTCGACCGCGTCGTCTACGGACGCGAGCCGGATGCCGCACCGGTAGGCCGAGTTGCTGGTGCCCAGGCCCGGGTTGACGATCGTGTTGCCCTCGATGCGCAGCCGCCGGACTGGGATGTTCGGGTCGAAGTAGATCCCGGGCCCGAGGCTGTTCTTGATCGTGTTGCGGGAGAACTCGAGGTCGACCTCCTCGGTCCCCTCGGTCACGGTGGACGTGCGCCACCAGAGGATGCCGCACGACACGGCGTCGATGACGGCCGGCGGCTGGGCGAACGACCGGAACGTGATCAGGTTGTCGACCACCTTGACGGCCCGGGCCACCGCGGTCGACGCGTTGTTGAGCATGATCCCGGCCCGGACGATCGGGGTCGCGAACACCCAGGCGTCGGGGTCGATGTCGATGACGTTGTGGGAGACGATGCACTCGGACAGGGCTTCCCCCGTCAAGCCTGTCGCGTCGTAGACCCAGAAGTGCACGCCCTCGGCGACGCCGAGGAACTTGTTCCCGTGGACCAGCAGGTTGCGCGAGTTGGCGGCCTGGACGCCGGTGATGTTGGCGCCGTTGGCGTAGGCCCGGACCGTGTTGTTGACGATCGTCTGGTTCGGGCCGTGGGTCTCGATCGCGGTGGCCGCTGCCATGCCGCCGCCGATGAACTCGCACCCGGCGACGTCCAGCCCGTCGCCGGAGAAGTAGATCGTCGAGTGGTCGTGCGCGGCGCCGTTGCCGATGTTGTCGAACAGGCAGTTCCGGATGTGGGACCGCTTGATCAGCGTCACGCCGCCGTTGAGCGCGAACGTGTTGACGCTGTCGGCGTTGGTGACCCGGACGTTGTCGATGGTGACGTCGAACCCGGTGAACACGCGGATGGCGTACCGGCCCTGGCCTCCAGCGAAGAACGGGCCGCCCAACGTGATGTCGGAGATCGGGTTGTTCGCCGAATTCTGGTCGATGGTGAGGTCCCGGACCGTCAGGCCGGACAGGTCCGACCAGGGTGCGGTCGCGTGGCCGTCCGAGATGACGGCCACGTACCCGCCGACCGCGTTGGCGACCTTGATGGTGGTCGCTGACCGGCCGGAGCCCTCCAGGGTCAGGTGCCTGTCGGCCGGGACGATGATCCCGAAGGTGGCGGACATTCCGATGAGGACGGTGCCGGCAGGCAGTCGGACGGTCGCTCCGTCGGGGACGAGCGCCAGCAGCGCATTGATGGCGGCCCGGTTATCGGTGACGCCGTCGGCGACAACGCCGTGGTCGGCGGCGTACCAGACCAGGGTGTCCTTGGGCACCAGGCCGGCGGTGGTGGACGCGACCACCCAGGTGGTGCCTGCCGGAGCGGCTGTCTGGGTGCGGACTGTGCCGTTAGACCGGTCCGTGATCGTCGACCCGACCACTGCGGCGCCGGTCATCGCGGTGTAGGTCTCGTGGTCCATCCGGATGAGCCATCCGGCGGCGAACGAGCTGGTGACCGTTTCGATCTTCTTGGAGTTGGCGACGGGTACCCGGTTCCCGATGGCCTCGTTGTTGGCAGACCCGGCGAGGGTCGGGAACAGGTAGACACCGACGTTGGTGGTCGGGGTTCCCTGGTCGTCCAGGACGTAGTTGTTCGATACCCGGCTGTTGGTCACCGCGCCGTTGACGAAGATGCCGTTGGCCGAGCCGTTGGGCATCGCCCCGCCGGCCGCGATCGACGCCTGGCCGGGGTTGCGGACGAGGTTGCCGGTGATCTCGATGGAGTCGCCGACGGCGGACCAGCGGATGCCCGACGCCAGGGGCGAGTCGATCCGGTTGTTGCGGATCACGACCCGCCGGTCCGTCGTGTCCAGGAAGGTGTCTCGCCACTCGATGCCGTTGCCGATCGAGTCGCCGTTCACGCCGACGTAGCCGGTGTTGTTGAAGGTGATGATGTTCGAATCGATCAGCACGTCCTGGTACGGCAGGGAGGTCGTGGAGTTGTCCCGCAGGATGCCGTTGGCGTAGGCCGAGCCGGTGTAGACGGTCTGCCAGCCGACGCCGTTGAGCCGGATCACGTTGTCCCGGATGATGACGTTGCGGATACCGTCGGTGGTGTTGATCGAGTAGGGCAGCGACCACAGCTCCAGGCCCCACTTGGCCTCCGAGATCTGGTTGCCGGAGAAGACGATCCCCTCACCGCCGCGGACCGATACGCCGGTAATGTTGGCGCCCTTCGCGAATCCGGAGATTACGTTGCCGGTGACGACCTGGCATCCGCCGTGGGTCTCGATCGCGGTCCGGGCCGACTTCGAGCCGGCACCTGGGGACTGGAAGAGGTTGTTCAGGATCCACGATCCTGCGTTGGCCAGGCCGGCCGGGTTGACGTAGATAACGGACGCGTCGTGGTCCACGGGGCAGCTGCCCCAAACGAACCGGCACCCCTCAATGGTGTGGTCGCGGACAGTCCCCGAGATCGAGATGGTGTTGGTGTTGTCCAGGTCCACAAAGGACACGCGGCGAACGGCGACGGGCGCGGTGGCCAAGGTGATGTACAGGGCGTATCGCGGCTTGATCGTGTACTGGGTGGCTGAGGTCGCCCACTGGTTGTTCGCATTGTTCTGGTCGACCGTGAAATCGGACAGGGTCAGCCCACCAACGTCGACGCTGGTGGTGCCGTTGTAGTTCGACAGGATCGCGTAGTACTCAGTGGTCGGGACCGCGTCGACGACCTTGATGACCGAGCTGGACCCGACGCCGAAGATGCCGCGCAGCCCGGCCTTGAGCTGGATCGCGGCGCCCACCAACGGTGGGACAATCTTGAAGGTGCCGGCCGGGATGAACACCCGACCCGCGGCCGCAGCGGCGGCGTCGACTGCGGCCTGGATCGCAGCCACGTTGTCCGCGGCGCCAGTCGTTGCCCCGAAGTCGCGGATGTCGAAGACGAGGTCGCCCTTGCTGACCTTGGTAGCGAGGCCGGCCGCCAGTGCGGCTGCCGCTGCGGCCCGGTCACCGTGCGGGTCGGATGCAGCGGCGTGGGTAGCGACCGCGGTGGTGGTCGAGGTCGTGGCGAACGAACGGTCCCCGTGCGGGTCGGCCGCGCCGGCGTGCGTCGCGATCGCCGCTGCCGCCGCCGCCCGGTCGCCGTGCGGATCGGCCGAAACGGCGTGAATGTCCACCTTGGCCGCGGCGCCGACCTGCGTCTCCAGCAGCGCCATGTCGGCGATGCCGTGCACGTTGGTGGTGTCGGCCTCGTGGACGGAGATGTCGGCGGATCCGGCGTTCAGCGGCTCCCACAACGGGTTCCCGGCAAAGACGGGCGTGGTGGTGTAGACGACCTGGTTGGTCCCGGTGTTTTTGTAACCGAAGGCCATGGCGGGCCGCTCCCTCTCGTCGTGAACCCCCTTCGGCCGGCCAGCTGCCGAACGTCTGTTAGCTCGGCAGGACCAGCGTCTGGAAGCCGCAGACCGACGCAGGAGGCGCGAGCGACGTGAACTGCATGTGGCGGTGGTCGACGGCCTCGATCGGCGTGATCAGCGGCCGGGAGACGCCCAGCCGGTCCTTGCGGATGTCGTAGGGGCCGGTGCCCCAGTCCGACCCGGCAGACGTGATCGTGTTCAGGGTGAACGAGAGCGGCCCGTTCTCGACGACCACGTCGCCCATGGCGCCTTCCTTGAGCCACGGCAGCAGCAGGTAGCCCCAGCGGGTGCCGCCGCCGTTGGCCGCGTCGAGCTCGGTCCACAGCTCGAGGCCGAAGTTGGCGGTGGCGTACGTGTCGGTCGACGTGCGGAACCCGACCGCGTTGGGCGTCGGGGTGGCGTCGTCGAACACGAGTGGGGAGCCGGTCAGCAGCTCGAACATCTCGGGCATGACCTGGCAGACCACGATGCTGACTTCGATCCAGTTCAGCTGCGGCCGGCTGCGCTGGTTGACGCAGAACGTGCCGTTCGCCTTCTTGACTTTGATCTCGGTCGGCGCCTCGACGTTCTCCTTCATCGTCACCGAGATGAAGCCGTCGGTGGCGATGAACCCGTCGTCGCCAGGGTCGGGCGAGCCCGACGCGTCCAGGCGGGTCGCCCGCATGACCGTTCCCTGAATCAGGGTGGGGCACTCAGCCATTGCTCTGCTCCTCGGTGATCGCCGGGCCGACAGCTGGCTTCGGCACGGGTGCGGGCTCGATCGGTCGGGTCAGGCCGCCGCGGACCTCGGCGTTGCGGACAGCCACGGCGAGCAGCGGGCTCATCCGCCGGTGCCGGATGCGTGTCGTCATGACGCAGCCAGCTCGGGGTGGAACGCGGCCCGGCCGATGTGGCAGTCGACGGCCACCGCGTACTCGCGCTGGACGATGGCCTGGGCCTGGTTGGCGGCCCGGTCGAAGAACGCCGACCCGTCGTACTTTTCGACCTCTTCGGTGCGCCACACCGCGGCGGCGCCCGTGATGTAGAGGTTGGAGTCGTCGGCGTACCCGGCGCCGAACGACCACACGGTGCCCAGGTGGGTGCGCCATTCGTTCTGCACCTTCACCAGCAGCCCGGTACGGGCGGCGTAGGGCTCGACCCAGATCGGCGCGTGGAGCATGCCCACGTTGCCGTACAGGCGGGTCTTGTACAGCCACGTCTCGAGGTGGCCGACGACGGCGGCGAGGCTTTCCATGTCCGGCACACCGACGGGGACAGCCCCGGCGGCGAGCAGGTCGGCCATCTCCTCTTCGACCGCGGTCTGCTCCCCGTTGGCCAGGTTCTGCATGGCCAGCTCGGTGAGCGCGTCCTGGCTGAGCCCGACCAGCGGAGCCGGCCCGGCCGTGCCGTACACAAGGAACGGCTCGGCGGTGATGAACCCGGCGGGTGGGTCGAACACCCGGGCCGGCGGGTCGCCCTCGCATTCGATCGGATACCGGCGGGCCCGGCCGCAGCTGGTCGGCCGGTAGGTGATGCCACCGTCGCGGGCACGCGGCGGCAGCGCGATCGGGCCGGCGGCGGCGGTGAACAGCCCGTAGCGCAGCCCGCGTGATGCCGGAGCCGGCACCTCGGTTGGACTGATTCCCACCACGGGCTATTCACCGCCTTCTCTATATGTGTGGTTTTTGAGCGTGAGGAAGTGGCGGGGGGCCC
>JADMIO011837285.1_pt1 | contig 12169 bp, 17 predicted proteins | sample 8958161 | NCBI WGS metagenome assembly JADMIO01 (sample SAMN16585339, study PRJNA669376) | soil metagenome | isolation source: Crop rotation soil | place: USA: Cullars Rotation, Alabama | collected 2011 | reverse complement strand
CTTTCCCACATCCCTGCATTGTTACTTCCTTCAGGAGGCAAAAATTGCTTCTTCAAGTAGCTCCTCAATGGCGTTGTATACATAAGCTAGCTCTTCCATGGAAATACAATAGGGTGGTATCAGGTAGAGGATATTGCCCAGCGGCCTCATCAGGATGCCCTTGGCGAGGAAGAACTGGTACAGATAATCCCTGAGCCCGCTGAAATAAGAGGCTTCACCCTCCGCCTCCACTTCGAAGGCCAAGATGGTGCCCAAGCTGCGTACTGACTTGAGGTGCTTCTGCCCTTTCAATTTTTCAGCAAACTCGGAATGGCTTTTTGAAATGGCTTGTATACAGCCTTGGCATTCGTCAGCCATCAGCAAATCGAGGCTGGCTAGCGAGGCCGCACAGGCGATGGGGTTAGCGGTATAAGAATGCCCATGAAAGAGCGCTTTGGTGCGGTCGTCAGAAAGAAAGGCATTGTAGATGTGGGCAGTGCAAGTGGTAATGCCCATGGGCATGGTGCCGCCTGTCAGCCCTTTGGAGAGGCAAAAAATGTCGGGGCGTTGCACAAGCCAGTCACTGGCAAAGGTTTTCCCTGTACGGCCAAAGCCCGTCATCACCTCGTCAGCAATAGTAATGATATCGTGCTGTTTGGCGATTTCGAGAAGGCTATCCAATGCCTCGGGCTGGTACATCACCATCCCTGCCGTGCCCTGCACCAGTGGTTCGAAGATAAAGGCTGCCACGTCAGAGTGCGTATCGAGAAGTTGTCGCAACTGTTGCAGGCTGGCTTCCTCCCTACCTGCCACGGGTGTTTCAATGAAAAGAACTTCAAAAAGCAGAGGAGCAAAAGGCTGGGTAAAAGTACTGCGCCCGCTTACTGACATAGCGCCAAAGGTATCGCCGTGGTAAGCATTTTGTAAGGCGACGACCTTGGTTTTGGGCTGGCCTTTATTGTGCCAGTATTGCAAAGCCATCTTCAAGGCAATCTCAACCGAAGTAGAGCCATCATCTGAGTAATATACGCGTTGCTGGGCACCGGGCAAAATTGCCAAAAGACGCTCCGCCAACTCAATAGCGGGTCGGTGGGTGAACCCTGCAAAGATGACATGCTCAAGCTCCTTAAGTTGCTCGCTCACTTTCTGCGCTATATAGGGATGGGCATGGCCGTGGAGGTTGACCCACCAACTGCTAATGGCATCGAAGTATTTATTGCCCGCCTCATCATAAAGCCAAGCCCCCTCGCCTCGCACCACAGCAATAGCGTCAGGCGATAGTTGCATCTGCGTATAAGGGTGCCAAATGACCCTTTTATCCCTCTCCGACAATGAATCCATACGGCAAAGGTAAGGAGGTTTTCCGGGAGGCCAGTATTTGTGCAATGGATACTCACCCTGTTGCTTTTGCAAACCATTTCTATTCCTAAATTTCAAAGAAAACTGGGGTGATTTTGCAAAAAACACTAATATCGTTACGCTCCATTGTCACGCCATCCCCAGCCCTACAGCTTCAGAAAAAAGCCTTGGTTCCTGGTGCAACCCTCTTTCCGTCATCTAAATGGATATTTTTTCAATATGTCCTTTTCATTAATGGTATCGGAATATCCTTCAAAAATAACGGACCTCTTCAGTTCTTTATTATTCAAAATATCCTCCAATGAGCTAATTTTTGTAAATTTTCTTGCATTTTGCTTGACATAGTAGATTTTCCGAAATTCAGTTAGAGAATCATTGGGCAAGTTGAAAAAACTTTCGCCCAAAATATGCCAACAGTCACTATCCGAATCATTAAAACTGTCACTTATGGAGCAAAATATATTTGTACTTTTGTTAGGCAAATATTCTCTAGTTATTTCAAGAATTTTAAACTTACAATTAGTCCCAGTCACCTTGACTGAATCTTTACCATTTCCGGAAAATTGGATCGTGGTTAATTCCTCATTCTTGATGTTGTCGGCTTTAAAATTACTCTCGCAGGAATTTAATAAAAGACCTACCAATATGGAGGCACTAAAAACTATTTTCATTGTCTTGTTTGGGTCATTTATAAATAATCTAACCTCATGGACTAAGGGAAACTTTACCATCGTCGCTTGTCTTTGGCGAGTGTCAGCTACTCTGGCGTCCCGCTCTTTTCCTTCTTTGTAATTCAGAAAAACCCCTTCCTCCTCAACCAATCTCCATATCCCTTTTCGTTACATGCTCAAAAAACAAATCTATGAATATCCAAGCAAATCCAATTTGCCACCCTTATTTATCCACTACCTCTTATGGTTTTTTGAAATACAGGCGCAAGCCATTCATAAATAATCATATAAGGTCAAAACTGACTTATGGGAGCAGACCCCCAAAAACTTTTTAAAATGCTCTCAAAAGTCCAAAGCAAGGAGCTTCCTTCTTCCAATACCAAATTTAGTCATAAGAGATTTTTGTGGAGCGCTGGAATCAGCGAGGTTTTCGTAGGCAAAAATTGTCCCATCTGGCTGCCCCCAAACGCCAACAATGCCTTGCCCACTACTCACAAATTTTTTTAAAATTTCAAATTTCCCCTTTCATTCTGTAATCTTGAAGCAAAATAAGAACCATGGAAAATGAAGTACTTGGCATCGGCTCAAGGGTGAGGCACTCTGAGTTTGGCGATGGGGTGGTAATCAACGTGAAATCTACTACCTATGTGATTGTCTTTATAAAAGGGGGGAAGAAGGAGCTGGCGCAATCGTTCCCAAATTTGGAAGTGATAGAGGAGATGGAGCCTGCTGACGATATGGTATCGATGGCGGATATAGAAAAAAGCCTGATGACCATACTCCGCAAGTGGAGCGATGTAGGCGAACTGGTGCCACTTGGGGCTCGTTGGACAGGGGGCAAAATTATTATGCAGCCGGGCGACCGCAACCTGAAAGCAAAGGAAATAGCAATGGATGCCTTTTTTCATAAAATAGTGATGATAAGGGATCGGCTCCGCACGTTAGAGCAAAGGGTGAACGCCAGCGCCATGACAGATGAGGAAAAAGTGGCTTGCCAGCAATACATCACACGGTGCTATGGAAGCCTCACTTCTTTCAACGTGCTTTTCAAAAGACCGGAAGACCAGTTTGTGGGGGAAAGAGGAACGGGGGATTGACCGTCATTTTTTATCAATTCCGCGCTTCAGCATTTCCGATATTTTGAGTTTGTCAAAGATAATAATGGCAATAAGCGAGGCCAGGCTTGCAAATAGAAGGATGGTTATAAAAAGCAGATAATATTGGAAAGCCCATTCGAGGGAAACCTTAATTCTTTGAAATAAGGAAATGCCCGCTATACTCTGACCTTCGGTCAAAGAGATTTTTACGGTACAAAACTCATTTTCTGTATCAAAATCACCCAACTGCACGCCCAAGTCTTGCAATACTGAATCGGTTTGGAGTATTCGGTTTTGCAAGCTGATGTATTCGTCAATGCGGCCGGTTTGCTTTTTTAACTCCTGCAAAGCATCTCGGAGCTTTTCGTAAGAAATCTTTTTAGCGTTCAGGCTTTTGTATTCATTGGTTTTATCCAGTTTTGTGACTTGTATACTAGTAACGCGGCCGATTTTTTTCATGTCGTTGACCATAGCGTCGAAGTTGGAGGCCGGCACACCTATGGACAAATGGATGGCGCGGGTGCCAATATTCCCACTATTTTGTTCGTATTGTATTAGCCCATTATATTTTTTAATGTCGGCCCTCACAGCCTTTTCGTCCTCGGTAAAAAGGGAGGTACGTATTTTTAGGCTAGCAATTTTTTCAAATTTTTGATCAATAGACACGGGAGATGAAGCAGCGGTAGGGCGGTCTTTCATTTCCATTTTGTAACTGGCGTAGTTTTTCCTTGCCGATGTGCCGTCATCGTTGCTGTAGAAGTTGCCATTGGAGGCGTTTGAAGCGTCATTTACGGAATAACCATAGATGAGCCTAAAGCCAAAAAACAATAAAAAGCCGCAGAGAAAGAGCAATAAACCTTTGAAAATCCTTTTTTTCATAAAGAAGAGTTTTACAAGCAAATGTAAAAAAAAATCTACTAGGGCAGGAGAATATTTACCTAAAGTTTAATGCTTTCAACGCCGTATCACTCAGCAACGTATTGTGAGTGGGTAGGGCTGGGGCAAGGCTGAAATGGGTAGAAGTGCGTGATGAAAAGATGCCATAGCCATTGGTGATATTGGTGTATTCAGGCAATTTCTGCACTACGCCAAGGGAAGGAGTGTTGACACTGATATAGTTGTAGAGCTCTTCGCCGCCCGCCTGCATGTCCATAGTGATGTAGTCGAGGGTGCGGTAGATGCCGTTGGCAGGCTTTATATGGTCCCCGATAAAGTCGAAAAAATCGTCGCCGTGCATGTTGTACACAAGGTTTTCGCCGCCATTGGTAGATGCCATCACTTGGTAGCGGAATATTGGCCATGCCAAGGTGTCTGTCTTTAGCTTTTCAGAGGTGGTTTCCTTGTATTCTGAATAAACGAAACTGACCGTAAAATCATAAAACTTGGCGCCTTTGCCGCTGTACCAATTGATAGGCCGGGTAACCCCTCTAGTGATGTTGAATGCCTTGGTGGAAGCATTGGGAAAGTCGGGCTGCAACTGCTGCACTACCGGGGTAGCAGAATTTGCCTTCACGCCCGTCACAGTATTTAATACCTCGATGGCATAGCTGACATTGCCGTTCACGCTGTCGAGCCTGAAGCCAGGAGGCGTCCGGTAGAGATATTGGCCGGGGCTGGCAAATATGCCGGTGTCCTTATTGTTTTTAAATACCTTGAGCAACTGCACTTGCCTAGTGAGCCCGCCACCATGGTATTCGGACAGAGTTACCTTCAATGAGTCTTTGTGGTAAAGGCTGTCTATTTCCTGCGCTATCTTGAGGGCACTGGTTTTGTCGTTGAGGTAGGCCTTGTTGATTTTAATGTATTGCACAGAGTCCTTGATATCAAGCAAACCATACACAATATCTATTTCCTTCCATTTTTCATTCACTTGGAAATCGGTGCGGCAGGCCACCGCCAAAAGAAATACCAGAAAATAACCGTACCTTTTCACTATATTGGGATATATTTAGCTATTAATGATATTTTTGCTAACTAAACGAAGGTTATGAGGCATTGGGCTACGGTTGTGGGCATATTACTTTGGGTTCAAATATACGGCCAGCAGCCTAAAAAGGTTGATTTTACCCGAAAAGTTTTCTTTTCCGACTTCAATGAAGAGGATAAGACGCTATGGCCTATGAAGGCAGATGTCGACTTCACTTTTATGTTGAACAACGGGGATTACCTGCTTGAAGCCAAGAGTGAAAATATGCACCAATACCTGATACCTAAGTGGAGCGATACCATGCGTTCGTTCAGGATAAAAACGAGTATTGCCATAGATAAAACCTCGGGCAGCGGCAGCGTGGGGGTGGCTTTTTGCCAACAGCCTGAAACCAACGGCGGGTATGTACTTGAGCTTGGCAAAAAAGACCAGTACCGTATAGGGCTATATGAAAGGGATGGAAGCTATCGGCCCCTCACCAGCAAACTGAACGCTGATGGCTGGGTGAACTTTCGCCTCAGCAAGGTAGGCACACCCAACATTATCGCAGTGATAAAGCACAATGCCGACCTAGAAATATACATCAATTGGGTATTGGTAGAAACGATTACCAACTACCGCTTCCCGGCAGGGGCAAACGGCTTATATGTGAACGGGCCAATAAAAGCAACGGTTGCCGACTTTGGGGTGTATGGAAGGGAAGCACCTGTTGACACTACCAAGAAAGTCGTGGTTCAGACGCCCATAGTAGATCCTAAGAAAGACAACCATCAAGAAGAAAAAAAAGAAGACACTACCAATGACGAGGTATTCAGCTATGATGTATCCGTGCTTACACAAGCCATCATTGACTGCCGGAAAAACAACAAAGACCTTACGAGCAAAGTAAGCGACCTAAGCCTAGAGCTGTCGCAAATAAAGAACAAGCAAGACGAGCTCGAGCTTTATATCGCCAAGCACTTGGATAGGAAATTAATCTTCTCGCTTGACTCGACTGATAAAGAAAACATCAAACTGCAACAGCAAAATGCAACCTTGAAAAGGGACAGCCTAGAGCTGAGCAATTTAAAGGCTAGCCTATTGCGGGCAAAGGAAGGCGACTTGGTGCTCACCATTTCAGAAAGCCTAAAACGCGAACAGGAAAAAAACCGAAAGCTAGAAGAAGAACTGAAGGCATTGAAGGAAAAAAAGGACAAGCTGAAACAAAAATAACGAACTTTGAAAAAGGAAAATGGTCATTTGAAATTGGAAATTGAGCCGGGACTTGTAAATAAATCACAGTAGCAAGTTTCATTCTTTCTGATTTCAACTTTCTATTTCCCAATATCATATCACCATGCAAAAGGACTATAAGAAAATAACCACCCACGTATTGCAGGAAATGAAGGAGAATGGCGAAAAGATAGCCATGCTCACTGCTTATGATTTTAGCTTGGCGCGCATTATTGATGCTGCCGGCATAGATGTGATATTGGTGGGGGACTCTGCATCAAATGTGATGGCGGGGAACATTACCACCCTCCCAATTACGCTCGACCAGATGATATACCATGCCACCTCGGTGGTGAAGGGCGTGGAAAGGGCGCTAGTGGTAGTGGATCTGCCTTTTGGGTCTTATCAGGGAAATTCAAGAGTGGCTTTGGAGAGCACTATCCGCATTATGAAAGAGGCGGGGGGCCACGCCGTGAAACTGGAAGGGGGCAGGGAGGTAAAGGAGTCCATTGAAAGGATTATATCTGCGGGTGTACCAGTGATGGGGCATTTAGGGCTTACGCCGCAGTCTATTTATAAATTTGGCACTTACAACGTAAGGGCAAGGGAAGAAGCGGAAGCAGAAAAGCTAAAAGAAGATGCCCTGATCCTTCAAGAAGCAGGTTGCTTTGCCATTGTGCTCGAGAAAATACCTGCAAGCCTTGCTGCTGAGGTCACCGCTTCGCTCTCAATACCCACAATTGGTATAGGGGCTGGGCACCAAGTGGACGGGCAAGTGCTGGTATTGCATGATATGCTAGGGCTGAACAAGGAATTTAACCCTCGATTCCTTCGCCGCTACCTTGATTTATATGCCGAGATCAATGGGGCAGTACAACAATATATCACTGACATAAAATCACTGGATTTCCCGAACGACAAGGAACAATATTGATTAGGGAATTACTTTTCTAAATGTTTAGAAACCGCTGAATTTCAGCTATAAATAGTTCGAGTTCTTTGTTCATTTCCACAAGAGAACTTTCGTCAAATTCGATATACATATCGTAGTCTCCTTTTACTCGACGATTAAATGCTTTGTTGACAATTTTGCCGTATTCAATATTAATGAGTCCGGGATGGATAAAATTTTTGTTAAACCAGCCAATAAGTTGAGTATGCTTTGAAGACTCGAAGCCGTTGGCCAAACCAAGTGCTAAAAGTGCATAAAACATTCCATAATAGACTCTGTTGACCGCAGCGCGGTATCTGTCGTTTTCAATTAATAGCTTCACATCTTCAAGAGTATCCCTTGCTTGTTCCATCCTATAAGCTATCATTTTTAGCTTATCATTCTCGTCCAATATCATGCGTATATTCCTGAATTTAAGGCATTAATATACACAGGTTGTTTTCCTCGGGGTGTAGTAAGCTCCTTTTTAGAAAGCAAATGAGCATCTATAATAATATTGTGTTTAAGGTCAATATCATAGCATAAATTTAAAAGGGTTGATTCATCTTTCCAGGTGTAGTCGCTATCAAGTATTACCAATACATCAAAGTCGGAGCTATCATTACTGTTTTCGTTGGCTTGAGAACCAAATAAAATTACATCGATAATAGACAACTGCATCCCCAAAATTAAATGTCCCTTTAACTCTTTGATAATGCCCAGCCTGTCCACCATTTCTATTTTTTACACGAATATATTGAAAAATACTTAGGAGTGAGCCGCGTTGCAGAGTCCCTCTAAATATTACTCCAAGGGAACACATTAAAAATATTATTTTAGATGATGCTGCAAAACCCGAAATTTGCCAAATGATCACCGAACTCACCGAAGCCAACGTCATATACGAAGACAACCATATCATTGTGGTGCACAAGCCCTCGGGCATACCCACCCAAGCGGATGAGAGCAATGATCTCTCGATGCTGGAGATGACACAGGAATATATCAAAGAAAAATATGATAAGCCTGGCAAGGTATATCTTGGGCTGGTGCACCGCATCGACCGCCCGGTGAGCGGCCTCGTACTCTTTGGGCGTACCAGCAAAGCAGCCTCCCGCCTTTCGGAGATGTTCAGGGAAAAGACTATTGAAAAAACCTATCTCGCCATTGTGGAAAATGAGCCCCCCGAGCTAGAGGGGACTTTGACGGATTATATCTGGAAGGATAAAGATGCCAACCGTGCCTACTGCTACAAAAAGGAGAAAAAAGGCAGCAAATGGGCACAGCTTCACTACCGCCACCTTCAAACGGTGAACCATGCCACCCTTTTGGAAATAAAGCCTATGACAGGCCGCCCCCACCAAATAAGGGCACAGCTTGCCAGTATGGGTTGCCCCATTGTGGGAGATACCAAATACGGTTCAAAAATCCCACTGAATGATAGATCCATCTGCCTTGTCGCCCGTAGGCTGAAGTTTATACACCCAGTGAAAAAGGAGCCTGTGGAAATCCTTAGCCTCAACCCTGAAGGGAGATTTTGGCAGAAGTTCTCATTGATAGGGGAATAACATGGCTAATCATCCTTGCTGAGGAAAGAGAAGTATTTGTAGGGTTTTTCAAGGATGACAAAAACCCCAACAAAAGCTACCAATAACAGGGTGTTTACAATCAATAACGCGGCATCCCAATCAACGGGGGCCTTGGCTTTGAGGTATCTGCTGAGCCCAACCAGCGCCACTGAAAAAACGATGTAAAATATAATCCTGCCTGTTTGATAAGGGACTTTATAGTGCCTTTGCCCCAGGATAAAAGAGGCAGCCGCCATGGCAAAATAACAAACAAAAGTGGCCCATGCCGACGCCATAAAACCATAGCGCGGGATAAAGGCAAAATTAATCGCCAAGGTAAGCACCGCTCCCCCGATAGAAATATATGCCCCGTAGATATTCTTTTCTGCTTGCTTGTACCAAAATGAAAGGGTATAAAAAATGCCTAAGAAAAGATTGGCAAGCAACAAGATAGGCACAATGCCTTCCCCGCCACGGAAGTCTTTGCCCAGTATTTTTATAAAAATATCCATGTACACCACTACGAAAAGGAAAATGAGGGCGGTGAGAAAGCTAAAGTATTTCAGCACTTTGGCGTAGGTATCTTTGGCATCTTCAGTCTTCATTTGCGAGAAAAAGAAAGGCTCGGCAGCGTATCGGAACGACTGCACTGCAAGGGTCATAAAAATAGAAAGCTTGTAGCAAGAAGAGTAAATACCTAATTGTTCCAATGCTTCTTTTTTGGGCAAGGGTAGCAGGTATTTGAGCAATATCCGGTCGAGGGTTTCATTGATCATGCCTGCAAAGCCGAGGATGACCAAGGGCCATGAGTAGCGAAGGATGGTTTTCAATAGCTTGGGATCCCAAGCAAACCTTATTTTCCTTATTTCGGGCACTAAAAGCAGCAGGGTGATACCACTGGCAATGATATTGGAAATAAATACATAGCCAATCTTTATTTCAGGGCGGTAGATGGTGTGGATAGCAGGATGCAAAAATGCCAGCCCTGGCTTGCTCAATGCTAAGGGACAAAACACGAGGAAAAATAGGTTGAAAAATATATTGGTGGCAATATTGATGAGCTTGATAAGCGCAAATCGGCCTGGCTTTTCGTTTTTCCTTAAAGTGGCAAATGGAATTACCGCCAACGTATCCAGCAAAAGGATAACGGCAGAATAGACAATATATTCAGGGTGGCGCGCATAGTGCATCACTCCCGAAAGCCAAGGGGCAATAGCTATCAATATGCCAGTAAGTGTAAACGAGAACACCGACAAGGACAGAAATGAAAGCCCTGCCAGCTTGCGGTTGTTTTCATACTTGTTGGCAAAGTAAAAGTAACCAGTCTCCAGCCCGAAAGTGAAAATGATGGAGAAAAAAGGTATATAAGCGTAAAACTCACTTACCACGCCGTAGGTACTGGTATCAAATACCCGCGTATAGAATGGCACCAGCAAGAAATTGAGCATCCTCCCCAGGATATAGCTGAAGCCATACACAAAAGTTTGGGAGGCTAATTTTTTTATTTTGCTCAAACAGGTATACTGGTTATTCGCTACAAATATCCTAAAAAGCTTCGTAATGGAAAACTGCATTGGTGAGGAACATAACCCTTAGGTAGCGCAGCACTACTTCCATATATGGGTGTTATTGGTTAGCATCACGAATTATACGGGAAAGTTTTGGGATGGCGAAACAAGGCTTAGATGGTTTACGCCCCAACTTCATTATTTGCAGGCTCCTACGCCTTCACTTCCTTGTAGTCAATATACTCCGCATCGCTGGCATGCAGCTTTTGTTCGGATGGGGGAAGTTGGTTATAATTTTACTAAAGAAACTCGGCATGTCTTTTTTTATGTATTCTTTATTAAATTGTGTATTTTTGAGTAAAATAACCGGATATGACGTCTCAACTGCGAAAAGTATTCTCTAAACTTGAAAAGCTGCCGGAAGCAGAGCAAAATGCCTTGGCCAGTATTCTGTCAGAAGAATTAGAATGGGACGTTGCCTTTAAGAATTCGGGGGAGAAGTTACAATCGCTTGCCGCAGAAGCCTTGGCAGAATATAAAACAGGTAAAACAAAATGTAGTGAGGTCGCTTACTACATTACGCTTTAGAAAAGCTTATTCCAGCCTGCCAGCAAAATATCAAAAGTGCTGCGAGAAAAGCGTATAACATCTGGGCTACTGACCCTTTTCATCCTTCTATACAGTATAAGAAAATCCATGCTGAAGCTCCCATTTACTCTGTAAGGGTCAATATCGGTTACAGGGCTTTAGGGATAAAAGAAGGAGATGCAATGATTTGGTTCTGGATAGGCTCGCACACTGAGTATGAGAAAATGATCAAAGAGCTTGATTAAGAATATTCGATGGCAAAGATTGCCGCGCTTATTCAAAATCCTCTACTCCTTCACTTCCTTGTAGTCAATATACTCCGCATCGCTGGCATGGAGCTTTTGCTCGCAAGGGGGCACATGATGATAACTTACTAACAAAACTTGGATACCTTTTTTATGTTTTGCTCGTTAGTCTGTATTTTTGAATAAAATAACCTGATATGGCCTCTCAAGTGGCAAAAGTATGCTCCAAACTTAATAAACTTCCAGAAATAGAACAAGATGCCTTGGCTATTATTCAATCAGAAGAATTGAGGCGGGAGGTTAAATGACTAAGCTCACGATTAAAGAATGGGTGAGGGAGTTAAAGCGTTTCCCTCAACATTATCAAATAACCTTAATTGAAAACTTTAATCCTGAAGAATTCGAATCAAAGGAATTAATTAGGGTTATAATCAGCGAATTAGATCATCGTAACTATCTATATGTTTCGGAGTTGATTTATTTATCTGAGAGGCTAAGCCTTTGCGATAGTAAGTTGACAAAAAAATTTGCCGATAAATTATTTGCAAACCCTCACACAATAGTAAAATTAAGCATAATAGACTACTTTTCCGGAAATTCGGATAACTTTTCTAAAAGCTTGATTCAATTATTCGAGGCTTTTCTTGAAACCCGTCAATTTACAATTGTAAAAAACCAGGCATTGATAGCCTTAATCCTATTTAATCCTGAGAGTAAAGAAAGGTACTTTAAAAAAATAATTAGCAATTTGCTAAAGCATAACAATTACCGGGTACCAATACGCGTATTAAACAGTATTTCAAACTTTAACATTAATTTAAGTTTGGAAGAAATAGAACAATTATTAGGGTCTATTGAAGCTAAAAATAATCCACTCTCTGTTGTTGAGGCCATTAATAGATTTAAAGCAAAAGTTGATGCTACCCAACTACTTTGAATTTAAAGTCTTTATTAATAGTCATATAACACCCGTAACAAAAAACCTCATACTAAGGGATAGCCTTTCTGCTTTTTTAAAAGTCTCCTTGGATTCAGGATTTAAAATTCAGAATTCCCTACTCCTTCACTTCCTTATAGTCAATAT
>JADMIO010361831.1_pt1 | contig 12171 bp, 10 predicted proteins | sample 8958161 | NCBI WGS metagenome assembly JADMIO01 (sample SAMN16585339, study PRJNA669376) | soil metagenome | isolation source: Crop rotation soil | place: USA: Cullars Rotation, Alabama | collected 2011 | reverse complement strand
CCGCGCTCGCGCGCAGGACGCGCTCGACGTGCGCGACGACGAGGTCGGCGCGGTCGCCCGTGCGGTACCCGGCGCTCGCGGCCGATCGCGCCGCGTCCGCGTCGCACCACGCAAGCGTCCGGTCGCCGAAGGGGGCCGCCCGGCCCTCCGCGTCGACTCCGAACGGCCGCAGCTCGGCCGCCGACGCGTCGACCCAGCAGGCCGCGTCCGGCAGCGTGCCGGTCGCCGCGACGACTGCGCCGAGCGCGATCTCGTACCGGTCGGCTGCGAGCCCGTCCCCGTCCGCGAAGACGACCTCGGGCACGCGGAGGCCGAGCTCGGCGAAGAGGCGCACGCGAGCGGCCGCAAGCCGCTCGGCCGCCACCACAGCCGAGACGTCCGTCCCCCTCCCGAGGCGAACCCGCACCGGCGCGACGTTCGCGAGCGCGAGCGCGGACTCCTCCGGCGACGACCGCACCGCGCGCGAGCGCTCCGGCGCGCCGAGGTTCCTGCGCCCGCCGAGGCCCGCGAGCGCCGCGACGGCGCCGAGCGCGAGGAACGGAAGCGCTGGCAGCCCCGGCACGCATGCGAGCAGCGCGAGCAGTGCGCCGGTCAGGGCGAGCGCCCGCGGCTGCGCGCCAAGCTGTGAGGTTACGTCCCCGCCGAGGCTGCCCGAGGGGTCGTCGCCCGGGACCCGCGTGACGACGAGCCCCGCAGTCGTCGACACGAAGAGCGACGGGAGCTGGGCCGCGAGGCCGTCGCCGACCGTGAGCACGGTGTAGTGCGACGCGGCCGCGCCGAACGACATCCCGCGCTGCAGCACGCCGACGGCGAGGCCGCCGACGATGTTTATCGCGACGATCACGAGCCCGGCGACCGCGTCGCCCTTCACGAACTTCATCGCGCCGTCGAGGGCCCCGTAGAGGTGCGACTCGCGCTCGAGCGCCCGCCGTCGCTCGTGAGCCTCCTCGAGCGTCATCGAGCCGGCGCGCAGGTCGGCGTCGATCGACATCTGCTTTCCCGGCAGCGCGTCGAGCGTGAAGCGGGCCGCGACCTCGGCGACGCGCTCCGAGCCCTTCGCGATGACGACGAACTGCACGAGGGCGAGCACGAGAAAGACTACCGCGCCGACGACGACGTTCCCCGCGACGACGATTCGGCCAAATGCCTCGACGATACGCCCCGCGTCGCCGTGTAGGAGCACGAGGCGGGTCGTGGACACGTTCAGCCCGAGCCGAAACAGCGTCGCAAGCAGCAGGAGCGAGGGGAGCGCCGCGAGCCGCGACGCGTCCGCGACGTAGAGCGCGGCGAGCAGCAGCCCGAGCGAGAGCGCGAGGTTGAGAGCGATGAGAAAGTCGATGGCGAAGGTTGGCAGCGGCACGACCATCATCACGACCACGGCGACGAGGAGGCTCGCGAGCGCAAGGTCGCTCGACGCGCGGGCAGGGGTCGCGCAGAGCCGGTCGATGAGCCGTCTGTAGCGGGCGAGCGCGTCGTTCACGGGTGCCTCCACGGGCCGGAATCGGTGCGGAGCCGTACGATTATCGGGTCGAGGGCCGCCGATGTTGCGTCGAATGGCTCGGCCGGCGCCCCGTGCTATACTCAGCGCGTAGCGCGTGGCAGGGCCGTCGCGCGGAAAGGGTGCGGGACCTCGTAAGCCGACATGAGCCAGACCAAGGTAACGTTGATCGTCCAACCCGGCGACAGCTTCTTCCCAATCGTCGAGGCGATCGACGCGGCCCGCACCTCGATCAACCTCACGATCTTTCGCATGGACGACCCCGTGATCCAACAGGCGCTGCTCGAGGCGGCGGCCCGGGGCGTCCGCGTCCGCGCGCTCGTGGCGACGAACCCTCGCGGGTGGGTCAAAGAGAATAAGAAGCTGCTCAAGGATCTCGGCAAACGCGGCGTCGAGACGAAGAACCCGGCCGCCGACAGCGTCAAGAAGCGCTACCACTACAAGATCCTGACCGTCGACGACGGCGTCTCGCTCGTGCTCACCTTCAATCCGACGCGCGAGAACCTGCACTACACTCGGGACTACGGCGTGGTCGTGCGCGACCCGCACGTGACGGCCGAGCTCACGCGCCTGTTCGACGCCGACTGGCGCGACACGCCGTTCGAGGCCGATCCCGAGGCGCCGCTCGCCATCAGCCCGTACAACAGCCGCGACAAGGTCACGGAGTTCATGAAGTCCGCGAAGCGGTCGATCCACATCTCGGACGCCAAGCTCCGCGATCGCCAGATCCTCGATGTCCTTCGCGAGAAGGCGGCCTCGGGCGTACAGGTGCGCGTGCTCGGGATGGAGCCGGCCTACCGCGATCGGGGCTCGCAGATCCAATACCGCCAAATCACGCGGTTCAAGATGCACGCGAAATGCACGGTCGTCGACTCGGAGCGCGCCTTCATCGCGAGCATGAACCTACGCGCCGTCGCGCTCGATCGGCGCCGCGAGGTCGGAATCTTCGTCGACGATGCGAAGGCGATCGCGCAGCTCGAGCACGTCTTCTCGTCGGACTGGGAGCAGAAGTCGGGTACGCTCGAGACGATCAAGACCCAGATCCCGGGCGTGGTCCCGCCGCCGCCGGTGGCCGTCGAAGCGCCGTCGCTCCCGACGTGCGACTTCGCGCTCCTCTCGCGGACCGACGCGCTCAGCCGGTTTCCGCTCTTTCCCGGCGAGAACTCGATCGGGCGAAGCTCTTCGAACGACGTCGTGATCTCACACCCGAGCGTCAGCCGGTCGCATGCGAAGATCGTCGTCAACGGCGAGAGGACGGTCCTCGTCGACCTCGACAGCCAGAACGGAACCTACCTGAACGGCGCGCCCGTCAAGGGTGAGATCGCGCTGAGGCCGGGCGATATCATCGGGATCGCCCAGTCGGACGAGTTCCGCTTCATCGAGGTCTGAGCCGGCGGTCGCGCGCTTCCGCGTCAGGCGGCGCGATCGAGCAGGTGGCTTTCGATGTTCTCGAGGTAGTCGATCGCGGCGACGCGCAGACCCACGTCGCGGCCGAGCCGTTCGCTGAGGAACCACTTGTGGTCGAGGATCTTCGGCCAGATCGCGCGCGCTTCCATCACTCCGAGCGTCACGCCAGTCATCGCGCGCAGCATGACCTGCGCGCCGCGCCCGCTCGTGGCGGAGCTCCGATCGCTGTTCGGCATCAAGGCAATCGATGCAGCCATTTCCTACACCCTCCTGGTCGTAGCTCAGTTGGTGTGGGGGCGTGCAAACACCGGGCCAGAGGGTTGCGTCCGTTCGAACGCGCCCCGTAGACTAGTCGCGTCTTACGAAACACGCTGAGCCGCCCCCCGGCGCACGCGCTGCGCGCGCCAGACGGTTTGCCAGATCTCGCCGGAGGAGAAGACCCGTGCTCGACAACATCGCCTTCGCAGTGCGAGGCGCGCTCGCCTCGCGCCTCGCGCTCGCCGCCGCCGCGGCGTTTTTTGCAGTTCTCGCGGCGCCCGGCGTCGCAACCGCCACCACGCTGCCGACTGGGTTCACCCAAACGGCGTACGCGACGGGCCTCTCGGCGCCGAACTCGTTCGAGTTCTTGCCCGACGGCCGGATCTTCGTGTGCCAGCAGGGCGGGCAGATCCGTGTCATCGACGCGAACGGGACGCTGCTCGCGACGCCGTTCCTCAGCCTCACCGTGAACTCGAACGGCGAGCGCGGCCTCCTCGGGCTCGCGCTCGACCCGGACTTCGCGACGAACAATTTTCTCTACGTCTACTACACGGCGACGTCGCCGTCGGTGCACAACCGCATCAGCCGGTTCACGGCGAACGGCAACGTCGCCGTCCCGGGCAGCGAGGTCATCCTGCTCGAGCTCAACAACCTCGGCGCCACGAACCACAACGGCGGGTGCCTCCGCTTCGGCGCCGACGGCAAGCTCTATGCCTCGGTCGGCGAGAACGCGAACGGCGCGAACGCGCAGAACCTCACGAACCTTCTCGGCAAGATCCTTCGGCTCAACTCGGACGGCTCGATCCCTGCCGACAACCCCTTCTTCAACGACCCGACGCCGGGGATCCGAAAGGAGATCTGGGCCTACGGGTTCCGAAACCCGTGGCGGTTCACGGTCCAGCCGAACACGGGCGCGCTCTTCATCGCCGACGTGGGCGAGACCACGTGGGAGGAGGTCGACATCGGCGTCTCGGGCGGGAACTACGGGTGGCCCGGGAGGGAGGGCAACCACTGCACCGGCAACGGCGCGTGCGCGGGCGTGGATGCGATCTTCGAGTACAACCACAACAGCTCGGGCGCCGCGATCACAGGCGGCGACTTCTACGAGGGCGTGACGTTTCCGGCGTCCTACTCGCACGTCTACTTCTACGGCGACTCGGTTGACAGCTTCATCCGGTACCTGGTCCTCGATCAGAACAACGCGGTCGTCTCTGACAACGCGTTCGCGACGGCGGCCGACGGCCCGGTCGAGATCCGCTACCACGACAACGCGATCTGGTACACCGCGATCAACACTGGCCAACTGCGGCGGATCACCTTCCCCTCCCGAGTGCCGCTCGCGGGCGACTGGGACTTCAACACGGGCGCGTCGATCGGCCTCTACACGCCGGCTGCTGGGACCTTCGCGCTCCGAAACGCGAACGGCCCGGGCAACGCCGACTTCTTCTTCGGCTTCGGCGCGCTCAATCCAAGCCTCGTGCCCGTCACCGGCGATTGGGACGGCGACGGCGACGAGACGATTGGCCTCTACGACCGCGCGACCGGCACCTTCTTCCTCAGGAACTCGAACGCGCCGGGGAGTGCGAACCTCACGTTCGGCTTCGGCGCGGCCGGAAACGCCCTCACGCCGATCGCGGGCGACTGGAACGGCGACGGGGTCGACACGATCGGCCTCTACGATCCGGCGACCGGCAACTTCTTCCTCAAGAACACGAACTCGGCCGGTCCGGCCGACCTCGTCTTCTCGTTCGGCGCCGGCGGGTCGTCCATCCTCCCGGTCGTCGGCGACTGGGACAACAACGCCACCGACACCGTCGGGATCTACAGCCGAACGACGGGCACGTTCTTCCTGAGGAACTCGAACTCGCCCGGCGCGGCGGACCTCGCGTTCACGTTCGGCGCGGGCGGCGCGAACGTCTACCCGGTTGGCGGCAACTGGGACGGCGCCAGCGGCGACTCGGTCGGTTTCTACGACCTCGCGACGGGGGTGTATTTCCTCAAGAACACGAACGGGCCGGGCGCGGCCGACCTCGCGTTCGGGTTCGGGCCGACCGGACAGTAGCGACCGGGGGCGGGGATCGGCCTCGATCCCCGCTCCCCGCTCTACTCCACGTACGTCACGACCTCGTCGAACCGCTTTCGCTCGATGTCGGGCACCGTCGCGCCGTTCGCGGGGTAGCCGACCGGGAGGACGAGGTAGGGCCGCTCGTTCCTCGGCCGGCCGAGGATCGCCGCGAGGAAGCCCATCGGGTTCGGCGTGTGCGTGAGCGTCGCGAGCCCCGCGTTGTGGAGCGCCGCGATCAGCATGCCGCACGCGATCCCGACCGACTCCATGACGTAGTAGTGCTTGTCGCGCTCGGCGCCGCGCTCGGTGTAATCGATTCGGAAGACCGCGATGAGGTACGGCGCGACCTCGAGGAACTCCTTGCGCCAGTTGGTGCCGAGCGGCTCGAGACGGCGCTTCCACGCGTCGGGGAAGCGGCGGTCGTAGTTCTCGCGCTCCTCGCGCTCGGCCGCCTCGCGAATCCGGCGCTTCACGTCCGCGTTCGAGACGACCACGAACCGCCACGGCTGCTGATTCGCGCCGGAGGGCGCGGTGGCAGCCGTTGCGATCGCCGTGTCGACGAGCTCGCGCGGCACCGGGTCGGACGAGAAGTGACGCACGCTTCGGCGCGACGCGAGCGTGTCGAGGAGGCTCGCGGCGCGGCGGCGCTGCTCTTCGAGCGGCAGCCGGCGAAACGCGAGCGGGACGAACGCGGACTCGGGACGGCTCGGCATGGTGACCTCGACGGCGGAGAAGAATCGCGCTTTCGAGACCGATTATTCCCGGACTAACTCTCCGCGTCGAGCCCCCCGACGAAGTCCTTGAGGAGCGTGTTGAACTCGGCCGAGCGCTCGAGGTTCGAGAGGTGCGCCGCGCCCTCGAGCCGCTCGAGCCGCGCCCCGGCGATCCCCGACGCGAGCGCCTCCGCGTCGGCGGGCGGCGTGACCGCATCCTCCGTGCCGACGATGACGAGCGTCGGCACTGCGATCGACGCGAGGACTCCGCTGCTGTCCTCGCGCTCGGCCATTCCGGCGAGCGCGGCAGCGATGCCCGCGGCGGAGTTCGTCTCGATCATGCGCCGCACGGTCAGCACGAGCTCGTGATCCTCCTCGATACTCTTCTCGGAGAGGAGCCTCGGCAGCATCTTCTCTGCGAGCGCGGCGGGCCCGTTCGCGGCGACGTCGCGGATCGTCGCATAACGGTTCTCGCGCGCCTCCGCGTCGTCGGCCGTGGCGCGCGTGTCGGCGAGCACGAGCGCGCGGAGCGCGTCCGGGTACTTCTTCGCGAACGCGAGCGCGACGTAGCCGCCCATCGAGAGGCCGACGAGCACGACCGGCCCGAGCTCGAGCGCCTCGGCGAGCGCGTGCACGTCGTCCGCCATCTGCTCCATCGAGACGCGCTCGAGGTCGAGCTCGCTCGCGCCGTGCCCGCGCATGTCGGGCGCGATCACGTCGAAAACCCCGCCGAACTCCTCGAACTGCGGCTCCCACATCGTGCGGTTGAGCGGAAACGCGTGCACGAAGATCACGGGCGGTCCCCCCGCGTTCTCGTCGCGCCTGTCGTACGCGATCCGCGTACCGTTGACCTCGACAATCGCCACTCGCCGTCTCCTTTCAGCGCTTCGCGTCGCGAGCGGCAAGTGTAGCCCATGCGCGCCGTTTCGGCCACGAGGTCGCGGTCATTGGCGCGGGCCCGGCTGTTTGCGCTCGTGCTCGCCGGCGCCGCCGAAGTCTCCCGTGCGGCGCTTCGTATCCTGCTCGTTCTGCCCTCGCGTCTGCGACTCACGGTCGGCCGCGGCGCCGGGTGTCTCGGCGCCCGGCTTGCCGCCGCGCTTCGCCTTCGGTTCCGTTCCCTTCGAATGTCCCATCGTCGTTCTCCCTTTCCAGTCGATCGTTACCCCGCCGTGCTCGGCTCGAGCGTCCGCTCGCGGCCGGGCTTCGGCAGCCGTTGCTTCGGGAAGGGCGTCTTCGGCCGCCTCTCTCGACGCCCCGTCGCCTTCGCCGTTTCGTTTCGCGTCGCCGCCGCTTCGTCTCGCGTCGCCACCGTACGAATCCCCCGCCCGCGTGTTCGATACCTATTCGTCCCCTCGAACGAGGGCAACGCTCGTGCCAGGGAGCCCGCGGCGCCAGAGTCCGGGCGCCGTCACTTCCGTACGTCGACGAACGCTCGCTTGAGCTCGTCGGGCGCGGCGCCCCGCCAGTAGGCGATTCGCAGGCGCCACATCAGCGCGGCAGTACGCCACGGTCCGAACGCTGCGTAGCGGCGATCCGAGATCGTCACCGGCCCGGCGAGGATCCGGAAGCGCCCCGCCTGCTTGATCCGCGTCACGAGGTCGACGTCCTCGAAGAGGGGCCATGGCCGGTAGCCGCCGAGCCGCTCGAAGGCCGACGTGCGGACGAAGATCGCCTGATCCCCGGTCGCCGAGCGCGTCGCTCGCGTTCGCGCGTTGATGCCAAGCGCGATCACGGGCATCGAGCGGGGCGCGCCGCGGCGCGGCGCGAACTGGATCGTGAACGCGCCGCCGAGTGTCTCCGGGTCCTCGAGCGCCTCGGCGACGCGCGCGAGCGCGTCGTAGGGCAGCGCGGCGTCGGCGTGCAGGAACAGCAGCGCGTCGCCCTCGGCAGCCGCCGCGCCGGCATTCATCTGGGTCCCCCGGCCGCGCGGCGTGTCGACGACGCGAAGCCACGTGCCGTCTGCCGCCCCGTCGAGCCATGCGCGCGTCCCGTCGCGGCTGCCGCCGTCGGCCACGACGACCCGCGCGGGCGGCGGGTCGAGGCGGCGAAGGCGCGCGATCGTGTCGGGCAGGTCGGCGATCTCGTCGAGCGCCGGGATGACGACCGTCACGCGCATCGATTCAGGGTCCCGCGATCGCCTTGACGACGCGGATTCCCGCGTCCGTCGTCCGCGTGGTGCCGAACTCGAGCTGGCGCGACGCGGCGTGGCACGCGCCGGCGGCCGATGCCCACGACCCGCCGCGAAGCACGCGGAAGCTCGCGAGGCTTCGCGACGCGGAGACGGCCGGCTCCCGCTCCTCGAGGGCGACCTCCGCCGTCAGGTGCCCGAAGACGTCGGCCGTCCAGGCGTGGACGCCGCCCGCCATGTCGCGGACGCCGTACGGGCTCTTGTCGGTCGCGAACATTCCCACCGGCTCGGTCTGCGGCCGCCCGGGGCGCGACTCGCGCATTTTGCAGAAGCTCGGGTCGAAACCGTCGCCCCAAGGGTAGAAGCGGCCGTCGGCTCCGCGCGCGGCCTTCTCCCACTCCGCCTCGGTCGGGAGCCGGTACGACGCACCGTCGCGCGCCGAGCGCCACCGGCAGTAGGCCACGGCGTCGAACCAGCTCACGCTCTCGACGGGCAGGTCGCCCGCGCGCTCGGCCGGCGCGAAGACGCGCGCCGGCCCCTCAACGATCAGGTCCCACGCCGGCACCCACAGGCCGTTCTCGTCGCGGCGCACGCACGTGCCCTCGCCGACGTTCGGCCGCGGCGCGCGCCGCGCGGCCTCCTTGGGGTCGCGCGACTCGAGGTCGTTCACGAACTCGAGGTACTCGGCGTACGTCACCGGGTAGCGCGCGACGGCGAAGCCCGCCACGTCGATCTCGCGGCGGGGGATGGGATTGAAGGCCTCGGCCCCCGCGCCGACCACGCACGGGCCCGCCGGTACGTACACGAAGCCGCGCCCGAGCTCGGCGTCCGCGAGGAGCGGGAACGAGAGGTCGAGCCGCTCGCCCCGCCGGCACAGGATCGGGCACCGGACGTCGCGAAAACCGGCGCGCCGCACGATGAGCAGGTACCGTCCGGGGTCGAGCTTCGCCCCGGCCACCGGCGTCGGCCCGAGGTGTGTCTCACGCCCGGCGACGAGCACGCGGTTCTGCTCGACGTAGCGGTACGCCGAGACTTCGGCGCCCGCCGGTTCGGTCGTGACGGAGACGACGGCGTCCGTGTGCATGAGGGCGGCGTAGCGCCCGTCGTCGAACTCCTTGAGGCGAAGCTCGTTGTAGATGCGGCCCGCCTCGTTGCGCCGCGCCTCGGCGGTCTGCGCGCGCTCCCAGTAGAGATCCGCGAGCCCGGCCCGGGCCGTCCGGTTCTCGTGGTCGTAGCCGAGCGCGTGGGAGTAGAGCTCGATGGCCTCGGCGAGCGCCTTCGCCTGCGCGATGTCGGCCGCCTTGGCGCGGTCTTCGAGCTCCCACGCGACGAGCTTCTTGTCGATCGAGTCCCATGGGTGCACGTCCTGAAGCGCTCGCTTCGCCGCGCGGTCGAGCCGCTCGCGCTCGGCGCCAAGCTCGTGCGAGCGGCGGACGGCCTCCTCGGCGCGGATCACGAGGTGCTCGGACTCTGCGCGCCGCCGGTCCTTTTCGCGCGAGCCCTCGAGGAACGCCTCGACCTCGAGCGCGACGTCGACAGCCGAGCCCGGCCGGTCCTCCCTTCGCTTCGCGAGGAGGTGGAGGCAGAGGTACGAGCCGGCGCGGGCGAGGCGGGTCCCGCTCGATCGTCGCCTCGACGGCCTCCTCGGGCGTGTCGCCGAGGAACGGCTGCCGCCCGGTGAGGATCTCGAAGAGGACGACGCCGAGCGCGAAGAGGTCGGCTCGATGATCCACCTCCTCCCACCGCCCGAGCGCCTGCTCGGGCGCCATGTAGCCGGGCGTGCCGAGCCCGACGCCGAACATCGTCTGGGTCTTCGACGTGCGGCGCTCGGCGGGCAGCGCGCTCTCGAGCGCGCCGTCGACATCGCCGATGACCTTCGCCAGGCCCCAGTCGGCCACGTAGACTTCGCCGTAGCTCCCGAGCAGGATGTTGCTCGGCTTGAGGTCCCGGTGGACGATGTGGCGCGAGTGCGCGTAGCCGACGGCGCGGCACACCTGGACGAACACTCCGAGCAGGCGCACGAGCGACCAGTCGCGCCGCAGCGCCGGGTCGTAGATCACGTCCCCGAGCGAGGGGGAGCGCACGACCCGCATCGTGTAGAAGAGGTGCTCGCCTCCGAGCGCGCCGAGGTCATGGATCGGGATGATGCTCGGATGCTCGAGCTGGCACGTGATCTGCGCCTCGCGGACGAAGCGCCGGCGGTAGTCCTCACGCGCGCGAACCTCCTCCTTCAGCATCTTGAATGCGACCGTGCGGCGCATCCGCCGATCCATCGCCGCGAGGACGATGCCCATGCCGCCCTGGCCGAGCTCCGCGCCGATCTCGTAGCGCGCCTCGTCGTCCTCGGCGGCGAGCGGGATCGCCTCCTCGTCGACGAGCGAGATCGGCCCGCCGCCCGTCGCATAGGCGCGCGGGATCGGATTCGTCGGCACGTCGGGCGGCTCGAGCGTCGACGTGCCGTCGTGCTCGCGAGCGGCGACCGAGACGGTCGGCGAGAGCGGCGCCCCCGTGAGGACCTCGGGCAGGCGGGTGCGCGCGAGCTCGGCCTCGACGGCGGCACGCAGCAGGACGTCGTCGGCGCACGTCGCGGCAAGGAACGCGGCCCGCGCGTGCGGCTCGAGCTCGAGCGCTTCGGCGGCGAGCTGCTTCACCTGGTGGCGGCGGCGCGTGTCCACGGCCCTATCGTCTCGTTCTCCGCGCGGAAGTCAAGCCGAATGCGCGTCGCGCGGCGTCACGGGCTGCGCCGCGCCCGGACGAGCTTGACGAGGGTCGGCACGAGCGCCATGACGCCGAGGAGCGCGAACGACGCCGCGACGTCCCCGTTGAGCAGGCGCGCGTAGTCGATCGACGCGAGCGGGACGTCCGGGCTCCCTTCGAGCGAGCGGGCGATCGCGCCCCCGATGTTCGTGTAGACGAATTCGGCCGGGATCATTCCGACGACCGTCGCGAGGACGTAGTCGCGCGTGCGCACGCTCGACAGCCCCCAGAGGTAGTTGACGACGTTGAACGGCACGAGCGGAACGAGGCGCGTGAACAGTACAGCCGAGAATCCCGAGCCGCCGATCGCGCGGTCGAACCGCTCGAACCTCCGGCCGGCGAGGAGCCGCTCGACCGTCGAGCGGCCGGCCCGTCTCGCCACGAGGAACGCGAGGATCGCGCCCGCCGACGCGCCGATTGTGACGAGCGCGCCGCCGACGAGCGTCCCAAAGAGGATTCCGCCGGCGAGCGTGAAGACGAGACCCGGGAGCGCGAGCACGGTGCCGACCACGTAGACGACCACGAAGGCCGCCGGGGCGAGCGCGCCGAGCGAGTCGCGGAACGCGCGGACGTCGCCGACGGTGACGCGCCCGGTGACGCCCGAGTAGTGGAACGCGAGCGTCGATCCGAGGACGAGCGCCGCGAGGAGGCCGAGCTTGAGCCAGCCGGACGCGCCGGGCGACCCCGGCTCGGGAGCGCGGTCCACTACGCGCGCTCGCTCTCGAGCGCCCCCACCCGGGCCGGCGCACGGTGGGCGCGCACGGCGAGCAGGAGCACGGCCGCCGACGCGCCGAGAGCCGCGCTCACGAGGAACGCGGTGGCCGGGCCGCCGTAGCTCCAGAGCACACCCATCATCAGCGACGCGGGAAAGACCGTGATGCCGATCGCGAGGTTGTAGAGCCCGTACGCCGTGCCGCGCTGGTCCGCGCGAACGAGGTCGGCGACGAGCGCCTTCTCGGCGCCCTCGGCGAGCCCGAAGTACACGCCGTAGACGAGGAAGAGCGCCCACACGCCCGCGGTCGACGTCACGAGCGCGAAGCCGGCGTAGACGGCGGCATAGAGGAGCCACCCCGAGCAGATCAGCCGCTTGCGACCGAGGCGGTCCGACAGATCGCCGCCGACGAGCGAGCTCGCGACCTTCGTGACGTGGAGCGCGGCCCACAGCAGCGGCAGCACCTCTGTCTGTACGCCGGCGTCCGACGCGCGCAAGAGCAGAAACGCGTCCGACGAGTTCGAGAGCGTGAAGAGCGCGAGGACCCCGAGGAAGTAGAGGAAGTTGCCGTCGAAGCCTCGCAGCGACAGTCGGGGCGGGTGCGCGTCGGCGTGCGCCCCCGGCTCGCGCGTG
>JADMIO011478756.1_pt1 | contig 12172 bp, 6 predicted proteins | sample 8958161 | NCBI WGS metagenome assembly JADMIO01 (sample SAMN16585339, study PRJNA669376) | soil metagenome | isolation source: Crop rotation soil | place: USA: Cullars Rotation, Alabama | collected 2011 | reverse complement strand
GCAAGCGCGAGCTGCTGCAACTCGCTGATCCGCAGCAGAAAGGACATGGGCCGTACTGTTTTCTGAGCGGTACATTGACGGCGAATCCGGTGGCCTGCGCCGCCGGACTGGCCACGCTGGAGGTGCTTTCCCATTCGGGAGTGTACGAGCGGCTCCATCGAGTTGGCGAGCGGCTGGCCGAAGGGCTGCGCCGGGCCGGTGCGGCTGCGGGTGTGCCGCTGCAGGTTCTGGGCGATGGCCCCGTGTTGCAGGTCTTTTTCACCGACCGCCAGCCGTTGCGAAATCATCGCGACCTTCTGCAGGCAGACCGGAAAAGAGCGATAGCGTTCGCGCACGGCTTGATTCGCCGCGGCGTCTATTGCACACCGGGCGGCAAGCTGTACTTGTCGTTGGCCCACAGCGATGACGATATCAAGCGCACGGTAGAGATCGCGGCCGCGGTTCTCCCGGAGCTGTAGGGTGGATGCTGGTTCATTGTTCTTGAATCTTGCCCAGCGCGCGGGCGGCGGCGGTGCGGACATCGGCGTTCTGATCGCGAAGCGCGCGTGTCAGGACGGGAACGGCGCTAACCGCATCGGGACCGATCTGTCCCAGGGCGAAGACAGCGGCGCCGCGCACGTCCACGGTCTTGTTGTCCACGGCGCGTATCAGATGATCCAGCGCCGCCTTGGCTTCCGGACCAATGGCCCCCAGTGCCAGGGCGGCCTCGGTCTGCAACGGAGCGTTGTCTTCTTCGAGCGCTTTGGCCAATGCCGGCGTTGCGGAGGCGGCGTAGCGCCCCATTTCCGCCAGGGCCCGGGCGGCGGCAACGCGCACATCGGTCTCCTTGTCCTTCAGCGTGGTCGTCAACGCCGGCACGGCGCTCTTCGCCAGGGGGCCCAGTTCGCCCAGCACGTAACAGGCGGCGCCGCGCACTTCGATGTCGGCATCGCCGAGCGCTTCGCCCAGCGCCGCCACGTGCCTGGTTGCCGATTCATCCAGCACGACCAGGGCGCAGCGAACATACACCTGGAGCTGTTTGTCCGCCTTGCTGCTCAGATCGTGCAGCCTGGCGACGACGTTTTTGTCCTTGGCGCCGATGCGGGACAGACTCAGGGCGGCGGCGCTGCGAATGTCCTTGTCCTCATCGTCGAGCAGTTTGGCCACGCCGGCAACGCTGCTCTGGGCTTCCTCGCCGATGCGTCCCAGCGCCATGACCGCGGCGCCGCGGACGCCGGGTTGCGAATCGGCCAACGCCTTCACCAGCGCTGGCACAGCCGCCTTGGCTTTCGGACCAACCTGGCCGAGCGATTGCGCCGCGGTCTGGCGGACCTCGGCATCCTCGTCGGCGAGAGCGTCGATCAGGCCTTTCACCGCGGCCGGCACAGCATCGGCCTTTTGGCCTTCCTGAAGTTCAAAGGAGGCGTTCCGGTCCGCGGCCAGTCCGCCGTGATAAAGCAGCACGCCCGCCAACGCGACAAGACCGACCAGCGTCAATGCTCGAATCCAGGTCTGCGGCATGGCAAGCTCCTCGGGAATAAAAGGAAGAAAGCGTTTACCTCCGCGCGGGAGGTAAACGCCTTGCAACAGCCAAGCCGCTCAGCCGCGGCAACCCCGCGATGCGGAGCTGCCGGAGCTGCGATGACTCATCCATCGGCTGGAGTGGTGTGAGCCATGATGGAACCACACACCGTGGTGGCCACGCCAGTTGTGGCCGCCCCAGTGTCCATGTCCAGAGTGCGAACGCCCGTGGCTGAAGGAGGTGCGGTGCTGCCCAGAGCCATGGCTGGCCCAGTGCCCGCTGCGGCCAGAGTGCGAACATCCGTGACCCAAGGCCGTGCGGTGCTGTGCATGACTGGCCCAGTGGCCGCCACGACCAGCGCTGGAGTGCCGATGGCCGAAAGCGGTATGGTGCTGACCATGCCAGCCGTGACCGGCAAAGGCGGTGTGGTGATGTCCACGACTGCCCCAGTGGCCGCCAAAACGGGAATGTCCGTGACCGGAGGCGACGCCTTGATGGCCATGACCGGCCCAGTGATGATGGCCGAAGCGGGAATGGCCGTGGCTGAAGGCGGTGTGGTGCTGTCCATGCCAACCATGACTGGCCCAGTGGCCATGCCCAGAGCGCCCATAGCCGTGGTTGAAGGCGGTGTGGTGGCCATGCCAAGCATGATGATGCGCATGGCTATGGCTTGCCGCCCAACCATGATGGCCGCCATGCCAGGCGCCAAACCGGTGGCCAGAATCTTTCGCGCTGCCTTTGTCCCGCCAAGAGAATGTGCCCGGGCGATGGTCGCCGCTGCGCCAGGAAAAACCGGGCGCTTTCTTTTCCGGACTTTTCTTGGCTTCGGCTTTCGGCTTGCTTTCTTCCTTCGCCGCTGGCGGCCGATTGTCGTCCGCCTTTTTCATCGGCGGCCCGAAGAAGGAAGGCCGTGTGGATTTGCCGTCGTCTGCTTTCTTGTCGTCCGCCCTGGAACCGAATCTTCCCGGAGGTCCAAATACGCCGCGGCTGCCGAAAAATCCTGGAGGCCCAAAGCCCCTGGACCGCTCCGGTTTTTTCTCGTCCGCCGCAGTGGTCGTATCGCTCTTCTCCTTGCTCTCTTCTTCTTTGAATCGGGACGGTCCAAACTGCCCGGAGCGCCCATCCCAGCGGGAGAAGCCAAAATCCTTTTGGGCGACGGTGGTCGAATCGTTCTCTCGTTTGGAATCGGAGCCTGAGGCCGAGATTCCCAGCGCGAGAGCGGCACATAGAATCATGCCGTTCATGCAGTCCTCCTCTCTCCAAAAAATTGACCATGCACCGTGGTTTGCGCAGTGCACAGCTGCAATTGTCCTCCTATCTAGATAGGAACGAAAAACGATGGCAAACTTGCCCGCCTCGAAAACTATTTTTCCATCCTGGAGATTGAAAGAGTCCACAAAACATTAGAGATTTCTCCGATAGCTCTCCAATGAGTTCTACGCTGCGGGAGGTCGAGGCCGGGTCAGGAAGGCGATCACCGCCACAAAAAGGGCGGCGCCGATAATGGACCAGATTATTGGGAAGGTGGCATTGTTGCCGATCTGCAGCGCGAAAAACTCCGGCAGGCCGAGGGTCCGGGCGAGCCACATGCCGATGAGCGCGCCGACAAAGCCAAGCGCTATGGACACCAGGCAGCCGCCGCGCGAATAGCCGGCAATCGCCTGACCGAGCGCACCGCAAAAGCCCGCCACGATCAACAGAATCAAGAAGTCCAGCACTCCCATTGGGTCTCCCTGTGCACGCCGCGTGCCGTTAGTGAATGCAAGTCGTATTATTTCTTGAGTGTGTCTGAAACGTCGGCGATAAAGTAGGTCAGGCTTTCCCGGCTGACGTCAGGCTGGAAAGCCCGACGTACGCCGTGATAACGCTCCGGGGTCGCCATTATTCTAGACGTTTGCTGGTCTCCGCCATGCTCGCGCCGTGTAGTCTTGTCGAATCTGGCGCGAGAAATGCTGCCCACTGAGTTGCCAGACTAACTTCCGGGCAAGGCATCAACGTGTTTCGAGCGCTTAGCAATAAACTTTGGCCGCGTCTGCTTATCGGCTTCATCGTGCCGCTAATTTTATTCCTGGCCGCCGCCGTGGTCGCCATCATCGCCATCCATCGCCTGGTCAACGCTCTGGATTCGGAACAGCATTCGGAGATCGTCCTGACCAAATCGTTCGGGCTGCAGCAGAACGTGCTGTCGATGACGGCCGCGGAGCGTGCCCATCATTTACTTGGCCGCGAAGAGTTTCGCCTCGAATTTAACCGCAATCGCGCCGAACTGCTGGAGAATCTCGAAACCGTGCGCCGGCTGGTGTCCGACAATCCGGATCAATCCAAGCGGCTGGGCGACATCGCCCGCTTCGAGGAAGAGTGGTACGCCATGGCCAAGCCGCGCTTCGAGCTCTGGCGCGAACGGCAAAAGTTCTTCTTCGGCGAAAAAGAGTTCCTCCGTTTCATAACGCAGCTGAATATGGAGCGGTCGATCGCGCTGCTGCAAAAACTGAACGACAGCATTCACGCGCTCATTCAGACGGAAATCGGCATTCTGGAAACGCGCCGCAGCGAGGTTCGGGCCAAGACCACCGAAAGCATGTGGGCCATCGTTCTGGCCGTGGTGGTCAGCGTCGGCTTTGCCCTGGGCATCAGCTGGCTGCTGGCCAGCAGCATTACGCGGCCGATCCGGAAACTGGGCCAGGCGGTGGCCAGCATGCGGCTCGGCAGGTTCCAGGCGGTGGCGCCGTACGGGCCGGTCGAAATCGCCGACCTGATGCGCGGCTTCAATCTCATGGGCATCGCCCTGGCCGAACGCACCACCATGCTGGAAGGCAGCGAGCTGCGCTATCGCACCATTGTCGGCACCACCTCCAATATTCTCTGGCTCACCGATGCCCACGGCTGCAACAGCGAAATGACCAGCTGGCGAGCGTTCACCGGACAGAGTGCTGATGAGGTCGCCGGCGATTGCTGGCTCAGTGCCGTGCACCCCGAGGACCGCGACGTATTCAGCCAGCGCTGGTGCGACGCTGTCCGGGGCAAAAAGTATGTCGAGGACGAGGTCCGCATCCGCCGCGGCGACGGCGACTATCGCCATTTCCATTGTCGCGGCGTGCCGATTTTCGACACCGCGGGCCAAGTGAGCGAGTGGGTGCGCATCTGCATCGACGTCACCGAGCGCAAGCGCGAGGAAGAGCTGCGCCGCGAAAAAGAAGCCGCCGAGGCAGCCAACCGCGCCAAGAGCGAGTTCCTTGCCAAGATGAGCCACGAACTTCGCACCCCCCTCAACGCCGTCATCGGCATGTCAAAGATGCTGACCACGCAGCGCTTCGGCGGTCTGAACGCCAAGCAACTTGATTATCTTGCCGACATCACCAACGCCGGGGAACACTTGCTGGATTTGATCAACGAGATCCTCGATCTATCCAAGGTGGAAGTCGGGCACATGGACCTGGCCATCGAATCGGTTGCGGTGGCCGAAACCGTCGAGCATGTCGTCTCGACGCTGCGCACCCTGGCCGAGAACAAAAGCCTGACACTGCGCATCGAGCCGCCGCAACCCGACGGCGTCATTCAGGCGGACCTGCCCCGCTTCAAGCAAATACTCATCAACCTGCTGTCCAATGCGGTGAAGTTCACGCCAGCGGGCGGACGGGTCGTGATTCGCTGTCAGTGGGCCGCCAATGCGGAGCGGCAAGCACCGCCGGCCAGCATGCCGGAAGCCCGCGCCATTCGCATCGACGTCGAGGACACCGGCATCGGCATCGATCCAGCCGTGCAGGACAAGATCGGCCAGGAGTTCTTTCAGGCGAACCGGGAATCGCACAAAACGCAGGAAGGCACGGGCCTGGGACTGGCTCTGAGCCGCCGCCTCGTGGAACTCATGGGTGGGCATTTGTGGTTTGTCAGCACGCCGGGCCAGGGCAGCACTTTTTCATTCGCACTTCCCATCAAGGCCAAACTCCTCGATCCGGCTGTGGCAACCGAACGCACCAGCACGTCGGTGATCGCCGTGCGGCACGACGGCAAACCGCTGGCGCTCATCATCGACGATTATGCGCCGACCAACAAGCTGCTTGCCGACTGGCTCGACGAAGCCGGCCTGCGCACAGCGTCGGCATTCGACGGCCTTTCCGGCATTGAAAAAGCGCGCACGCTGGCGCCGCAACTCATCCTTCTCGATATCCGCATGCCCAATCTGGGCGGCTTACAGGTGCTGTCGCAACTCAAGGCCGAGGCGAGCACGGCCAGCATCCCGGTGGCCGTGGTCAGTATTCTCGAGGAAGACCAGAATCGCGGCGACCTGGAAATCGTGGGCTGGTTTGTCAAACCCATCGACAAGGAAGCCTTGCTGGAGCGCCTGCGCTTCCTCTTGCCCGATCTGCTCGGCCAGGACATGCACGCGCGGCCAGCGCCCACGACCACAGAAAGCAATACGTAACGACAAGCGGGCCGCGCTTGTCCACCGCGCTGCGCGAGCCCGATTCGGGTCGCCTGGATTGCGCACGTGGGGCGGGCGGCTCGCCTGCCCGTTCAGATAAATCTAGCAAATAGGGTAAGGGTTCTTGCAGGGCAGGCGAGCCGCCCGCCCCACGTGCGCACTCCAGGTTAGAAAGATTTTAATGAACGAATCAATTCGGTGTATTGTGCTGGCGTGGCCACATCCGTATAATCACGGATAATTCGAGTATATCTCAGGCTCACCCAAATGCGGATCGGTTCTCCGGAATCGCGTGCCGCTGCGTCTCTATCCAGATACGAGGCTGCAATGTTCGTGATCGTGACATGTCCGAAGTGTGAAGCGAAGGTGAAAGTGGTTGCCCATGGCATGCGCGGTCGAACGGTCAAGTGCTTCAAGTGCCAGCATTTTTTCAAATTTGTTCATGAGGAGAAAGAAGAGCCGAAGCCCAAAAGCGCGCTTGGGGAGGCGGTGGAAACGTTTGCCGTACGGATTGGCCTGCTGGCATTTTACGACAAGGTGAAGGGCTGGCTGCCCGCTGTCGGCATCCTTGCCGGCGCAGCCGCGCTGGTGTGGCTTGGTATTTTTTTCGTGAGGACATTTGCCCCAGAGGCGCCGCTGAAGATTGATGACTCGGGTGTGGAGCAAAAACAGGCCAGCGTCAAGCCCCCCGAGATCAAGCCGCCAATCCAGACGAAGACGCCCCAGGAGATTGAGGCTGAGCGGGCCGCGAACGATCCTCTTGCCTACTACAGGGCAAAACTTAAAGATCCTAACATCACTGTGCGGGCCAAAGCCGCGCAGGCGCTCGGCAGCATGGGACGGGACGCCGAGCCGGCTCTGGGGGACCTGCTCGAAGCGGCGAATCACACGCATGCCGACGTGGTCGCGGCCACGGAGAAGGCGCTCAATGCCATTGGTTCCCCAGCCAAGAACAACTGGCACTGGGTGTCCCAGGCTTTGAGGCACAAGGCCAAGCCGCCGCGGAAGTGGGCTCTGAGGCTGGTGGCGGTTCCCGAAAATGCCGATCTGGCCGAACTGCCCGCTGTCATCGCATCCTTGAATGACCCGGATCCGGAACTGAGCAAGCTGGCGGCCACCGCCTTGACCACGCTCAAGGGCAAAGATCGAAAGACCGTTTTCGCCACCCTGTTCGAGGACAATTCCACCTCCAGCAAGCTCTATGTGACGCAGCGACTTTCCGAACCGGGACAGGTCACGCTGGCCGACTTGCCCGGCCTGGTCAAATATCTCAACGAGCCCAATCAGGATTTGCAGATCGCGGCCAGCAAGGCGCTGGACAACTATCGTCCGGAAGATCGCAAGAGCGTACTGTTGGCGCTGGCCAAGGAAAAAGGTCAGGCAGCGCCATTGTATGTTGCCAGTTTCCTGGCGAAGCCGGACAGCGGGGTTGTGGTGGAAACGGTGCCAAGTTTGCTCGAGTGGTTGTCGGCCCCCAGTGAAGAATTGCAAAAGCAATCGGCGCTGGCGCTCGCCAATTTTGGACCCAAACATGCGGACAAGGTCCGCAATAATCCGCAGCTGCTTGGTCAAGCTTTGCGGCACAAGGCTGAGCCGGCCCGCACCTGGGCCCTGCAGCATCTGGCCACTCCGGAAAACGTCGTCCTGGAAGAATTGCCCACTGTCATCAATTTTCTGACTGACCCGAATTTGAAACCGCTGGCGGAAAAGGCGCTGGAGAACTTCGAGTCGAAAGATCGGACCACGGTCATCGGCCGCCTGTTCGATGAAAAGACCCTGACCGCCAAGCTGTATGCGACCCAGCGCCTTTCCGTACCCGGAAAAGTCAAGCTGTCTGATTTGCCTGCCCTGGTCAAGTGCCTCGACGAACCCGAACCGGAATTGCACAAGCACACCATTAAGGCGCTGGACAACTATGCTTCAGCCGATCGCAAGTTTGTGCTGCTGGCCCTGGCGAAAGAGGAGAATCCATCGGCCAAAATCTACGTGGCCAGCCACATGGCTCGACCCGACGGCGCTGTCGTTCCTGAAGCGATAGCAGCTTTGCTGGAATGGGTGTCGGATGCCAATCGAGAGTTGCAACAGCAAGCAGTCCTGGCTCTCTACCGGATTGGTTTCACCCATGGCGACGACATCAGAGCTGCGGTGGCCAAACTGGGCAACGACCGGGCCGCGCTTGTTTCCGATTTGAAAGCCTTCCTGGATGATCCCGAAGCTGGCCTGCGCACCGCCGCTGCCGGCAATCTTGCACGTCTGGGACGAGAGGCTGGTCCGGCCCTCAATCAGCTGATGAAGGCCCTGACAGATGAGGAACCGGCCGTTCGCATCCATGTCACGCGCGCCCTGGCGGCGCTCGGCAAGGATCTGCCGGGACTGGCCGGATACGCCATGCAGGTTGACGAGACTGGGGCCCGGGCCATCTGGAGCGATGGCAAGCACAACAGCGTTTCCGGTATGGCCCGACTGGGCAACCATTATTTCGTCAGCCTGCGCAATGCTGCAACCAACGACAAGGCCCCCGCGAAGATCGTCATTTTGCGTTCGACGGCCGAAGACCTGGAGAAATGGGACCAGGCGATGCAGTTCGATGCTGCGGACGGGCGTGATCCGCAGTTGCTGGTAGTGGGCGGCCGCTTGCACGCCTACTGGACCAACAAGGAGACTTATGTCAGCACCAGTCAGGATGGCGTGACGTGGACAGCCGCAAAAGTGCTCGACACGCAGTTTGCGAAAGTCTCGGGCGGCGCCAGGCTGCAATCGCTGCTCCGCGTTCGCGCCGCTCCGGATGGAGCGTGCTACAGCCTGGCTCGCTGCGCCAACGCCTTCGGTCAAGCTCAACTGCTGCTGCTGCGCTCCGAGGACGGTGTGCGCTTCGCGGCTCAGCACACCTTTGGAGCAGGGGTGAACAAGCTGCTCGCCAACCTGAAGCGGGACGGAGAAGAGGCCGACCTGGCGTTTCTGGAAACCGGCACGATGGTGGCCGCCATTGACACCGGCAAGTCAGGAGTTATCGCCTTCAGCGATCCCCCCTATCAAACCTGGCACGGGTTCGATACCGGCATCAATGACCTGGGCGGCGCCTGCCTGTACAAGTGCAAGTTTGGCGTGCTGCTCGGTTGTCGTTCCCCTGCCAAGCAAGTCAACGGCGGGGCGGCCTGTGCTGTGTATTCCGTGGGTCCGACTGCTCTGACTGCACCACAACTGCTGCCGAACAGCAGCGTCGCGGGTTGTGTCTGTCTTGCCGCGGGGCTGACCGAAAACGAGCCGCTGCTGATTTTTGCCAAGGAAGACAGCGGCGCCGCCAACCTGTACCTGTCCCGCCTCAATATCCGCGCGACCAAGATTTCCCTGCTGGCGAAGTAACGTCGGAGGTCCTCCATGCCCGTCAAGATCAAGTGCCCGAATCCTGCGTGCGGCAAATCCGGCAGTGTCGCTGACAAGTTCGCCGGCAAGTCCGTCCGCTGCCCGCAATGCAAGACATCGTTTGCCGTGCCCGAGCTTGAACAGCAAATGGCCGCAACTGACGAACAGGCGGCCATGACTGTGGAGCATGGGCCAGAAACCGAGGAGCATGCGCTCGCAGAGGTTGAGCAAGCGAGCGCGACAGTCGACCACGGGCACGAAACCCAGGAGCAGGAGACTGCCACCGCGGGTCATGTGCCGGCGGCGAAAACGATGAAGAAGTCGGCCGCCGAATCGAGGTCGCCAGGCGGCGTCAAAGCAACCGTGCGCGGCGCTGGGTCGGCTGCAGCAACTGTTCCCGAGGAGATCGGCCGTTTCAAGGTGCTCGGCGTCCTTGGCGCCGGCGCATTCGGCACGGTCTACCGGGCCTTCGATCCGCAGCTTGAGCGCGAAGTCGCGCTCAAGGTTCCGCAGGCGGGCTTTCTGGATACCCCCTTGCGCGTCAAGCGTTTCTTGCGCGAAGCCAGGTCGGCGGCCAAGTTGCGCCATCCCAGTATCGTGCCCATCTACGAGGCCAGCCAGGTTGGCGAGCAGTTCTTCATTGCCAGCGCGCTTATTGAAGGGCAATCGCTTGACCACTTCATCGAGAACCGTCCGGTGGAGTTGCGGCGGGCGGTAACCATCGTCCGCGCCCTGGCCGAAGCCCTGGCCTGCGCTCACGAGAGCGGCATCGTGCATCGCGACGTCAAGCCGGCCAACATCATGATCGATCACAAGGGTTTGCCCTTGCTGATGGACTTCGGGCTCGCCTATCACCGCCAGGAGATGACCACCAGGTTGACTCAGGCAGGGAGCATTCTCGGCACGCCCGCTTACATGCCGCCGGAACAGGCCAAGGGGGAGGTCGATGATCCCAAACCGGCCAGCGATCAATACAGCCTCGGCGTAATCCTGTACGAAATGCTGTGCGGGCAAAGACCGTTTCGAGGCACGACCGAAGTTGTTCTTTACAACACCATCAACACTCCTGCCCCGTCGCTGCGCAGCGTGAAATCCTCAATCCCCGCCGATCTCGACCAGATTTGCCTGAGGTCGTTGAGCAAGGACCCGGTCGACCGCTTTCCGAATTGCCAGATTTTCGCAGACATGCTGGGAAGCTGGCTCGACGGAGAAAAGCTGCCCAAAGAAGAGCTCGAGCCGCCGCCGCTGCTGTCTCGGGTTCGTGCGCCGGACAGGAAGGAGCCAAGCGTCCTGCGTGAACCTGAAGTCAAGGCGAACACGGTTCCGCGCACTCAACCCAAGCCACAAACGACGAAAGCCGAGAAACACGGTTTTCTCACGCTGCGCACCATGTTGATCGTCGGCGTCATTTTGCTGCTGGCGCTGGGCAGCGTGTTCTATTTTTGGCCCAGGCGTTCGCTGCTGGACGGGACCTGGGTTCTGGAGTCGATGACCGTGGCCGGGGAAGAAAACCAAGGCGCCAAAGGCATCACCTGGCTCATCAACGGTGAGACCCTGATTACCCAGGGAAAAAGCAACAAGGGCGCCGTCAAGGCAAACTCGGCCAACGATCCGAAAACGATCGATCTGATCGAAGACGTGGCTAACCCTGGCCTGTCAGCGGCCGGCATCTGGAAGCGCGAGGGGGACATTCTGACCATTTGTTTTGGCAGCCGCTCCGGCCAACGCCCCGCAGAGTTCACGTCCACGGCCAAAAATCTGCAATCCCTGGTGGTGATGAAAATGCAACAGCCTTGAACGCTAGCAGTGTGAGAGGAAGACAAAGCCGCGCCGATCACCACTGCCCTGCGCATTCCTCGGTGGGATTGCAACTCAACATGAGATCGCCGCTGATTTTGCCGAGTACCTAAAGGCCACCAAGAAGGGCCCGGTCATTGTAACCAACAAGGGCAAACCTGTAGCAGTATTGCTCAGCTCTGGGAGCGAGGAGGTTATCTTGAGCGGCTGCTCATGGGGCACTCGCCAAAGCTACAGTCAATCTTGGAAGCTGCTCGGAAGCGATTTCGATTGGGAACGGCATACCTCATGAATCGTTTTGGCAGGAAGCCGAAGCGGAAAATGTCAGCAAGATTTCCAAGCGACGTCGCCCAGCAAAAAATGACCGCACCAGTTGATGAAGTTGACCGGGATAGGGAAACTTTTGATCTTGTATCCTCGATGGAGCTAAGTTGATGCCGTCCCAGTTCTGTACTCGCCCACACCCCTCATGACGGCGCCGCGAAATACACCGCCCATTTGCCAAGACCGAAAACCTGCAGCAAGCCAGCAAAGGCCGCCTGCACAGGCCGGACAATCGCGTTACGCAACGGTGGAACCACGCCGCAGGCCAGGCCGATGAAAGCGCCGAGAGCCGTCCAGCAAACCAGGGCCAGCACGGTCCAGATCAGCAGCAACAGGCCATTGCCGGCGCGGATGGTCACATCCCAGACAAAATGCGGCACCGCTTCCACGGTGATGCACGCACAGGCCAGAGTGGCGGCGCCCACGCCCCCGGCCACGGCCCCGCCAATAAGCCCCCAGAAGATATCGACAACCTTGCCGCCGCTGCGCATTACCACCAGCACGCCCAGAATAGCACCCAACCACCAGGTCAGCATGACCACGAGGCGCACCAGATAGCCGACATAGTCGCGGCGAAAATCATTGGCGGAGATTGTCTTCTCCTGGTCTTCGATGCCCGGATCGAAGTCATGCAACTTCAATTTGCCGTCACGGGAGAAAAGAATTTGCCGCCACGGCAGCGCCAGCCAGCCGCCGGCATAGGGAAGCGGGCTTTGCAAGGAGAGCTTGTCGGTCGTAAGGTTGGTGTTCTTGGTGAAGGCATA
>JADMIO011283494.1_pt1 | contig 12173 bp, 8 predicted proteins | sample 8958161 | NCBI WGS metagenome assembly JADMIO01 (sample SAMN16585339, study PRJNA669376) | soil metagenome | isolation source: Crop rotation soil | place: USA: Cullars Rotation, Alabama | collected 2011 | reverse complement strand
GACGGCGTCCGCATCACGCCCGAAGGCAAGGCGAACCACATGACCACGCCGCAGTTCACAATCCACGACGGCGTGATCGTGATTCCCAAGAACGCGGTCATTCCCGCGGGGACCAAGCTGTAAATTTGGAGTGCGGCACGTCAGTGCCGCTTTGGGTGGGCGACGTCAGTCGCCCGGGGCGGGCGCCGGCGCTCACGCGCCTGGCGGAAAGCGGTGCTCACGCACCGCACTCCAAATCAGGTTTCGCTGCTCGGCAATTCCTTCGCGTAGAACGGAAACTCATCGCGCTTGTGGCCGGGCGCCACGTATTTCCACCGCTTGTAGGTCCAAAGCCAGTGCTCGGGGTGCTGGCGAATGAGCCGTTCGACCGCCTCCGTGATGTCCTGGGTGAACGCCTGGAGCAGCTGCGTTTCGTCGCGCCCCTCGCGCGAGGGCGGAGGCACCGGGTAGGGCGGCGTCACTTCGTACGTCCCGTCGGGCTTCGGTATGCAGGCGCCGACGACCAGTTCGGCGCCGGTGCGGACGGCCAGCGCTGCGGCTGCGGAGGAGACGGGCACGGGCTTGCCGAAAAATTCCACGAACAGCCCGCCCACCGCCGGCTTGGTGTTCTGGTCGAGCACCAGCGCGATTTTGGATCCTTCCTTCAAGGTGCGGAGCAGCGGTCGCATCGCTCCGTGCTTGGAGACCACGCGCTGCCCCGTCGTTTCGCGCAGCTTGTTGAAGATCGCGTCGACCGCTGCATTTTCCAGCGGCGCGGCCACGCTCGTCAGCGGGTAACCCTGGAGCGAGAACGCCATCCCCAGCACTTCCCAATTGCCCAGGTGCGCGGTGACGCAAATGTGCGGCTTGGGCACGAACACGGTTTCAGCGCCCGGGCTGAACCGTACGAGCGCGGCGACGCGTTCCTGCGTGCGTTGCGAAAACCAGAAGGTGTCCAGCATCACCAGCGCGAACGCGCGGAAGGATTTCCGCAGCAACGCGCGGCGTTCCTCTTCCGTTATGTCGGGGTAGGCGATGCGGAGGTTCGTCAGGCCGACGTTTCGGAGATGCCCCGACAGCGCGTACGCGATGCCGCCGAAAAAAGCCGCCAGCTTCAGTACCGCTCCACGCGAAAGGCGTGGCACAACGGCCAGGGCCAGCCGCGCCAACAACGTTTCAGCAAAATGCAGGAGCCGCTTCACGCGGAAAGTATGCAGAAGTGCGGCGCAGGCTGCCAGCCTGTGCAGGGCCGGTTAATGGGCGTCTTTCATCGGGTCCGGTTCGCGCAGCAGCGCATTGGTGATGCTGGCGGCGAACACGCCGATGAATGCGATGCCCGTGAACTCGAGGATGCCCGCGACGACGCGGCCGCCCGACGTCACAGGCTGGAAATCGACGTAGGCCACGTTCGTGAACATGTTCAGGGCCCACCACAACGCGTCGATGAAGCGCGTCATGTGCTCGTTGGCGTGGCGCTCGGCGAGGAAGCCGCCGATGGCGCCGAATCCCACGCCCGCGGCGCCGATGAAGAGAAGCATGGCGACGCGCGCCCGGACCATGACGCGCGCCAGGACGTGGCGTCCGGAGCGGACGCGGCCCGCGAGCCCGGCCAGGCGAAGGAGGCGCAGGAAGCGGACAAAGCGGACCAGCCGCAGCGCGCGGATCAGGGGGAAGCCCTCGAGTTGCATCGCGATACCGCTGGTGATCGGGATCAGCGTCGGGATTTCCCACCAGTGTTCGCGCGCGTACGCGCGGAAGCTGCCGCGCCTGCGCGCTTCGCGAATGAAATCGAGGATGAACACGGCGACGATCGAAAGGTCGAGCCAGTCGCGCCAGATCATGCCCGGCTCCTCGCGCGTGTGAAAAATGTCGTAGATGCCCAGGCCGACGCTGACCAGCGCGAGCATCGCCATCGTCCCTTCGTAGGCGATGGAATTGTGCTGCTCAGGCTCGCGTTGGCTCTTCTTCCGCGCCATGGCTGATGCTCCTGCATCACGGTACGCCGAAAGTCACAAATTCAAAGGGAGATAGAAATGCAGGTCCTGGGAGCGCCGAGCTCCAGCTCGGCAAGGCTTCCGCCCGTTCGTGGTTGCGCGAGGAGAACCCCTGGGCTATCGTTCCGCCCTTGACCGTTCCGACCTTTGGAGAGGTGGCTGAGTGGTCGATAGCGGCGGCTTGCTAAGAGAGCCCGCAAATTTGCGTTTCCCCTTGATTCTATTGGGTAAAACGCACATCCCCAAAGTGATGTAACCACGATTGGTTACGCCATGACACGCCATGGACACCCATAAAACGCCATGGGTTTCCGCCTTTTTGGTTACACTTGGTTACAAATCACTGAGCACTGGTTGCGGTCCTCTCTCCGTCTCAGCTCGGCAAAAAATTGCCTCGTCTGGAGGGTCACTCAGGGGGAAATTTTTGCCCGAAAAGTACAACGGCTTTTTGAGCCGTTGCCGCCTTTGTGGAGGAGAAATCTTGTCCCAACATCGGCCCAACCATGGCGGATTGGTTACACTTGGTTACACGCCTTTTAGGGCCTCAGTAACCGGCTCCATTTTTGGTTACACTTGGTTACACGGCTTACGGCTTACGGCAACATTTGGACTCTTCCACTATCCCGCAAAATTACAGGGTCCGGTGTTGCAATGCTTGGGTTGGCCGCACGAAAGGCCGTAGCCAGCCGGAGCAAATCTTGGCCGGTATACTTGTCAGAGCTTCCGGCTTTCACTTCGCTTTGGAGTTGCACAATGCTTGTTTGAAGCTTGGCAATCTCAACCATAATGTCCGCACGATTACTGCTAATCGCATACCTCAAGCTCAAGTATTGAGCCGTTGCGCCAGCGGTCAACGTGATAGCCGCCGCCATGATCGCAAAGAGTGTGCGGAGTGATACGCCAAAGGGAACGTCTGAAACATCCTCGCTGGTCTTAGGCGTCACGGCAACACCTCAGCCAATTTGGCCAATGCCTTTTGCAAGGCAATGGTGTTAACCGCCGTGTTGAGCTGGTTGACGCTTAGCGCTAGCACGTCCTCAACGGAATAAAACGCCTCAATATCCGCACGGGTCACACGCACGTGAATTGCGGAGCTGGCCGCCAGCGTTACCATGGTGTCTCCGCTTTGCAACGGGGCTCCGCTATCAAGGCTTGGGAAAACCAAATGCGCTGCAATGGTCCAATTGCCCTCTTGGTCGTACGACACGTTATCAACCTCTATGGCGGAGACGGTCAAATTGATGGCCACCGGCTGCGGCAATCCGATTTCAGCGGCTTGGGCTGAGAGCCCCAGCGCCAAGAAAAGAGAGAAGAAAAGTTTTTTCATGTCGTACCTCAATTGCTGGTCAAGTTGTTGGAAGCTCCGTTGATGTTGATGTACCAAACGTTGGTACCGTTGCTCGCCAGATAGTCACCCAGCGGGAAAACAAAACGATCTGCACGAGCGTTGCCCTTCACGTGCAAGGCGTCCTGCGGATTATTGGTGTTAATGCCCACACCGTTCTGGGCTCTCACCAAAAAGACATTGCTATTAACCGTGGCAAAATCGGCGTCTTGCTTGTCGGCCCAAACGAAAGAGCCATCGCCTTTGGCCTTAGCTCTCCAGCCATTTGCCATGGATGCCACGCCACCGGCCAAGTTTGAAAGTCCGCCAACAACCATGCCGTACCAGTTGGTAACGTTGTTGTAGGCTCCGCCGACAACGACGCCGTAGTAACCCGTCTCTGAGCCGGTGCCTGCTACCCTGTTGCTGTACCCCGCACCAAGGAACGCCATGTTTGCAAATGGACCTATGAGGTTTTCGTAACCGCAAACCAGCCCCGCCATTTCTGGGCCAACATCGCCACTTGCATTGTCACCCGCCATGCGATTTGCGTAACCGCCGCCAACAAATGCATAGCGGCTCGTAACGCCGTTGTATGATCCACCACAAAGAACGCTCCATGAGCCAACAAGTCTGCAATCTTGGCCACCGGCCAAAACGCTGTCACTGCCACTCATATAATTTCTGTCGCCGCTCCCGATAAATGAAGAGGAGCCATCAATTCGGTTTTGGAAGCCGCCGACAATGACGGCGTAATTTCCGAAGTATTCCCCGTTGGCTCTACCACCGCCGATAAAGTTTGCCTCGCCACGCTCTTGATAGTTTTGTTTGCCGCCGACAATCACGCCTTGCTCGTTATCGTTTCGGTCCATGTTGTTGCCCGTGCCGCCGCCAATAAAATTGTAGCGGCCACCGGCCATGTTGTTTTGCAAGCCACCAACAATGACGCAATACGCATGCCAAATGGATGCTTGGTCATTACTGATGGCATTGTCCAAGCCGCCAACAATTATGGAATAGGGATTTTTGGTAATCCTCTGCGATGAACCGGCAACAATTACAGTGTATTCGCTCGTGTTGATAATGCTGGCCGTTGGCCAGACCATGGCGGAATTGGTGCAAGCGTTGAGCGCATTGGTAAGCAAAGTGTTTGTGGGGAAGAGCGAGCGATTGCTTTCCGAAAAATTGGGCAAGCCGGATTCCACGTACAGCGGCGTACCCGTCGCCTTGGAGTTTATGTCTTGGCGGATTGAATTACTAACGCCGCTCCATACGGGGTCTGACTCCACGAAAACAGGGGAGCCAGTTGCATAGCGGCTCTTTTCAGACTCATAAACAGGGTCACTCTCGCTTTGCAAGTAACGGCCATCGCTCTCCGCTTCCGTGAGGTAATCGCCTTTGTCCTCAGTCCATACTGGGTCCGTCTCCTCTTGGAGATATCTATTGTCGGCTGTTGTCTTGGTGTAGTAGTCGCTCTTGTCTGCACTCCACTGCGGGTCTGTCTCTGCGGTTATTCCGTTGTCTACGTTATCTGCAAAACCCGCTGGCTTGTTTTCAACATCGTCCCAATCAACCGGCCCACCGCCACCACCTCCGCCGCCCCCGCCACCTTCGCCAACCATTTCCTCAACCTCGGCGTCCGTAGGCCATGGCCAATCCTCTGGCGCTTCTACCGTTACATTCCAAGGAGCCAATACACTGTTGGGAGCAAACGGCCCAGCGTACGCAATCACGCTAGAATCGGGAGCGTAGAGCACTTCCACCGTACGAGCTGCGCTCACTAACACCAAGTTGGAGCCGCCGCTAGGTTGCACGAGCTTTATGTATGCACGGTACTGGCGCTTGTCTTGCGCTTGCACGGGCACGGCGCTTTGCTCAGCGCTCAAATTGAAGCGAGTAACGCCGCCCGTGGCACTAACCACCGAGCCCGTTTGTATCACGTAGGCCGTTTGAGAGTTTGGCGGCTGGCCCACCACCTCTAAGACTGGATAGGTGTTGTCGGGAATTGCGTAGGCCGCTGATCCATTGCGGAAAAGTCCCGTCCAAGTAACTTGCTCGCCTTGGTACCAGCGGACGGTTGGGTAAGGGCTGGAGAGGTCCGCTACATTCTGAGTGGTAACGATGGTCCGGCTATCGCTAAAGCCACTGGCCGTGGCCAAAAAGAACAAACAACCGGCTAGGATTTTCGCCATGGGCTTCATTGCCCATGGCGTTTATGTCCGCCTAAAACGCCAAGCCTGAGCCGCCATTGTAGAGAGAAGAGATTTCAGCCCCGCTCAGCTTGCGGCTCCATATAGCTAGTTCATCGTAAAACTCGTTGCTGGCCGAAAGACCGTAGCCCAGCTTGATTGCTGAGGTGTTGTCAGAGTAAGCGTGTGTCACCGTGCCAACGCTGGAGCCGTTAACGTAAAGCTCCCATTCGTCCGTACCATCGTCGTAGGTAGCCGTGACCATGCGCCACGTATTGTTTGTTACAACCGTGCCGCTGTCTATGGCGTCTGAATTGTCGATCTGGAGCCATAAGCGTGTGTCACCGCCAATGAACATGACAATTTTATTGCTCGTGCGCTCAAAGAGTACGCCTGTCCCGTCCGTCTTAAACCAATAGTTGATTGTGAGAGCGCCGGTTATTGCATCAACGCCATTGAAAATAGCCTGTCCACCGCTCATGGCGTTGTTGACCTTGCCAGCCACAAAGCTTGAGCTGTTTACATCGCCGTCATAACCGTTGCCGCTTTCGTCTGGCGTCACGTCGCCGGGACCAGCATCCAACGGAGCGTAGAGCCACAAGCTGTCCCTCAACCCCAATTCGCTTTGGCTCGTTGAGCTTGAGCTTTGTGAGCTTAACGAAGAGCCAGACTGTGAGCTAAGGGAGCTTAGGCTAGACACGCTGCTACTTGATTTGCTGCTAGAGCTTGATGAGCTTTGCGAAGAGTCGGAAGTGATGCCCAATACTTGCACGTCTCCAGCCGGTGACGTGCTACCAAAGGATACGCTCCACGTTGTTGAGTCCAACGTTTGCAATGAGCTGCCAGCCGTGTTGGCGGAATATGATCCACCTCCCGTGTTGCCCGCTACGTTGCTGACAAACCAGCGGCTTGCGCTGGCAAAATAAAAGATAACCTCGCCAGCGGCGTTAACATATTTCGGCTGACTGTTGTACGTGCCATCCTGCCAGTAAGAACCGTTCGCCACGGCGTTGCCAAAGCCACTGGCCAATACCACTATCTCATGGGAAGAGCTGAGCGAAGAGGCGGACTCGCCAAGGCTTGAGCTTTCTTCTTCGTCGCCAACGCAAGCGGCGTTATCAATCGGCAACTCAAATGCGCCAAGCAAGCGCCATGATCCGCCACTAGGTTTATGCCAGAGAGCTACCTTGCTCTTTAGGGTCTCGTGGCCCTCCATGGCCTCACCAAGCTCCGAATCACTTAGTGAAGTGCGACAACAAATCTTGCCCGTCGTTTTGTCGATTTCTTCCCAATCGCCTGAGCGGTTAAAAAGCGTGTTCCAACTTTCCACGAGGACGGGGCTTGAAAGGTCGTAATCCTCTGCAATGCCAAGCCAGTAATCTCCGCCGCTTCCAAGGTCTACGCCTTCCGCCAGCTCGTCTTGAATATGGAAACGGAAAAGAACTTGTGAGCCGTACGTTGCACGAAGCTCCGGCAAGCCAATGATGCCGCCATTTTCATTGGTGCGGCTCGCTCGTGTTACGTCAAGGTACACGTCTATGTTTTGGCGAGTGTTGCTCATGTCTGTGACACCGTGCCGGTAATGCCGGGATTCTGGGGATCGCCACCATAGGAGCCCACGGGGTTGCCCGCTGTTGCGGGTCCAAGGTAATTGGCAACGCCACTTAAATACAATTTCCAGCGTCCTATCTGCGAAAGCCAAAGTAGCCCGATGCCGGGGGTTTCGTTGTCGTTGAGATAATAGTTGCCGTTCGCATGTTGCTGGTAATAGCCGTTGAGATACGAGGGCACGAAGTTGCGAGCATAAACCCTGTCAACGCTGGACGAGCTGGAGCTTGAGCTATTCACGCTGCTAAGCGAGCTGCTTGATTTGCTAGAGCTGGAGACTGAGCTAGAACTTTGGCTGCTTAAGCTGCTAGACGATTGCGAGCTAAGAGAGCTAGAACTTACTGAGCTTGAGCTTTGGGAGCTGAGCGAGCTTTGGCTAGAGAGCGAGCTTAGCGAGCTTTGACTACTCAGGCTGGAAAGCGTTGACGAGCTGCTTGCGCTGGACACGCTGGAAAGCGAGCTGGCCGAAGAGAGCGAGCTGAGCGAGCTATCGGAAGAGCCAGCGGACGAGCGGCTAGACAATGAGCTTAGCGTTGATGAGCTGCTTACTTGGTTGACCGTGCCGAATACCTTTATGTCATCAAGCTTAACCTGAGTGCCGGGATTGCTGGCGTTGTAGAAATAGAGCATGAATGAAATTGTTCCGCTCTCAACCGCAAGCGCAACCTCCACGGGATTCCAATTGTGATCCGTCAACGTGCCGCTATCAACGGTAGTGAAGTTTTCGCCACCGTCTGTACTCACGTCGAGTTGCCATGAAATGGCCTCTTCGCTCCAAGCGTTAAAGTGCAAGGCTGTGGCGTCAAGCGTTTCATGAACTGGAGCTAGGGCCTCAAAGAAAAACCCGTGCGTTGGGCTTCCCTGATTGAGGAAAAGACCATAAGCGAAGTGCGGTTCAAGCGAGCTTAGCCCGAACGTGGAAAACGTGGGTAACACGGCTGAGCCGTAGGCTCCGGCTTGTTGCCATGTTGGCGTATAAACATCAAAATCGCCGTCGTTGAATTGCCACGCAACCATGGCGGTTTCCAGCTCTGAGCTGGTTGAGCTTGGCGAGCTTTGCGAGCTGAGCGAAGAGCCACGGCTAGAGCTTGTTGAGGACGTTGACGCCAAGCTTGCATCAATGACGTAGCCTGCGGCTCCCGCTCCATTGTCAGTCCATTGAGTGAGCGGGCTATTCAGGCGGTAGTGATAGCCGCCGCTCGCCTCTGACATTGGGTTAAATATCTGCCAGCGGCTATTAGCGTTGCACCAATATATAAATAGGTGATTGGCGTTCTCGTAAGCGGGCTTGCCGTTGTGTTGGCCAATGTAAACGTAATCCCCGTTGGCGGCTGATCCGCCCAGCGTGGAAAAGCCGGTTGCTCGCAACGTATGACCAGCGGGAGCGCTCTGGCTGGACGATGAAGAGCTTTGCGAGCTGGACGAAGATAGCGAGCTGAGCGAGCTGCTTGATTTACTGGAGCTTGATAGCGACGAAGAGCTAGCGGAGCTGCTTGAAGAGCTAGAGCTAGACTGACTCGACAACGAGGACTCTGAGGACATGGCCTCAGCCGCACTAGTCGGGAGCGCTGCGGGGTTGCAAATACGCACCTTGTTTTGGCTGAGCTTCACGTTGAGCACGGCCCACCAATCGCCGCCACTAGGCTTGTGCCAGAGGGTACACGTACCGTTGACATAGGCGTTGCCGTCTACTGCGCTTCGTACGGCCAGCTCATCCATGTTCAGCCTAAAGCAGATTTGGCCAAGGCTGGGGTCAACGTCTGACCAGTCGCCAGCGTCATTAAATTGGGAGTTATATACGTGTACGAGCGAACTACCTGAGTAGCTATCGCTCAGGCAAAAAAAGTAAGAGCCAGTCTCCAGCGGATAGGGCTCGTTGTTGCTGTCCCGCACGAAGACTTTCACGAGCGCATGCGAGAAATAAAATGGCTGGAAATGCGGAGCGTTCAGGATTGAGCCATCATACGCCGTGAGACACGATTTCTGTGCATTGACGTACAGGGTTATGGGTTGATAGCTCATGCTCTCTCTTGGCGGATTTGTCCTCTTGTAGACTAGTCCTGATGTTTGAAATCCCATTCCCAAATGGACCGCAACAAGAGTTGGCCTGAGCCACGGCCATAGCTTCGGCCACCGGATGAAACAAAAAAGGTGTCACACTCAGTGTGCGTGCTGTTGCCGCAAGGGTCGGTGCCGCCAACTTGGATATCAAAGCCATCCGAAAACGGGGCCTCAAAGACGCAATCCCCCATGTTGGGAGCCTCGGTGTTGTCAGAGGTTGGCGTTTGAGCGTTGGCGTACCACACAATATTTGTATGTATGTTGGTGCCAAATCCGCTCACGGCGTTGGTTTGGTAATACGTCGGGGTAGCCGACGCATGAGAAACGAATTTTCCGCCTGTGCCATGGCTCCACCAGTTGTTGTAACATTCCGTGCCAAAATCTCCATTGCACCCCAGCCCCCGCACGTCCTCCACTCGTTTGTAACTCGTGCAAGAAACAAGAGGCACGGGATTGGTGCGCACGGAAAGGACAGGACTAGCCCTCATGCGTGTAATGAATCCAACGGATTCACCCTTGGTGCATGTTTGCTCAAACTCATCGCCGGTGTTGCACGGCGGAACCTCCCTATACCAATCCTCAATGCCTAAGCCTTCACCGGCTGAGCTTCCAGCTCCGTTGGCAAAATAATGGTTGGTGTAGTTTGGAGCTGGCGGCCATTGCGCAAGCATAGCGTCACGTGCTTGAACAAGTACGTCCGTGTCATCGTCTGGCAATTTATGAGCCGTGCCGGTTACAGTTTGGTCGGAGCGGTCAACCAGCACGTCACCGTTGGCCGTGTACTTGAGAGCTTCCAAGACTTTCTGGCGCTCGTTGAGGCATTGCGGATAAATCGGTATCCAAGTCCTTACTACGCCTTGCTGCGACAAATCCGCATAGCTGCCATAGATGCCAGTTGCTTTGTTCCAAACTACGTTGATGCGGTCCCCCCAATGCTTGCGTACGTCCTCGTCTCCAAGGTTGCGCAGCTCACACGTGCCATCTACAGGGTGCGGCCTCTCTCCATATAGATAGGTGTCATAGCCATTCGTATTGGCTATCCCAACTAGGATATTTGTGATCGTGTCCGGCTGGCCATCGCTGCCAAACTGCATAACAACATTTGTTACCTCCTCGTGCGGGAGCACGGCCAAGTAATTTGATCCACGGTCAACAACGCTCGGGGCTATGAGGTGGCGCATGGCCACGTTGGAACAAGTGAACGGCAATACGTCGCTCCATTCATGGTTGGTTGTGCCCAACGTCATGCGTACCTCTGGCGGTTCGTAATTCTCAAATGGTATTTGCATGGAGCCGAAAACCATCGGGGATAGGTTTTGCGCCTGCCATCCGCACTCCACGAGCCAGTTGCTAGGAGATAGTGGAGCGGTAAGCACTACGTTGCTGCCCAAGGGCGGATGAGGTCCAACGCCAACCATGGGCTGACTCTTGCCGTATTGCTCGGGGCTGTCGTACATGAATGAGTCTTGCGAATAGTACGCCGCTTGGCCAAACGCTGGCTCTTCTGCAATGGTCCACTGGACGCAATCAAAGGTTGGGAAAAGCGTGTTGCAATCATTGGCCAAGTACACTTGGTACGTGTCGCCTCGTTTGTAACACGGATAGGTAAGCTCCCAGATGGTGGAGTCCGTTACTATGCCGTCAAAATTGTATTGCCCGTTGTAGTTGCTGGGCTCGCAACCGCTCAGCGTCACGTACTCAGGATAGTAGGCCACTGAGTTGTTGCTGATCGCCACCGGGCCATACACAAAAGAAAACATCGTAACGCCATTGGTCGGAAACTTTTCCTCAGGCAAGAGCGTTAAGAGGTGTTGGTTGTAAGTGTGTTGGCCCACTCGTACCAGTTGATGAGGCGTATTGCGTGGCTCGCAAAGAGAGTTCACCTCATAGCCGTTGGCGTTATTGGTCACTACTTCATAGGAGCTAGTCCAAGTAAAGACGTGGCCAATGTCCAACTCTTGACAAACGCTGATGTAAGCCGCCGTGTCTAAAATGGAGCCTCCTAAAAAGTAATACGGTACGTAGTCGGGATAAATGTCGGAGTCATGCCAACAACTGTCATCCCCGTAGCACCACCGTGTACCAACGCTATGGTTCCACCAAGCCTCAGCGTTTTCCGCCACGGAGCGTGGCGCAAACTTCGTGGGCAATGACTCGTACCCGTGTCCGCCGTACATGAAGCTATCAACGATGGCTAGGGCTTCCATCGTATTGCCGACGTAGACAACGTTGGTGGCGTAGTTTGTTGTCTGCGGGTAATACCAATTCGTGTAGCCGTGCTCTACAAAGTTGGTGGGGTTATCCGTGTCCGCCACGTAGAACGTGTTGAGGATCAAATTGCTTGAGCCGTTGCCCACGGCCCAAGAGCGCTCAGCGCAACCCTCCAGCAATTCGCCAACCGCTTGAGTTACGTTGTATTTCTCCGTTGGCGTTTCAGGGAGCGGGAAGTTTGTCCACTGAGCGGAAGCGGTTGAAGCAAGAGCCAGAAATATGGCCAGAGGTTTCCACATTAGGGAACCTCGCCACTATGAATGTAGACAGCCCCAAGGTGATAGATTCCGCCCTCTGCAATTTCCAATTTGCCGTCAGCGTTGGTGATGTTGTAGAGCGGAAAATACATGGCGCTCTGATCCGTGGTGAGCACGGTTGCGGGAACCGGGTCAAGATACTCAGCCGAAACACCACGGATATACTTGATGGTTACAACGTTGTTTGAGCCTGCGCACGTGAGCGCCTTGCTCGGCCATGAAAAAGTATTCTCGCCATGGATTAACATTCCCGTTGTCATCGTAATCGTGCCATCGGTGCCCATGGTCTTAACGCCGTTGACGAAAAGGGAGAGGTCAAGGCCGTTGACGTTTCCGCCGCTGCCACTGGCGTAATACTTGGTGCCGTTGGTAGTCCACTCGCTACGCACACTTGGCGTGTTAACGGGGCGGAGAGATGCAAGGAAATCAATGATCCTTTCCAGCACAGTGGGATCCGAAGCTTGGAATTCACGTGACTTGAAGTCGCGGC
>JADMIO011741729.1_pt1 | contig 12175 bp, 10 predicted proteins | sample 8958161 | NCBI WGS metagenome assembly JADMIO01 (sample SAMN16585339, study PRJNA669376) | soil metagenome | isolation source: Crop rotation soil | place: USA: Cullars Rotation, Alabama | collected 2011 | reverse complement strand
CTTTCCCCATGTGGGCTATCGCGTTCTGTGCGGATTGTGGCGAGTTGTAAATGACGTAGGCGACACCGCGGTTGGTGTTGAATGTACGGTTCATTGGCATGTCAATGTCTTTGATTGTGCCGTAGACGCCAAATATTTCAGTAATGTGTGGAACAGTGATGTTTTTCGTGAGTTTCTCGATAACAATCTAGAAAGGATGTTGGGTTAGTATTGGGGTTCGTAGGGAAATGGAAAGCGATTGAGAGACAAACCTTGGAGCTCTTTCCACCCGGCAATCCCAACGGTCCAGCGGGGCTTAAACTTCTACTGTAGCTTCTGGACGTGTGCCTTCCACCTCTATCGCCCGCTGGCCTTCTCGCATATGGACTCCTGCTTCTGGAATAGCTTCTGCTTCTGCTTCTAGATCTGCTCAGGCTTCTGGAGTAGCTCCTCCTCGCTGGACGTCTGGTATATCCGCGGCTGCGACTTCTTGACCTGGACACCGACCGGGGAGTTCGTGATCTGCTTCTCGGAGCTCCGGACCTGGAACGAGAATATGAACGGCCACGGTTGTTGCTACCATGGTTGTTCAACTCGCGAGACTGCGACCCAGAGCGGGAATCCTGCATTGGCGTGCGGGTTCTGCTGCGTGAGTCGCGTGCTGCTGGTCGTGGAGATCGCGAGTAGGATCGACCGCGAGCCGGTGACGGGGATGGCATTGCTGTAGGAGTTGAATTTTCACGATGACTTGGCGATTTTGGTATTGGGAATTGCAAATTGGAAGGTTTGGAAGGGTATTCTGGCGCCCGGGATAGTTTTAGACGAGATGAGGATGAGATGAAAAAACTGTGGAGATGACGTTTAGTGGGCGATGGGAAGGAAAAAGAACAAAGGAAAAGCGCGTTTGACCAGCAACAGCTGTCCAGCCACCGAAATCCCAGCGCCGTATTCTTGGGTTTTCCGCAGGCATAAAATTGCAACAACCACGCTATAACTTATCAAGCCGGTTAAAACCCGTAGTCCCAGGATTTTATATGTATAATTTCTTAGTCCTTGCATCTAAACTTAGTTCATGAACTGCAGTACTAAAGCATGCATATAGGGTTACGTTGAAGCATGTCGCGAGCTTTCAAGGTCTGCTATGGTAATTCAACAAAATTCTAACTAATAATCTAATTGAGGAGAGCTTTGCACGCATTCGATCTCTTGAATTTTAATTTCGTTATCGTTAATATAGGTATATCTATTGATCAATTTCTTGATTGATCAATTTCTTGATTGATCAATTTCTTGATTGATCAAGACGTCAAGCAACATGCAGAAATGAAAATGGGAATTGCCTAGCCCGTGACGCCGCCAAAATATAAAGAAAACGCCCTCCCGCTAGTAAACTAAAGAAGCAATCAAAAGATGAGAGCGTGTGACTACAGTGCAAAATGTGAGACCATCAATTGTTGAATCTAGCAGCTACAGGTTTGGGTATCTGAGCCATGTCACTATGGCTCGTAGTAGCAACGAGCACTCTCTCGCTCGCATTTCCAGAGTCACGACGATCTTCAGACCTCGCACTGCCACTGTCTTCAACGACTACTTCGGCGAAGCTTGTTTTCCCTGTCTTTTCGAGGTCGATGTCGACAGTTCGCTCCGCAGCAGTCATGTCATATATTCCTCTTTTCCGGGCTGGAGATCTGATCTTCGAGAGAAAGCTCTCATGATTGGAAGTATGCGTGTAGGCTCCAGAGCTAGGGTCTCCAGCCGTGATATGTAAGCCACCGCTCTCTGGGGGTTGCGATTCGAGTCCCTTCTGGCCAAACCAGCGGAGCAACAGGATTCTGATCGATGGGATGCACGCGACAACGATTGCGATGCAACTTTCCCAGTGGTTTACGGTGGCGAATATGTCATAGGTCCAGTCGGCCGAGGAATGTATGAATAGACGGTCATTGTAGGTGTAAAATATCTTGACGGCACCGATAGCAGCAACGCTGTGGATTCTAGTCAGTACCCAGGAGGAATATAGCAAGCATATGGAAGAGAAAAGCTTACCTTAAACTGAGGAAGAACAAAAAGACGATGAGGATTCTACCCCTCACACCCGCTTTTGGCAAAACCCACGTCAAAAAACACGGAATCGGAAAAATCAACAGATCAGTGAACATGTTGATAGAAACTTGGGCAATATTCAATCTTCCAATGAATATTCTTCCAAAACATTTAATTCCGTTGAATGTTGTCGGGGCCCAAGTGTTCCCGGTTCGTGGAGGGCACATGAAGAGCATCATAAAGCCGATAACGATTGCAGATAACGCATTGAAAGCAAAAATCACGTAAATTACGTGGCGGAGTGTGTCTATTACACCCCCTACTCTAAGGAGTAAGATGAGGAGAGACGCTTTAACGAGAGGGAGGACAAAGTTGTGACAAATGTTGAACCAGAGCTGTATTTTATAGCTCTCTTCCATACTTGGTTCCAGATATCTCTGGTTGACATCGGTTAGATGTATACCAAAATGCCACATTTTAATCAGCCTCCAGGATGGATATATCACCGCTGCGAATAGCATCTATTTCAAAAATAAACATTAATGTTAGGCATTTATTCATAACTAAAGTTTTGAACATCTGCATTCAGAGTTGTTTGATGGACTTGGCTGGGTCATAAGTACTTACAGAGGCTGCAAAGATAGTATAGTCGTCAGCACCCCATCCGACTTTTCGCCTGGCCCAAAATCTCAAGGCTGTAAAGGCAAGAGATATCGCCGGTAGCCCAGCTACCGTAGCTAGAGCGAAATGATGCCGATGCAAATCAGCACCGGGTCGCACGTCCTTTCCGCCAAATGGGTCCCATCTCTCTGCCATCAGAGCCGTGATGGGGATATCAAAGTTTTAGCAGACGAAATGTTTTCTCTATTATGCCAAGAAGATTACTCCAGATTTAGCATTGGGTAGTCAGAATAAGGACTAAGATAGTTAAGGAAATATTCACTGACCGTATAAATACACTGCGACGTTTTTGGGACCGCCTCCTCTCTTGGCCTGGAGAATTATTAGGTAAAATAGTGGATAGCTTTTGCAGAAGCTAGTAACATCATAAAAGGACACCGGGAGAAAGATATATATATCAGCAAGAAAAACTGTGGCGGGAGGTCTAAGGGTTTCCCTTATTCCCCATTCAGATATAGGTCATATTTTCATTTTATCCATCATGCACTCCGCAAAATGTGTTAGCGAAGTATGGTAAGAGCTTTGACCAGAGATGGCGCAAAGAGCACCGTGCGAGAGAGTATTTTCCTAGTTTTCCAAACGGAAATGCTTGAAACTTTTCCTTAATAAAAAAGCTTGAATTGTCCCATCAGTCCTTGAAACGGCACAGGAAGGACGTATCACGGCTCAGGAATTCCGAAAACTTGGTGATCAGCTCCTGATTATGCTCCAAGTACACCGATCGCTCGGACCGTGTCAGAAACAGCATGCAGGGCCGCCATGACCAACTTTCATCCAGGTTTGCCTATGAAGTATCAGGTAAGCAGAACAGGTGCGGAACAGAGGCAGTTACATGCCATCAGCTCGAAACCGGTCCAAGTGATTTCGATCAAGCAACCGAGAACGCACTGACTTTCAACGCAAGAATCGCGCTCAGGCCTCTCCTGGGCATCCCTCTCGACGTGCATATGGCTCGCTCCCAATTCGCTCGTTTAAAATCAAATTCCTTGGTTGTTGCACAATAATAAGATATATCTGCTCCAGAAGCAGGGGCTCAATAAGCCAGATCCTGCGGCTGACGATAAAGATTCTGTTAACTTAAACAAGATCAAGAACTCTCTAGTGACAGGATAGGAATGGCGTAAATCTAGGCCGCCAGACAAAATCGGTTCCGAGAAAATCTCTCCTGCTTATTTAATCATTCTCAACCTTTTGAACCGGATGGTAAAATGCCCCTCTTGCCTCTGCTGGGATTGTCTTGCCTTCATACTTAATAACGTTAACCAGGTCCGGCTTTTGCAGGATGTTGTGCTGGAAAGAAAGTATAATGAAATTAAAATAAAAGAGACAGGATTTGAGCTGGCCTTGTCCAAGACCTGAGGACGAGAAATAGGCCAACAAATAAATTATTTTTTTTTTGAAAAAAAATTCACCCTCGGAAGGACACTGCACCGCATTCTTCGCAGAGAACATGCTTCAGACCACATGAAGTAAAAACAAGCATTTATCTAAAGCTAGTGCTCTGGTTTTTGGGAAGGTCTGAGCGTGACAGCTCGTGCTACAGCGCTATTAGTAGAACAAAATGTCCAACAAGCCGCAACACAGACATGTAAGATGTACATGTACTTTTAGCTTCGTGCCAAAGTTCTTGAATTCGCGAAACGTAGCGGACGGCAATCTGAATAGTAGGTGCGAATAAGCCGTGCATGCCAATGGAGCCTTTACCTTTCTGAGAAACAAACATTAGTGATTTCAAGAAAAATTCGAGATCGTTGTCGTTTCGCAGTGGTCACAACTGCATAAACGTGTTACCAGGTTACTGTGTTGTGCCTACATATGCGCATACAAGGATTCTATGGGAGGAAAGAAAGCGATTTGCGTCCAGGGTGCACTCTCTCTCACTAGTAATATATTATATTTACCGACTCTACGCTACGCAAAAAACCCGCCGGTTATATAAGGTCTGTAGATTTGCAGTACTTGTGGCACACTAAATAGCTTCTGGACCCTTTGGTATCTTGAGTGTTAGCCTACGCACCCGCCCGACCTTACATCCGTAACCCCCGGCAGAAATTATAATAGGAATGCCCCGGAGGCTGGATTGGCGAAATCTTTGGCTAAGTTGAACCCTGGAACTGAGTAAATATCCCGACATTACTCTTGAGCAGATGGAGTTGAAAGTTTCAACCTAGCCACAGGTGGGCCGGTTCAGTCTTGCCTGTAACATCATTGCAACCTATGCGAACCCCGTTTTATCCCTGAAAAGGCGGTAAGGTCAGTTAACGAGCATTTTCTAGGATATTTTGAGTTTTTGGGTATAGGCCAAGTCATCGCCACGAGATATTTGACTAATGAATTCTGCTAGCAGCGCTAGCAGCATATTCTTTCTGGTACTATTAATGGTAGGGTTCAGTAGTAGATTTTTAGTTGATGTATAGATTCCCACGTTGGTCATTAGCCCCGTGTGGCTTGTACAGGACCTCTAAACTATTGTTGATTGATTATGTACTTGAATAATATCGGAATATCTAGAACCGAGCTATGTAGTTTAGTTTGTCCCAGAAATATTGCCTCGCTTACAAATGTTTAATCTATTGAAATCTCACCGACCTGTGGCGATGAACAGATAATATGTGCGAAGTTTCACGATAATAGAATATAATAGAATGCGCCTGTGACCTTTTACTCAATAAAGTGCCCTTTGCTCCCAAAAAAAAACGCCATTAAAAGAATTTCCAAAATAAATCGTAAATATTCGTACCAAAGCCCAGCTGTGGTGTGTCTCAGTCCCAGTTCATCTCGCTCTCTTTCTTCCCAGCGCTCTCTACATCATCTAATTCACGATCCAAAGCGTTGCGACTCCTCGACGGTTCTCGACAATAGCCTCCATCTAATTCTGAGGGTGGATTACTCGCTGAGCCATATTTCCTGCCTCTTCCCTGTGATGTATGTGCAATTATCTTGTTATAGGCTTGATTCATCCTTGTCCTGAAGGCGGGTAAACAAGTAATAATGATCGCCCATGCAGGCTCTAGCGGCCAGAATAGACCAGCTATCAAGCTATTATAGCTGAAATCCTCTCGAGGTAATAGAGAACTGCAAAACCACACGTTCCACACCATTAGGAACAAACAGAGGAATCCTAGCAAGAAGAGAATTGAGACGGATATTCTCTTTCCCACTGTTATATTCCGTAGCCTAAAAATAACGAAGAGAGGTAGAACGTAAACTTTTCAAACGAGTAAAAACCATTAGCTTTGAGTAATTATTTTTGTGAGTGGAATAACCTACCGCATAATTCAGAAATAGCATGGAATCCAAAAACTACATAAACAACTTCTGGTCGGATAAATGGAGAACAATTCGGGTTTGCGTACATGCTCCTGTACATACTTGCTTCCTGTGTTTCCACGGGTGGATGGTACCAGTACAGTGGAGGGTTAAGTATTTTTCTAGATTCGGCAGGTTTAGTCAGGTAAGTTCCTTCAAATACCTTTACTGCACCGTTTGGAATAATAATACTTACTCTGGATCGCAAGCCGTAGTAACAAAGATAACGGTACAAATATATCCAGCGAGAGTAAACATCACTGTACAAGCCCAGAAATCTCGAGTTTTAACCAAGATTTTAGGGATCAGAGTATCGTAGAACTTCAACCAGGCAAATTTGACGAGATAGAGAGGCGTGTGGTAAAGGATGATCATAAAATAATTTAGCTAAGATAGCGTTAGTGTCGCCTTCTTCCATCGCGATCGATCAATGCGGAGCGTATATAAAATTGCATCTCATACCTTCGTACCCAATTGAATCCGGAGAAAATGCGGCTCTTCCTCGCGAGAGAAGGGTTCGTAGATATACAGCTCGCCTTGGGTCGGTCCTCCGTTTTCAATCTCTCTGATAGTTTTGATTTTTTCATATGCCTCCGAATCAATTATAGAGCCTGCGCTTTCAAAGCTCATTGCAAGAGCAAATACAATCCAGGCGGCAATGATGAACCAATCTTCCATATTGAATAGCTTTCTTCGAATGCGTAGATGTAGCCGTATAATGAGAAAGAGGAAGGCTACAGCAACACATCCCATATCGCAGGGCTGTTGGGTCCTTGTTAGCTAAGGTTCACATGGTGAAGTAGACGTTTGAAGGCACTGTGAACATACCACCAGGATCTCATTGGGAATGTGCGTTTCAACATCGAATCGTTTGATGGAGCCCGATCGTGCCTCGCCGCTTGTACCACTGGAAATATAGGGCCGTGACCGATCCCTCACGAATTCTGCCATATTGTTGTTCCAATATCTTTCGAGTAACGACAGAAGTCCGCCTGCTCCGGTCCTTAGAATGTGTCGATATTATCTACCCTTGATCGCACAGCGCATTCGTAGATTTTTCAACTAAAATTATAAAATATCGTTGACAACACCCAAAAAATAGAGATCTCACATCTGCACATCAAGTCTTGGAATATAAGGCTTCTGTCCAAAAGAGAGGGGGTTTAGCTCCAGATATAACCATCAAGAAGTACATGATGTGCAGATTCGTAAGATCGGGATTCTAGCTCTACCATTTTCGATTTCATGTCTTCAGCGTCCCGCACCATTGGAGGATACGGGCTGAGAGATCAGTTGTCTGCATGACTATTCGGTCAATTAACTGTCGCCCTTGGCATGCCCGATCTTTCACAACGCGCAACAACTAGGTCCATTTTGGGTCATAATCCAGAGATTGGGCTTCGGTTTTCGCGAACTTGCATACAATTCCAGGCGCCAGCGACCACACATGCAAGAACTCTCAGTGTTCGGGCCGTAGCCTGATAGGACTTTGTGAGGAGTATGTTTCATTGTTTGCGTTCCAGAATTCGGGCGAGGCATTGGGTTAATACCCAGCTCCTGCGCGAGAAAACTGGCCTGGAAACAACATGATCGCCCGTTGCAAGAGCCTCAAGGGAATGAGATTTCGTGTTCAATGCATAGAAGGAGAACTAAGAAGCTTAACTTTGGGCTTCTCCACCATGGAGTCTAAACCTTAATCAACGATGCTTTATTTGACGTTGGAAAGCTAGTGTCCCGGCAAGGAGTTTAGTTTCTAACGTTTGCTCGTCCAAACGCTACCGAATATATTGAACAAACTATGGACGTTCTTTTGGGCTCGTGAATCTGCTTTGTTGGCTGGGGAAGTTCTTGTCTAAGGCATTGAAGCTGAAAACGACGACTGTTTTACGTAGACTAGAGCAAATACCACCAAAGCCCTCCCATCTTATACGTATGCTCCTAATATTATTTTCCAATAAAGGGAATATCGCGCACGCGATTCATGCTAATGAGCTCTCCTTGCTTCTTATTCGCATGTCAATCAAACCGCTTAAATCTTAGCCTTCCGATAACCTCAAGGCGCGAATATAGATATGATGTTTCAAAGAGAGACACGACTTTGAGATATTGTCGGAAATGTCAGAAGCAGTGCCTGGATAAGTAAACTTTAGCGACTGATAATATTTTACGACTTTTGTTTTGCCTATGCAAGACCATCCATCACCCTAAAATTTGATGGATGCTTGGGACGCTTCAAACTTAGTTCAGCTATTTGGATTTGAATAGATTAATTTCGTCGAGCTATGTCAAAGTATTTTTGTTTTGAAAAAAAGCCGTTGAACAAGAACAACTTCGCTATACCGTGCTACAGCCATTACAATATTGTCCAGATTGCGCTATGCATAGCTAATTAGCGATCAGAAATAATTTTCATGTCCGCGTCAACCTCAAGTTCCCATCAGCAGCCAAGACTTAGAAGTTCGAATATTCGCACTTCAGAGTAGAGACGTTGGTAAATATATATAGGGATCGCTATGAAAGGTTAATTCAAACACACTAGACAGAATAAATAGTCGTTTTCCTCCCACATCAAATACGCCAATACTGAAGCCACTAGTTGAAACCCGTGTCGGTACCCTATCTTTATTCTTTTGTAGACAAGAAGAATAGAGTTCCCTGCTTGAGTAATAACTAAGTGTAAAGATCAATTCTAGAGCATCGAGCTCTCCTCTCGCCGCACAACATCCAACAACAACACGCTTTCATATGATTTTGAAGGTTACATATTCAGATTTGGGTTTCCAATCGCCATTAGAGCTTAGTAAAGTTATTAAATTTGAAGTTATAACTAGATATTGTATACAGGAGCTAGATAAATATAATTTTCCACTGCTGCAAATATCCACACAAGAATGAAAAAATAGGGGAGTATGAATTAGAATATTATTATTGGACTGATCTGGAAGGCTAGAAGCAACTCAATTAACAAGCAGCATTTGCTGCGACAACCTTGATGCTTTGAAAGTCCCCGACGAGCTGGCAAGTTTGAGTGGCCGTATAGCTGCGAGCGACGTTTCTGCAGTTGTTGGTACGATAAATGCATACCTTCCAAAGGTCGGCATTGGTCGTCCAAGAGGCAAATCTTCCGGGTTCGACTGACTCGCATACCGAAACTCCAAGGCCTAGGAGCTGCGAGGTCGATTGGGCGCAATTTTGGTCCGAGTATCCGGTGAAACGCCAAGAGGGTACAAATTCTGGAACTGGACCGATGTCGGTCTCAGAGTTGTGGCCGGGACAGGTTCCAAAGCTCTTTGATGGAAGGTAAGAAGGAGATCCCAAAACGTAAAGGGCGCTGACAATGGCAATAAAGATAACAGAGATTATGATTCTAATCTTGTTTGCCTTGAAGACTGAAGCTCGTTTGTCATCAGTCGTAGATTGACCAACTTCTGCGGGCGCATATGCAAGAATAGATTTATCCATGTTGAAGATTTTTTCTTTGAAAAATAGAAATAAATAAAGTGTGAAAATGTGGTTTGCCTTATAGATTTAAAGCTTGAACAGAAGTGATCTAGTTGTATTTGCGATGTGAATATGGCAATGGTATTTGGGTTCGGAATTTTGAGCTAGGAGTGGACTATCAAGGGCATTTATATACACATCCCCATTGCATTAATTGTCTATAGGATACCATGCTAGGTAAGCTCAGGGAAAACAACAGATTCTAGCTGGTTCTGAGTGAGTAAAGCGGGATCGACAATCCCTTCATTTTACGAATCGACGGCTGAGGAGATTGGAAATGAGCACTGTAGCGTTTTCCGTGGTGAAGTTTCTCGAATGCCTTTTTCCTTTTACAAAAATTTGACTATCTCCGTAAGCGTGAGCAAAATCTCTGAAGCCTACGGATACGGATATATCTTATTTTGCGACGCATATCTTTAGGAAGACGTTTGTTGTGGACTCTGTTATGTCCCGCGCTGGGCGCCTTTAATTTCGTGGCGTCGAAGCTTCCAGCAATATAGAAATCATATAAGTGGTACACAGTCAAATTTACGGGTTCCTTGCAGTTTAACTATCGATAAACTATATCAATTTATATTTTTCAGCTACTGGAAAGAGTGCCAAGTAGGATAAGAGAATATCTCTCATAGTTAGACTCCGGCTGAGGGGTGGTCGCATTCGGGGTTCACGAAAATCGATAGTCATTTAGCGGTCTGATTTGATATTTCACTATTGATCGTATCCGTCTTGTTTCTTAAATCATGTTTACTCTGTCTATACACATCTCATCTCAAGTTAAGGTATATACTTCATACATTTTCTATGCGAAAAGGTTGGCAATATTTTTGTTGTATTATATTACTATATTCATTCGCCTCAACTTTCGAAATTGTATTTTATATACAAAAAAAGCGGACAAACACCTCCACTCCTCTTCTCTGTTCCTCTTCCTCCAGAAGTAACATTCTCAGAGTGCAGAAACGATATTAATATTATGTATAAAACCCAGTGGTGTAAGCATGCTTTATTCAACTCCGCCCTAAAACAACTGCAAGAAAAATAATAAATTCTTCAAGGCGAGTCTATCTATGTGTAAACTTCGTAATAAAAAGAAAAACCACGTTGCGAAGGATGATCGCGAAACTTGTCGTTTAGTGGAACGTAGGTGCTCGTCATATCGTATTTTCGTTCTTCCTCCACTTGGAGTACGCTTGGAATTATGCTGGATAACTAGCTCGATAACAATCTAGTTCTCCTTTTCGACGGCGACTTGGTTTCCCATAGCGGCGGCGTCGGCGCCCATGCTCTCAGCACTCAACCTGGCCTGCTCCTTGATCATCTTGGCGTCTCTCTCGGCTCTCTTCTTATCACGTCTTCTCTTCTGAGCCTCAGGACCAGCCTCGGTGTCAAGAACGTAGTCCCACCATCTGAAGCTGCTTGAGTAGTTTCCAACAAACTTCTCGTGGTGGATATCGTGGTGAGCGGCACCAGCCCAGAAAGGCATGAAGTTGTGCAGGGACCATGGGAAGTCGTAACCGCTATGGGCATCGATAGCCTGGAAGAGACGGAGGCAGATCCACACGTACATGGTCAAGATGTGGAAGTTTCCACCGTTGAAGTAGCAGTAGATGACTGGGGAGAAGACGGTTCCAATTCCGAGCATGAGAACTTCGACAGGGTGAGCGTATTCAGCGGCGAGACCGAATGGGGCGGAGAACTCGTGGTGGATCTTATGGATGTGCTTGTAGAAGGGACCGTAGTGGAAGAGACGGTGGAACCAGTAGTGCCAAGTATCCTCCATGACGAAGAAGATGGCAAGCTGCACGGCCATGGTTTGCCAGGCTGGGAACGGGACATCGGTGGACATTCCAGCGGCCTTGGCGAGTGGGTGGAAGAGCCAGATCTGAGGGAGCTCGATGGTAAAGTGAGTGAAGAGAACGGCCTTGGTGCATCGCCATTGCTGAGCTGGAGAAGGGAGTTTTTGCTGAGAAAAAATCAATCGTATTAGTCACAGTCTCCCCTTTGATTTACTAACGGATAGAGGAATACTCTGAGCTTAGAAACTTACATCTTGAATCTTCCACCTTCTGAAGTATGGAATAGCATCAATAATCATCCACGGCAAGCTTCGTCCAAAGTAAACAACTTCGTGCATCACGAAAGACATTATTCCTGTCGCGAGAACATCGTTTTGCATGTAGGCGTACCAGGCCGCCCACATCTTCTCGAAGATGCTAAAAGAACCATTGAGATCTCCAATCTGGTTGTAGTGCTCCCAGTAGCTATCTGGGACAAAAGTAGCGTTTGACCTGCGCGAGAAACAACTTTTTGTTAGCTGTCTGTTGGGGAATTCCTGAGATCATCGAAAATCTCTCCCAGGGGCGGAAAAACTCACATCTTTGCTGCCAAAAGCGACGAACGCTGATAAACAAAAATAAAAAGAACGTTAAGAACCAAATGCTTCTATGACCTCTCGCTAGCAACTGTGTAACGAAGGGCGATTCCTAAGGATCAAAAACAGGTGACTGTCAAGCTACGATGAGGAGCGTAGGACAATCGGAAATAAATGTTGAGAGAAAAGAAGACGAGAAATATGGTGTGGTTGTTGGGAGGTCGGTTATAAAAGAACTTTCCAGCACATTGGGATCCTAAGCTTAGAATTCCACGTGGACAAGTTGTCGCG
>JADMIO010690555.1_pt1 | contig 12175 bp, 9 predicted proteins | sample 8958161 | NCBI WGS metagenome assembly JADMIO01 (sample SAMN16585339, study PRJNA669376) | soil metagenome | isolation source: Crop rotation soil | place: USA: Cullars Rotation, Alabama | collected 2011 | reverse complement strand
GCCGCGACTTCAAGTCACGTGAATTCCAAGCTTCGGATCCCACTGTGCTGGAAAGTACAACGCTGAGGTTTACGTGCTGACCAAGGAGGAGGGTGGAAGACACACGCCTTTCTTCAAGGGATATCGTCCCCAGTTCTACTTCAGGACGACGGACGTGACTGGAAGTGTTGAGTTGCCTGAAGGGATGGAGATGGTGATGCCGGGCGACAACGTTCAGATGACGATCGAGCTCATTACGCCGATCGCGATGGACGAAGGACTCCGCTTCGCGATTCGTGAAGGTGGCAGAACCGTTGGCGCTGGTGTAGTAACCAAGATCATCAAGTAATCAGTGAGGTCGCTCCGGTTCGCCGGAGCGACCCAGTTAATAAAGGAAAGAAGCAATGCCCAGAGAAAAAATCATTCTCGCTTGCGAGACCTGCAAAAACCGCAATTACTTCACCGACAAGAACAAGCGCCTGCACCCGGAGCGCGTCGAGTGGAAGAAGTATTGCCCGCGCTGCAACGCGCATAAGCTCCACAAGGAAACGAAGTAATGGCTGTTGAAGTAGCAAATCGGAGAGACGTCACTCCAACGTCCGGCGGCGGCGGCCGCATCCGTTCGCTCGTCCAGTTCTATCACGAAGTTCAGGACGAGATGCGGAAGGTCACCTGGCCCGATCGCAATCAGCTCAAGGACACCACGATCAAGATCATCATCTTCGTGCTGTTCATCGGCGCCATCATCGGCCTCATTGACCTTTTCATGCAGCTGGTTTTCGTGCAGGGCCTTCCTTCGCTATTCACGAGGCGATGATGATCACGCCCACCGCCGAGCATCGCTGGTACGCAATCCAGACGACCTCAGGCCACGAGAACAAGGTGAGATCGTTGATCCAGCGGCGGATCGACGCCGATCCGCGCACGCCTGAGGAGCGGCCCATTCGCCAGGCGCTGGTTCCGACCCAGGAAGCGGTCGAGATCAAGAACGGCAAGAAGGTGAACGTAGAGCGAAAGATTTATCCGGGTTACGTGCTGGTAGAGATGGTGATGGACCAGGAGACAGCTCACACCATCAACGGCATCCAGGGCGTCATCAAGTTCGTCGGTCACGAGCGCCTGCCTCAGCCGCTCCGTCCCGAAGAAGTGAACCGCCTCCTTGGCGTCGCCGATGACTCCGAGCCGGAGGAAGTGAAGGAAGAGATTCCGTTCCTCGTCGGCCAGGCCGTCGCGATCACCGAAGGTCCGTTCACCGACTTCAACGGCACCGTCGAGGAAGTTCTGGCGGACAAGGGCAAGGTCCGCGTTTCGGTCTCACTGTTTGGTCGGCCGACCAGCGTTGAGCTCGATTATCTCCAGCTGAAGGGCTACTAAACTCAGCTGTAAGGCAGCTAGCACGATTCTTGGGCGAACCCCTATACAGAGAAGGGAGGCCCAATTACGTTTAGAGGCTGCACCAAAAAGTCACAGCGGCGCTACTCCCGCCGCAGGTGATGGCCCTTGCGCGGGGCGGCCGATAAGGCGAGGAGCGCACCGTCGGATACCACTACGACGTCAAAACACACCGTGGGAGTTTTGAGCGAGCAGCCGGAAGTCGATCTCCATCGATAGGCCGCCGCCGGACAGCTACTGAGGAGTATCATGGCAAAAAAGGCAGTTGGTTTCGTCAAGCTGCAGATCCCTGCAGGCAAGGCGAATCCGGCCCCTCCCGTGGGAACGGCTCTCGGTCCCCAGGGAATCAACATCATGGCGTTCTGCAAGGAGTTCAACTCCCGCACGCAGGGCCAGGATACGATTCTCCCGGTCGAGATCACCATCTACGCGGATAAATCCTTCTCCTTCATCACCAAGACGCCGCCCGCGGCCGTCCTGTTGAAGAAGGAAGCAGGCATTGAGAAGGGATCGGGTGTGCCGAACCGCACGAAGGTCGGCTCAGTCACCAAAGCACAGATCAAGAAGATCGCCGAGATCAAGCTCCCTGACCTCAACACGGATAACCTCGAGTCGGCAATGGCGATGGTCGCCGGCGCTGCGCGCTCGATGGGTATCGAGGTGAAGGAGTAATGAAGACACACGGCAAGAAATTCCGGGCTGCCGCCGAGAAGCGTGGCAATCCCGAGACTCGTCATCAGCCGCGTCAGGCGATCGATCTCGTCAAGTCAACCGCGTTTGCGAAGTTCGACGAGACCGTCGAAGTCGCAGTGCGCCTTGGTGTCGATCCGAAGCACGCCGATCAGGCTGTGCGCGGAACGGTCGTTCTCCCTGCCGGCACCGGTAAGTCGGTTCGCGTGCTCGTCATCGCCGCCGGCGACAAGGCGCGCGAGGCGGAAGCAGCCGGCGCTGATTTCGTCGGTACCGAGTACATCGCCAAGATCAAAGAGAACTGGCTCGACTTCGACGTTCTCATCGCGACGCCCGACCAGATGGGCCAGCTAGGCGCGCTCGGACGCATTCTCGGTCCGCGCGGCTTGATGCCGAATCCGAAGGCCGGCACCGTCACCTTCGACGTGACCCGCGCGGTTCGCGAAGTGAAGGCCGGTAAGATCGAGTACCGTGTCGACAAGGCAGGCAACGTCCACGCTGCGATCGGCAAGATCTCGTTCGCGCCGGAAGCGCTCGAGCAGAACTTCAAGGCGTTCATGGACCAGATCGTTCGGTCGAAGCCATCGACGTCGAAGGGCGTTTATATCCGCAACGTCGCCATCTCGAGCTCAATGGGCCCCGGGGTCAGTGTCGACATCACCCCTTACCGGTCTGTGGGTAGCGAGCGATGAAAAGAACAGAGAAAGAGCAGCTCGTCGCCGAGCTTTCACAGAAACTGAACACCGCACAATCGCTGTACTACACTGACTTCACCGGGCTCAACGTGAAGCGGATGACCGAGCTTCGCCGCCGTCTGAAGAAGGCCGGTGTCGAGTACGTCGTCATCAAGAACACGCTGGCTCTGCGCGCCGTTAACGAAAGCGGTCTGGTCTCCGACACACTGAAGGGACCCACCGGACTCGTCGTCGCAAAGGATCCGGTGTCTGCGGCGAAAGTGCTTACGGATTTCGCGAAGGAGAACGAGGACAGGCCGACCGTCAAAGGCGGATTGCTCTCGGGCAAGAAGATCGACAACGCGCAGTTAAAGCGTCTCGCTTCGCTTCCGTCTCGCGAGCAAATGCTGGCTGATCTTGGAGCCGGCATGCAGTCACCGATGGCCGCCTTCGTCGGCGCGATCAACGGGCTTTTCTACATGTTTGCAGGGGCGCTCGAGGCGCTCAAGACTCAGCGCGAAGGCGCCTAAAAATTACCACGGAGACAACACACAATGGCTAACGCAACCATGAGCAAGGAAGACATTCTCGAAGCAATCGGCAACATGTCGGTGCTCGAGCTCTCCGAGCTCGTCGAGGCTTTCAAGAGCAAGTTCAACGTCACCATCTCGGCCGCTCCGGTCGGTGGTGGAGCCCCGGCTGCGGGTGGCGCTGCTGGCGGCGGTGCCGCCGCCGCTGCCGAGGAGCAGACCGAGTTCACGGTGAACCTCAAGGAAGCGGGTGCGAAGAAGATCCAGGTCATCAAGGTCGTGCGCGAGCTGACCGGACTTGGGCTCAAGGAAGCGAAGGATCTCGTCGACGGCGCGCCGAGCACGGTCAAGGCCGGCGTCACCAAGGACGAGGCCGCGGCTATGAAGACCAAGCTCGAAGAGCAGGGAGCATCCGTCGAAGTGAAGTAAGGCGAGGGTCGACGGGCGAGAGGTATCCACTACGGCAGCTATCCGCTTACACGCTGCGAGCCCGGCAAACTACAAAGGCGCCGGTCTCTTGCTACGCGGAACGCTGCCTATGTGGACACCTCTCACCCGTCTCCCACTGACTTACTCTCACTGCGACGATATGACTCGGACTCCACTCCTTAGCACCACAACTGAAACAAAAAGCTCGCTCTGCTCCGGACCCGCGAAAATTTCGCGGAAGACGGGGGCAGGGCTATTTGTGCCTGTAGGTGATTCATGCCTGAATTGATGAAGCAGATCTCATTCGCCAAGCTCGATACGGGGATGGAGATGCCCCATCTCCTCGATATCCAGACCCGCGCCTTTGAGTCGCTGCTGCAGCTCGACGCAGCCTCTCAGAACCGCGAGGACATTGGGCTCGAGCGCGTGTTCAAAGACCTTTTCCCGATCACGGACGTCCACGAGAACTTCTCGCTCGAGTTCAAGAGCTATTCGCTCGGCGAGCCCAAGTACACCGTGGCGGAGTGCATCGAGCGCGACATGACCTACTCGGCGCCGCTCAAAGCGACGCTGCAGCTAATCGTGTTCGAGACGACCGAAGCCGGCAAGCGCCCCAAGAACATCATCGAGAAGGAAGTCTATCTCGGCGAGCTACCGCTGCTCACGCCGCTCGGCACGTTCGTCATCAACGGCGCTGAGCGCGTCATCGTCAGCCAGCTGCACCGCTCGCCCGGTGTCGTCTTCGAAGAGTCGACGCACCCGAACGGCCAGCGCCTGATCTCCGCGCGCATCATCCCGTTCCGCGGCTCGTGGGTCGAGTTCACCGTCGACATCCACGACGTCGTCTACGTCCACATCGACAAGAAGAAGAAATTCCCGGCGACTGCGCTTCTTCGCGCTTTCGGTTACGGCTCGAATTCGCAGATCCTCCGGCTGTTCTTCTCCGTCCGCGAGCTCGACCTGGTCAAGAAGCGGGAGTCCCGTATCGATCAGAGAGAAGTGCTCGGAGCGATCATCGCGGAAGACATCACTCTCGCCGGTACCATCCACAATCCGGATGCGCCGAAGCTCAAGACCAAGAAAGCCCGCCTCGCACTCGAACGTGAAGAGGCTGAAATGGCCGTGCGCGAAGGTGACGAGCTGACCGAAGAGGTCTTTAACCGCCTCCGCCGCCTCAACATCGACAGGGTCAAGGTCTTCGCCTCCTACACCACGATCGACCTTCGCGATGAAGTCGACGCCATCGAGCGCGGTGAGCGCCCGACCCGTCGCGTGCTCGCAGTCGACGCCGTCGACACCGACAGCGGCGAAGTCATCGGCGAGACCGGTGATGCGCTGACCGACACACTCATTCGCAAGCTGCGCAAGAACGAGATCAACAAGGTTCAGGTGTTCGTCCCATCGGGCCGCGCCGAGTCGATGTTGATCAAGAACACCATTGCCAAGGATCCGACGCACACCGAGGAAGAGGCGCTCAAGCAGATCTATTCGCTGCTGCGCCCTGGTGATGCGCCGAATCGCGAAACCGCCAAGCAGGCGCTGGAGAGATTGTTCTTCTCGCCGAAGCGCTACGACCTCGGCCGCGTTGGTCGCTACAAGATCAATCAGCGTCTGAGCACCAATCGTCCGGCGAGCGAGACTGTTCTCACCAAGGAAGATTTCGTCGCCATCATCCGCTACCTCGTCGAGCTCCATGAAGGCCGCGGCTACACGGACGACATCGATCACCTCGGCAACCGCCGCATTCGCTCGGTTGGTGAGCTGATCGCCAATCAGTTCTCCGTCGGCTTGTCGCGCATGGCGCGCCTGGTCAAGGAGCGCATGTCGATCAACACCGATCCCGAGAAGATTTCGCTCGACGACTTGGTGAACGCTCGTACGGTTTCCGCCGTCATCCAAGCGTTCTTCGGCTCGTCGCAGCTGTCACAGTTCATGGATCAGACGAACCCGCTCGCCGAGCTGACGCACAAGCGTCGTCTCTCCGCGCTGGGTCCGGGCGGTCTCACGCGTGAGCGCGCCGGCTTCGAAGTGCGCGACGTTCACTACTCGCAGTACGGCCGCATGTGCCCGATCGAGACCCCTGAAGGTCCGAACATCGGTCTCATCACCTCGCTTGCCTGCTACGCGCAGGTGAACGATCTCGGCTTCGTCGAGACTCCTTACCGCGTCGTCAAGAACGGAAAGGTTACCGGCGAGCTGGCGTGGCTCGATGCGAACCGTGAAGAGGACGTCACCATCGCCCAGGCGAACGCCAGGCTTAATCCGGACGGAACCTTCGTCGATGAAGTCGTGCTCTGTCGCCAGCGCTCGGATTATCCGTTGCTGTCGCCGGATCGCATCGACTACATGGACGTCGCGCCAGAGCAGCTCGTCTCGATCGCTGCCGCGCTGATTCCGTTCCTCGAGCACGACGACGCCAACCGCGCTTTGATGGGCTCGAACATGCAAAGGCAGGCCGTTCCGCTGCTCAATCCGCGTACGCCGCTCGTCGGTACCGGTCTCGAGGAGAAGGTTGCTCGCGACTCTGGCGCCGTCGTCATCGCACGTCGTGCCGGAACGATCACTTCGGTCACCGCGGACGAGATCATCGTCGACACCGGTGCGTCGGAACGCGGCAAGAAAGATTCTGATCGTCCGCTGGCGAGATTGACCCAGCACGATCGTTATCGCCTCAAGAAGTACTGGCGCACCAACCAGGACACCGCGCTCAACCAGCGTCCGCTCGTCAAGGTCGGACAGAAGGTGAAGCAGGGTGAAGTTCTGGCTGACGGCGCTTCAACTGAAATGGGCCAGCTCGCGCTCGGTGCCAACGTCACCGTCGCGTTCATGCCCTGGTACGGACACAACTTCGAGGACGCTATCGTTCTCTCCGAGCGCCTGGTGAAGGACGACGTCTACTCGTCGATCCACATTCAGGAGCTGGAGCTGCACGTCCGCGACACCAAGCGCGGTCAGGAAGAAATCACGCGTGAAATTCCGAACGTGGCCGAGGAAGCGCTGTCGGATCTCGACGAGCGCGGAATCGTTCGCATCGGCGCGCACGTGAAGCCGGGCGACATTCTCGTCGGCAAGATCACGCCGAAGGGCGAGACCGAGCTTTCTCCTGAAGAGAAGCTGCTCACTGCAATCTTCGGTGAGAAAGCGAAGGACGTGAAGGATTCGTCGCTCAAGGTCCCGCCGGGAATGGAAGGAGTCGTCATCGACGTGAAGATTTTCTCACGCATCGAAGACCAGGTCGTCGAGAAGGATCGCGGCGAGAGAATCGGCGAGATCCGCAGACTCGAGGGCGAAGAGAAGATTCGCGTCAACGAAGTCCGCGACGGCGAGCTGATGGATCTGCTCGACGGTCAGACCGTTGCGCTTGCGCTCAAGTCGGGCACCGTCGAGGAAGGAATTGCGGCGGGCACCAAGCTCACCTCGGCGATGCTGCGCGAGATGAAGCTCAGCTCGCTCGATCTCAAGACGTTCCGCGTCGAAGACAAGAAGATGAACGAGCGGGTCCGCACCATCATCGATCTGGCCAACGAAGAGAAAGCCAAGCTCGAGGAGAAGGCGGAAGAGAGAATCGACCGCGTGCTGCAGCCGGACGAGCTGCCACCGGGCGTGATTCAGCTCGTGAAGGTTTACATGGCGGAGAAGAGAAAAGTCTCCGTCGGCGACAAGATGGCAGGACGCCACGGCAACAAGGGTATCGTTGCCCGTATCGTTCCCGAGGAGGACATGCCGTTCCTTCCCGATGGCCGTCCGGTCGACATCGTGCTCAATCCGCTCGGCGTGCCGAGCCGTATGAACGTCGGACAGATCCTCGAGACTCACCTCGGGTGGGCCGCGAGATTGCTCGGCTTCTATGCGAAGACGCCCGTGTTCCAGGGCGCCAACGAGCGCGAGATCGGTCTGCTGCTAAAGCTCGCCGCAGTTACGTGGGTGCGTGACGCACTCGACCTCAAGGCTGAGGGTGTCAGGATCTCCGACGAGGAAATCCGCGGGATTATCTCCGACATCAGCACCGACGATCACGAGAGTCGTGTCGAGCTTCTCGCCGATGCGACGATCGAAGCACTGTCGGCGCGCGGTGTCTCGACCGAGACGCGCGATGTCTACAACCGCATTCGCGATTTCGTTTGCGCTGCGGCCACTGAGCTCGCCAACCGCGATGTAGCGGAGATCGACAACCAGCTCGCGTTCCACAACGCGGCGCAGGCCGACGAGGAATACGAGCCGGTCGCTCGCGCGCAGTACAAGACCTCTGCTTCTCAGATCGAGAAGAAGAGAGTGACCGACCCGGCGCAGATTCTCGCGTCGCAGGAGCTGCCTGCACTGGCGGCCGCGGTCACCGGCAAGAAATCGGAGATCGACGTCGACGCCGCATCGCTCGAGCTGATGCGCCTGGCGGGAATTTCTCCGGGTGGAAAGGTCAGGCTTCGCGATGGCAGAACTGGTGAGACTTTCGCCAATCCGGTAACGGTCGGCGAGATCTACATGCTCAAGCTGTCGCACCTAGTCGACGACAAGATTCACGCGCGGAGCATCGGACCCTACTCGCTCGTTACGCAGCAGCCGCTCGCCGGTAAGGCGCAGTTCGGCGGCCAGCGTTTCGGGGAGATGGAAGTTTGGGCGCTCGAGGCGTACGGCGCTGCACATACGCTGCAGGAAATTCTCACCGTCAAGTCGGACGATGTGAACGGACGCAGCAGAGTTTACGAGGCGATCGTGAAGGGACAGAACCTTCCCGAGCCTGGAATTCCGGAATCCTTCAACGTGCTCGTTCAGGAGCTGAAGGCGCTGGGAATCCACGTCAGCATGGGAGCGAACGCGACCAGCGGCTACGGCCTCGGAAACAACGGGTCCAGAGGAAACGGTAACGGGACCGGGGGAGAGCTTTAAATGATTGATTTCCGCAGCACGCGCGAGACGCGCGCGTCTTCATTCGATTACATCCAGGTCCGCATCGCCTCGCCCGAGGAGATGCGTGGTCCCAAGGATCCAAAGGAGCGCGAGCGGCTCGAGATGGCCGGCCTTCGCACCTGGTGGTCATGGGGCGAGGTCCTCAAGCCTGAGACAATCAACTACCGCTCATTCAAGCCAGAGAAAGACGGCTTGTTCTGCGAGCGCATTTTCGGTCCCGTAAAGGACTGGGAATGCCACTGCGGTAAGTACAAGAGAATTCGTTACCGTGGCGTGATCTGCGATCGCTGCGGCGTCGAAGTTACCCTGAGCCGCGTCCGTCGCGAGCGCATGGGTCACATCGAGCTCGCCGTACCCGTCGCTCACATCTGGTTCTTCAAGACTCTGCCGAGTCCGATGGGGAACCTCGTCGATCTCACGCTGCGTGATCTCGAGAAGGTCATTTACTACTCGAACTACGTCGTCATCGATCCGGGCAAGCAGGATGTCATCGCGAACCAGCTGCTCGACGAGGATGAGTTCCTCAACCTGAAGCAGAAGGCGAAGGACGAGAACGACCACGCGTTCCTCGCCGACATCGGCGCGCCCGCTGTCCGCGAGCTGCTGCGTCGCATCAACGTCGACACCGTCGCCGACGAGCTTCGCAAAGGACTCGTCGATGAAGGCTCGCAGCATCGCAAGAAGCAGATGCTGAAGAGGCTCAAAGTAGTCGATGCTTTCCGCAACTCCGGTGATTCAGGTCAGGAGCGCAACAAAGCTGAATGGCTGATCATGGACGTCATCCCGGTGATTCCGCCGGATCTGCGTCCGCTCGTTCCGCTGGACGGCGGCCGCTTTGCCACGTCCGATCTGAACGATCTCTATCGCCGCGTCATCAACCGCAACAATCGGTTGATGAAGCTGATTTCGCACCGCGCGCCCGAAGTCATTCTCCGCAACGAAAAGAGAATGCTGCAGGAAGCGGTCGATGCATTGTTCGACAACGGTCGCCGCTCGAAGGCGATTCGCGGTCGCGGCAAGCGTCCTCTGAAGTCCCTCAGCGACATGCTCAAGGGCAAGCAGGGTCGTTTCCGTCAGAACCTGCTCGGCAAGCGCGTCGACTACTCCGGCCGCTCGGTCATCGTCGTCGGTCCCGAGCTCAAGCTGCACCAGTGCGGTCTGCCGAAGGCGATGGCGCTGGAGCTCTTCAAGCCGTTCATCATTCACAAGCTCGTCGAGAAGGGAATCGCCGAGACGGTGAAGCGCGCCAAAAAGATCGTCGAGAAGGAATCTCCCGAGGTTTACGAAATCCTCGAAGAGATCATTCGCGATCATCCGGTGCTCCTGAACCGCGCTCCGACTCTTCACCGCCTGGGCATTCAGGCGTTCGAGCCGGTGCTCGTCGAAGGAAAGGCCATTCGTATTCACCCGCTCGTCTGCGCCGCGTTCAACGCCGACTTCGACGGTGACCAGATGGCGGTGCACGTTCCACTTTCGTTCGAGGCCCAGCTCGAGTGCCGTCTGCTCATGCTGTCGTCGAACAACATTCTGAAGCCGTCGGACGGGCGTCCGGTCGCCGAGCCCAGCCAGGACATCGTACTTGGCTGCTACTTCGCGACCAAGGCTCCTCCGGGCTTTGGCGAGAAGGCATTCAAGAACGCCAAGTCCTACTCGAACGTCGCGGAGGTTGAGCTCGCGCTCGCCCAGAACCGCGTCGACTTCCACACGCCGATCCGCTACTTCGTGCAGGACCTCGAAGGCAATCGGTGGGTGGACACCACGGTTGGTCGCGTGCTCTTCAACGCCATCATCCCGAAGGAAATCGCTTTCCAGAATCGGGAGATGAAGAAGAAGGCACTCGGAGAGTTGGTCTTTGAGTCTTACCGCAAGAGCGGCCTCGACGGAACGGTGCCGTTCCTCGATCGACTCAAGGATTTCGGCTTCCGTTATGCCACGCGCGGTGGCGTGTCGATCGGAATCGAAGATCTCCACATTCCCGCTGAGAAGGAGACTTTGCTCAGCGAGGCTGAGGAGCGCGTCAACAGATTCCAGAAGGCGTACCAGACCGGCAACATCACGAACGGTGAGCGTTACAACAAGGTGATCGACACCTGGACGCACGCCAACAACGACGTTGCCGACGCGATGGTGCGCGCGATGCGCGAATCGAATCAGGGGTTCAATCCCGTGTTCATGATGTTCGATTCCGGATCTCGTGGATCGCGCGACCAGATCCGTCAGCTCGCCGGTATGCGCGGACTGATGGCGAAGCCGCAGAAGAAGCTCACCGGTGGTATCGGCGAAATCATCGAAAGCCCGATCAAGTCGAACTTCCGTGAAGGACTATCAGTGCTCGAGTACTTCATCTCGACGCACGGTGCTCGTAAGGGTCTGGCCGACACCGCTCTGAAAACAGCGGACGCCGGCTACCTCACCCGCCGCCTCGTCGACGTCGCGCAGGATGTGACGATCACCGAGGAAGATTGCGGAACCATCCTCGGGCTCGAAGTCGGCGCGCTGAAGGAAGGCGAGGACATCATCGAGCCGCTGGCCGAGCGAATTGTAGGAACCGTCGCGGCCGAAGACATCTATGATGTACACGAAATCGACGAGTCCGGTCAGCGCACGCTGCTGGTCGAGGCTGGTCAGCTGATCGACGAAGACATGGCTCGCCTCATCGAGGAGTCAGGTCTCGAGACGGTCAAGATCCGCAGCGTTCTCACTTGCGAGGCGAAGCGCGGTCTCTGCCAGATGTGCTATGGCCGCAACCTCGCGACGATGTCGATGGTCGATAAGGGCGAGGCAGTCGGTATCATCGCCGCGCAGTCGATCGGCGAGCCGGGCACTCAGCTCACGCTCCGAACCTTCCACATCGGTGGAACTGCGGCACGTATCGCTGAGCAGACCGCTCGTAAATCGAAGGTTGCGGGAACGATCGAGTTCGGCGACAGGTTGGTGGTCGTCACCAACTCCGAAGGAAATAAGATCGTCACGTCGTACGAAGGCGAGCTGACCATCAAGAGCAGCGGCGATCGCAGCGGCTCGGTTGGCGCGCGCCTCCAGGTACCTCTCGGTGCGACGCTGATGGTGAAGGACGGCGATGAAGTGAAGAAGGATCAGATCATCTTCACCTGGGATCCTTACACCAACCCGATCATCTCGGACGTGGATGGAACTCTGCGCTTCGTCGACCTCATTCCTGGTGAGTCGGTGTCCGAGGAGCTCGACGAGCTCACGGGTCTGCGCCAGACGGTCGTCATCGAAGACAAGGAAAAGAAGCTGCACCCGCACATCGAGATCGTGGAGATCAAGGGCGGCAAGGAGAAGCGCCTGAGAGACTTCGTGATTCCGGTTGGCGCGCAGCTGACTGTTGAAGACGGCAAGAAAATCAGCGCGGGTACGATCATCGCTAAAATCTCCCGTGAAGCGTATAAGACGCGCGACATCACCGGTGGTCTGCCGCGTGTCGCCGAGTTGTTCGAGGCACGTCGTCCGAAGGACCCAGCCACGATCTCCGAGATCGATGGTGAGGTGCTGGAAAGCTTTCCAGCACATTGGGATCCTAAGCTTAGAATTCCACGTGGACAAGTTGTCGCG